>Ga0307373_10001028_pt1 | contig 52860 bp, 56 predicted proteins | sample OX2MG_FD_202534 | JGI IMG/M metagenome (GOLD analysis project Ga0307373, IMG submission 202534) | Soil microbial communities from Risofladan, Vaasa, Finland - OX-2 | ecosystem: Environmental > Terrestrial > Soil > Coastal area > Acid sulfate soil | place: Finland: Risofladan, Vaasa | collected... | reverse complement strand
GACCGCGCGATCGACTTGCGCAGGAGATCGACGTGCTGCTGCAACAGGCCGGGCGCGACATGGAGGTTGAGGGGTTCAGTAACGATCGCGTCGTCGCCACGTTGCGCGCGTCGATCCTGGATGGCGCCGTGGAGCCGATCGTTATCGGCGGGTGCCGGCTAAGCGAAGCCACGGGTCAGCGCTGGTCGGCCGAGTTGTTCGATGCCGCCCCGGTGCGCGATTCGCTGACGGTCGAAATCAGTGTGGTTGCGGAAGCCGGCGTACCGCATTGGAATCCCACCGGCGCGGCGGACGGCATCGAGCATCGAGCTCGCCGGCCATCGATCAAGGGCGAGCGGGTGGTTCATTGGGAGGCGCAAAAATCGTTGTTGACGCCGATTATTGACGATACCCAGCTGACGCCGGGCGTGATCATCGACGGACCCGGAATCGTCGAATCATCGATTACCAACTATGTAATCACGCCAGGCTGGGAACTCAAAGTTGACGAGCGGAATAACTATTTGATGGAGCGCAAGCGCGGTTAGCGCGGGAGTGAAGCCGGTGGATAAAACGCCACAGCCATTGTCCGGAGTCTGCGTTGTTGAAGTGGGCAGCTTCATCACGGCGCCATTCGCCGCAATGCTGCTGGCTGACCTTGGCGCGGAGATTATCAAAGTTGAACGGCCGGGGACGGGTGACCCGTTCCGCAGTTTCAAGGGCGGTCTCTATAGTCATCACTTCCGCGCTTACAATCGCAGCAAGCGGAGTCTCAGTCTCGATATTACTCAGTCGGCCGGCAAGGCGATGCTCAAGCGCCTCGTCGAGCGGGCGGATGTGCTAATCGAAAACTTTCGGCCCGGCTGGATGGATCGTGCGGGTCTCGGCTACGAGGCTTTGAGCGGCGTGAACCCGCGCTTGATCTATTGTTCGATTACCGGCTTCGGCGCCAGCGGTCCGTACCGCGACCGTCCGAGCTACGACACCGTCGGCCAGGCGCTCAGCGGATTTCTGAGCCTGTACGTTGATCCGGACAATCCGCAGCTCACGGGTACCGCGGCCTCCGATGCGGTCACGGGCATGTACGCCTGCTATGGGATTCTTGGCGCTCTGATGATGCGGGAAAAGACCGGTCGTGGCACGCGCCTTGAGACCACGATGCTGAATGCGACCATGGCGTTCATCGAGACCTGGTTCGTCGAATATTTTCTCACCGGAGTTGCGCCGGGGATTCATCATAAGTCGAGGGTCAATCAGTCGTTCGCGATGCGTTGTGCGGATGGCAAGCTGATCGCGCTTCATCTTTCATCGCCGCCGAAGTTCTGGGAGTCGTTGCTGAGTGCGATCGAAGCGCCGCAACTCGCAACCGACCAGCGCTTCAGTTCGCGCATGGCGCGAATCGAGCACTACGAAGAACTTAGCCGCGAGCTGGCGGCAATCTTCGCGCGCCAGCGGCGTGCTCACTGGACCGCGCGGCTCGAGGAAAATGACGTGCCGTTCGCGCCGATCTATTCGCTCGATGAGGTCCCCGGCGATCCGCAAGTGAGTTTCATGGGAATCTTCCAGGACCTGGTGCATCCTACGGAGGGAACGACGCGAATTGTTCGGCGTCCGGTCGCGTACGGCGAAGGCCGGGAGTTCGCGGCAAGCGCACCGCCTGTCTTGGGCGAGCACACGGATGCAATTCTGGCGGAGCTGGATTATACGCCCACCGAGATCGCACAGATGCGTGCGGATAAAATCATCTGAAAGATCCCGTAGCCGGAGTCGAAGCGCGCCAACCGGGTCAGATGGCTTCCTTGCCATTATTGCCCGATGCTTCTATTCTCCGGGCTGTTGGATGGCCGCCGGATCGTCAAGCGAATCGGAGGTGAAAAATGGAGTTCACGCGCAAGGATGCGAAGCAGTGGGCGAACCGGCAGGTTCGCGACCTTTATATGTGTCCGCTGACTCCAGTCGGCAACGATCTGGTTTTCGACGAGCGCGGCATCCGCGAAAATATCGAGAAGTACGCCGAGATCGGACTCAACGGATTGGTGGTCGGCGGTTTCATTTCCGAATGCTGGAACGTGAAATTATCCGATTGGATGCGCTACCACGAGGTGGTCGCGGAGGCCAACCGCGGCCGCATGGACCTGTGGACCATCATCCTCGATCCCAGCGTTCATCAGGCGCTGGAGAAGATGGCGTTGGTCGAGAAGCTGGGTTTTTCCGGCGCCGAGGTTATCAACCCGGTGGTGCAACTTCGCACCGATGACGAGATTTACGAATACTTCAAGTACATGACAGATCGTTCCGGGCTCGCAATCTGTCTCTATCGCACGCCGGTGTCGGGCAAGGTGCTCGGCTTCGAGCTGATGGAGCGGCTGTCGAATATCGATACTATCGTGGCCGTCAAGCAAGGCAATCTGAACCGCGCCGAGACGTTGAAACTGCGGCGGATGATGCGGCCGGATTTCATCGTCTCCGATCCCTCGGAATATTTTTTCCTCGACGATCTGAGACACGGCGGCCAGGTTATCTGGGGCGAGCTCTCCTACATCCTGTACGGCAAGCAGCGCCACCTGATGCGCGGGTACATGGATCTCGCTCGCGCCGGCAAGTGGGAAGAGGCATATCAGAAGTGGGCCGCGCTTGCGCCGGCACGCGAGTTGTTCGAGGACATCTTCATATGGGAAATCGTCAAGACGGCGACCTATGCGGGTGCGCTCGGCAGCCTGAAGGTCTGGTACGAAGCGATTGGCCTCAAGGCCGGTCAGATGCTTCCGCCGGTGCGGAATTTTCCGCGCGACAAGGCCGAGGCGTTGGTCGCCAAGCTGCACGAAATCGGTGTGTGCTGAAGTCGATATCCCGGGCTGACGCAAAGCGTATCCGGTGAGAATTGTCATTCTTGGCGCGGGCGGGCTGGGCTCGCTGGTCGGCGGCTACCTCGCCCGCAGCGGCGTCGACGTTACGCTGATCGGCCGCGCGCCCCATGTCGAAGCGATCAGACAGCGAGGCCTCGAAATCAGCGGTATCCGGGGCCGCGCGGTCGTCAAGCAGAACCTTGCTGCGATTACCTCGCCCGACGAGGCGCGGGGCGATTTCGACTATTTTCTGCTCACGGTAAAGGGCAAGGATACCGATAGCGCGCTCGCGCAAGCGGCGTCGCTGCCGAGCCGTATCACCACCGCCTTCTCGTTGCAAAACGGCGTCGATCACGACGAGAAGCTGAGTCGATGGGCCGGGGCCGAGAAGGTGATCGGCGCCTCGACCATCGAGGGCGGCACGCTCGGCGAGCCGGGTACGGTGGTCAATACTCTGACCACGCCCGTCACCGCCTATTTCGGCGAGCTCGATGGCCGCATCACGGAACGCGTGCAGCGCATCGTCGCAGCCTTCAATGACGCGGGGCTTGCCACCAAAGCGGTCGAGAACGTGGTGCAGGTCGAATGGGAGAAGCTGTTCCAGATCGCGCTGGCGTCAGGCTTTTCGGTGGCCGCACTGGCGGCGTTACCGGACTTGCGGATCGGCGACGGCCTGACGATTCGCGAAGGCGCTGAACTCTATGTGCAGCTCGCGAAAGAGCTGCTGACGGTCTACAAGGCGATGGGTTATCGGCCGCAGAACTTCTATGCGCCCGCATCGCGGCTCAAGGAGCTTGACGAGCTGGCGTTCGATCAGGCGGTCGCAGCCGCCATCGAGCAGGGGCGGCGCTTCAAGGCCGAAGCCGGGCGGGGACGAACCTCGATGCATAACGACCTGCTGCAACGGCGCAAGACCGAGGTCGACGTAATCTTCAAACCGGTTCTCGAGCAGGCGCGAAGATTGACGATCGCGATTCCGACCGTCGATACGATTTACCGGATTATCAAAACCCTCGACGCTAATCTCTAACCGAGCTGCGGCATCACCTGCTCCGCCATCAACTTCATCGAGGCGGCCACCTGTTCGTGGCCGAGGCCGCCGATGTTCATCCAGGCGAGAATTTCGTCGAGTTGGAGCTCCTCGCGCAACCGCAGGAGGCGATCGCAGACTGCGGCCGGTTCTCCGAACACGGCGTAGTCGCTCAGCACCCGCTCGTAGGTCAGATCCTTCATGAAGCCGCCCACCTGGTCATAGACCTTGAACTGTTCGGGCAGCCCCTTGCGCTGGGTGAGCTGGGCCATCAGCCGGCCGGTGATTTCATAGTAAGACATGATGCTGTCGCGCGGGATGCGTTCGGCGTCGCGGCGGGTCTTCGCCACGAACAGCGGCAGCAGCAGTGAGGCGCGCGGGACCGAGTGGGATTGGCGCGCGCGCTCGCGATAACCCGCGAGCATCTCCTTCATCGCGGGCAGCGGCGTTACCTGTGCCGGACACATGACGTGGTAGCCGTGTTCTCCGGCGCTCAGAAACGAGCCCGGGCTGACGGCTCCTATATAGATCGGAGGATGGGGCTTCTGGAGCGGCCTGGGCACGACTTCGAGATCGTCAAATGAAAAGAAATCACCCTTGAAAGTTACGCTCGGCTCGCTCCACGCGCGCCGGACGATTTCAAGACATTCGTCGAACCGCTGGCGGCTCTCCTCGAACGGCACCTCGAAGCCCTCGTACACGCGCGTGAAGGGATGGCCGCGACCGGCGCCGAAGTCGAAACGGCCGTTGCTCAAGATGTCCAGCGTGGCGCCCTCTTCGGCCAGGCGCAGCGGGTGATGAACGGGCAGGATGTAAACGCCGATGCCGAGGCGGAGCCGGCGAGTGCGCGCTGCGATCGCGGCGGCCACCAGTTGCGGCGCCGGCATGACCGAAAAATCGCGCGTGAAATGAAGCTCGGCCAGCCACAGTGAGCGAAAGCCCAGCTGGTCGGCGAGCTCGCCCTGTTCGACTATCTCCCGGTAGGCTGCGGCGATCGGCTTTTCGGGCGGACATTGAAGTTCCGAGAAAAGTCCCACATCCATCGGCGCATCCTCGCGGCCGGCATGGAAAGAGTCAAGCGCAAACCGCTCTCCGGCCGACCCTATCTCAGACCGGTAATCTCTTCTCCAAATCGACCCATCGCTGGCCGGCGATCCGCGCCCCCTCGCGGATGTCCTCGGGCACCACATGATAGGGCGGCCGGTTCGGTCCCGCCCTCATCCAGCCGGCCGCGTTTACGCGTTCCTTTACAATCCCGATGTTGTACATCGAAAACTCGGCGAAGCTGCCATGCGGGAGGAGGGTCTCCAGGGTCTTGCCAATCTCTATCCTTATAGAAGCGCACCGCGGCCGCGACGCTGGGTGCGCACCACATCGGAATCCCCAGCATGGTGCCGTCGGCCCCGAGGTCGGCGGCATAGCGGGTCTGCGCGATGGTGTCGCGCGTGTTCAGCGTGGTCGAGTCGACGAATACCGGGACGCGTCCGCGGGCCGAATCCACCAGCGTCGCCATCAGGCTCCGGGCTGTGGCCGTTCTGGCGTAAATCGTACGCTGCCAGCGACCCGCTGCCGCCGCGCGCCGCGCGATCGACACCTACGGATGCCGGGTGCAACAGGTGCTCGGGATGGCTGAGGGCTTCTGCACCGTGACGCGGCTTGGCGATTCGCTACCCACCGTGCTCGAGACGGTCGGGCGTCCGCTCTCCGAGTTCGACGAATTCCGGCTGGTCGATTCTGACGGCCGCGAGGTCGCGCGCGGGGACGTCGGCGAATTGCTGGTGCGCGGCCCGTATACGATTCGCGGCTACTATCGGGCGCCCGAACACAACCGCTAGATAGGCAGCCGCGTGGTGTACTTCACCTGCTTCATCGCAAAGCTCGAGCGGACCCGCGCGACCCCGGTGATACGCGTCAGGCGGTCGACCACGAACCGTTCGAAGGCCGCCATGTCGGGCAGCACCGCGCGCAGCAGATAGTCGGCCTCGCCGGTCATCAGGTAGCACTCGAGCACCTCCGGGTACTCGAGGATTTTTCGCTCAAACTGCTGCAGGGTGCGCTCGGTCTGTTTTTCGAGCGTCACCTGGACGAACACGTTCATCCCGAGCCCGACTGCGGCCGGGTCCAACAGCGTCACACGCCGGCGGATTACCCCGTGTTCCTCCAATAGCTGGACGCGGCGCAGACAGGGCGAGGGCGACAGGCCGGCCTTGCGCGCCAGCGCGATATTCGGCATCGCGGCGTCGTCCTGCAGCTGGCGGAGGATTTTCAAATCGATTGAATCCAGGGGCCGGTTTAGCATAATTCTCCAATTCGGCGGCTGAACAATATAGTTTATTCCGTAAAGCTCCAGCGGCGCGGCGATCTTCGCAAGATTTGCTCATTGACGCAAGCGATCGTTGCGCGGAACATCTTGATATTAAGATGTTTCAACAATCATCAAGACTTGAGCGGCTGCGCGCGTGCCTGCGCGAACGAATCCTGGTGATCGACGGCGCGCTTGGCACCTCGATCCAGGAACGGGACCTGAAGGCGGCGGATTTTGGCGGCGCCAGCCATGAGGGCTGTAACGAACAGCTAATCGTCACGCAGCCGGAAGTGCTGCGGGCGCTGCATGCGAGCTTTTTGGCGGCCGGCGCCGATCTGATCGAGACCAACACGTTTGGCGCAACCGCGCCGGTGCTGGCCGAATTCAACCTGCGCGAGCGAGCGCGCGACATCAATCGTCAGGCCGCAGCCGCGGCGCGTGCACTCGCCGATTCATTCAGCAGCTCACAGTGGCCGCGCTTCGTGATCGGCGCCATGGGTCCGACCACCAAGAGCATTTCCGTAACCGGCGGAATCACCTTCGCCGAGCTCACCGACGCCTATTACGAGCAGGCCCTCGGTCTGCTCGAGGGCGGCGCCGACGTGCTGCTGCTCGAGACCGTCCAGGACACCCTCAACGCCAAGGCTGGATTGCTCGCGATCGATCGCGCGAAGGCCGCGCTCGGCGTCGAGGCCGGGGTCGCCGTCCAGGGGACGGTCGAAAGCACCGGCACGCTGCTGGCTGGGCAGGATATCGAGTCGTTCTACGTCTCGCTGGCCCATCATGACCTGCTCTGGATCGGGCTCAACTGCGCGACCGGGCCCGACTTCATGACCGATCATCTGCGTACGCTCGCGGAATTGAGCCGCTTCCCGGTCGCTTGCGTGCCCAACGCCGGATTGCCGGATGAAGACGGACGTTACCACGAAACACCGGCGGCCCTGTCGGCCAAGATCGAGCGGTTCGTCAAACAGGGCTGGCTGAATCTGGTCGGAGGATGCTGCGGCACCGGGCCCGAGCATATCCGGACGCTGGCGGAGATGGCGCGCCGTTATGCGCCGCGCGCGGTCCAAGCGGTGCGTCGTTCGGCTATCTCGGGAATTGAGACGCTGGTGATCGACGAACAGACGCGGCCGATCATCGTCGGCGAACGGACCAACGTGCTTGGCAGCCGGCGCTTCAAGCAGCTTATCAACGCCGGGCGCTTCGACGAGGCCGCCGAAGTCGGCCGCGCGCAAGTGCGGCGCGGCGCTCATCTGCTGGACGTCTGCCTGCAGGATCCGGATCGCGACGAGCGCGATGATCTCGGCCGTTTCCTCGACGTCCTGGTGCGGCAGGTCCGGGTGCCGCTGATGATCGACTCGACTGATCCCGACGCGGTCAAGGTGGCGCTCGAGCGATCGCAGGGCAAGGCGCTGATAAATTCGATCAATCTCGAGGACGGGCCGGACGCCGAGCGTCTGACCAAAATCGTCGAGCTGGCGCGCTGCTATGGCGCGGCGCTGGTGGTCGGCTGTATCGACGAAGACCGGCGCCAGGCACAGGCCGTAACGCGTCAACGCAAGCTCGAAATCGCCCAGCGCACTCACGAACTGCTGACGGGCAGGTTCGGGATGGTCGATGAAGATCTGTTCTTCGATGCGCTGGTCTTTCCAATCGGCACCGGCGATGCAACTTACACGGGCTCGGCGGCGGAGACGATCGAAGGAATTCGCGCTATCAAGAGCGCATTGCCGCGCTGCAAGACCGTGCTGGGCGTCTCCAACGTCTCCTTTGGATTGCCGGAGGCCGGCCGCGAAGTCCTCAACTCGGTGATGCTTCACCATTGCGTGGCGGCGGGCCTCGACCTGGCGATCGTCAATGCCGAGAAGCTCAAGCGCTACCCGTCGATTCCCGCCCTCGATCGCGAACTGGCCGAGGATCTGATGTGGGCGCGCGGCGCGGATCCGATCGCGGCGTTCACCGCGCATTTCCGGGCGCGAGTCAGCGCGCCCGAGGTCGACAGCGGTGTCGCGTTGACGCTCGACGAGCGGCTGGCGCGCTGCGTCGTCGAAGGTTCGCGCGAGGGCCTGTTGCGCGACCTCGAGCTGGCGCTGGGCGAGCGCAGGCCGCTCACGATTATCAACGGCCCGTTGATGAAAGGGATGGACGAGGTCGGCCGCCTGTTCAACGCCAACCAGATGATCGTGGCGGAGGTGCTGCAATCCGCCGAGGTGATGAAGGCCGCGGTTTCATACCTCGAACCGCACATGGAGAAGAACGAAAGCGCGGCGCGCGGCACGATCCTGCTCGCCACGGTCAAAGGCGACGTCCACGACATCGGCAAGACCTTGGTCGATATCATCCTGACGAACAACGGCTATCGCGTGATCAACCTGGGCATCAAGGTGCCGCCCGAGGAATTGATCCGCGCCTATAATGAACACCATCCCGACGCTATCGGCCTGTCCGGATTGCTGGTCAAGTCGGCGCAGATGATGGTCGCGACCGCGCAGGATCTGCGGGCCGCGGGCATCTCATGTCCGCTGCTGGTCGGCGGCGCGGCACTTTCGGCGCGCTTTACCCGCACCCGGATCGCGCCGGAGTACGGAGGCCTGGTGGCCTACGCCAACGACGCCATGCAGGGCCTCGCGCTCGCCCATCAAATCATGGACCCGGAGCGGCGCGGGCAACTGTCCGAGCAGCTCAATCGCGAGACCGTGCGGCTGCTGGAAGTCAGGCGGGCGGCGCCGGTTTCAAGCGCCCCGTCGGCACGGGTCGATTCCGCGGTGCGTCACGACGGCGCGATCCCGCGCCCGCCCGACCTCGAGCTTCACGCGCTCGAGGATTTCGATCTGGCGGAAATCTTTTCGTACATGAACCCGGCGATGTTGTACTCGCGTCATCTCGGCTTGCGCGACGCGGAGCGGGCGCTGGCAACGGACGCTCCCAGAGCGGTCGAGCTTAGACGAGTGGTCGAGTCGATGCAGCGCCTGATGATCGAGCGCGCGGATATCCGCGCCGGCGCGGTTTACCGGTTTTTCCCGGCCAAGTCCGATCGGCGCCGGCTGCTGATTTACGGTCCCGACGGCCGCCCCATCGAAACGCTGGTTTTTGGCCGTCAGTCGGAACCGCCGCATCTATGCGTCGCGGATTTCGTGGCGCCGCTCGAGACGCCGGGCACCGATTATATCTGCCTGTTTGCGACCACGGTGGGGCCCGGGGTTCGCGCGCTGGCCGCACGTTTGAAGGACGAGGGCGAATATCTAGGCTCGCACGTCCTGCAAGTGCTCGCGCTGGAGGGTGCGGAAGCTTTCGCGGAGTTGTTGCATCTCAGGATTCGGCAGTGGTGGGGAATCAACGATCCGCCGGGGCTCGGGATGAAGGGCTTGTTCCAGGCGCGCTACCGTGGCAAGCGCTTTTCGTTCGGCTACCCGGCCTGTCCGCGGCTCGAGGACCAGGCGGCGCTGTTCCGCCTGCTCGAGCCCGAGCGCCATATCGGCGTGCGCTTGACGGAAGGTTTCATGATGGATCCGGAGGGCTCCGTCAGCGCGCTGATCGTGCACCATCCGGAAGCGAAATACTTTGCGCTTTCGCCAGCCGACATCGAACTCCTGACGCAGGAACTCGACGCGCCGCAATTCGCACCCGGGATATCGGCATGAGCGGCAGCATGTCAGAACTCGCCCGACAGCTTGCGAATCCCGCCCCCGCGATCTGGCTCGAGCTCAGTCCGCCGGGTGGCATCGACATGGAACCGCTGTTGCGAAAACTGGAGCCGCTGGCCGGCACGATCGGGGCCGTCAATCTGACCGACAACGCGATGGGGCGGGTGAAACTTTCCGCGCTCGCGTTCGGGATGACGATCAGGCAGCGGCTCAAGATTCCGGTGGTGCTCAACGTCTCATGCCGCCATCGCAACCTGCTGGCGCTCAAATCCGATTTGCTGGCTGCGGCCGCCGGCGACATCGATGGGGTGGTGGCGCTGCGCGGCGACCGGCTTGCGCCGGGCGCAGGGGTCGAGTTCAACCAGCTCGACGCGATCGGCCTGTTGCGCGTGATTGATGAACTCAAAATGCAGATCGCGCGCACCAGCGGCGAGGCCCGGGCGCTGCGCGTGCTTTACGCCGGCGCAGTGACGAATCCGTATCGCGCGGAGCCCGCCCGCGAGCTCGATCTGCTGGCGCGCAAGGCCGCGGCCGGGGCGCGCTTTGCGCTGACTCAGCCGTGCTTCGACGCGGGACAGGCGCTGCGATTCATCGAGCAGGTGCGCCCGCTGTCGATCACGCCAGTGATCGGGATTTTGCCGATCCGCAACGCGGCGATGGCGCGCTATCTGAAAGGCCGGGTGCGAGAGCTGCGATCGGTTGCGCGTCATCTCGAGGTTTACGAGGGCATGAGCGATGAACAGGCGCGGCAGTTCACGATCGCGCACAATCTCGAGCTTATCGATCGGCTTCGGCCGCACGCCGCTGGAATCGTGATCATGAGCGGCGGCGAACCATCGCTGGCCATCAGGCTGGCGGTTGAAGCGGCGGCCTTGCGCACGCCGCTGGCAAGCGCGGACTTCACCAGCCCGGCATAGGTCGGAATTCAACGGCATGCTCGGGCGTTCGGCCGTGGTGCGCGCCGAGCATCCACAGGACCCGCTTCCAATGCTATAGACGAATCAGCGACGGAAGCGAGGAGAAACAACGATGAGCGAAAATCCTGAAATCGGCCGCAGTATCCGGGCCGGTGAAATCCTGACCAATTATCACGACCAGGGCACCGGGATGCCGATCCTGCTGCTGCACGGCTCCGGGCCCGGAGTGAGCGCCTGGGCAAACTGGCGGCCGGTGATACCCGAGCTAGCCAAACAATTCCGCGTGATCGCGCCCGACCTGCTTGGGTTCGGCTACACCGAGCGCCCGGCCGGCGTCCGCTACGACATGGACACCTGGGTCAAGCACGCGATCGGCTTCATCGATGCGCTCAAGCTCGACAAGGTCGGACTGGTCGGCAACTCGTTCGGCGGCGGTCTCACGCTGCATCTTGCCACGCGCTACCCGGAACGGATCGTGCGCTTTGTATTGATGGGCAGTGCCGGCGCGCACTTCGAGCTTACCCCCGGATTGGATGAGGCCTGGGGCTACACGCCGTCGATCGAGAACATGCGCCGCTTGCTCGATCTGTTCGCGTTCAACCGCGAACTGGTCACCGACGAGCTGGCCGAACTGCGCTACAAGGCCGGTATCCGGCCGGGTATCCAGGAGGCCTATGCGGCGATGTTCCCGGCGCCGCGTCAGCACTGGATCGACGTGATGTCGGTGGACGAGTCGAAGCTCCGCGCGCTGCCGCACGAAGCGCTGATTATCCACGGCCGCGAGGATCGCATCATTCCGCTCTCATCGTCGTATCGATTGCTCGACATGATCCCGCGCGCGCAACTGCACGTCTTCGGCCGTTGCGGCCACTGGACCCAGATCGAGCACTCGGCGCGTTTCAATCGACTGGTGGCCGACTTCTTCGCCGAGATGCGATAAGCACGATGCCCATTTGTGCGGGCCGGAGCGGCCATGATAGGCAACTTATCGATCGCGGTCGGACGGGCAACCGGCCGCCGCGGCGGGAGGTCATGATATGAACGCCGACGGATTCGAGATCCTGCGTCCGTTCATCGAGGCCGCGCGGGCGCTGTGGCGCGAAGAGCTTGCCGATGAAGAGCGCTGGCGCAAGATCGGCCAGTTGCTGCCGATGCTGCTGGATTCCGAGGCGCTCCGCGAAAGCGCGCGCTCCTGGCCGGCGCCCACCCCCGAAAACCGGCGCGCGCAGAACCTGTTGTTCTATGAAGATCCTGATTACCACTTCGTGATCAACGGGCTGGTCAAACGTCCCCGCGACGACACCCCGATTCATGATCATGCCCATACCTGGACCGTGTATGGTGTCTTGAGCGGCCAGGAACGGGTGGTGCGCTTTCGGCGCGTCGATGACGGCTCGCAGCCGCGCGCGACGCTCGAGCCGATTGACGATTACGTGGTCGCCCCCGGTTATATCGACGTGGTGCCGCCCGGATTGCTGCACGCCGAGTACGCCGGCGACGATCGCACGGTCGCGGTAATCGTCCGCAGCGAGCGGGTCGGCGGTTTCCCGCAGAACATGGTCGACCCGCGCACCAACGCGGTGACCCAGGCTCCCGGGCCGGAGCAGATTCCCTATCGGCTCTGAGGGCCGCCGAGTCAGCAGCCGGACATGCCGCGCAAGATCAGCGACCGGAAATTCAAGCTCGGGATGTTCTGCTCGAATTGTTCCGGCGGTATCACCAAAACCCTGGCGCCCGAAAGATGGGAACCGACCTGGCAGGCCAATCGGGCGCTGGCGGTGGCGTCGGAAGAAGCCGGGATCGATTTTCTCCTGCCGCTGGCGAACTGGCTCGGCATGGGCGGCGCGGCGCCCACCGAGTCGCACGTGCTGGAGCCGCTGACCTGGGCGGCGGGCTTGCTGGCGGCGACCCGAAAAATCACCATCTTCAGCACGATTCACGCCCCGTTCCTGCATCCGGTATTCGCGGTCAAGCAGATCAACACCTGCGATCAGATCGGCGAGGGGCGCTTCGGCGTCAACATCGTCTCGGGCGGCAACCCGCCGGAGTTCGCGCTGTTCGGCGTGCCGATGGCGGAGCATGACGAGCGCTACGCCTTCACCGAGGAATGGCTGACGCTGGTTAAGCGCATGTGGTCGGAGGACCGGCCGTTCGACTTCAAGGGCCGCTTCTTCGATTTGAAGGGCGTGCTCAGTAATCCCAAACCCTGGGGCGGTGAACCGCCGTTGCTGATTAGCGCCGGATCGTCGCCCACCGGCCGCAAGTTCGCGCGCCGCCACGCCGATTGCCTGTTCATGCTGATCGTCAGCCTGGACACGCTGGCCGACGAAATCCGCGCCATCCGCGTCGGCGCCGGGCGCCGCTTCGGCATCTACGCCAGCGGCCATCTCTTTTGCCGCAAGACCCGCCGCGAGACCGACGAGTATTATCATTACATCGTTCACGAACACGGCGACTGGAAGGTGGCAGAGTTTCTCGACGAGATGCATCGCCATTCCGGCTCGATCCCGGCCGAGGCGCGGGCCGGGATGCGCGAGCGCTTCGTCAGCGGTACCGGCACCTTTATGGTCAAGGGCGACCCGGACGAGGTGGCACTCGCCTACAAGCGTATGAGCGATGCCGGCCTCGACGGGATGGCGACCGCGCTGGTGAACTTCCTCGACGATCTGCCGATCCTGCGCGACGAGGTGCTGCCGCGAATGGCGCGGCTGGGGATTCGCGATCCGGTGCCGGACTGACACTCACCAGGCGAGGGAGCCGCGATGGACGTAAAACAGACCCCGGATGCGCGCCACTCTCCGGTGATCGATTTTCATGTGCATTTCCTCGACGAGCAGATCCTTGAACTCGCGCAGCGACACAGCGTGCTTACCGGCTTCGGCGCGAATCCGCTGCACAAGCCGCCGAGCGGATGGCCGCCGATATTTGCGAAAATGATGTCCGCGCCGGCGCAGATCGAGGACATGGCGGCGCGCGGCGTGGATCGCCATGTGATCACCGCCAGTACCGTAATTTCGCCGCTGGGATGGGCCGCGGGCTCGCGCGCGCTCGATCTCAATCGTCGTCTCAACGACCTGATAGCCGAGTGGGTCGCGCGCTTCCCGGATCGCTTCGTCGGCAGCTTCACGCTGCCGCTGCAGACGATCGATCTCGCGATGGCGGAGCTTGAGCGCGCCGTGCGTCAGCTTGGCCTCAGGGTGGCGAATCTGCCGGCCAACGTCGGCGGCGCCTACCTGGGCGAGCCGCAATTCCATCCGCTGTGGTCGTCGATACGCGAACTAGGCGTGACCGCCTTCGTGCATCCCGACGGCGTGAAGGATGCGTGGTTCCAGAAATACGCGATGTGGAACTCGATCGGACAATCGATCGAGGAGACCCGCTTCATGACCTCGATGATCTACGAGGGGGTGCTCGACCGCTTCCCGGGCTTGAAGATCGTGGTCGCTCACGGCGGCGGTTACATGCCGCATTACATGGGCCGCCTCGACCGCAATGTGACCGACAAGCCCGAAACCGCGGTGAATATTGGCCGCCGGCCGAGCGCCTACTTGCGCGACTTTTACTACGATAGCTGCGTCTACGATCCGACCACGCTGGCGGCGCTGATTCAGCGGGTCGGCGCCGACCGGATCGTGCTCGGCAGCGATTATCCGGTGGGCGATCCCGTGCCGGTCGAATTGCTCGGCCTGGCGGGCGAGCTGCCGGCCGGCGATCGCGCGATGATCATGGGCGGCACGGCTGCGCGCCTGCTCGGCGCAGGATGAGTCGGGCCGCCGGTCGCGCCCGGTTGCCCGGCGCGATATGAAATAGTACCTGCCGCAACCGGAGAGGTTGTCAGGCAGAAGCAGGACGTTTAGGAGAAAGTTGTTATGGCGAAGGCGTTGCAGGGCGCAAGCAAAGTCGCGGGCAGTGGGAAAGATCCGGTCCGTGAGGCGGAGTCGGATTCGATGCTCGAGAAGGCGCGCAGCCTGACGCCGCTGTTCCGCGCCAATGCGGAAGCCAACGAACGGCTGCGGGAACTTACCGCGGAGACCTTCAACGCGCTCGACGACGCCCGCCTGGTCGGCATCTTCACGCCCAAATCCCTGGGCGGCAGCGAGCTATGGCCGACCGAGTCGCTCGAGGTTATCGAAACGGTTGCAGCTGCCGACGGCTCCACCGGATGGGTGATGTTCGCCGCGGCGGTCGGAACCGGAACCGGCGGCGCCTACCTGGACGAAAGCACCGCCGCCAGGCTTTTCGCCGGCGATCGAATTCCGGTGATCGGCGGGCAGGGAATTCCCAACGGCGTGGCGGTCGCGGTCAAGAACGGCTACCGGCTGAGCGGCGCCTGGAGCTACGGCAGCGGCGTGAAGCATTCGGCGTACATCCATACCGGCGCGGTGGTCCATGAGAACGGCGAGCCGCGTCCGGGCCGTCACGGCACTCCGGAAATCCGCATTTTCGTCGTGCCGCGCGCCGAGGTCGCGTTCGGCGATAACTGGGACGTGCTGGGGCTGCGGGCGACGGCCAGTATCGACTATACGATGCAGGACGTGTTCGTGCCCGCCGAGTACAGCCATGTCGCCGATACCACCGATCCCGTGCACGGCGGCCCGCTGTTTTTTCTCGGCATCGTCGGCCTCGCGACGCTCGGCCATTCGGCGTTCGCGCTCGGCGTTGGTCGGCGTATCCTCGACGAGCTCGTGGTCGTCGCGCAAGGCCGCACCAGTATCACCGGCACGCCGCGCGAGAGCGAAAGCTTTTTCGAGGGCTACGCGAACGCCGAAGCCAAGTATCGCGCCGCGCGCGCCCTGGTTTTTGAGTCGTGGGGCGATGTGGAGGAAACACTTAAGCGGGGCGATCGGCCGTCGACGCGCCAGTTGACGCTGATTCGGCTGGCGCTCAACAACGCCACCTGGACCGTCGCCGACGTCACCCACTTCGCCTACCGATGGGCCGGCGGCATCGCGCTGCGCGCGGGCGTAATCCAGCGCTACTTCCGCGACATGCATGCGGGCACGCAACACGTCACCTCGTCCGCGCCGATTCTGCGCGAGTGCGGCCGCGAGCTGGCCGGGTTCGCGCATGGCAAGGCGTGGGGTTTTAACACGCTGGTGGACGAGCACTAGGAAGCTTCAAGGCTGGCGGCGACAGGCCGCGCTCTCGGGCTATTGAGTCTCGAATCGCCGTCGCGCGCCGCGGTTCATTCCGGTTCCGGCATCCGCCAGTTCCACTCGTCGTATCCGGGGGCATGGTGAACGTTGGTCTGCGCCGGATTGCGATTGATCAGGGGCCGGCCGTAGAGCGGATGGCGCATGCTGCGCACTTCGTGCTCGATCGTGAACAGCAGCTTGCCGCTGTCGGGATCGACCAGGTCCTTGAAGCGGTACTGATGAGGGTCGTCGTCCTCGGTGAGGAGTTTCCTGGCGGCGAGTCGGCGATGAGGCCCGGAAAAATCCGCGATGTAGATCTGGATATGGTGACCGTCGTAGGGCGGCTGCGGCTGGTCGGTCTCGCGGAAAATCAGGCTCTGTGCGATTCCGACAGCGACCTGCGCGTGTCGCCCTTCCGCGTCCTCGAGGCATTCGGCCGGCGCTGAAAGAATTTCGCGATAGAAGCGCGCGATGCCGTCGGCGGTGGCGCGCGGCACCTCGAACTCGACGTAGGGGAGACCGAGCGTGATGCGGCCGAAACGCGCGTCGGGTTGGTAGCATCGCAGGCGATTGCCCCACGGCGAGATGGCTTCGACGAACGCCTCGTGCTCGTGGAAGGCGAAGGCGGTACCCTCCAGCGGTTCGCGCACGCGCGCTAGCCGGCGCAGCAGCGCGTCGCGATCCGGTATCACAAGCCCGGTATGGCCGCGCAGAAGCTGGGGCTTGTTGGTCGGCAGATGGAACTGGCTGCGCCCGACGTTGATCCACATGTTGTTGGTGCTGACCATGATGAACGGGTCGCGGGTCAGGCCGAGACCGGTGACATAAAAGAGCGTCGCCAGGCCCTGATCGGGAATGCAGACGTTGACGTGTTCGAGCGCGACGATATTGCCGAGATCCTCGGCGGCGCGATCATAATGAGTCGGCATCTTGGACCCCCTGGAACCGTTTGTCCCCGCCATCGGGTTAGACCTCAAATGGCATGATCGCGCGGTCGGTCCCCACAGTCCATCCCCCGGCGTCATACGAAAACGGGCGAACGATTTGCGTCTGGGTTGAGGTCCGGGCCGCGTTTTTCAACGTTTATTCATGATAATGCTCGCATTCCGCCTCGGCACGGAAGCTGCTCCATATAAAAGCTGCTCCGACCCACGGACGGCGGGCAATCATCCGGCCGGGGAGCTATAATTTTGTAACGTTATTCGCACGCGCGGTTCCACCGTATGTTCGGCAGATCCTTGATGGTTTTCTCGATACTGATGCTGACGATTGCGGCCTCGGGCTGCAGCGTTCAGGAACAGACGGTTGCGGCCTCGGCCGCCGCGGCGCCGGCTCGCCCGCTGCCGATCAAGGGACGGCTGGTGAGTGGCGATCCCAAGGAACTGCCGCCGGCGGTTGCGATGTCGCTCGCCAAAGATTCGCCTGTGACATTCGCCTATCGCGAAGAGCTGACTCACGACCAGTACCACATCCCGTTGATCGTCACCGCGCTCGATCCGGTGACCTATGTGGGCGCGCCGCTGGGCGACTATGGCGTGACGGCGTTCGCCTCGTTGTCGATTATCGACGGCGCGCGCATCCTCGGCGACTATACCGCCAAGGCTCACGTCTCGAAGTCATACACGCTCTACTCGGCGCCGACCCATCAGGAGCTTGAGCAGGAAGCGCGCGCCGCGGTGCGGGAGAAGATCGATCAGAAACTCTACGACGACTCCGATCGCTTGGCGCAGGCGGCGGCCAGCGCCGCTAGCACTCCACGGGGCTCGGCTTCCCAATGAATTGCCGCTGCTATCTCGTCCTGCTCGGAGCGCTGACGTTCGCGGCTGCCGGATGTGCGGTGCAGGGGGCGCCGTTCGAGCGCGCCTCAGCCCCGCCCCAGCACGCAATCATCTACGTCTACCGGCCGTACAGCTACGCCGGGTCGCTGCTCCGTCCGCCGGTGACCTGCGGCGACGACACCGCGCGTATCGGCCCGGGCGGCTATCACGCCTTTATCGTTCCGGTTGGCAAAGTGGTGTGCGAGGTTCCGGGCGAAGCCGGTGACGCGGTCCAACTTGACGCTGCGCCGAGTGTCTACTATCTGCGCGAAGCTATCGGATGGGGCGTGCTGAGCGGCCATCCGCATCTCGATCCGATCGATACCGACCAGGCGCAGACCGAAATCCAGCAATGCTGCGTCCGCGAGCCCGAGGATCGCAGCACGGTCGCTGCCCAGTAAGAAAGTCTCGCGCCATCAGGGCGCTCCGAATCGGGCCAGGCGCGATCGGCGCCGCCGTGTTATGATCGCGTGGCCGGGTCGCCCGCCGAAATCATCGGCGAAATTCTTGGCGAAATTCTTGGATTGACACGATTTCGGAATGAAACTACTACCAGTCCAGAGAATAAGGAGTATGCCGTGGCAAACGTTCAAACCAAAAGCAGGCCGGCGAAAGCTCCAGCGAAACTCCAGACCTCCGCGCTCATCCCCAGGATGCTGAATCACGCCGCGTACGTTACGCACGACGTCGCGGCAACGGTTGAGTTCTATACCAAGGTCATGGGGATGGAACTCGCCAGCTCAGTGTTTGACGACCATATTCCCTCGACCGGCGATGCTTTTCCCTACTTCCACGTTTTCTTCCGGATGGGCGACGGATCGACGATCGCGTTTTTCGAGGCCCCCGGCCTGCCCGAGGCCGCCGCTCCCAGTCATCCCGCCTACGCCATCTTCAACCATATCGCGCTGCAGGTGGACACCGCCGACGAGGTGCTGCGATGGCAGGCGTGGCTGGAGCAGCACGGGCTCAAGCTGGTCGGTCCGACCAATCATGCCGACGAATTCCTGAGCATCTACTTTCACGATCCCAACGGCGTGCGGCTCGAAATCACCACCCCGCTCGACCGGAAATGGAATCAACATTCGGATCGCGCCTACCGCGATCTCGCGCTGTGGCTCGAAGCGAAAGACCACGCGCGGCGCGAGGGACGCGATATTCCGGCCGCGCTGGTCGATCTCATTCGCCGCGAGCGGGCGCGCTACCAGCCGGGATGATCCAGGCGTCACGACAACCAATTCATCCGCATCGAGGTTAAGATGGCCGACAAGGGCGAGGGCTTTATCCGCGTACCGGCGATTCTGAAATTCGCCGAACGGGTCAAATTTGCCGAGACCTACGGTTTCTCCGGCAGCCAGGGGATGACGATCCTCGAAGGCCAGCGGCTGATGCCGAAGGATCGGCCGTCGAAGACCATCTACCTTTTCATGCATCCCTCGTCGACCTTGCATCTGCTGCCGATGCCGACCGCGCTGGCCGAGAGCGGACTGCACGTGTTGTGCGCGGCCAGCCGCTATCCCAAGAACGACAGCGCGCTCATCATGGAGAAGGTCGCGATCGACATGGGCGCGTGGGTGCGATGGGCGCGGGAGGAATGCGGCTACGAGAAAGTCATCCTGGTCGGATGGTCGGGCGGCGGCTCCCTGAGCCTGTTCTACCAGGCGCAGGCCGAGCAGCCGACGATTACCCATACTCCCGCTGGCGACGAGGTCGATCTGACGCGCGCCGGGCTGCAACCGGCTGACGGAATCATCTTCATCGCCGCCCATCTGTCGCGCGCCGAGACCCTGACCGAATGGTCCGACCCGTCGGTGACCAATGAGCTGAATCCCGATGAACGCGACCTGCAGCTCGACATCTACAATCCCGACTGTCCGAACAAGCCGCCGTTTGCGAAGTCGTTTGTGACCGCGTTCCGCGCCGCGCAGGTGGCGCGCAACCGGCGCATCACGGCCTGGAGCCAGGAGCTCCTGGAGCAGCTCAAACGGCGCGGGACGGCCGAGGTCGAGCGCGCCTTCTGCGTCCATCGCACGATGTGCGATCCGCGCTGGATCGATACCACCGTCGATCCCAACGATCGCAAGCCCAACTGGTGCTATCTCGGCGACCCGCGCACGGCCAATTCCGCGCCGGCCGGGCTCGGACGCTACTCGAGCCTGCGCTCGTGGCTGAGCCAGTGGAGCTACGATCTATCCAACGCCCGCGGAGCGCAGAACGCAGCGCGAATCCGCCGTACCTCGGTAATCCAGATCGAGAATTCCGCCGACGACGCGGTGCCCGCGCCGCATAATCCGATCATCCACGCCGCGCTCGCCACGCCCGACAAGGAACATGTCAGGATCAAGGGCGCGACCCACTACTACCTCGGCCAGCCCGAGCAACTGGCGCAATGTATCGAGACCGTGCTCGACTGGAGCTCGCGCAAGCGGCTGCTCGCGGATCGTCCGGCAGTCCGGCGCCCGGCTGCCGGCTGACGGCTCGGGCGAGGCCGCGCCGCGCGGCTGAGAACCACATCATGGCTGAATACGAAAACGGCGGCGGACGCACCGCGATCCTGCTGATGAAGTGCCCGGACCACAAGGGTCTGGTGCGCGAAATCGCCGACTTCGTGTCGAGCCATGGCGGCAACATCCTGCACGCCGACAATCATCTCGATTTTGAAACGCGGGAGTTTTTTGCGCGCTTCGAATGGCAGCTCGACGATTTCGCGATTCCGGCGCCGGCCATCGCCGCCGCCTTCCAGCCGATCGCGGACAAGTACGCGATGGAATGGCAACTGCGCTTTTCCAACGCCAAGCCGGCGGTCGCGATCTTCGTTTCCAAGCTGGCGCACTGCCTGCTCGACCTGCTGCATCGATGGGAGATCGGCGAGATGCCGGGGCGCGTAGCCGCCGTGATCAGCAATCATGACGATCTGCGGGGCGCGGTCGAGCGTCGCGGCGTGGCCTACCATCATTTTTCGATTACGCCGCAGAACAAGCGCGCGCAGGAGGCGAAGCAACTGGAGCTGCTCAAATCGCTCAACGTCGAGCTCTTGATCCTGGCGCGCTACCTGCAGGTTTTCAACGACGAATTCATCGCGCAGTATCAGGGCCGCAGCATCAACATCCATCATTCGTTCCTGCCCGCGTTCGTCGGCGCCAGTCCCTACGCCCGCGCCTACGAGCGCGGCGTCAAGTTGGTCGGCGCGACCAGCCATTACGTGACGCCGCATCTGGACGCCGGACCGATTATCGAGCAGGACGTGGTACGCGTGACCCATCGCGACACGCTCGCCGATTTCATTCGCAAGGGCCGCGACCTCGAACGCGTGGTGCTGGCGCGCGGTGTGCGCCTTCATCTGGAAGCGCGCGTGCTGGCGTATGCCAACAAGACCGTGGTTTTCGACTGAGCCCACGATGCCGGAAGCAGTGCAGGAAGCGGGCCTCGGCCAGATACTGGACGGCAACCGGATCGCGCGCACGGTCCGCGAGCAGGTGCGGCGCGGCGTCGAGCGGCTGGTGACGGAGCAGGGCGTCCGGCCCGCGCTCGCGGTGATCCTGGTCGGCGACGATCCGGCCTCGCAAATTTACGTGGCGACCAAGCAGCGCGCCTGCGAGAAGGTCGGCATCACCTCGCGGGTCCATCGGATGGCGCCCGACGTTACCGAGGACGAGCTGGTCCATTTCATCTACCGGCTGAACCGCGATCCCGACCTGCACGGCATCCTGCTCCAGTTGCCGCTGCCCGAGCGCGCGCTGGAGCAGGCAGCGCTGGCCGAGATCGATCCCGAGAAGGATGTCGACGGGCTCAGTCCCACCAACCAGGCGCGCCTGCTCAACGGCGAGGCGGGACTACGGCCGTGCACGCCGCTCGGCGTGATCGAGCTGATCGATCGGACCGGGATCGACCTGGCCGGCCGGCGCGCGGCGGTGGTCGGGATGGGCGCGCTGGTCGGCAAGCCGCTCTCGATGCTGCTGCTGGAGCGCAACGCGACCGTGGTGCTGTGCCATGAGTTTACCCGCGACCTGGCCGACGAAGTGGCGCGCGCGGAGATCGTGGTGGCGGCGGCCGGCAAGCCCGGCCTGATTCGCGGCGAATGGATTCGCCAGGGAGCGATCGTGATCGACGTCGGCATCAACCGCACGGCGGCGGGCATCGTCGGCGACGTCGAGTTCGAGGCGGCCCGCAAGCGCGCGGCCTTTATCACGCCGGTGCCGGGCGGCGTGGGACCGATGACAGTTGCGATGCTGGTGCGGAACACGCTGATCGCGGCCGAGCGAATCGCAACGCAACCGAGATGAGTGATGGCGCATAAACTGACCAACCTCCTGACTCCCCCTCCCAGCGATATCGAGATCGCGCAGGCTGCCACGTCGGTTCCGATCGACCGCATTGCGACCGAGGCCGGCGTCAAACCCGACGAACTCGAGCTTTACGGCCAGAGCAAGGCGAAGGTGCGGCTGGAGATTCGCGAGCGTCTCCAGCACGTCGCCAACGGCAACTACGTGGTAGTCACCGCGATTACGCCGACCCCGCTCGGCGAAGGCAAAACCACCACCACCGTCGGGCTCAGCCAGGCTCTGGGAGCCCATCTTGGCAAGCGGGTCTTCACCTGCGTGCGCCAGCCGAGCCAGGGTCCGACCTTCGGCATCAAGGGCGGTGCGGCCGGCGGCGGCTACAGCCAGATCATTCCGATGGAGGAGTTCAACCTCCATCTGACCGGCGACATCCACGCGATTACGGCCGCCAACAATCTGCTCGCCGCGGCGATCGACGCGCGCATGTTTCACGAGCGCGCGCAGACCGACAAGCAACTGTTCGATCGCCTGTGTCCGGCCGACGGCGCGGGCAAACGGCGCTTCACTCCGATCATGCTGCGGCGGCTCAAGAAACTCGGCATCGCCGCGACCGATCCCGACCAACTGAGCGAAGCCGATCGCGGCCGTTTCGCGCGGCTCGATATCGATCCCGACACCATCACCTGGCGGCGCGTGATCGATACCAGCGATCGGATGCTGCGCCGGATCACGATTGGCCAGGGCGACGAGGAGCAGGGCAGCGAGCGCGTGACCGGCTTCGATATCACGGTGGCGAGCGAAATCATGGCGGTGCTCGCGCTTACCACCGGCCTCAACGATATGCGCGAGCGGATGGGGCGGATGGTGATCGGCACCAATCGCGCGGGGACGCCGATTACCGCCGACGACCTGGGCGCGGCGGGTGCGCTGACGGTGCTGATGAAGGACGCCATCATGCCCAACCTGATGCAGACCCTGGAGGGCACGCCGGCCTTCGTCCATGCCGGACCGTTCGCCAATATCGCGCACGGCAACTCGTCGATCGTGGCCGATCAAATCGCGCTCAAGCTGGTCGGCCCCGAGGGCTACGTGGTGACCGAATCCGGCTTCGGCGCCGATATGGGGATGGAGAAGTTCTGCAACATCAAATGCCGCTACAGCGGACTCAAACCCAACTGCGTGGTGATGGTCGCGACCATCCGCGCGCTCAAGATGCATGGCGGCGGGCCGCGCGTGGTGGCGGGTCGTCCGCTGGCGGCGGCCTATTCGCAGGAAAACCTGGAGTTGCTCGAAAAGGGCTGCAGCAACCTGGTGAAGATGATTCAGAACGCGCGCCGCTTCGGACTGCCGGTGGTGGTCGCGATCAACAAGTTCCGCCATGACACGCCGGCCGAAATCGAGCTGGTGCGGCGCGCCGCGATCGACGCCGGCGCTGAGGATGCGGTGATGTCGGACCATTGGGCGCGCGGCGGCGCGGGCGCGGTGGCGCTGGCCGAGGCGGTGGTCGCGGCCTGCGCCACGCCGGCCGATTTCAAATTTCTCTACCCGCTCGATCTCGGCATCAAGCAGAAAATCGAAACTATCGTGCGTGAGATGTACGGCGGCGCGGGCGTCGAGTATCTGCCCGAGGCGGAAAAGAAGATCGAGCTCTACACGCGCAACGGCTTCGACAAGCTGCCGATTTGCATGGCCAAGACCCATCTGAGCCTGAGTCACGACCCGAATCTCAAAGGCGCGCCGAGCGGCTTCGTGGTGCCGGTGCGCGACGTGCGCGCCAGCGTCGGCGCGGGCTTTCTCTACCCGCTGCTGGGCACCATGAGCACCATGCCCGGCCTGCCGACCCGGCCGGGATTTTATGACGTCGATCTCGATCCCGCGACCGGCCGCATCGTCGGCCTGTCGTAAGGCGTGGCGAATTGACTGGCTCGCGGCGGCGCCCGAATTTGCCGACGATGCCTTCGATCGCCAAGTCGACCCTCGAACAGCTCCGCCTGAAAGTCGCGGCGGGACCGACTCCGGCCGGGGTAGCGGTCGCGGCGGTCGCGGCGAGCCTGGCGCTGAGCCTGCTGGCGATGAGCCTCGAAGTCAGCGCCGGAAAAAAGTCTGCGACCGGGAGTCGGGTTGCGCTGGGCCGGATGCGGCGGGCGGCCGCGCGTGAGTCGCTGCGGATGCTCGACTATGCGGACCGCGACGTGGCGGCGTTCGACGCCTACCTGAAGAGCCGCCGGCGCGGAGCGCGGCCGAGAGCGGTGAACGCGGCGCTGACGCGGGCGATCGAGACGCCATTGAAGATCGCGCGGGCGGCGATTGGCGGGCTCGAGCTATGCCTCGAGGCGGCGCCGCTAGTCCATCGCGCGGTCGCGGCTGATCTCGGCACTGGCGCCGCGATGCTGGCGGCGGCGGCGCGGGCGGCTGCGCGCAGCGCGGAATCGAATCTGCGCTACGTGGCGCCGGGGAATCCGGCTCGCAAGCGGGTGCTCGCCGAGCGGCGGCTGCTGGAGCGTCGCGCCGGCGCGATGCTCCAGCGAATCCTGAAAATAATCGGGTGACGCCTCAGGCCGCCGCGTTGCCGGCCAGGTCCTTGAAGGTGCCCTGCCGCCGCAAGCGCTCGCGGACGTAGTCGCCGCAGCTAATCGGCGGATACTGCGGCGGGCGCTCCACGGTGCTGCAATTTGGCAGGCATTCGATAGTCGCGTCGTAGTTGGACTCGTGAAAAAAAGCGATCGACAGCCGCCGGCTGTCCGTGGTCTTCACGGGCGGCGGGTTGAGCACGCGATGCGGCGTCGAGACCCAGCGATCGTTGGTCCAGCGCATCATCATGTCGCCCAGGTTGATCACGAATGAATCCGGAATCGCGGGCACGTCGACCCAGGTCCCGGCGCGATTCTGCACCTGCAGGCCGTCGGCGCCGTATTCCCGGTCATGGCGCAGCAGGGTCATGGTCGAGTAATCGGTATGCTCGCTGCATCGCAACTGCCCAGGCATCGGCTCCGCGACCTGATCGAAATAATGCAGCACCCGCATCACGCTGAACGGCTTGTCGCATTTCCAGCCGAAATAATCTTCCTCGAGTCCGAGCGCCAGGGCGAAGATGCGCATCACGACGACTGACAGCCGCTCCATCGCGCGGTAATAGTCGGCATAGGCCGCTGACAGGCCGGCGGGCTGCTGCGGCCACAGGTTGGGGGCGAAATGATGGCCAGCGGCGGGGCAGTGATAGTAGGAATCGTTCTGCGGCACATCGACCAGGCCGATAGTGAACGATTCCTTGATATCGGGCGGGGTTCGGTCGAGCCGGCTGTAGGCGGAACTCTCGGTGCCGGGGGCGCTGTAGCCGCGTCCGATTTCAGGGGCTGGCCGCGAAACCATCTGCTTTTCGGCCAGCGGCAGATCGAAAAAGCCGCGCGACTCGGCGAATACCCGGTCAGCGAGGCGCGTATCGACGCCATGGCCGGTGATAACGAAGAAGCCGATATCCTCGCAGGCCTGATTGACCGCCGCGGCCACCTTGTGCTTGCCGTCAATGTTCTCGGCGAAAAACGGTGCGATATCGACGATCGGTACGCTCAGCAAAGCCATCGATTTGCTCTCCGGATTGATGCTGTTTCCGCCAGCTCGAAAAATCGCTTCATCCTGAAATTTACTGCTCGAGCGCCGTTCTGATCAATCGCGATGGTAGCGAAGCGATACCAGGTTTGTAATTCGCGCGCGAATAGGAGTAACGGTCAGGACGCGTGAGTCATGAACCTTGCGACGGTAAGGTAGAGAGAAAAATGGCAAATCCGAAAGGCAACGTGTTGCTGGTCGGCAGCGTTCCGCTGAAAACGGTGGACGAGGTCTTCAGGACCTGCGGACGATTGTTGGGCAGCGACGTCGCGAGCCTGCCCGACGGCGAGGTCGGCGACCGTTCATACTGGATCGTCTACGTCGCCTACCACACCTTCTTTCACCATCCATCGGTCGTCACGCTGCAGAAGCCGAACGAGGGATGGAAGCCGACCAGCATGGACGACCTCTTCTCGTTCAAGCTGAAAGACGGCGTCAAGAGCATCCGCTTCGACCAGCTGGGCTATGCCGAGGAGGCCGCGAAATCCTACCGGGCCTTCCGCACCGCGCGCGATGAGGGGGTGATCGCCAAGGGCGTCCGCTTCCAGATAGCGTTCCCGTTTCCGCAGGATGCGACGTTCCTGTTTTTCCATGAGGCCGCCGATCGGGCGATCGTCGAGCCGGCTTACGAAGAGGTGCTGGGGCGTGAAATCGACACGATTTTCCGCGAGCTGCCGGCCGAAGACCTCGCGATCCAGTTCGATATCTGCACTGATTTGCTCGAGGCCGAGGGCAGCTATTACGCCTGGTCGCAGCCCGAGACCGTCTGGGAGCGATACCTCCGCCCGCTGCATAACCTGCCGCGCCACGTTCCGGAAAAGGCGGCGCTCGGCTACCATTTTTGCTACGGCACATTCCCGAAGAAGCCGGTGATCGAGCCCAAGGACCTCGGGTTGAGCGTGAAGTTCGCCAATGCGGCGATCGCCGAGTCCGGCCGGCACGTCGATTACGTCCAGCTCACCGTGCCGATTCAGCGCGACGACGAGGCCTACTTCAAGCCGCTACAGGATCTCAAGGCGGGAGACACGCGGGTGTTCCTCGGGGTAGTCAACTCCGACGGTCTGGCGGGCGCCCGGCGCCGTGCGCAGGCGGCTCGCAAGTACCTGAAAGATTTCGGGATTTCGGCCGAGTGCGGCTTCGGACGGGAGCTGCCCGAGCGGCTTCCCGAGCTGCTGAAGATCCATCGCGAGGTGGCCGACGAGCTGATGAAATAGGCCGTCCCGGCGCGGAGTGGGAAGCGGGCCGATGCCTCAGGTTTTTTTCGGGGGCGCGACGAAGTTGAGCGCCGCCGAGTTCATGCAGTAGCGCAATCCGGTCGGCGCCGGACCGTCGTTGAAGACGTGGCCGAGATGCGCGTCGCATTCGCGGCACATCACTTCGGTGCGCTGCATGAAAAGCGATCGATCGGTCTCGGTGTGGATGTTCTCGGGCGCGATGGGCTCCCAGAAGCTCGGCCATCCGGTGCCCGACTCGAATTTGGTATCCGAGCTGAAAAGCGCGTTACCGCAGCATACGCAGCGATAGATGCCTTTCTCGTGCCATTCATCGTATTTGTTGTTGAATGGACGTTCCGTGCCCTTCTTGCGAGTTACCTCGTACTGCTCGGGGGTTAGAGACTTTTTCCACTCCGCATCGGTTTTGACGACTTTGGCCATCGAAACAAGACCCTTCCTTTTGCCGGAATCGGTGAACTCGACCAGCTTTACCCGCTCGACCCCATCCGCTTCAGTGGCGCCGTCGGTCTTCGACCGGGCAGCGCCTTCGTATCCGACGACCAGCAGGATGGCAGCCGCCATCGTGCCGGCGATAAAGTCGCGGCGCGCCACTGCGTGATCTCGATAGATGGACGGTTTGCCGGCCATATTCCGATCGATCAACGCTTTCGCCCGATAGGCTCGATGACTCGCCGGGTTTCGCTAAGCCTTCGCGCTGGGTCGGGCGGCCACCGAATCGTGCCAGCGCTTCAGATGCCGGGCGTGGGCGGGGATCGACACGCCACCCATCTCCTGGCCGAAATCGACCGCGACCTGCGCGGTAATATCGGCGATCGTGTAGCGGTCGCCGGCGACGAATTCACGTTGTGCCAGCAGCGAATCGAGCCATTCGAGCCGTTTCAGCACCTGCTCGCGCTCGGCCGCGCCGAATTCGGGGAACTGCTTGATGCGTTCCTTGAACATCGGATGAGTATGCTGGAAGGCGCGACCGATCGGGTCGAACAGCTCGTGCTCCATCCGCCGGTTCCACATCTCGACGAACGCGGTATCCTTCGGATTCACCCCCATCAGCGGCGGCTCCGGATAGATACCCTCGAAATAGCGGCAGATCGCGACCGATTCGGCCAGGTAGGTGCCGTCGTCGAATTCGAGCACCGGCAGGCCGCCGAGCGGATTCTTTTCGAGGAATTCCACTCTGCGGTTATGGCCGGCGATGATATCAACCTGGACGTAGGTGACCTCGGCGCCTTTTTCGGCCAGGAAGATCCGAACACGCCGCGGATTCGGCGCCAGTTTGAAATCATAGATTTTCATAGCTACGACGATAGAAGGATGGCTGCCACCCCGTCAACCGCGCCCGCACGAGCCCGCGCCGATGCGGCCCATTCTCCACCCGCCGGCCGGGTGAACTATACTGGGTAGCGATGGAACCCTCGAGCGCCAGGATGATGACACGGCCGATCCCGGTGAGCGGCGAGATGTTGCCGGTAATCGGTCTCGGCACCTTCAATACCTTCAACGTCGGCGACGATCCCGGCGCGCGCCGCCAGCTCACCGAGGTGTTGCGCCTGTTTTTCGCGGGCGGCGGCCGGGTGATCGACAGCTCGCCGATGTACGGGCGGGCCGAAGGCGTGGTCGGCGATCTGTTGGCCGGACTGCCAGCCCACGAAACGCCGTTCCTTGCGACCAAGGTCTGGACCACCGGACGTGAGGCCGGCATCGAGCAGATGAGCCGTTCGGCCACACTGATGCGCGCCGCGCCGCTCGACTTGATCCAGATTCATAACCTGGTCGACTGGCGCACCCAGCTGGCGACGCTGCGCGCGATGAAGGCCGCCGGGCAGGTCAGATACCTCGGCATCACCCACTACACCAGCGCGGCGCTGCCGGCGCTGGCCGAGATTATCGAGCGCGAGCAGCTCGATTTCGTGCAGCTGGCCTACTCGATCGAGGAGCGCGCGCCCGAGTCGCGCCTGCTGCCGCTGGCCGCCGAACGGGGCGTGGCGGTGATCGTCAATCTGCCGTTCAGCAGCGGCAGCCTGATGAGCCGCGTGCGTCGGACCGCGCTGCCGTCGTGGGCGGCGGATTTCGAGTGCGCAAGCTGGGCTGAGTTGCTGCTGAAGTTCATCGTTTCGCATCCGGCGGTGACCTGCGTAATCCCAGCCACCGCCGACCCGGCGCATATGGCGGACAATCTGGCCGCCGGCTTCGGCCGCATTCCGGATCAAGCCGAACGGCAGCGGATGGTTAAACTATGGGAGTCGGTCTGAGCGCTGCCGGCCGCGCCGTGTGATGTCGATCAATCAGGAAACCGCCATCGCCTTGTTGCTCGCCTTTGGCGTGGTCGGCGTGCTGGCCCTGATGAGCGGGTTTCTGATAATCGCGATGGCGTGGTCAGAGTACGGCTGCTACGACGACGCGCAAACCAAAGCGAGCGAGCCGCGTCCGTCCGGCGCGGCACTGGTGCGGCGCGCGCTGGCCCGGCACTGTCCGCATTGCGGCGAGGGCAGGCTGTTCCGGACTTACATGACGATGAACCGGGCCTGCCCGGCATGCGGCGCGGTATTCTGGCAAAATGAGGGTGAGTGGATGGGCGCAGCGGTGATGGACTATACGGTCGCTGCCGGCTGTGCCTTGCTCGCATGGATAACGCTGGCGCTGTTGAGCGCCTCGGAATTTTTTCAGTTTGTAATTCCGGCCATCGTGGCAGCCGCGAGCGGAGCCGCGATAGTGCCGTGGTCGCGCAGTTTCTGGACGCTGTTCCTCTACGTGAACGGCGAGATGGGATTGGCGACCCGGCCGGCGAGCGGCGCGCTTGAGGAGCCCTCGTCAGCCACGATCCGCCGGCCCACTGCGCGGCGCTAGCTGAACGGATACCGCTATGGGGAGGTAGTTATGGCAAACGGCGCGCTCGGTTCCAACGGATTGGCGAACCTCAACGGCGCTGCGGCCGCGTCGGCCGACGGCCGCTACTCGGTCGAGGCCTTGGCGCGGCTGATAGGTCGCGGCCGGGTCCATTCGTCGATCTACACCGACCCGGCGATTTTCGAGCTCGAATTCGAGCGCATCTTTCATCGCAGCTGGGTCTATATCGGGCATGCCAGCGAGGTGTCACAGCCGGGCGATTTTCGCCTGCGCAGCATCGGACGCCAGCCGGTAATCCTGGTGCGCGGCAATGACGGCGTGGTGCGGGTGCTGATGAACCGCTGCCGCCATCGCGGGGCCGTGGTCTGCGAGGTCGAATCCGGCCGCGAGAAAGTCTTTCGCTGCTGGTTTCACGGCTGGAGCTACGACAACACCGGCAAACTGCTGAGCGTGACCGCGCCCGAGGGCTACGGCGAGGACTTTCGGGTCGAAGAGAACTCGCTTACCCCGGCGCCGCGGGTCGAGAGCTATCGCGATTTCGTGTTCGCCTCGCTGGCCGACGAAGGGCCGTCGCTCAGTGACTATCTGGCGCGCGCCGCCGCGATGATCGACCTCTTGATCGACGCCTCGCCCGAGCGACAGATCGAAGTCAACGCCGGCTGCCACAAGACCGTCTACCGGGGCAACTGGAAGCTGGTCGGGATGGACGGCTACCATCCGAATTTCGTGCATGCCTCGGTAATCGCGATGTGGCAGCGCAAGGTCAACGCCGGGATGGGCGCGACCCATCGCTCGGACCCGTTCGACGGCAAGGCGCCGACCTATGCGCGCGACCTCGGCAACGGCCACGCCATGATCGATCTGCGCGAGCATCGGCTCGGGCATTTCCCGGACTACTCGAAGTTTCTCGCGACCGTGCCGGGCGGCAAGGAATACATGGCGGCGATGTTCGCGCGCGACCGCGAAGATCGCGCCCGGCTGCTGCTGGCGATCGCGGGCGATCCGCACATCGGGATGTTTCCCAACATGCAGATCATCCATAACCAGATCCGGATCATCAATCCGCTGGCGGTCGGCGAGACCGAGGTGGTGATGTTCCCGGTGCTGCTGAAGGGCGTCAGTCCGCAGATCAACGCGCTCCGGCTGCGCCAGCATGAATCGTTCTACGGGCCGGCCTCCTCGGGTTCGCCGGATGACGCCGAGATTTTCGAGCGCGCGCAGCGCGGCATGCTGGCGCAGGTCAATCCCTGGATCAACATTTCGCGCGGCCTCGCGCGCGAAACCGTCGACAGCGACGGCTCGATCGTCTCCAATGTCACCGACGAGGTGCCGCAGCGAGCCCAGGCCCGGCAGTGGCTGGCGTTGATGACCGACGGCCTGGCGGCGGCTCCTGAAGCGGCGCGGGCCTGAGACCAGGGGGAGCGACGGGCGTGGACAATTCACAACTGTTGCGGGCGGTCGAGGAATTCCTCTACGCCGAAGCCGAGTTGATGGACAGCCATCAGTACGATCGATGGTTCGAACTATGGGACGCGGAGGCGCTTTACTGGGTACCGTGCAATGCCGACGAAATCGATCCAGACCGCAAGGTCTCACTGATCTATGAGCATCGCGATCAGATCGAGGATCGGCTGTTCCGCCTCAAGGGCCGCCACGCCCACGCACAGAAACCGAAGTCGCGGCTGATGCGCGTGATCTCGAACGTGCGGATCCTCGACCATGATTCGGAAACGGTCAAGGCGAGATCGAATTTCGTGCTGGGCGAAGTGCGGCTCGATCGGCAAACCGTGTGGATGGGACGCAGCTTCCATACCCTGCTGCCGCAGCCCGACGGTTTCAAGATCCGCGAAAAAAAAGTCGTGCTGCTGAATAACGACAGCCCGATCGGAAACCTGACCTTTCTCATCTAGCGGCGGGAGATACGATGGCTACCGTCAATCCGGCCCGGCGTCCGATAATTGCGACCATGATCGGCGATCCGGCCGGCATCGGACCCGAAGTCTGCGCCAAGGCGCTCGCCACCGGCGAGCCGCAGAAACTCTGTCGCCCGGTGCTGATCGGGGATGCGCGTGCGATTGCGAGCGCGATCGAGCGATCGGCGCTGAGCCTCGGGCTGCAGGTGGTCCGCACGCTCGAGGAAGCGCGCCTCGACCAAGCCGCGGCGGTGGTGCTCGACCCGGGCGAGCTGCGGCCGGGCGATTACGTCACCGGTCAGCCCTCGGCGGCCGGCGGCCGGGCGGTGGTGCGATGGATTCGGCTGGCCGATCAACTCGCCGAGGCGCGCGCGATCGATGGCTGGATCATGGGCCCGGTCGACTCGACCTCGCTCAAGCTGGCGGGTGAGGTCAAAAACATCGATGACCTGCAGCCCTCGGGAACCTGGATGTTCCGGGTCAGCGGACCGCTGCGGGTGGTGCCGATCACCGAGCACATCCGGATCCGCGAGGTGCCGGACACAGTGACCCGGGCGGCGGTGTTCGATCTGATCCGGATCGTCGATGAAACCCTGCGCCGCTGGGGAATCGCGGCGCCGCGTATCGGCGTCGCCGGCCTCAATCCCCACGCGATGTTCGAGGAGGACGCCGAGCGGATCGCGCCCGCGGTCGCCGACGCGCAGCAGCGCGGCATCAACTGCCGGGGGCCGGTGTCGCCGGACTCGATTTTTCGCCAGGGGCTCGACGGCCATTTCGACGCGATCGTGTCGATGTATCACGACCAGGGGCAGATCGCGCTCAAGTCGGCCGCCTTCGAGGGCGCCTGCACGATCTACATGGGGCTGCATTTCGTGCGGCTGAGTGTCCCGCACGGCACCGCGATGGATATCGCGGGGCAGGGCAAGGCGCAGCATCTGAGCATGCTGGCGGCGATGAAAACCGCCGCCCTGCTGGCCGCCGGCAGCGGCTTCCTCAAAGATCGCTAGCGCGGCGCAGCGTCTGCTGTACGTAGTCGTTACCAGTGTGCGTTGGTTTGCCGATCATCGCTGCTCTGGCTATCTTTTGACGATATGCAGCCAGGCAACGATTCGCGGCGCGTCGAAGGCGGGTCGGAGGAGCTGAATCCGATGTTCATGACTAATGCCTGGTACGCTGCGGCGTGGAGTCACGAACTGTCGCGCGCGCTGCTGGGCCGGCGTATCTGCGGCCGCGCGGTGGTCCTGTACCGCATCGAGGATGGCACGCCGGCGGCGCTGGAGGATCTCTGTTGTCATCGCCTGTTGCCGCTGTCTCGCGGCCGGCTCGAAGGCGATCTGCTGGTGTGCGGCTATCACGGACTCACCTTCGACCGCTCCGGCCAGTGCGTGCGGATTCCCAGCCAGAAGGCTCCCGGTCGTCAGGTTCGGGTCCGCAGCTACCCGGTGATCGAACGCCATCGCCTGATCTGGATTTGGGTCGGCGATCCCGCGCTGGCCGATCCAGCGCTGGTTCCCGACCTGCATTGGAACGACGATCCGGGCTGGACGTTTACCGGCGACCTGCTGCCGATGGCGTGCGACTACCGGCTGGTGATCGACAACCTGCTCGACCTGACGCACGAGACCTGGGTCCATCAGACCACCATCGGCCACTCGTTGATCCCGGCCTGCCCGATCGAGACCGTGGCGGACGACAGCGGCGTGACGGTTTCGCGCTGGATTCTCGATCACGATCCGGCGCCGTTCTGGCGTCACCTGATGAAGCGCGCGCGCGAGTACGAAGGCCGCTGCGACCGCTGGCAGGTGGTCAAGTTTGTTCCGCCCTGCAACGTGGTGCTGCATATCGGCGTCGCCGAGGCCGGCAGCGGCGCGACCCGCGGCGATCTGAGCAAGGGGGTGAGCGCGATGCAGCTCAATTCGATCACGCCCGCAAGCGCGAGTTCGTGCTGGTACTTCTGGTCGTTCACGCGCAATTTTCTGCATCGCGACGAACAATTGTCGGCCGAGCTGTTGACCACCTCGCGCCGGATTTTCGGCGAGGACCAGGTCATTATCGAGGCGCAGCAGCGCGCGATGCTGGAGAATTCCGGCGCATCGACGATCAACATTAATCTCGATGCCGCCTCGGTGCGGATGCGGCAGATGATCGAAGCGCGCAGCGCGCGCGAGGCCGGCGTCGCCGGAGTGCTGGCCGGATGAGCGCGAGTTGCGATCGTCGGTTGTGGTGCTACGCTTCTGATGCTCGGCAATGGTGCGAAACTTTAGCGCCGGCGTTTTGCGCGCCGCAACGCAATTGATCATTCGGGAGTGCAGATGACGGCTGATAGCTCGATGCGGCTGATGGATGCCGATGGCCATATCGTGGAGGACCTCTCCGATCTGGCGACTTTCATGGACCCCGCGATCCGCTGGGTGGTGAGCAAGGAGCGCCCGTTCGCGTCCTGCGTGGGCGCCTTTCCGATGCTGGACGGGGTGCACAACCTGACGCGCTATGCCGAGGGCGGCATGATTCCGAAGAATCGCCAGCGCGTGCATGCGAGTTCGGGGCGGCCCGGCTCGCCCGCCGACTGGAAGGCGCTGCTCGACAAGACCGGCCTCGAGCATACGGTAATGGTCACCAGCGACGGGCTGGGAATCGGCCAGCTCCGGAATCGCGATTATCTGCGGCTGATCTGCCGCGCCTATAACGATTACGTCAGCGAACGCTTCGCCCGCTTCGACCGCCGACAGCATCCGCTCGCGTTGATTCCGATGCAGTATCCGTCGGACGGCGCCGAAGAGCTGCGCCGCGCGGTCAAAGAGCTGGGCCTGCTCGGCGCGATGATCCCGTCGACCGGCCTGCAGATGCATGTCGCGCAGGAATACTACTGGCCGGTCTATCGCGAGGCCGCCGAGCTGGACTGCGTACTGGCGTTTCACGGCGGCTCGAACAGGGGCATCGGGCTCGACAGCTTCTCCAGCCTGACCGCCTCGCACATCCTGCATCACTCGACGCCGTTGATGATCGCGTTCGTCTCGCTGGTGTTCGATCGGGTCTTCGATCGCTTTCCCGGGTTGCGGATCGCTTTCCTGGAGGGCGGCTGCGGCTGGGTCGCGTTCGTGCTCGATCGGATTCATCGCGACTCGACCTTCGAGGGCCATTACGATACCGCGGGTCATCGGCGTTTGCGCGAACTCCTGGAGGAGGGCAACATCCTGATCGGCTGCGAAGGCAACGACTCGATAATTCCCTACTTGTCGAAAACTATCGGCGTGAAGACGCTGGCGTTTTCCAGCGACTATCCTCACGAGTCCGATCTTAACGACGTGACCCACGAGATCGAGGAGACGCTGGCGAGTTCCGAACTCACGCGCGACGAAAAGGCCGCGATCGTGGGCGGTAACGCGCGCGCCTTCTTTCGCCTCTAGCGCGAACGATATTCGCGGAAAGGTTGCCGAGCTTGAGCCTGCCAAAAAAATCACGCGCCGCGGTGCTGGTCGCCTACAACCAGCCGCACGAAATCCGCGAGCTGGCGATCCCGGAGCTGGTGCCCAACGCAATCCTGGTCAAGGTCGAGAACACCACGGTCTGCGGCACCGACGTTCATCAGTGGCGCGGCGACTACTCATCGCTCACCCGGCCGCCGATCATCCAGGGCCATGAGATCGTGGCGCGGGTGGTCGCGCTGGGCCGCGGCCGCGAGCAGGATACGGTCGGCAACCGGCTGGCCGAGGGCGATCGGATCTCGTGGACCTACGCCTTCTGCAACAACTGCTATTTCTGCCGGGTCGCGCGCGAACCGACGCTGTGCGTTCGGCGCCGCATGTATGGCTGGCTGTGCTGCGAGGACTTCCCGAACCTGATGGGCGGCTATTCCGAGTACGCCTACGTGTTGCCCGAATGCGACGTGGTGAAGGTTCCCGACACGATACCGAGCAGCTTGGCGGCGGCCTCGTCGTGTTCGCTGCGTACGGCGGTGCATGGCTTCGAGCGCATCGGCGGCATCAGCACGCAGGATACCGTGGTGGTGCAGGGCGCCGGCCCGGTCGGTCTGTGGTCGACGGTGATGGCTGCGGAAGCGGGCGCCGGGCAGGTGATTACGATCGGCGCGCCGGCTTCGCGGCTGGAGTTGGCGTCGCAGTGGGGCGCCTCGCGGACCATCGATATCGCCGCCGTGCCGTCGGCCTCGGATCGCACCGAGATGATCATGGAATGGACGCAGGGCCGTGGCGCGGACGTGGTCATCGAAGCCGCCGGGGTTCCCGCCGCGTTTCCCGAGGCAATCGATATGGTGCGGCGCGGCGGACGGGTGCTGATTATGGGATTGGCGGCCAACGACAAGCCGGTGACGATCGGCGCCGGCGCCATCGCGACCAAGCATCTGCGAGTGACCGGCGTCGTCTCGGGGTATTTCCCGCATTATTATCGCGCCCTGCTGTTCATGGAATCGAACCTCGGGAAGTATCCCTTCGAACGTCTGATTTCGAATACCTATTCGCTTGAGCGCGCTACCGAAGCCGTGCAGGCGATGGCCGCGATGCGCGAGTTGAAACCGGTGATCGTGCCGGGGATGTAATCTGCTGACGCCGTTGGTAGATCAGGCGCTCAGGTCGGAGGAGATGAGTGAACCGAGTTCGAGTCTCGATTGCGATCAGTGACTACGACCACGTACGCGACCTCGCCGACGGCATCGTGCAGCCCGAAGGTATCGAGCTGGTGCGGCTCAACTTCACGGTCGAGGAGATTTTCTGGCGCTTTTCGCGCAGCCGCGAGTGGGACGTCTCTGAGATGTCGTTCGCTAATTATGTCGCGCTGATTACCCGCGGCGACGACACCATCACCGCAATCCCGGTCTTTCCATCGCGCGTCTTCCGGACCTCGGCCTTCTACCTGCGCGCCGACGGCGGTATCCGCACGCCCGATGAGCTGGGCGGCAAGCGCGTCGGCGTGCCGGAATGGATCGAAACCGCCGGCGTCTATGCGCGCGGCTACCTGGCCCATCATTGCGGCGTGCCGCTGAGCGCCATCGAATGGTACCAGGGCGGCCTGCGCGAGCCGGGTCGCACCGAGAAGATGAAATACGAGGCGCCGCGGGGCGTGAAGGTTACCCATCTCGAGCGCCAGACGCTGGAAGCGATGCTCGAGGCCGGCGAGCTCGACGCAATCCTGACCGCGACCCAGCCATCGATCTACCGAGCCGATAATCCTTCCATCGTGCGTTTCGCCAACCATCGCGCGCTGGAGGAAGACTACTTTCGCGCCACCGGCGTGCTGCCGGCGATGCACCTGGTGGCGATCAAGCGCGAGGTCCTGCGCCAGAACCCGTGGATCGCGATGAACCTCTACCAGGCCTTTGAAGAAGCCAAGCGTCGGAGCATCCATCGGATGTTCGAGATTACCGCGTCGCGCGTGCCGATCGTTTGGCACTTCGTCGCGGCTGAAGAGAGCAAAAAATTCTTCCCGGGCGAGTATTGGCCCTACGGAATCGAGCCGAATCGCAAGACGCTCGAGGCTTTTCTGCAGTACGCGTACGAGCAGGGCGTCGCCGCACGATTGCTGCAGCCCGAGGAATTATTCGCTCGCGAAGTGCAGAGCGTCTTCAAAATCTGAACGATTGAGCCACAACTCATTCGAGGCAATTCGAGAATGGCGTCCGCCAGCGAAGTGATCCAGCGTCTTGATGAACTGGTGAATGATTTCTCCCTGCGTACGCGCCTGTTTCGCGAGCCGTTGACGCGTGGCCGGGCCTGGATGTTCGTGATGCAGCATCGGCTCAACACCCGTCAACGCAACTCGGTGCTCAAGCTGCGGGTCGCAACCAACTGTCCGGATTGGGATACGCGCATCGCGGTGATCAAGGCCTGCACGCAGGAACTGATCGCGGATAACGAATTCGCCGACGGACGTCCGCACTGGCTGCTGCTCGAGGACCTCGGCGTGACCGTCGGGCTCGAGCGCGAGCGGATCAGAAACGCGCAACCTCTGCCGAGCACCCGGATGGCGTGGCTGGCGTGGGACTCGCTGATGTCGAATCGCCACTGGCTGGAGGGGCTGGTCGCGAACACCTGCGCCGAGCGACCCAACGTGCCCGGCTACGGCGACGGGACGTTCCGGCAACTGGGATGGTTCGGCTACGAGCGCACGCGCTGGTCGAAGCTGTTCAACCTGAAGGATGAAGAGCTGATCTTTTTCGGCGTTCACGAGAAGGCCGATATCGAGCATTCGGATCTGGGCTGGAATGCGGTCGCAAAGTTCGCCGACCAATTGCATATGGCGGACCGGGTGATCGAGGCGTGCCGGACCAACCTGCTGGTCTGGGAGCACTACCTCAACGGAATCGTGGAGGCCGGCGATGCGCTCGGTCGCAGCGAATCCTGACGGCATCTGCCCGGCGCACGACGATGAATGAGCTTCAACTGTCGCTTGCGATCAGTGACTACGATCACACGCGCGACCTGACGCGCGGACTGATCGCACCCGAGGGCATCCGGCTAATCGCGCTGCAGCTCCAAATCGAGGAGATTTTTCATCGCTTCACGCGCTATCGGGAGTGGGACGCCTCCGAGATGTCGTTCGGCAAGTATTCCTCGATGAGATCGCAGGGCGATGATTCGCTGGTGGCGATTCCGGTCTTTCCGTCGCGAGTCTTCCGGCTCTCATCGATCTACGTGCGGCGCGACTCGAAGCTAAGCGGCCTCGGCCAACTCAAGGGCGCGCGGGTCGGCATTCCCGAGTGGGCGCAGACCGCCGCGATCTACTCGCGAGGCTATCTCGCTCATCATGCGGCGCTGAGGCTCGAAGAGATTCGCTGGTTCCAGGCCGGTGTGAATCAGCCGGGCCGCGCCGAGAAGGTGGCCTTGCGCCTCCCAGCGGGCCTGCAGTTGACGCCGATGCCCGATCGTTCGTTGAACGCGATGCTGCTCGCGGGCGAGCTCGACGCCGTGATGTCGGCGCATCCACCATTGGGGTTTGAAGACGGCAGCGGCGACATAGTCAGGTTGCTGTCGGACTTCACCCGGCTCGAAGAGCAGTACTGGCGCACCACCGGCGTGTTCCCGATCATGCATGTAATCGCGCTCAAGGCCGAAATCGTCCGCGACCATCGATGGGTCGCGCGCAGCCTTTACGACGCTTTCGAGGCCGCCAAGCAGCGCAGCCTCGAGCGTCTTCGCGATACTGACTCGTCGCCGCTGCCGATCGTCAATTCATCGGACGCGATGGCGGTTTCCGCGCGGCTGTTCGGAGCTGACTACTGGCCGTATGGCCTGGAACCGAATCGCACCACGCTCGAAGCTTTCCTCCGTTACGCCTATGAACAGGGCACCTGCCATCGCCTGCTGAGGCCCGAGGAAATTTTCATCGCTCCCGAGTGAACTGAGACGCCGGCCGTAGCGCATCCGCAACCGGCCGACGGCTCTTCGTTACTTCATACCGTGGACCTTTTGATTCGCCGGACGCGACAGGCATCGCTGCAGCCATGCGTTGGCGACTGGGGCAGCCGGAAAATCAAGCTTCACCATCGCGCCCAGGCTGAGGATCGAGGCGAGGTTGAGATCGGCGATCGTGAAATCATTGCCCAGCAGGTGAGTGCTGCCTTTGAGATGATCGTCGAGCACCTTGAGCGGCCCGTTGAGCGCGTCGATCGCCTGCTGCGTCGCCTTCTCGTCGCGTTGCTCGGGCGGCAGAAACATCCGGTTGCGCAGGATCGTGACCAGGTGCGACTCGAGCTCGAGCATGCCCCAGAAGCTCCACTGGTAGGCCAGAGCATGTTTCTCCGGCGTGGCGGGCCAGAACGGCGCCTGGCCGTACTTCTCCGCGAGATAGAGATTGATCGCCATCGATTCCCACACCGCGAGCCCATTATCTTCCAGCGTCGGGATATGGCCGTTGGGGTTGAGCTTCAAGACCTCCGGGCTCTTGGCTTTCGCCACTTCAACCGGCACATGGTCATACTTGAGGCCCAGTTCTTCGAGCGCCCACAGGCAGCGCCCCGTGCGGGACATTGCGGTTCCGTATAATTTCATCGCTTGCCGTTGCCTCCTGAAGGTTTTGGTGTGTTGTCTGTATAGCCCGAACCCGCGGGCCTCGCTATCGTAACGATGATCGGAGGGCGGCGCGCAAAGCGGTGAAACTTTCAGTTATCGATCAATCGCCGGTTCCGGCGGGTTCAACCCCGGCACAGGCGCTCAATAATACTATCGAATTGGCGCGCCTGGCCGATCGGCTTGGCTACGAGCGCTACTGGATCGCGGAGCATCACGCCATCATAGCGCTGGCCAGCCCGGCGCCCGAGATTCTGATCGCTCGGGTGGCCGCCGTGACCACCGGTATTCGGGTCGGCTCCGGCGGGGTGCTGCTGCCGCATTATAGTTCGCTGAAGGTCGCCGAAGTGTTCCGGATGCTCCATGCGATGTATCCGGGCCGGATCGATTTGGGGGTCGGACGCGCTCCGGGCGGCACCCCGCTCGACGCCTTCGCACTGCGCAGCGAGCGGGAGCGTGAACCGGCGAGCGACGATTTTCCGCAACGCCTGCTGGAGCTGTTCGCGTTCCTCGATCACAGCTTTCCGTCCGACCATCCTTTCAATCGCATCCGGGTTTCGCCCGAGATGCCTGGGGCGCCCGAAGTCTGGCTGCTCGGTTCGAGCCTGTGGAGCGCCTCGGCGGCGGCGCAGCTCGGTCTGCCCTACGCGTTCGCCCATTTCATCGATCCCGAACCGACCCGCTCGGCCGTGGAATACTACCGATCCCACTTCGTACCGGGACGGGTCCCGACGCCCCACACCATCATCGCGCTGGGAGTGATATGCGCCGACACCGATGCCGAGGCGGAGCGCCTGTTCGCGAGCACGCGCCTGTTTCGACGGCGAATCAGGCAGGGCGATCTGCGGCCGATTGTCGCGCCTGAGGAAGCGCTGAGCGAGCTTGGCGCGGCGCGCGATCCGCTGGTGCAGAGCGAATGGCCGCGCTATGTCGTCGGCGCGCCCGAGACCGTACATGAGCGGCTCACGGCGATCGCGGAGCAGCTCCAGCTTGACGAACTGATGGCGATAACCGTGGTGCATGGCCATCAAGCCCGGTTGCATTCTTACGAGCTGCTGGCGCGATGCTTTGAGCTGGCTCCGAGGATGGCGCCTTGAGCCGACGCGGCCGCATTTGCTCCAGTGCGACCGCCTGTATAGCCTGATCTCCAATCGCTTTAACTCAGCGACAGCGTGGGAGACGAACGATGGAAGAGCGGATTCCCGAGAGCAAATTCGTCCAGGCCGGCGACGTCAAGATTCACTACCAGGAAGGCGGCAGCGGCTACCCGCTGATCTGTCTGCATGGCGGCGGCCCGGGCGCCTCGGCGTGGAGCAACTTCAAGGCCAACTACGGCGAGCTCGCCAAGCGGTACCGAACCATCCTGGTCGACATGCCCGACTACGGCCGTTCCGACAAGCCGCGGGTGCCGGGCAACTGGCTCGCGTTCGTGGCCCGAACGATGAAAGACTTCATGGACCGGCTGGACCTTAAGCGGGCGCACTTCATCGGCAACTCGATGGGCGGGCAGGTGACGATCAAGCTCGCGATTGACTATCCGGAAAAAGTCGATCACTTCGTGATAATCGGTAGCACGCCGATCAAGACCACCGTCTTTCAACCGATGCCGCTCGAGGCGATCCGCAATATCATCGAGTACTACCAGGGCGAAGGGCCATCACCCCAGAAGATGCGCCAGTTGATAAAGAGTCTGACTTACGATCACGGGTTCATCACCGACGCGCTGGTCAAGGAACGCTACGAGGCCAGCGCGTCGCCGGACAGCGTGGCGCTCTTCGGCGACTATTTTCCGCCGCTCGAGGATCTCTACCTGGAGTTGCCCCGGGTTAAGGCGAAGGCGCTGATAATATGGGGTCAGGACGATCGCGCGGGCGCCCTGGACGTGGGGCTGATGATGCTGCGGCAGTTTCAGGACGCTCGGATGTATATCTTCTCAAAGTGCGGGCATTGGGCGCAGGTGGAGCACCGAGACGAGTTTAATCGAGTAGTGCTCCAATTTTTCGATAAATAGACACTATGTGTTGCATCACTAGAGTATGTCAGGCTGGTCGAACCGATACTCAGTGAGCGTTTTGTCGGGTTCGGACCATTAGCAACGACTCAACAGCGAGCATGATTGATGGCTCGATCGGGCTCGAGCCAAAGGACGATGGGGTCCTGCTGATCCGCCTCTCCGGCGGATGGCATCTGGGTCATGGGCGGCCGTCGGCGGTTGAGGTTGAGCGCCGGATCGCGAGTTCCCCCGTGGTCCGCTCGGTCGCCTACGATACGGGCGAGCTGAGCATCTGGGACAGCAGCCTGGTGAACTTCCTCCACGGCGTGGGCGTGGTTTGCCGGCAGCGTGGCATCGTCGAGGACCGCAGCGGCCTGCCGAACGGGATGCGGCAGTTGCTGGCGCTGGCTGAATCGGTGCCGCAAAGAACCGGCGCGCGCCCAGGTTCCAAGCGGCTTTCACTTGTTGAACAAGTCGGCACCGAGGTTGTCGGCTACGCACGGTCGTTCGGAGATTTCATCGATTTCTTCGGGAGGTTGTGCATAGCGTTCGCCCGGATGTTCGCGGGCAAGGCGCGCTTTCGGACCTCGGACCTGCTCGCGATCATCCAGCAGTGCGGCGCCGACGCGCTGCTGATCGTGTCGCTCATCAGTTACCTGGTCGGCGTGATCCTGGCTTTCATGGGCGCCGTGCAGCTCCAGCAATTCGGCGCGGCGATTTATGTGGCCGACCTGGTCGGGATCGGCGTCACGCGCGAAATGGGCGCGATGATGACCGCGATAATCATGGCCGGCCGGACCGGCGCGGCCTTCGCCGCCCAACTCGGCACCATGAAGGTAACCCAGGAGACCGATGCGCTGACCACCACCGGACTCTCGCCGATGGAATTCCTGGTGCTGCCCCGCACCATCGCACTCATCCTGATGATGCCATTGCTGTGCCTTTACTCGGATTTCGTCGGCATCCTGGGCGGGGCGAGCGTCGGCGTCGGGATGCTTCATTTGTCATTTACTGTCTATATAAAGGAGACCATCGCCGCGGTGACCCTGGGTGACGTGTTCGGCGGGCTGTTCAAGAGCGCGGTGTACGGCGTGCTGATCGCAGTCGCGGGCTGCTGGCGAGGTTTCCAATGCGGCAGCAGTTCGTCCGCAGTCGGCGATGCGGCGACGTCCGCGGTGGTGAGCGGGATCGTAATGATCGTTACGGCCTGCGGATTGTTTGCGGTGATCTTCAATATTCTGGGTATCTGAAGCGGCGGGTTGATTGAGATGGCGATCAGAGAGACGGGCGCGGCGAACCGGCCCGCGCACATCGAAGTCCGCAACCTGACCATGGCCTATGACAGCTTCGTGCTGATGCGCAATCTGAATTTCACCGTGCGGCGCGGCGACGTGTTCATCATTATGGGCGCCAGCGGATGCGGCAAGAGCACGCTGCTGCGGCATATGATCGGGCTGAACGAGCCTGCGAAGGGCGAAATTCTGTATGACGGATTCAATTTTACCGCTGCGGGACCGGCGGGGCGGGAAGCGACGCTGCGGCGATTCGGCGTGACCTACCAGGGCGGCGCGTTATGGAGCTCGATGACGCTGGCTGAAAACGTCGGCTTGCCGCTCGGCGAATTCACTGACCTTAACGCCGGCGAGATCCGGGAGATCGCAGCGCTCAAGCTGGCGCTGGTCGGCCTCAGCGGTTTCGAAGACTACTATCCGAGCGAGATAAGCGGCGGGATGCAGAAGCGGGCCGGTCTGGCGCGGGCGATCGCGCTCGACCCCGAAGTGCTGTTCTTCGATGAGCCGTCAGCGGGGCTTGATCCATTGAGCTCGCGCTTGCTCGATGACCTGATTCTGCAACTGCGCGATAGCCTGCACGCCACGGTGGTGGTCGTGACCCACGAACTCGCGAGCATCTTCACGATCGGCAACAACGGCGTTTTTCTCGACGTCGAGAGCCGCACGCAGATCGCGGTCGGCGATCCAAAGTACCTGCGCGACCATAGCGATCAGCCGACCGTGCGGCGCTTCCTGACCCGCGCTGCCGGTGTCAGCGCTCCGGAGCAGACCGATGGGCAACCGGTTTAGCCCCAAGTTCGTCGGCGCTTTCGTCCTCGGCGCGCTTGCCCTCATCACTCTCAGCGTGGTTTTGATCGGTTCCGGAAGTTTCTTCCAACACGCATCTGAGTACGTGCTCTACTTCAGAGGCAGCGTCAACGGCCTGCGCGTCGGGGCTCCGGTCAAGGTGCGCGGAGTGACGATCGGCTCGGTCACACAAATCCGGCTGAGCTTCGATCCCGCGGGCGAGGCGGTCTACCGCGCGGAGCATCCCGATACGATTCTGATCGCGGTGGTAATCGAGGTCGACTTGAGACAGCTCGCAGGGTTGGGTGCCGTCGGGGTAAACGAGCTCGAAAACGCCAATGCTTTTCGTGGCGTGGTGAAGCGCGGCCTTAGGGCCTACCTCGGCACCGAAAGTCTGGTGACCGGAATGCTGTTCGTGGCGCTCGACTTCAAGCCGGGCACTCCGGAGAATCGGGTGTTGTCGCCCAACTCGCGCTATCTCGAAATCCCGACCATTCCGACCGCTCTTGAGCAGGCGCAGGAAGACATCAACGCCGCGCTGGCCAAGCTGCGCAAGGTGGATTTTGATGCCCTGTTGAAGTCACTGACCGAGACCCTCGACGCGGTGCGACAGCTGGTGAGTTCGCCGCGCACGCAGGCGGTCGTAGACTCGCTGACCCGCACCACCGACAGCCTCGACAAGACCTCGAAGAGCGTTCGCTTGTTGGCCGAAAGCTTGCACAACGAGATTGCGCCGCTCAGTAAGAGTCTGCAGCGTACTTCCGACACCGCCAACCTCGCCCTGCAGGAGGCGCGCGCAACCCTCGCTGCCGTCCAGACCACGGTGAATCCGGATTCGCCGTTGGGATATCAGCTCAAAGAGGCGCTGGTGCAGGTTTCAGAGGCGGCGCGTCAGATACGCGAATTGGCCGAATTCCTGCAACGCAATCCAAGTGCAATTGTCCGCGGTAAGCCAACCAACGAGGCGAACCATTGAGTCTTTCGAGATTGCGGCGGGCCGCCCTTGCCCTGTCAGTTATGGTTGCAGCCGTGGGATGCTCGCCGCTGGCGCCGCGGCCCGATCTGACGAAGTTCTACCTGCTGACCGCCGCACCAAGTCCCGGTACGCAGCAACCGAGTTCGTCCGCCGGACGAACCATCGGCCTGGGACCGGTGCATTTTCCGAACTACCTGTCGCGCAACCAGGTGGTCACGCGGCTCTCTCAGAATCAGGTTGAGATTTCCGATACCAATCGCTGGGCAGAATCGCTTGACATCAACTTCACCCAGGTGCTGTCGACTGATTTGACGGAACAGCTCCCGTCCGATCATGTCGTAACATTTCCATGGAACCGACCCGCGGCGCTCGACTACCAACTCCGGATCGAAGTGTCGAGCTTCGAGGCCGACCGCGACGGCAGCGCGTATCTTGCGGCGCGCTGGACACTCATCGATGCTCGCCACGGCCGGCAACTATTCGCCGGCGAGTCGCATCTGAAGGACAGCATCAATCCCGGTGAGTCTGCCGCCGGCGCGGCGGCCTTGAGCCGCTTGCTGAATGAGTTCAGCCGCCAGCTTGCCGAGCGCATCCGCCAATTTGAGAGCCGCTGACCTTGCGCCGACAGATTCGCCTCGCCCCGTACCGCATTTGACAGCCAGTCCGGGCCGGCCTAGAGAGAAACAGAGAGGAAATTATCGATGGCCAATCTCAAGCCGCGCACGACCCGGCCGAAAACCCCCGCCAAGCATGCTTTTGAATTGCCGCCGCAGGGCGTACTGCGGACGTACATGGCGCGCGCGAAAACGACGCTTGAGGAACCCTTCGTCGGCATCACCGCCGACGGCAAGGTCGCGCCCGGCCTGTTCTCGATCCGGAAGGCGGGTGTCTCCGTGCAGCCGATCATCGATGCTGCCGGCGATTTGACTGCCGTACTGACGCCGGAGCAGAAAAAGACCGCCAGCTTCAGCGTTGACGACAAGGCCTGGGAGCTATGGTGCAATGTTCATCCCTACCTGGTGCGTCACGGCGTATGTCTGGACGATTTGAACGACGATCAGAGACAGCGCGCGCTGGCCCTGGTCCGCGCGAGCTTGAGCGCCGCCGGCTATCAGACCGCGCGCGATGTAATGAAGCTCAACGAGACCATTCGGGAGATTACCGGCCGCGACGAAGAGTACGGCGAATGGATGTACTGGATGAGCGTCTTCGGCACGCCGTCGACAAGCGAACCCTGGGGCTGGCAGATCGACGGCCATCACCTCATAATCAATTGCTTCGTGCTTGGCGATCAGATCGTGATGACCCCGAATTTCATGGGTTCGGAACCGGTTTACGCCGACCACGGCAAGTACGCCGGCACTCGCGTTTTCCGCGACGAAGAATCATCCGGCTTTGCGCTGATGACGAGCCTCACGCCCGCGCAGCGTGACAAGGCGAGCATCGGAACCCAGCTTCCGTTCGACGCTTTTACCACCGCCTTCCGCGACAACCTGCACCTGAAGTACGAAGGCATCCGCTACGATGAGCTGACGGCTGAACAACAGGCGCTGCTGATGCGCCTGATCGAACTTTACGTCGGCCGCATCCGGCCCGGTCATGCCGAAATCAGGCTCGAGGAAGTGAAGGAACATCTCAGGGAAACCTGTTTCGCCTGGATCGGTCGCGTCGACGATCAGAGCCCGTTCTATTATAGGGTCCACAGCCCGGTCATTCTGATCGAGTTCGACCATCAACCGGGAATCGCGCTCGACAACGACGAGCATTCGCGTAATCACATCCACACTTTGGTGCGGACCCCGAACGGCAACGATTATGGCAAGGATCTGCTGCGCCAGCATTACGAGCAGTTTGACCACTCGCATCCGCACACTCCGCATCGACTAGGTAAAATCTGACACTGCGTGAATAGCCAGTTCCGATTATCGAGGTGTCCGGTGGCTGATGAATTGACTAAAGAATACATGGAAGCGCAGATTCGCGACTATTTCGAGGCCTGCAACTCTGGCGATCCGGAACGTATCGCTAAATATTTCGAGTCCGATGCGGTACACTACTTTCCGCCCGGTATGTACAACGGTCCATTCCGCGGCGCTCGCACGATCGGCGAGCGCTGGCAGCAGTTTGTCAAAACGATCGGCTCGTACTGGACGGTGGACCGGGTATTGTGCGACCCGGCCCTGCGTCAGGCGGTAATTGAATGGACTCACTTCAAACGCAAGGACGGTAAAATCCTGCGCGGCGCCGAATGGTATATATTCAGCGAGCGCGGCCGGATCGCGGAAATCCGCGCCTACTACGCGTCGCCGCAGGACCCATCGCTGGAGCGCCTGGAACTCGGCGGCTTCGACTACGAAAAGCTCGGCTATCCGATGAAGCTGCCGAAGTAGACTGTGGCTGAGGCCTAATTCCTGGAACGGAAGTAGGGTATCACTTCTTTTGCGAAGACCTCGGCAACTTCGGTCGGCAACTCGTAGGATTTGAAGCCGAGCAGGTAGAAGTGGTTAATCCCGCGGCTGATCACGGCTTCGAGCTTGGCGATTATCTCGCGCGCCGTCCCCATCAAAGTATATTTCGAACAGAATAAATCGAGTACCTCGTCGGGTACCCAGTCGGTCAGCGCGACCGCGCGATCCCAATCCTCACAATGGTTTACGTCCGGATAGAGTTCGGGCATCGGACGCGGAGCGGGAACCGCGATGCCGACAGCCTTGAGCGCCTCCGGCCAGTGCATCGCGAACAGCGCCGCATAGGGACGTGCGAGCCGGCGGGCCGCGCGCCAGTCGGCGCCAACGTAGGTGTAGGCGCCCAGCATCACCTCGAGATCGGCGAGCGTGCGGCCGGCGCGCGCGGCGCCGGTGCGAAGATTACCGATCGCATAGTCGAGATTGTCGCCATCGATGCCCGCCAGCAGCATCGCGCCATCGGCCACTTCGCCCGCCACCTGCAGCATTTTGGGGCCGGTGGCAGCCAGGTAGATGGGCGCGGCGGTGGTGCGTCCTTCGGCGCTTTTCATGCGCAGCTTGCGACCGGCGAAATCGACCCATTGGCCGGCGCCAAACTCGCGAATGGTGCGAATCGCCTCGCGCATCTCGGCGACCCTGGTCGGCCTGAGCCCGACCAGACGCACCGAGCTGTCGCCCTGGCCGATACCGAGGATCGCGCGGCCGCCTGACAACTCGTTGAGCGAAGTGATCGCGCAGGCGGTGACCGTGAGATGGCGGGTCAGCGGAGTCGTGACACCGATGCCGATACCAACTTTCGAGGTGGCGAGGGCGACGGCCGAGAGCGCGATCCAGGCGTCGCGCCACAGCAGTTGCGAGTCGGGAATCCAGACCGAGTCGAAGCCCGCGGCCTCTGCGGCCGCAGCTTGTTTCGCGATCGCCCGCACCGGTTCGCAGGCCGGCAGCCGCAGTCCGAACTTGATCGTCATCGCGCGCTGACGCTCATGGTTTCGCTGCTGTCAGATGGCGCAGCGGCCATTTGCTTCGGCACCGTCACGGCCAGGCTCACCAGCCCGCCGACCACGGCGAGCAGCGCGCACAGCCCGAACGCTTCGCGATAGCTCAGCGTGACATCCACGATCCAGCCACCGACGAAGGGCGCGAACGACAGCCCCAGGAATAGCACGAACTGGCCGGCGCCCGAGAAAAAGCCGAATGACTTGAGCCCGAGCGTCTGCGCCAGTAGCAGCGCCAACAGGCCCGTTGGCGAGGCGACCGCGAAGCCGAACAGCACGATAAACAGAACCCTGAAGCCGGCCGTGTTGGCGCCCAGCAAAGCCCAGTAGCTGACCGCCATCATCGCGAAGCATAGCGCCAAAGCGAATTTGCCGCCGAGGCGGTCACCGAACAGGCCCATCAGCAAGGCCGCACCGGTGCCGATCACCTCGTACCAGGCGATAATCATCGCCGCCGCATGCGGCGTCATGCCAAGCTTGATGAAGAATGGAATCAGATGGGCGACCGGCAGACCGACGGCGAATCCGTAGCATGCGTAGGCGATCATGATCAGCCAGAACGCGCTGGTGCGGAACCCCTCGGCAATTTCCAGGCCCGGTAGTGCGCCGTGCGAATCGGCATGTGCGACTCCGCCGGGCGGACGCGATCGCACCAGTATCAGGATGACCGGGATAACGATCACTGCGATCGGCACTATCGAGGCCAGATAGGCGCCGCGCCATCCCCAGCTTCGCACCGCTGCATCCGCCGCCAGCACCATCACGAAGCCGCCGAAGGCAGTGCCCGCCGCCGCGATTCCGAACGCCGTGCCGCGCTGCCGCTCCTCGAACCAGTTCGCGACCACCACCTGCGCCGGGACCAGCGTTGACATCGCCAGCGCGACGCCGAGGATCACAAACGCCGCCAGCATCACGCCGTAGCTATGAGCGTGGCTTGCGATCAGGTAGGCGACGATCGCCAGGAGCGCCCCGCCGATCATCGAGGTCTGGGCCTCGATCCGCTCCAGCATCAGTCCCACTATCGGGCTCGCGACCGTAAGGGCTAGCAGCAGGGCGGTGAGCAGCGACGAAGTCTGCTCGTGGCTCCACGAGAAGGCCTTGAGCAGGGGATCGAAGAACACGCCGAAGTTGAGAAAGCCGCCGAAAAGAACCACCAGAATGACGAAAAGACCGCCAACGATTATCCATCTATGCCGTTCTGTTCCTGACATTCCTTCTCCTCTGCTTCGTCGTCGAGGCCGGCTTCCATTCGGCCACCACTGCGGTAACGCCCGCCCGGCGCAAAGTCAAACGCCTGCTTGCCGCATCGATCGGAGCGACTATACTGACCACAGGGCCATGGAAGCGACCGAAAATCACACGATTGACTCGGGGCTCACCCGGATGCGGGAGCGCTATCCTGAACTGGGCAGCGGGCCGCTGCCGGTCGAGCCGTATATCTCGCCGGCTTACTTCGAGCTCGAGAAGCGTCACATCTTCAAGCGCGTATGGCAGCACGTCGGGCGCGAGGCCGAGATTCCGCGGCCCGGTGATTTCTTCGTCGTCGACCTGCCGGCCTCCGATGCCTCGCTGATCGTCGTTCGCGGGCGCGATAATGTGATCCGCGCGTTGCATAACGTCTGCTCGCATCGTCTGAACAAGCTGGTTTACGAACCGCGCGGCTCGGCGCGCCGGCTCAATTGCAAGTTCCACGGCTGGTCATACGAGCTCGATGGGCGGCTGGTCGGGGTGCCGGACGAGAAATACTTCAGCGGCCTCGATCGCGACCAGTGCGGGCTTATGCCCGCCAGCGCGGACGTCTGGCAGGGCTTCATCTTCGTCAACCTCGACCCGCGTCCCGCCCTCTCGCTGAGCGATTTCCTGCGCCCGGTCTACGCCGGACTCGAGGGCTACCCGTTCGAGCGGATGACGAATTGCTACCGATGGCGCACGGTCGTCAATTGCAACTGGAAGCTGGCGCTGGACGCTTTCCAGGAGACCTATCACGTCCGTTACGTCCACGGCCGCTCGATCGCCGATGCGCTGCGCGTGGATGAAGATGGCAGCATGCTGCCGATCGATTGCCTGTGCGGCGATTTCCATCGCCGGCTCTCGATGGCGGGCAACCCGAAAACGGTCTATGGAAATCCGCAGGCCGCCACCACCGTCGATGGGTCGCAGAAGCAGGCTGGTACGCAACGGGTTGGCAAGGTCGCGGCGGTGGCGCTTAAGGCGGGCCGGGGCGCGACCACATTGTCATTCAGCGCCGCCGATCTGCCGCCGGCGATCAATTGGCGAAAAGATCCCGACTGGGTCTTCGACATCAACGTCATCTTTCCCGATTTCTACGTTTCGACCCGGCCGAATTATTACCAGGCCTACAATTTTCGCCCGATCGCTCACAACCGCACGCTGTTTGATGCCCGCGTCTACTACCCTGAAATGAAAAATGCCGGCGGCCGCTTCTATCAGGAATACATGAAGTGCGTGCTGCGCGACGTCCTGCTCGAGGACCTTGGCACTCTCGAACAGCTTCAGGCCGGTTGCGAGACCGGTCCCCGGACCCACATGATCCTGCAGGATTACGAGTTGATGGTTCGTCACAATGCTTATGTCGTCGATCGCCTGATTCGCGAGGGCGAGAGTCGCCGCGAGGTTGCGTAGCGTCATGTCAGCCCCGATCAAGCTCCCGCCGGAGTTCGCCGCGCTCGAGCCTTATGCGCATTGGGCGCTGCCGACCGAAACTGCCCGCAACCATCATCGCGATGAAAGCAGTGCGGCCGAGATCGAGGCGTTCGCCGCGGCGATGCTGGCGCGCTTCGATGAGATCGTCGCGCGGCTCAACGAATTTCCGCTCGCCGCGATGCCCGAGCAGTGGCAGCCGCTCTACTGGATGCTGCTGTCGCTGGCGGAAGTCGCTCCCGCCGTCGAGTTCTACCATGGTCCGCAGGTTCCCGACGGTTACGATACGCGACGTTTTGTGGCCGACGAGAGTTTTCCGTTGCGACCGCGGATGTAGGATGTGAGCCGATGGCGCGCTGCCGAATCTTCTCGATCGATGAGAACCTGCTGCCGGTGGTCGAAGGCGGGCTCTATACCAAGAGTTTTTCCACCGCGCGGATCAGCGTTTCGGTCGTCAAGTTCGTTTCGCCGGGCGGCGCGGCACTCAAAGGGCGGCCGCACAGCCATGGCGAGGAGGCCTCGTTCCAGATTGAAGGCGGATGCTCGGTCTTCCAGCCCGACGACGCGCCCGGCGCCGAGTATCGCATGGAGGCCGGCGAAGCGCTGCTGATTCCGGCCGACAGTGCTCATTATGGGACCAATCGTTTTGGCGCCGCCGGAATTTCGATGAGGCTTAACGTGGTATCGCCGCCGCGTGCGGAGTTTATCGCCAAGGATGCGCAGCCGTTTTACCCGCTGGCCGAACCGTCCCCAAAACGCGATTGAAGTCATCCGCAGATGGATACCTGTAAAGTGCTGGGTTCGGCCGACGCTATCGCGCGCGCCGAGGCGCGCCGCGAATCGACCCTTATCGCGCAGGCCGGCCAGACGCTGATCACTGTGGTCGCCGCTTGCCGCCGTGGCGATCGGCTTGGCGACCCGATTTCACCGGCGGGTTGGACCGAAGAGGTCGGCGCCGTCCTCAAGGGACGCTTCGAGCTCATTTTCGACGACGAAACTCGCGCCCTCGAGGCCGGCCACGCCGCGGCTATCGACCAGGGGCAGCCGCACGCCTGGCGATGCGTCAGCGAACGGGGCGTGCTCTACCGGGTCGCGATGAAGGCCGGCGACGACGGGGCGTCGTGAGCCGTCCGATTTCCGGCGACGGGCGTGTGCGTACCGATCGAGCCGCGGCGCAGACTCTGCGTCGGCTCGAAGCGCGCGCCGAGATTCTGGATTTGAAAGCCCGCTATGCCGCCCATGCCGACGCGAAATATATTCCTTCTCACCAGCGCGCATCGTCCGAGGTGATCGAGCGTGCCGCCCGCGGCCAGGCCGATTGCTTCACGCGCGACGCGCTCTGGCATGCGAGCCCCGAGTTCGGCGGCGATCTGAGCGGACGCGAAGCGCTATTCGGTTTCTTCTGCCGCGCGCCATGGCGTTTCGCGATGCATTTCTATGTCGCGCCGGAGTTGACGATCGACGATCAGCACGCTGTCGGACGCTGGCGTCTGCTCCAAATCGCGATCGCCGACGACCGCCCCGCGCCGATGATTCTCGGCGGCGTCACCGTCGAAGAATACCGCCGCGAGGATGGCCGCTGGCTCGTCTCGCGGATGTCGTTCGAGCAACTGCACGCGCTGAGCCTCGGGCTTGCCGCGCCCGAACTCCGATGCCTGATTCCGGCCGCCTTCGGAAACCCCGCTTAGGATCGGGAGCGAACGATTATGGCCGGGAGCTGGGCAAAAGCCGCCGACCTCGCCGCCTTTGCCGGGAGCGATACGCTGGCGGTTACGGTCGCGGGCCGCAAGCTCGGACTGTTCCGCGTCGGCGATCAGTATTTCGCCCTCGACAATATCTGCACCCATGGCCAGGCTTTGCTCAGCGAAGGCTTGCTCGAGGATGGCGTCATCGAATGCCCCCTGCATGCCGGCCTGTTCGACGTTCGCACCGGATGCGCGCTGGCAGCGCCTGCGGTTCGCGATGTGGCGAGCTATCAGGTCCGAATCGACGGCGACGCGATCCTGGTCCTGTTGCCCGAAGGAGTTGACTGAGTGGCCGCGAAACGCCGCAGCCTCCCACCGCGCCGGGCGAAAGTCGCCCTGGTCAGCACTGGCGGGACCATCGCGATGGAAGGTCGC
>Ga0307373_10001024_pt1 | contig 52925 bp, 49 predicted proteins | sample OX2MG_FD_202534 | JGI IMG/M metagenome (GOLD analysis project Ga0307373, IMG submission 202534) | Soil microbial communities from Risofladan, Vaasa, Finland - OX-2 | ecosystem: Environmental > Terrestrial > Soil > Coastal area > Acid sulfate soil | place: Finland: Risofladan, Vaasa | collected... | reverse complement strand
TACCACCCGCCGGGCCCCCCTCCCCCGCCCCTCGCCGCCCCCGCCGTGGCCGAGGCGGCGATCCCCCTCGCCGCGGCACCGGCGCGGCGGCACGTGAACCTCGCGGCGATCTCCGGGAAGGGGATCTGGGTGACCCCCTTCCCCGGCGCCCCCGCCAACGTCGCGGCCGTCGTCGCCGCGGCGCGCGCCGCGGGCCTGCAGCAGATCTGGATCCGCACCGGGAGCACCCACGACGGCTACTACGGCGCGCCGACGCTCGCGCGCCTCCTCCCCGCGGCGCACGCGCTCGGGATCGACGTCATCGCCTGGGACTTCCCGACGCTCTCCAACCCCGCGGCCGACGCGGCGCGCGCCGCGGCGACGCTCGCGAGCGGGATCGACGGCTTCAGCGCGGACATCGAGGAGCACCCCGAGGGGACCTACGACACGGCCCGGCGGGTCACCGACTACCTCTCGCTCGTCCGCCGGGCGGCGGGCCACCGCCCCGTCGTGGCGACCGTTCCCCGCCCCCTGTCGGTCTCGCTCACCGGCTTCCCCTACGCCGCCGCGGCCCCCTACGTCGACGCCTTCGCCCCGATGATCTACTGGTCCTGCAACGAGCCCGGCGTCGTCACCGAGCTCGCGCTGCGCGCCCTCAACCGCCTCGGGAGGGTCGCCCCGATCGGCCAGGACTACAACATGGCCGACGAAGGCGGCCGCGTCGGCCTCCCGAGCGAGCGGGAGATCTGGCGCTTCCTCGACGTCGCACGGCGCGGCGGCGCGATCGGCGCCAGCCTCTATGACCTCGAGTCCGGCGGCGCGACCGACCTCGCGGCCCTCGCCGCCTACCCCTGGACGAGGCGCTGAGGCCGGGCGGGTTCAGGCCGGGCGGGTTCAGGCCAGGCGCGTTCAGGCCAGGCGCGTTCAGGCCAGGCGCGTTTAGGCCATGCGCACCAGCTCGACCGAGACGTCGAGCGACTCGAGCGCACCGCCCTGGTACACGCCGCGGAAGGGCGCCACGTCGGCGTAGTCCCGGCCGCGGGCGACGGTCACGTGGCGATCGCCGACGGCCTCGCCGTGGGTGGGGTCGATCGGCAGCCAGTCGCCGAGCCAGCACTCGATCCAGGCGTGTCCCGCCCCCGCGACCGTCGTCCCGATCTCGGCCTCGCGCGAGGGGTGCAGGTAGCCCGAGACGTAGCGCGCGGGGATCCCGAGGGAGCGCAGCAGCACGAGGCCGATGTGCGCGAAGTCCTGACAGACGCCGCGCCGGGCGTGCCAGGCCTCGAGCGCCGAGGTGGAGACGGCGGTGGCGCCGAGCTCGTAGGTCATCTCGGCGCGGATCCACCCGCTCGCGCCCTCGACGGCCTCGCTCGGCGAGGCGGCGACGCGAAAGCCCTTGGCGACCGCGAGGAGCTCGTCGTCGCCGGTCGTGAAGGGCGTCGGGCGGAGGTACTCGATGAAGCGCTCCCCCTCGGCGAGGGAGGCGAGGCCCTCCCAGGTGAGCGCGGCGGGAAGGGGCCGCGCCGAGGCGGTCTCGACGGTCGAGGTGCCGATCACCACCAGCTGGTCGTGCGGCTCGGGGATGTCGAAGGCGACGACGGCGCTCCCGAAGTAGTCCCGGTAGTGGTAGAGCGCGGTCTGCGGGTGGACCGCCACCGCCGACTCGAGGACGCGCTGGCCGTCGCGCTCCTGGGGGGTGATGCGGGCCTCGTTGTAGGAGGCGACGACCGGCGCCCCGTAGCGGTAGGTCGAGGTGTGCCGGGTCGCGATCCGCCAGCTCATCGCGCCGCCTCGGCCTCGCTGGAGGGGGCGCTGCCGGTCCGCCAGGCGAGGGTCGAGTCGCGCTGGAAGTAGCTCGTCGCGATCGCGTGGCTCGCCGCCGCGCAGGCCGCCTGCACCTCGGCGAGGTGGCGCGGCACCTGCTCGAGGATCTCCTCCGCGGTGTGGTAGCCGAGCGCGGTGCGGGCGCGACCGACGATGCGCGCCGCCTCGTCGCCCGGGCCAGCGCGGCTCGGCTGCTGCTCGAGCGCGAGGAGGCAGTGCTCGGCGGTCGCGAGCGCGTAGTAGATGCTGCGCGGGAAGTTGCGGTCGAGGATCAGGAACTCGAGGGTGTTCGCCGCGCTCATCGCCCCGCGGTAGGTGCGCAGGCAGGCCTCGTAGGCCGAGCAGGCGCGCAGCGTCGTCGGCCAGTCGGGCTCCCCGCGCGGGTCGTCGAGGCGGGCGGCGAGGAGGCGGGCGGTCATGTCGGCGCGCTCGATGCTGCGGCCGAGGACGAGGAACTGCCAGCCGTCGTCGCGGTACATCGTCGCGTCGGCGAGTCCGGCGGCGATCGCCACCCGCTCGCGGACGAACAGCGAGAAGCGGAAGAACTCGTGCGGGCCGATCTGCTCGCCGGTCGCGATGCGCGCGTCGAGGGCGACGATCGTTCCGTTGAGGCACTCCCAGAACTCCGAGGAGAGCGACTCGCGGATCCCCCGCGCGTTCTCGCGCGCGCCGCGCAGCGAGCAGGCGATCGAGCTCTGCTGACGGGGCGAGAGCGCGAGCAGCGCCGTCACCCGGCCGAGCTCGAGCGCCCCCTCGGGCTCGGGGACCCCCATCACCTGCAGCAGCGTCGCCGAGACCGCGGCCTCGTCGAGCGTGGCGTCCTCGAGGTGCTGGTGGATCTGCACATCGAGCAGGCGCGCCGTGTCCTCGGCCCGCTCGAGGTAGCGGCCGATCCAAAAGAGCGACTCCGCGATGCGGCTCAGCACGGCGGCTGCTGTTGCTGCTGTTGTTGCTGCTGGGTGCCGCCGAAGCCGGGGCCCTGCTCCGGCTCGGGAGCGGCCGCGAGGGCGCCCGCCGCCGGCAGCGGCGAGGGGCGGGCCGGGACCTCGACGATCGCCGCGGGGCGCGCCGGCGCGAGCACCCAGGTGTCCTTCGAGCCGCCCCCCTGGCTCGAGTTCACGACGCTCGAGCCCTCCCGGAGCGCGACGCGGGTGAGGCCTCCGGGCGCGACCCACACCGAGGTGCCGTCGTTCACCGCGAAGGGGCGGAGGTCGACGTGGCGGGCGACGAGGCCGCTCCCCGCCTTGGTCGGGACGGTCGACAGGTCGACGAACTCCTGGGCGATGAAGTCCCGTGGCGCGGCCGTGATCGCCGCCGCCGCGGCGGCGAGCTCCTCGTCCCCCGCGGTCGGCCCGACGACGAGGCCGTAGCCGCCGGAACCGTCGACGGGCTTCACCACCAGGCGGTCGAGGCGGCCGAGGGCGTGCGCCAGCTGGTCGGGGTCCTCGAGGCGGTAGGTGTCGACGTTGGCGAGGATCGGCTCCTGCCCGAGGTAGTAGGAGATGAGCTCGGGGACGTAGGTGTAGAGGAGCTTGTCGTCGGCGACGCCGTTGCCGATCGCGTTGGCGACCGTCACGTTGCCGGCGCGGGCGGCGTTCACCACGCCGGCGCAGCCGACGAGCGACTCCGGGCGGAAGTGCACCGGGTCGAGGTAGTCGTCGTCGACGCGGCGGTAGATGACGTCGACGCGCCGCTCCCCCGCCGTCATCCGCATGTAGACGACGTTGTGGCGGACGACGAGGTCGCGCCCCTCGACGAGCTCCACGCCCATCTGGCGGGCGAGGAAGGAGTGCTCGAAGTACGCCGAGTTGTGCACCCCCGGCGTGAGCACGACCACCGTCGGGTCGGCGCCCGCGCCGAGCGGGGCGGCGGCGCGCAGCGCCGTGAGCAGCCGTTGGGGGTAGTTGGCGACGGGGCGGATGCGGTGGCTGGCGAAGAGCTCGGGGAAGATGCGCGCCATCGTGCGGCGGTTCTCGACGACGTAGGAGCTCCCCGAGGGGACGCGCACGTTGTCCTCGAGGACCCGGAAGGCGCCCTCGCGGTCGCGCACGAGGTCGATCCCCGCGACGTGGATCCGCACGTGGTTCGGGGGCTCGACCCCGGCGCTCGCGCGCTGGTAGTGGCGCGAGGTGAGGACGAGGCGTCGGGGTACGACGCCGTCGGAGAAGACCTCGCCGGCGCCGTAGACGTCGCGCAGGAACAGCTCGAGCGCCCGCACCCGCTGCGCCACCCCGGCCTCGATCGTGGCCCACTCCTCGGCGTCGATGAGGCGCGGCACCGGGTCGAGCGGGAAGGGGAGCTCCTCCCCGGAGTGGGCGAAGGTCACCCCGCGGTCGCGCAGCGACCGGTCCCGCTCCGCGCAGCGCTCCTCGAACTCCTCGGGGGACATCGAACGGAGCGCGTCGTAGAGGCCGAAGGAGGCCGCACGGGGCTGCCCGACGCTCTCGAACATCTCGTCCCAGGCCGCTCCGAGGGTGTAGCCCGAGAACAGATCGTCACCCACTGGCTACAACTTCTACCAAGTGAGTGTTGCCGCGGTGTTTCGGAGGGCCACTCCCCCTCGGAGCGGCCCGGTTATCCGGCGGCGAGCGCGGGGTCAAGGGCCGGGATCGTGTCGCGCGTCGCGGTCACGAAGATCGCCACCGCGAGGCCCGCGAGGGCGAGCAGGGCGGAGGAGACCATGAAGCCCGTCGTGTAGCCGTGCACCTGCGCCTTGGCCACCTCGGCGGCCGTGTGGCCGTGCGCGCTGAGGTACCCCGCCGTCGCGGTGGCGGCGATCGTGTTGAGGAGCGCGGTGCCGAGCGAGCCGCCGACCTGCTGGGTCGCGTTCAGCGTCGCCGAGGCGACGCCGGCGTCATGGTGCGAGACCCCGATGAGGGCGGTGCTGCTCATCGGGACGAAGATGAAGCCGAAGCCGAGGCTCATCACGATCTCCGAGGGCAGCACGTGCGAGACGTAGCTCGTGTGCACGCCGATCCGGGTGAGCCACAGCAGCCCGACGACCGCCGCCGCGAAGCCGCCGACCATCGGCGCGCGGGCGCCGATGCGCGGCAGCACCTTGCTCGCGATGCCCGCCGCCACGATGATCCCGCCCGAGAACGGCAGGAAGGCGAAGCCGGCCTTCAGCGCGCTGTAGTGGAGCGTGATCTGCAGGTAGAAGGTGAGGAAGAGGAACATCCCGAACATCGCCACGCCGGCGAGGAACGAGGCGAGGAAGGAGCCGCCTCGGTTGCGGTCGAGGAGGACCCGCATCGGCAACAGCGGCGCCGGCGAGCGGCGCTCGATGACGACGAAGGCCGAGATGAGCACGACGGCGAGGACGAGGCAGACGACCGTGCTGCGCGCGCTCCACCCCGCCTCGCTCGCCTTGGTGAAGCCGTAGACGAGAAAGGCGAGGCCGGCGGTCGCCGAGAAGGCACCGGGGAGGTCGTAGCTCGTGTCCCCCGTCGCCCGGCTCTCGCGCACGATGCGCTGCGCCGAGATCGCGGCGAAGACCGAGATCGGCACGTTGACGAGCAGGCACCAGCGCCAGGAGGCGAACTCGGTGAGCACGCCACCGAGGATCAGGCCGATCGCCGCGCCGCCGCCGGCGATGCCGCCGTAGACGCCGAAGGCCTTTGCCCGTTCGTGGGGCTCGGTGAAGGTCACCGAGATCAACGACAGTGCCGCCGGCGCCATCAGCGCCCCGAAGGCCCCCTGCAGGGCACGGGCCGCGAAGAGCATCCCGCCGTTCTGGGCGGCTCCGCCGAAGGCCGAGGCGGCGGCGAAGCCGAGCAGGCCGACGATGAAGATCCGCTTCCGCCCGGAGTAGTCAGCGATGCGCCCCCCGAGGAGGAGCAGACCGCCGAAGGCGAGGGTGTAGGCGGTGATCACCCACTGGCGGTTGGCGGTCGAGATGTGCAGCGAGTGCTGCGCGGAGGGCAGCGCGATGTTCACGATCGTCGCGTCGAGCACCACCATCAGCTGGGCGATGGCGATGATGGCGAGCGCGAGCCAGCGCCGGGGGTCGGGCTCGGTCTCGGCGGTCGGAAGGAACGGGGCGGTCACGACGTGCTCCTCTTGCTCGGGATCTCGGGGGTGGCGGTCCTCGGCGCAGCGGTGCCTGTCACGGCGCGGCCCGAGCTTCGCGTCCGGCTGTGACGGAGCGGCGGGGGCGGCGCGCCGCGGTGGGTGAGCAGCGGGACGACGATGTCGTCGACGAGGTGCCGGCGGAAGGCGGCGTCGGGCTTGGCGCGGACGACGGTCAGCCGGTGGAGCACGACGGCGCAGCAGACCTCGCAGGCGAGCGACACGCCGCTCGCGTCGGCCACCTCCCCGCGCTCGACGGCGCGCTCCACGATCTCCCGGAGCGCCCGCTGTTTGGACTCCCACATCCGCTCGTTGAGCAGCGCCGCGATGACCTCGTCCGAGCGCGCCGCATTCATCAGACCGGCGAGGAGGCCACTGTCGACTCCGGCGGAGTGCGCGGCGCGCTCGGCATAGGCGAGGAGGTCGCCGCGCAGCGATCCGGTGTCGACCGTCGGTGCCGCGGCCGCTTGCTCACAGCCGATCGCCGCGGCGACGATCGCCGCCTTGTCGGGGAAGTGCCGGTAGATCGTCGCCTTGCTGGCCCGCGCCCGCTCCGCCACGGCGTCGATGGTCATCCGGTCGTAGCCGACCTCGAGGAGGAGCTCCAGGGCGGCGCCGAGGATCGCGCCCTCGCGGGCCTGGGCGCGCGCGCCGCTCGGCGGGGAGAGGGCGGGGTGGGTGGTGAGCGGAGGAGCGGCCACGGAGCCTCGGGGGGGATAACTGAACGGAACGGTTTCGTACAGTTTGTACGACGTCCCGCCGTTCCGCAAGAGGCGGTTGCCGGGCTTGGCCGGTCGGTGCCTCCCGCTCAGCTCCCCGACCAGGCGAACTCGGCGCCCCAGCCCACCTCGCCGTAGTACGCGCTCCAGGCACCGGCGGAGAACAGCGACCCGGCGACCTCGACCGGCGGCTCGCCGACGCGCGCGATGAGGAAGAGCTTGTCGTCCCGCACGAACAGGAGGCTCTTCGAGTCGCTCGACCACACGGGCTGCGCCGCACCCGAAGTGCCCGCGACCGCGGTCGGCCGCGAGGCGCCCGCCGCGAGCAGGTCGAGCTCGTGGGTGGCGTACCAGGAGGACACCTGGGCCTGGCCGATCATCCCCGCGGGCTCGGCCCGCGCCTCGACGAAGGCGAGCGTCGTTCGGTCCGGCGACCAGGCCGGCGAAAGGCTGAGACTGCCCGCCGGCGTCCGCAGCACCTCGCAGGCGGCGGTGGCGGCGTCGCAGAGCTCGACGTGCTTTCCCACCCAGGCGTAGCGATCGCCTCCCCCCGCGAAGGCGAAGGTCGCGGCGGGCCCGAAGGTCGGGGTGACGGCCCCCAACGCCGGCGCGAGCGGCCGAGGCGTCCCGCCGGGCGACTGCAGCTCGTAGAGCTCGCCACCGTCGGCGTAGTCACAGCAGAAGTGGTGGATCCGCAGGAGCAGGGCGCCCGAGGGGAGCTCGGCGACGACACTGACGAACGTGCCCTGCAGCCCGCCGCCGACGTCGAAATGCTGCGCGCCCCTGAACCACGCGGTGCGCGGCCCGCTCGCGGTCGCCGCGGTCTCGATCGTGACCACTCCTGCAGCGGCGCGCGGTGGGTCGACCCGCAGCGAGTCCTCGACGAAGAGGTAGCGGTCGCTCCCCGCGGCGGCGAACTCCGCGGCGGCCACGCTGCCGCCACGGCGGACGAGGCCGCCCGTGTGGCTGAGCGCGTAGGTCGTGCTGGCCCCGTTCCCGCCGGTGGTGACGAGCTCGCTGTCGGGGAGCCACCGCGCGGCGCCCGGGAGGCGGCGGGCGTGGCTACCGTCGGCCCGCGCGACAAAGGCCGCAGAGCCCGCGCCCTCGGCGAACAACAGCCATTTCCCGTCCGGCGAGAACTTCGGCGCGCTCGCCTGATGGCCGGGGCCGCTCGCATTGGTGATCTTCCCGTTCGCGCCGTCGATGACGAACAGGTCGCCGCCCGAGACGAACGCCAGTTCACCGTGCCCCCGCATCGCCGTGACGTCGGCGACGGTGAACGCGGGGGCACCGGCGACATGGCGCAGCCCACCCGCGGCGCGCGGTGTCCCACCCGAGGTCACGAGCAGCGCGCACGCGCCGGCGAGGAGGACGGCTGCGAGGAGCAGCGCCCGTCGGCGGTGGCGCTGGCGCTGGCGCGCCTCCTCGATCAGGACCTCGGTCGGCGGCTGCCCGCCGGGGGCGCGACGCGGCGGCGCGAGGAGCGTCATCGGCGGGGCCGAGAGAGAGTCACTGGCGCTACTATGGCTAGCACGATCGACCCCGTCAAGCGCGGCCTCGCGGCCCCGCTACCAGCTGCCGCGGTGGTCCGGGACGGTGTAGATGAAGGGCACCGCGAGGAGCAGCAGCGCCCCCACGACCACGTAGCCGATGGCGAGCGCGAGGCCGGCGTCGCTCACGCGGTTGAGGACGGCGGTCATCACCTCGACGGCGATGATCGAGCCGGTGTTGCGGAACATCCCCCGCGTCCCGGTGATCACTGCCACGTTCTCGGTGGCGAGCGAGAGGGTCGCGTTGTTCGTCGCCGGCATCGCCATCCCCATCCCGAGGCCGGTGATCGCGGTGGCGAGCGCGACCCAGGCGTAGGTGCCGAGGAGCTGCGGGGGCGCGGCGAGCATCCCGGAGCCGAGCGCGATCGTCACGAAGCCGACGGCCATCGGCAGGCGGTAGCCGATACGGCGGAGGAGGAACGAGGTCACCCCGGCGACGAGGATCGTCCCCACCGCCCTCGCCGTGAGCACGGTGCCGGAGCTCAGCGCGCTGAAGTGGTAGCGGTCCTCGGCGTAGAGGGGGACGAGGGCCCCGATGCCGAGGACCGCCGCGCCGTAGAGGACGTTCAGCAGGTTCATCACGAGGAACTGGCGCATCCGGAAGAGCTCGATCGGGAGGATCGCCTCCCCGGTGGTGCGCAGGTGGCCGATGAGGTGCCAGCCGACGAGGAGGGCGGCGATCTCGGGAGGGAGCACCGTCGGCGACCAGAGCGCCGCGTGCCCGTCCCCGAGGCTCGTCACGCCGAACATCGCGAGCAGTACCGTCGCGCCGAGCAGCGCGACCCCCTTCAGGTCGGCACGCGCTCCCGGCTTGGGCCCCGAGTAGGGGATCAGGCGGGCGCCCGCGACCACGACGAGCAGTCCGAGCGGGACGTTCACGAAGAAGATCCACCGCCAGGACCAGTAGGCGACGAAGATCCCGCCGAGGACCGGGCCGATGATCCCCCCGGCGGGGAGCACGCTCGTGAACATCGCGATCGCCCGGTCGCGGTTTCGGCCGAAGTGGTCCGAGACGATCCCCGTCGCCGACGGCATGAAGGCACCGCCGCCGATCGCCTGCACCGCACGCAGCGCGATGAGCTCGTAGATGTTCGTCGCGAGGCCACACGCGAGGGAGGCGACGGTGAAGAGCACGGCGCAGCTGAGGAAGACCTTCTTCCGTCCGAACTGGTCCGAGAGGCGTCCGGCGACGGGCATCGTGATCAGCATCCCGAGGGTGAAGGCCGTGATCGTCCAGCCCGTCCAGTTGAGGGGGGCGTGCAAGGAGCGGTGGATCGGGCGGATCGCCGTCGAGATGATCGTCATGTCGATCGACGTCATGAACAGCGCGGTGGCGACGATCGCGAAGATCGTCCAGCGGCGCGCGGTGCTGATCTGGGCGGGACCCTCGGGAGCCGTCGGGCCGGGCGCGGCGGAGGACGGGACCTCGGTCAGCGCCACCAAGAGAAGGTAGCGCCTGGGTCTCGGGCCGCTCCGCTTCGAGCGGCCGCGTGCTTCAGCTGAAGTGCTGCTCGGGGAGGGTCGCGAAGCCCTCCCCGATGAGCCCGGCGGCCCGCCGCAGCTGCTTTCGCAGGCGGCCGCGTCGCTCGTCGGGGCCCTGAGCGTCCGCCCCACCCTGCAGGAGGACGAGGCGCGGGCGGGGCCGAGCCGAGCCGGCCGGGTGTCGCCGCGTCGCCGCCAACCGCTCGCTCGTCAGTCGCTCGCTCATCTGGCCTGAGCGTAGAGAGGCGAGCTGAACGGAGGGTCAAGACGACCTCGACGGTCGGTGAACTTTCGGTGGTGTGTCCGTTGGCGAACCCACGCTGGAGGCATCGGCAGCTTCGAGAGGCGATGCTGATCGCCGAATCCGCGCTGGTGGGCATTTCGGCTCTATCGCTCAAGATGGAACAATCTGTTCCAGGCGGTGAGCAGGCAAGGTGACCCCGCCTCGGCGCCAGCACTGGCGCGATAGCTCGAGGCCCAGCGTGCGCCAGGTCGGTCGCGGCGTCGGAAAACGCGAACCGTCCAATCTGGAGACGCGTGACGCTCCCCGTCGACCGAGAAGGCTCATATATAAGCCTTCTAGCAAATAGGGCACAGAAGGCTTATACTGGCTGCATGGAAGCTATGACGTTGGGGACGAGACGCTGGGGAGCGGCGACTTCGCAAGTCGTGCGCGCTCTCACGCTGCGCCCGACCCCGAGCCTACAGGTGGACCTTGCTCAGGAGTTCGGGGTGTCGCAGCCCCGCATCTCCCAGATCGGCCGACTGCTGTCGGCCGAAGGCGTGCGCTTCGCCGAGGTCCATGAAGCGGACCAGCGAGCGCTGCTTGCCTACCTCTATGTCGCCCACCACCGACCGCAGGTCTTGCGCGAGACCTACTGGTACGGCCTCGACCGGCAGCTCGAGCAAGCGGAGCTCGCCGCCGAGCGCCTCGAGGCGACGGGGGCGCATGTCGTCGTCTCGGCCGACGCGGGACCGGACTACGTCGCCCCCTACCGCTCGCCGACCCTGAGCGTCGTCTACAGCGACACGCCGCCCGACCTCGGTGCGGTGGGCTTCGTGCCGGCGCTCGGCCTCGGCGACGCGAGCATCGTCGTGCGCGAGGTGACGGACCCGAGCCTCCTCGAGCCGTGGGCTCCACCTCGGGCGGCGCCATTCCCGGTGGCTCACCCTCTCCAGCAGGTCTGGGACCTCTGCCATCTCGGCGGCGTCGATCGCAAGGAGGCCGCCGACCGGGTCGTGCGCTACCTCGTGATGCACCCCGAGGAACGGTGAAGCAACAGGAGGTGGCTGGCCGATGACGACGCGAACGTGCATGTCGACCGAGACGGTGGACGGAACCCCGTGCCGCCAGGAGGTTGACATCCACTCGGGGTTCTGTGAAGCGGGCCACCTTTGCGTCGTTCCAGCTGTTTCAGCCTCGTTCTCCTCGCCGCCGACCGGCCAGGTGCTGCTCGGTGAACAACTCCCGCCACTGCCTGGCGACGAGGATGCGCGACTGAACCTGACCAGTCCCTCTGCGGCGGACGACGGTAGGTTCGTGGCGATGGCCGACGTCGCCTTGGCGGCGCGGCGTGCCGGCGTCGGGGACGACTACCGCTTCCTTGGCGGCATCGCCGTCATGCTCCACGTCCAGCGGCTTGGCCTCGACATCCCGCTACGCGAGACGCGCGACGCCGATCTCGGCATCCCTCCGCACGTGCTTCGCTCGGGACGGCTCGTCGAAGAGCTCGAAGGGATGCACTACGAGAAGACGTCGGGCTCACATGGCGCGTCCGCTCGTAGCGGGCGACGACTCGAGGATGGCTGAAACCGACCTGCTCATCCCGGCCTACACCTCGCGTGCTCGCAGAGACAAGCAAGTGGGAAACGTCAACACCACCGAGGTGCCGGGTCTGGCCAAAGCGCTCGCCCGCCCCCCGGTCCGTCTGCCGCTGCACTTCGTTCTGACAGCTGGACAGACGATCGACAGCGAGGTGCTACTTCCCGACGCCGTCGGCATGCTGCTCTTGAAGTCCGGGGCGCGAAAGGTGCGGGACGAGGACCGCGACTGCACTGACCTGTGGCGGTGCCTCGAGGTGGCCGCCGCCGAGAACGTGCAACCGTCCGACCTGCCGGATGACCCCATCGTCGGGGACTTGGGCACGTTCCTTCGCCAGCACCTCGGACGCGGCGGGCGGGCGATGGAGGCCATCCTTCGCAACCTCACCCCAGAGGCAGCCGCCGAGCGCGAGACCCGCATCCAGGCACTCCTCTTGCGGGTGGCGGGACCTGCCTGAGCACCGGTTCTGGGATCGCCCCGGCCAGGCATGACATTTCAAGGTCCACAAACCTCAGTGGCCATCGCCGAATACGCTCGATTGCTGCCGCATTATGCCGAAAGCGTGCCTCACTCCATTTGGAGCGCCGTGGCGACTAACGGGGCAGGTCAGCCCCTACTTCGGTGGAAATGGGTTCGCCAACGGACACATCGCCGAACTTTCGGTGCCCCCGCGCGCCATCGCGTACCCTCGGCTCCCGTGGCCCTCCCCGTGCAACCACCGGTCTCGCCGATGCTCGCCAAGGCCGCCCGCAGCCTCCCCGAGCGCGACGGCCTCGTCTACGAGCCGAAGTGGGACGGCTTCCGCTCGATCGTCTTTCGTGACGGGGAGGAGCTCGAGCTCGCGAGCCGCAACGAGCGCCCCCTCACCCGCTACTTCCCCGAGCTCACCACCCCCCTCCTCGATGGCCTCCCCGAGCGCTGCGTCCTCGACGGCGAGATCGTGATCGTCTCGCCCTCCGGCCTCGACTTCGACGCGCTGCTGCAGCGCATCCATCCCGCCGCGAGCCGCATCGCCCGCCTCGCCGCCGAGACGCCGGCGACCTTCATCGCCTTTGACCTCCTCGCGCTCGGTGACGAGGACCTGCGGCCGGCGCCCTTCTCGCGCCGACGGGCCCTCCTCGAGGAGCTGATCGGCGAGCGGCGCGGCCAGCTGCAGCTCACGCCGGCGACGACCGACGTCGCGCAGGCCCTCGAGTGGTTCAACCGCTTCGAGGGCGCCGGCCTCGACGGCGTGGTCGCGAAGGACCCCGCCCTCCCCTACTGCGAGGGCGAGCGGGTGATGACCAAGGTGAAGCACGAGCGCACCGCCGACTGCGTCGTCGGCGGCTACCGCGTCCTCAAGGGCACCGAGGACGCGATCGGCTCCCTCCTCCTCGGCCTCTACGACGACGAGGGCGTCCTCCACCACGTCGGCGTGACCTCGTCGTTCACCAGGGCACGCCGCGTCGAGCTCTTCGGCGAGCTGCAGCCGCTGCGCCAGGGGGTCGGCGACGAGCACCCGTGGTTCTTCGAGGAGGCCGAGCGGCGCCCCGACGCCGGCTCGCGCTGGACGGCGCACAAGGACCTCTCCTGGACGCCGCTGCGCCTCGAGCTCGTCGTCGAGGTCGCCTACGACCACCTGCAGGGCGACCGCTTCCGCCACGCCACCACCTTCCGCCGCTTCCGGGGCGACCGCACCCCGGACAGCTGCACCTACGCGCAGCTCGACTCCCCGGTCCCCGCTGAGCTCGCCGACCTCGCGGCGCGCACCGTCACCGCGGGCGGCTGAGCGGCCCGCGCACCGCCGCGGAGCGGGCAGTATGAAGCCGTCGGCACCGGCGCCGTCGAGCCGCAAGAGAGGGGCAACCTATGAGGATCGTGCTGGCCTCTGACCACGCGGGCGTGCACCTGAAGGCTGCCATCGCCGAGCACCTCGCGGCGACCACCAGCCACCAGGTCGAGGACATCGGCACCCACACCGAGGAGCCCGTCGACTACCCGCCGATCTGCGCCGACGCGGCGCGCCACGTGGCGCGCGGCAACGCGGACTTCGCGGTCGTGATGGGCGGGAGCGGCCAGGGCGAGGCGATCGCCGCCAACAAGGTGCACGGGATCCGCGCCGCCCTCTGCCACGACGAGTACACGGCGCGCTTCGCGCGCCGGCACAACGACGCCAACGTCCTCTCGCTCGGTGCCCGCCTCCTCGCCCCCGAGCTCGCCTGCGCGATCCTCGACGTCTTCCTCGCCACCAGCTTCGACGGCGGCCGCCACGCGAACCGCATCGCCGAGCTCGAGGAGATCGAGATCTTCGAGGCGGGCGGGACGATCGAGTAGCGCTCAGGCGCGCCCCAGGCGCTCCTCGACGGCGGCGCGCCCCGGTGCCGCCGCGCCGCGGGCAGCGCAGGTGAGCGAGGCCGCCGCGGCGGCGAAGCGCAGCGCCCCGGCGAGCTCGCCGGGGGCGAGTCCACCGAGCGAGCCGGCGAGGAGCAGCCCGGCGTCGCCGAGGGCGACGAGCAGGCCGGCCATGAAGCTGTCACCGGCCCCGACGGCATCGCCGCCGGGCGCCGCCGGGTAGGCGGGGACCGCGAGGTCGCCGGAGCGCAGGTGCAGGCGGGCGCCACGCGCCCCGTCGGTGAGGACGACCGCGCCGCAGCCGCTTGCGAGCAGCGCCGCGGCGAGCGCGGCGGGGGCCTCGCCGGGCGCGAGGGCCGCCGCGTCCTCCCCGCTCAGTTTCACGAGGTCCGCACGCGCCGCCACCCGCCGAAGGCGGGACCGCCAGGCGGGGAGGTCGCCGATCGCGAACGGGCGGGCGTTCGGGTCGAGCGAGAGGAAGCCCGGAAACGCCGTCGCGGCGCGGGCGACCGCCTCCGCCGCCGGGCTGCGGGCGAGGACGAGCGAGCCGACGTGCAGCGCCGCCACACCCGCGAGGCCGCTCGGGGCGAGGTGGCGGTCGGCAGAGTCGTCGGGGCTGAAGCGGTAGTCGGTCACCCCGTCGTGCACCCGCACCTCGGCGGTGAGGAGCGGCCACGGCACCCGCTGCAGGTGGGCGAGCGAGACGCCGGCCGAGACGAGCGCCTCGAGGAAGGGCGCCGCCTGCTCGCCTTCGGGGAGGGCACCGAGGAAGGCGCTCTCCCCACCGAGGCGGGCGACGCCGAGGGCGACGTTGAAGGGCGAGCCGCCGAGCGCCCGAGCGCCAGAGGGGAGCAGGTCGAGGACGGCCTCCCCGCAGCTCGCGATCACCGCCCGCTCCGGTCGCTCAGCGGCCGCCGAGGCGCTCGAGGTGGCGCCGGAGGGCCGCCTCGAGCGCCTCCGGGTCGAGCGCCGGGGCCACCACCCCGCTGGCGAGGGCCGCCGCGGCGCGCGTCCGCTCGTCGGGATCGAGGGCGAGCAGGGCCGCCTCCTCGGTGGGGGCGCTCACGAGCGGCGCCATCGTGAAGAACCAGGCACCGGCGCGGTTGCGCCGCTGGGAGAGGCCGACCACCTTGCGCCTCCCGAAGGTGACCTCACCGGGGCCGAGGCCGAGGAAGCAGAGCTGGCGGGAGTAGGGGGCGGCGACGAGGCCGCCGCGGTGCACCGCGAGCAGCGCCGGGTCGAGGCCGCAGTCGGCGAGCGCGGCGCGCCAGGCCTCCCCGAGCGGCGCCGCGGCGCGGCCGACGTCACGGTCGAACAGGGGGTCGGCCGCGGGGACGAAGAAGTCCACCCACAGCTGGCGGCCGGGGCCGACGAAGACCGCTCCCCCGCCGCTGCGCCGCCGCACGAGTGAGCGCCCCGTGGCGGCCACGGCCGCGGCGTCGAAGTCCGCCTCGGGCTGGGTGCTGCCGAGGACGACGGCCCCGTCGCTCGGCCGCGCGACGACCATCGTCGGGGCGGGGAAGTCAGGAGGGGTGACGACGAGCTCTCCGACGGGCGCCTCCCGCCGCACCACCAGCACCGGTGGCTAGAGGCCGACGGCGTGCTCGAGCGCGGGGGCCACGTAGGGCTCCCACTCCGAGCGGATCTCGCCGCTCGCGGCGAGGAGCCACACCCCCGAGCGGGGCGCGCGTGGCAGGTGGCGCAGGGTGAAGCCGGAGTCCTCGAGGAGTTGGTCCTCCTTGGCCGCGTTGCAGCGGCGGCAGGCGGCGACGACGTTCTCCCAGGTGTGGGTGCCGCCGCGGCTGCGCGGCAGCACGTGGTCGATGTTCTCGGCCTGCGCCCCGCAGTACTGGCAGCGGTGGCCGTCGCGGGCGAAGACCGAGCGGCGGGTGATCGCGACGCGGGTCTGGCGCGGCACTTTCACGTACTGCGAGAGGCGGACGACGGAGGGCTCGGGGAAGCTCGAGCGGGCGGAGCGGAAGACCTCGCCGCTGTCGTGCACCAGCTCGGCCTTGGCGTTCAGCACCAGGCAGAGGGCGCGGCGGGACGTGACCACACAGATCGGCTCGAACGTCGCGTTGAGGACGAGAGAACGGCCGATCACCGGGGCTACCTGACCCTTCGGGCCTGTCTGTGCGCCATCACGGCCGAGAGTAGCGCGCGCTCCCGCGCGCGCCGGGGCTCGCCGCGGCGGGCGGGCTCACCGGCCGCGGCGCAGCAGCCGCTGCTCGCGCACGAAGGTGAGGTAGCCGACCACATCGGCGGGGCCCGGCGGCGGCGCAGCCTTGCCGTAGGCGGTCTCCATCCGAAAGGCGAGCCAGCGCGCCGAGGGAACGGGAAGGTGCGGCGGACGACGCCACCAGCGGCGGGGCACGAGGCCGACCGCGACCGCGAGCGCGCTCCTCCACAGGCGTGGGCGGAGGAGGACCGCGGGGAGGGCGCCCGCGAGGGCGCCGGGGCGGGCGACCGGGTGCTCGCTGCTCAGTGCTGCTGGAAGAAGCGGGAGCGGAGGCGGCGGCCCATCGTCGAGATGTCGCCGCCGAGGGAGCGGCCGGAGCGGAGGCCGTCGTCGCCCCCGCCGAAGGCGTGGCGTGCGCCCCGCTCGAAGAGCAGGGCGGCGAAGACCATGATCAAAAAGCCGAAGGTGGCGAGCAGCAGCGAGGAGCTGAAGGAGAGCAGGACGATCGCCAGCCCGGCGACGAAGATGCCGACCGACCAGCGCATCGGCCGGTGCAGGCCGTGTGAGGAGCGGACCCGCTCCGCGAAGCCGCGGTCGTGCTCGTAGAGCTTCTGCTCCATCTCGTGGAGGATGCGCTGTTCGTCCTCGGAAAGTGGCACCTCGTCTCCCCTTCCCGGCATCGGTCGCTCGGGCCCGGCGCCTGCCGCGGCGACCCGGCCCGCCGGGATTTTCGCGCAGCCCGCTCTCGGCGACAACGCCTCCCGGCACTCAAAGGTTACCCGCGGTGCCGCCCCTCCAGTCCCCGCGCCCCGTCTGCGAGGGTCGAGGCCGCGGAGATGGCGTCGCTCCCGAACCGCTCGCGGATCGAGTCGGTGACGGACTCGATCGCCTTGCGCTGATCGTGCCCCATGGCGGGGGCGCCGTCCTCGGCGAAGAGGGCGAGCTGGCGGGCCTCCTCACCGCTCTCGAGGTTCGCCACGGAGACGCCGAGCAGGCGGACGCCCTGGGTCCACTCGAGCTTCCCGAGCAGCTCGACGGCGATCTCCGCGATCTCCGCGGCGCTCGTCACCCGGTGGCCGGCGGTGCGTGAGCGGGTGATGGTCGTGAAGTCGGCGAACTTGAGCTTCACCTGCACGGTGCGGCCGAAGAGCTCGGCCCGCCTGCAGCGGGCGGCCACCGACTCGGACTGCCGGCGGGCGTGGCCCTCGAGCGCGACGAGGGTCGTCACGTCGCGGTCGAAGGTCTCCTCGTGGCCGATCGAGCGCAGCCCCCGGTTCGGCTCGACGGGCCGCTCGTCGATCCCGTTCGCGAGCGCGGCGAGCGCCGCGCCCTGGCGCTTGCCGAACAGCGAAACTAGGCGCTCGACGGGGAGGGCGGCGAGCTCGCCCACGCCGCGGATGCCGAGGCGGGCGAGCTTCTCGGCGGTGCGCGGGCCGATCCCCGGGATCGCCCGCACGGCGTGGCCGTGGATGAAGGCGAGCTCCTCGGCGGGGTCGACGATCAGCACCCCGAGGCCCGGGCGCGGCCCCTCGGGGGCGATCTCCGGCTTGGCCGCCTTGGAGGCGAGCTTGGCGACGAGCTTGCTGCTCCCTCCGCCGACGGCGCAGTCGAGGCCGAGCTGCTCGCGCACGGTGCGGCGCAGCGCGTCGGCGATCTCGTGGCTCGGCCCGGCGATGCGGTGCGCCCCGGAGATGTCGAGGAAGGCCTCGTCCACCGAGATCGGCTCGACGACCGGGGTCACCTCGTGGAGGAGCTCGAGCAGCTGCGCGGAGACCTCGCCGTAGCGGTCGTGGCGGGGCGAGAGGAAGTGCGCGGTCGGGCAGAGCCGCCGCGCCTCGGCGGTCGGCATCGCCGAGTGCACCCCGAAGCCGCGCGCCTCGTAGGACGCGGAGGAGACGACGCCGCGGTTCCCGACGCCGCCGACGATGACCGGCCTGCCGGCGAGCGCCGGGTCGTCGAGCACCTCCACCGCGGCGAAGAAGCAGTCCATGTCGAGGTGCAGGATGTCGGCGCGGCGCGCGGGCCCGGCCGCGCTCACGACGCGATCCGGATGCGGCGGAAGGCCTCGGCGTAGGGGACGCCGGCGGCCCGCCCGGCCTGCTCGGCACGGTCGCTCACGACCTCGCGGAACCACTCGCCGGTCTCGCCGAGCTGGCTCGCGTGGCAGAGGATCGCCTCCGCCTTCTTCCCGACGGTCGCGCCGATGTCGACGTAGACCCCCGGCTCGAGCGAGCCGGAGAGATAGGCGAAGGCGGGCGAGAAGGCGCTCCCCTGCTCGGGGAAGTAGAGGGGGGAGCCGGCCGCCGGGCAGGCGGCGTCGAGGGCCGCCGCGCCGACCACCCGGTGGTCGCGGTGGTTGTAGTAGTGCTCGCCGAAGAACAGCGCGAGCGGGTCGGGGCAGACGACGACCTCGGGGCGCAGGCGGCGGATCAGGCCGACGAGGCGCGCCCGCAGCTCACGGTCGTTCTCGACCTCCCCGTCGGGGTAGCCGAGCTCTTCCACCCCGGCGAGGCCGAGCACCTCCGCGGCCGCGGCCACCTCGAGGTGGCGGCGGGCGACGAGCGCTCCCGGATCGGCGGCCGGCTCCGAGCTCCCCTTGTCCCCCGAGGTGCAGATCACGAGGTGCACGGGCGCGCCCGCCTGCGCCCAGGCCGCGAGCGTCCCCCCGCAGGAGACGTCGGCGTCGTCGGGGTGCGCGTAGATCGCGAGCGCGCTCGTGGGCACCGCGGAGAGCAGCTCGGCCGCCACCGGGTTCGCGGCCCCGCTCAGGCCAGCTCGTGCTGCTTCGGCGCGGTCTGCTTGGTGAGCAGCCCCGCCTCGCGCGCGAAGTCCCCGGCCTCCTCGAAGCCCTTGTAGACGCTGGCGAAGCGCAGGTAGGCGACGTCGTCGAGCTCTCGCAGGTGGTCGAGGACGGCCACGCCGACCTGTTGGCTCGAGACCTCCGGCCCGGCGGTGCGCAGCTGCTGTTCGACCGCGGCGGCGAGTCGCTCGATCGCCCCGGGTGTCACCGGCCGGTTCTTGCACGCCGAACGGACGCCCGCCGCGACCTTCTCCCGGTCGAAGGGCTCGCGCTCCCCGGAGCGCTTCTTCACGAACAACAGGCTCGCCGAGAGGCGCTCGAAGGTGGTGAAGCGGTAGCCGCAGCGACGGCACTCCCGGCGACGGCGGATCGCGGCACCGTGCTCCACCTCGCGCGAGTCGACGACGCGGTCCTCGTCGCCGCCACAGGAGGGACACCGCATCGCGCCGAGGCTAATGGGCGCGTCCGGGGGCGCCGGAGAGGCGGTGCGGGGGGCGGGGGGCCCTCTCCCACTCAGGGAAGGTGCAGCGTCTCCCCGACGACGAGCGTGCCGTCGGACGTCTCTGCCTGAAGAGCGTTGACGAGGGGCCGCGGGTCCGCGTCCGGCTCGAGGCGGGTGGCGATCGACCAGAGGGTGTCGCCCGGGCGGACGACGTAGACGACCGCCCTCCCGCTCACCGTCGAGCCTGCGAGGTGGGCGGGGACGGGGGCGCCGCCGCGCAGCGCGCCGGCGCCGAACCAGGTGGCGAGGAGGAGGGCGAAGGTCGCGCAGGCGGGGAGCAGGCCGTGCCTGCGGTGGCGCGCCGGGGCGCTCGACAGGGCGCGGGTCGGTGACGAGTGCTCGGACCGGGCGGAGTGGAGAGAGGTGGCCGCCCGGCCCGAGCCCTGCGCCACGGGTCGCGGGCGTGGCGCCGCCTCGCGTCCGATCGGCGCGTACGCGACGGGAGAGGCGGAGCGGCGGGTGCTGGGCTCGCCGCCCGTCACCAGGCGGAGCGCCGGCCGCGCCGAGGGGTGTCGCCGGGTGCCGGGGAACGTCGTGGGCAGCGCCGCCATCGCCTCTTCCTTTCGTCGTACGTATGTTCGATTTCTGGGAGAATCGTTGCACGAACACCTGTTCGGTGTCAAACTCTGTCGAACGGGTGTTCCCACGAACAGATGTTCGCGAACGGGTGTGACACCCGCCCCTGACAAGGAGATCCGATGGCCCAACAGACGCTCAGCGGCAAGCGTCGCCAGATCCTCGAGTTCATCGCCGAGGAGATCCGCGAGCGCGGCTACCCGCCGTCGGTGCGCGAGATCGGCGAGGCGGTGGGGCTCACCTCGTCCTCCACCGTGCACAGCCATCTGCAGGTGCTCCAGCGCGAGGGCTTCCTGCGCCGCGACCCCACCAAGCCGCGGGCGATCGCCGTCTCGTTCGAGCCGAGCTCCGGCGCGGCGATGGCGGCGCGGCCGGTCGTGCACGTCCCACTCGTCGGCGACGTCGCCGCCGGCGTCGGTGTCCTCGCCGAGGAGAACGTGGAGGACGTCCTCCCCCTCCCCGAGGACCTCACCGGGCTGGGCGAGCTGTTCATGCTGCGGGTGCGCGGCGACTCGATGATCGACCTCGCGATCCTGGAGGGCGACTACGTCGTCGTCCGACGCCAACAGGCCGCGGAGGACGGCGAGGTGGTCGTGGCCGGCATCGGCGACGGCGAGGCGACGGTGAAGACCCTCCGCCACGAGGGGCGCGAGGTCGTGCTCGAGCCGGCGAACGCCGCCTACCAGCCGATGCGCTTCTCCCCCGACGAGGTCCAGGTCTACGGCAAGGTCGTCACCGTGATGCGGCGCGTCGGCCACTGACGCCACGGCGCCGCTCGGGCAACGGCGCCTGCCTCCTCAGCCGTAGAGCACCCCGGCGAGCGCCCGGCGCACCTCCTCGAGGTCCTGGCGGGTGACCTGCTCGTCGGGATGGTGCGCGAGCAGCGGGTCACCGGGGCCGAAGTTCGCGGCGGGCACCCCGAGCTCGGAGAAGAAGGCCACGTCGGTCCAGGCGATCTTCGCCGCTGGAGGCTGACCGCTCGCCGCGACGAGCTCGGCGAGGACCGGGTGGCCGAGGCTCGGTGCCGCCGCCGGCGCCGAGTCGAGGACCTCGAGGCGGTCGCCGAGCGAGGAGTCGAGGGCCGGCGCGAGCAGTATCCCGATCGCCTCGGCGGCCTGGTTCTCGTCGCGGTCGGGGGCGAAGCGGTGGCTGAGGACGAGGCGCGCCTCGTCGGGGACGACGTTGCCGGCGACGCCCGCCCGCACGTCCACGGCCTGCAGGCTCTCGCGGTACTCACAGCCGTCGATCACCGGCCGCCGTTCCTCGAAGGAGGCGACCGCCTCGAGGACCGGTGCCAGGCGGTGCACGGCGTTCACCCCCGCCCAGGGGCGCGCCGAGTGGGCGCGGCGGCCGCCGAGGACGACCTCGAACCGCACCATGCCCTGGCAGCCCGCCTCGATGCAGGCGTTCGTCGGTTCGAGGAGGATCGCCGCGTCGCCGGCGAGGAGGCCGGGGTCGGCGGCGGCGAGCTCGCGCAGGCCGGAATAGGAGCGGGCGATCTCCTCGCAGGCGTAGAAGACGAAGGTGAGGTCGCGCCGCGGGGCCTCGATCCCCCACGCGAGGGCGAGCAGCACCGCGAGGCCGCCCTTCATGTCGGCGCTGCCGAGGCCGTGGCAGACGTCGCCCTCGACGCGCGAGCGCTCGTTGCCGGCCGGCGGGACGGTGTCGAGGTGGCCGGCGAGCACCACCCGCCCCGCGAGGCCGAGGGCGGTGCGGGCGACGACGTTGTTGCCGACGCGCACCACCTCGAGGCCGGGGAGCGCGCGCAGCTCCTCCTCGACGAGATCGGCCATCGCCGCCTCGTCGCGGCTCACCGAGGGGACGTCGACGAGGCGCGCGGTCTCGAGGAGGAGGTCCTCGTGCATCTCCCCCGCCTCAGGTGGAAACGCCGTGCGCCCGCAGGACCTCGTTCAGCTGCGCCTTGTCGTGGCGCTCGCCCTCGGCGAGGCGGCGGAGGACGAGGACGCACGGGAGGAAGTACTCCCCGCCGGGCAGCTCGCGGCGGCGGTAGGCGCCGACGGCCACGCTCCAGGGGGGCACCACGCCGCGGGAGAGCTCCTCGCCGCTCTCGCCGTCGATCACCGGGATCGAGGGGTTGAGGATCGTCCCCTCGCCGATCACCGCGCCCCGCCCGACGCGCGCGCCCTGGGTGATCATGCAGCGGCTGCCGACGAGGGCGTCGTCCTCGATGACGACGGGGGTCGCGTTCGGCGGCTCGAGGACGCCGCCGATCCCCACCCCGCCCGAGAGGTGGACGTTGGCGCCGATCTGCGCGCAGGAGCCGACCGTCGCCCAGGTGTCGACCATCGTCTTCTCACCGACGCGCGCCCCGATGTTGGTGTAGCTCGGCATCAGCACGACGCCCGGCGCGAGGTACGAGCCGTAGCGGGCAGAGGCGCCGGGGACGACCCGCACCCCGAGCTTCTCGTAGCCGTGCTTCAAGGGGATGCGGTCGTGGAACTCGAAGGGGCCGAGGTCGGTGGTCTCCATCTCGCGCACCCGGAAGTAGAGGAGGATCGCCTCCTTCAGCCATTCGTGGACGACGACCTCGTCGCTCGCCGGGTCGACCTCGGCGACGCGCGCCTCGCCGCTGTCGAGGAGGCCGATGGCCTCCTCGATGAGCGCGACCTGCTCGGCGTCGCGGGGGGTCACTTCGCCGATGCGCGCGAAGAGTTCATGGATCGAGCCTTCGAGGGTTGCCACGTGCGCCTCCTTCTCGGCCGAGCAGACTACAAGGCCGCCCGCCGTCCCCCCGGGCCGCTCAGCCGGCGGCGGCGAGGCGCTCGGCGGCGAGCTCGATGCGCTCGTCGGGCTGGACCACGGCGATGCGCACGTAGCCCCGCCCGGCGGGGCCGTAGAAGTCGCCGGGGCTGACGAGCATCCCCGCCGTGCGCGCGAGCCAGCGGGTGAAGCCCCACTCCGGCCCCTCCCCCTCCTCGCGCTCCGACGAGCGCTCGTCGTCGGGGGCGGGCACCCAGAGGTAGAACGAGCCCCCCGCGATGCTCGCCTTCACCCCGACGCCCGAGAGCATCTCGACGACCCGCTCGAGGCGGGTGAGGTAGCGGGCGCGCTGCTCGGCGACGTGCGCGTCGTCCTCGAGGGCGAGCGCGCCGGCGAGCTGGATCGGCCCGGGGACCATGAAGCCGGCGTGCCGACGGACCTCGACGAGGTAATGCACGAGCTCGGGGTCGCCGGCGTAGAAGCCGACGCGCAGCCCGGCGCAGTTCGAGCGCTTGGAGATCGAGTGCACCGCGAGCAGCCCCTCGGTGCCGTGCTCGAGGATCGTGCGCGGCCTGCCCTCCCAGGTGTACTCGGCGTAGCACTCGTCAGAGAGCACGGGCACGCCCCGCGCCCGCCCCCAGGCCGCGGCGGCGCCGAGGTCGTCGAGCGCCCCGGTCGGGTTGGAGGGGCTGTTCAGCCAGAGGCAGAGCGCGCGCGCCGCGTCCGCCTCGCTCACCGAGTCGAGGTCGAGCGAGCCGTCGGCGCGGGCCGCGACGGCGACCGCCCGGCAGCCGGCGAGGAGCGCCCCCATCTCGTAGGTCGGGTAGGCGATCCCCGGGTAGAGCACGGTGTCGCGGGAGGGGTCGCGCAGCTTCAGCCACTGCGGGATGCCGGCCACGAACTCCTTGGTGCCGATGCAGATCGCGACGTGGCGACGCTCGAGCTCGACGTCGAAGCGGCGGCCGACGTAGGCCCGCGCCGCCTCGAGGAGGCGGGGGCTGCCGAGCGAGGGCGGGTAGCCGCGCTCCGCGCCGGAGGTGCCGAGCGCCTCGACGACCTGCGGCGGCGGCGGGTCGCCGGGGGTCCCGACCGAGAGGTCGACCATCCCCCCGGGGAGCGCCTCGCAGATCGCCTCGATCGGCGCCAGCCGGTCGTAGGGGTAGGTCGGCGGGATGAAGCCCGACGGTGCCTCGCTCACTTCACGACCTCTTTCTCTCGCTCGGACGGCGCCTGTCTGTCCCGCGCGGACGGCGCCTGCGCCCCGCGCCGCGGGGGGCCCGGCGGCTGGGCGCTCGGCGGCTGGGGGCTCGGCGGCAGGAACTCGGCGAAGCGGCGCCGCGAGGCGTCGTCGAGGCGGACGCGCACCACCGTGTGCCCGTCCTCGTCACGGCGCTCGAGGACCTCGCCCGAGCGGTGCAGGGCGGCGAGCACGTCGCCGCGGGCGTAGGGGACGACGAGCTCGACGGCGCGGTCGGTCGCCCGCAGCTGCGCGGCGACGACGTCGAGCAGCTCGGGGATCCCCTCCCCCGTGAGGCCGGAGCAGGAGACGGCGCCGTCGTGCGCGGCGAGCAGGCGCTTCGCGCTGTCGGGGTCGCGGTCGGCCTTGTTGAAGGCGAGCAGCTCCGGCACGTCGGCGGCGCCGATCTCCCCGAGGACGCCGCGCACCGCCTCCATGTGCCCCTCGGGGTCTGCGCCGGCGACGTCGACGACGTGCACGAGGAGGTCGGAGTCGGCGACGACCTCGAGGGTCGAGTGGAAGGCCTCCACGAGCTGGTGCGGGAGGCGGCTCACGAAGCCGACGGTGTCGGTGCAGACGATCGTCTCGCCGCCGGGCAGCTCGAGGCGCCGGGTACGCGGGTCGAGCGTCGCGAAGAGGCGGTTCTCGACGAGCACGTCGGAGTCGGTGAGGGTGTTGAGGAGCGTCGACTTGCCACCGTTGGTGTAGCCGACGAGCGAGACGCTGCGGTGCGCGCCGCGCCGGCGCTGCCGGCGCTGGGTGCGGCGCGTCGCCTCCAGGCCGGCGAGCTCCACCTCGAGCTTCGCGATGCGGCGGGTGATCCGTCGGCGGTCCTGCTCGAGCTGGGTCTCGCCGGGGCCACGGGTGCCGATCCGCCCGGCCTGCTGGGAGAGGGTGAGCCCGCGGCCGCGAAGGCGGGGCAGGCGGTAGCGCAGGAGCGCCAGCTCGACCTGGGCGCGGCCCTCCTCAGAACGGGCGTTCTGGGCGAAGATGTCGAGGATCACCGCCGAGCGGTCGATCGCCGTGCGGCCGAGGATGCGCTCGAGGTTGCGCTGCTGGGCCGGTGACAGCTCGTCGTCGAAGACAACGGTGTCGGCGTCGACCTCCTCGCAGATGCGGTGCAGCTCCTCGGCCTTGCCCCGTCCGATGTAGGTCGCCGGGTCGGGGCTCTCGCGCGCCTGCAGCACCCGCTCGGCCTCGTCGGCCCCCGCGGTGTCGATCAGCAGCGCAAGCTCGTCGAGGCTCGCCTCCACCTCGGAGAGGGTGCGGGGGAACGAGACCACCCCGACGAGGACGATGCGCTCCCGAAAGCTCCGCTCGATCAGCGTCACGAGAAGGCGCCGACCTCCTCGAGCTCGACAACGACCGCGGCGACGTGGCGCGCCGGCCCGCTCAGCGCCGCGCTCGGCGGCGAACCGGAGAGCTCGACGGTGAGGTCGCCGCCGGGGTTACGCACCACGACCACGGCCTCGGTGAGGCCCACGGCGTGCGTCGCGGCCGCAGCCGCCGCGGAGCCCGAACCGCAGGCCTCGGTGATCCCGGCCCCCCGCTCGTAGACCTCGAGGTCGAGCGCGGCGCGCCCCAGCACGCTCACCAGCTCGACGTTCTGGCCGCCCTCGACGGCGCGCTCCAGGCCGGGGCCGACGCCCTCGATTGTCACGTCCCCGCGCTCGCCGACGAGGACGAGGTGGGGGTTGCCGATGTCGACCGCGAAGGCGCGGCGCGAGGCGAGCGGCGAGGGCACCTCCGCGACGCGCACCTCGCCCATCTCGACGCGCACCTCGGCCCGCCCCCCGCCCGCCTCGGGCTTCACCGTGCAGTGGGAGGCGGCCGCGGCGGTGGTGATCAACGGCGCCGTGCTCCCGCTCTCGCGGTAGGCGGCGAGCGCCGCGCAGCGCAGGCCGTTGCCGCTCGTCTCGGCGGTGCTGCCGTCCGCGTTCCACAGCTCCATCGCGAAGGCCGCGGGGCCGCCGGTGAGGCGGATGAGGCCGTCGGCACCGATGCCGCGGCGGCGGTCGCAGAGCGCGCTCGCGAGCGCCGCCGAGGGCGCCGGCCCCCCCTCGTGGTCGACGAGCACGAGGAAGTCGTTGCCGAGCGCCTCGTACTTGTCGAGGTCGATCCTGCCCACGCCCGAGTCTCTCACGTGCCGGCCCCGGCCCCGGCCTCCGCGAGCAGCGCGCGCGCCCGCTCGCGAAGGTCGGGGGCGGTGGCGTCGAGCCAGTGCACGCGGGGGTCGCGGCCGAACCAGGACTGCTGCCGGCGGGCGAAGCGCCGGGTCCGCCTGAGGATCTCGGCACGCACCGAGGCGAGGTCGCCCCCCGTGTCGAGGTGGGCGAGCAGCTCGCGGTAGCCGAGCGCCTGGCGGACCGTGCGCGAGAGGCCGCCGGGGCGGCCCGACAGCTCCCGCACCTCCTCGAGGAAGCCGGCGGCGAGCTGGCGGTCGAGGCGCGCCTCGATGCGGCGATCGAGCTCGGGGCGCTCGACGGCGAGGCCGATCTGCAGCACCGGGCTCGGCGGGTAGCGCTCGAGGCCGGGGCCGGCGGCACTGAAGGGGCGCCCCGAGCCGAGGGTGACCTCGAGGGCGCGCACGATGCGGCGGCGGTTCCCGGCCTCGATGCGGCCGGCGGCGAGGGGGTCGAGGTCCTGCAGGCGGGCGTAGAGGGGGGCGAGGCCGGAGGCGTCGGCCTCGGCCTCGAGGAGGGCGGCGACCTCGGGGTAGCGGGGCGGCATCGCCAGCTCGTCGACGAGCGCCCGCTGGTACAGGCCGCTCCCCCCCACCAGCCCGGCGCGCGCGGCGCGCCCGGCGATCTCGGAGCGCGCGGCGCGCGCCAACGCAGCGAAGGCCGACGCGGAGAACTCCTCGTCGAGCTCGGCGACGTCGAGGAGGTGCCACGCGACCGCGGCGCGCGCCGCCGCGTCCGGCTTGTCGCTGCCGATGTCGAGGCCGCGGTAGACCGCGATCGCGTCGACCGAGACGAGCTCCACCGAGCCGAGATCAAGGGCGAGCTGCTGCGCGAGGGCGCTCTTGCCGCTCGCCGTCGGGCCGACGATCGCGAAGCTCGAAGGGATGCTCACCGCAGCGCCAGCGCAGGTCGGCCCGGAGCGGCTGACCTGGTCTTTGACCCCACACTCGCCCGCTGAGGAGCTGGCACGCCCGGTGGTGGCGACCGGCGGACCGGCCCGGCACCGCCGGAAGTGGCGCGCTTCCCCCCTTCTCCGTCCCGTGCCGCGGATCGGCGCGTGGACGGGCGGGGCTTACCTCTAAGCCGCACCATGCTCAGCAACCACGGGTTGCCTTACGTGGGTCGTTTCGCCTGCGACTGGCATCGACTTGCAACCACAGACCCGCTCCGGGCCGCCCGCAGTGTAGGCCGGCGCCGCCGCTCAGCTGCCCGCGGCGCCCGCCCCGCCGGTGCCGGTCTCGACGGCCGCTTCGCGCCGCCCCTCGTAGGCCGCGTGCTCCTCGTCGCCGACGGCGACGCCCTCGGAGATCAGCAGGATCGGGATGCCGTCGCGGATCTCGTAGCGGCGCTGCAGCCGCGGGTTGTAGAGGACCTCGTCGCCCTCGAAGTACCACAGCGGCTGCTTGTCCTCCGGGTCGACGAGGATTTCGATGAGCAGTTGGTCGAGCGCCACGCCCACTCCCTTTCTCGGAGGCGGCCCGAGGGGGCCGCCCGGCCAGTCCTTCGGTCAGCCGCGCACCAGCGCGAGCACCTCGGCGACGCGCCGCTCCAGCTCCGCGTCGGTGCGCGCCTCCACGTTCAGGCGCAGCAGCGGCTCGGTGTTCGAGGGGCGGAGGTTGAACCACCACGTCGGGTAGTCGGCGGTGAGGCCGTCGAGGTGGTCGAGCTCGGCGCCGTTCGCCGCCGCGTAGGCCTCGACGCCGGCGAGCGCGCCCTGCGGGTCGTCGACGACGCTGTTGATCTCGCCGGAGTCGGCGTAGCGCTCGAAGGGGCGGCGCAGCTCGGAGAGCGTCGTCCCCGAGCGGCAGAGCAGCTCGAGGAGGACCATCGCGGCGATGATCCCCGAGTCGGCGCGGTAGTTGTCGGCGAAGTAGTAGTGGCCGGAGTGCTCGCCGCCGAAGACGGCGCCGCTCTCGGCCATCACCCCTTTGATGAAGGAGTGGCCGACGCGGGTGCGGATCCCCTTGCCGCCGTTCTCGGCGATCACCTCGCGCACCGTGCGCGAGCAGATGCAGTTGTAGAGGATCGTCGCGCCGGAGTGCTTCTCGAGCATCGCCTTGGCGACGATCGCCGTGGTGAGCGAGCCCGAGAGCGGCACCCCCAGCTCGTCGACGAGGAAGACGCGGTCGGCGTCGCCGTCGAAGGCGAGGCCGACGTCGGCGCCGCTGCGGAGGATCGCCTCGCGCAGGTCGACGAGGTTCGCCTCCTGGATCGGGTCGGCGGGGTGGTTCGGGAAGGTGCCGTCGAGCTCGCCGTAGAGGACGTCGAGGGAGAAGGGCAGGCCGTTGAAGACCTGCGGCGCGACGAGGCCGCCCATGCCGTTCGCCGTGTCGGCGACGACGTGCAGCGGCCTCAGGGCGCCGAGGTCGATGAAGGAGCGGACGTGCTCGGCGAAGGCCTCGAGGAGGTCGCGGTGCTCCGGCTCGACCGCCGGGCGGGCCGCGGCCGGCGCGCCGGCGAGCGCCTCGAGCGCGTGGTCGCGCACCTGGAACAGGCCGCTGTCCTCGCCGATCGGGCGCGCCCCGGGGAGGCAGAGCTTCATCCCGTTGTAGTCCGCGGGGTTGTGCGAGGCGGTGAGCATCGCCCCGGCGGCGTCGAGCGAGCCGGAGGCGAAGTACAACAGGTCCGTCGAGCCGAGGCCGAGGTCGGTCACCGTGCAGCCGGCCTGCTGCGCACCGGCGGTGAGCGCCGCGGCGAGCCCCACCCCCGAGCTGCGCATGTCCCGGCAGACGACGAGGCGCGGCGCCGCGCCGCCCTGCTCGGTGAGGAAGCGGCCGAAGCCGACGCCGATCGCGTAGGCGGCCTGCTCGTCGAGCTCGTCGGGAACGATGCCGCGCACGTCGTAGGCCTTGAAGATCGCGCCGAGCGCTTCCGCGGAGGCCATGTCGCCCCAGCCTACCGCCCCGTCGGCGGCGGCCCCGGGGGCCGCGGGCGCTCAGTGCGAGCGCGCGAGGGAGATGATCGTGAGCGCGTTGAAGGTCGCGTGGGCGAACATCCCCGCCCCGAGGCGCCCGGTCCGCAGCGCGAGCACGCAGAGCACGCAGCCGAAGCCGGCGAGCGCGAGCAGCTCGATCGGCTGGAAGTGGGCGAGGCCGAAGAGCGCGCCGGTAACGAGGACCGCGCCGACGGTCCCGGCGCGCCCGCCGCCGAGGCGGCCGAGCGCCGCCCGCAGCACGAGGCCGCGGAAGAAGAGCTCCTCGACGACCGGCGTGCCGACGCAGACGAGCAGCGCGAGGGCCACGTAGCCGGTGCCGTCGACGTGCTCGGCGAGCTGCTTGGAGGGCGCCGAGAGGCGCTCGGAGAGGTGGTGGACGAAGGGGGTGAGCGGGAGGGTGAGGGCGGGCACCAGCAGGTAGGCCGAGGCGAGGCCGACGGCGATGCCGAGGGGGATGTCGCTCGGCCGCAGCGCGAGGCCGTAGTCGGCGTGCAGCCGATCGAGCACGCCCGGGCGCTCGCCGCGGCGGCGCGCCGCCGAGGAGGCGGCGAGGACGGCGGCGAGGAGGCCGAGCCACAGGCCGACGAGTCCTCCGACGTCCTCGCCGAGACGGCTCGTGTGGCCGGCGAGGGCGTTCGCCGCGCCGGCGAGGAGGGAGCCGGCGAGCTCGCCCCCGAGGAAGCCGAAGAGCGCCTCGACGAGCCCGAAGCGGTTGGCGAGGCCGGAGGGGCGCTCGTCTGGGACCTCGGCCATGCCTGAGCGTCCCCGTTTCGAGGGCTGCGGTCAACTCGGCGGGCCGGGGGCGGCGGGGCCGGGGCGGGCGCGGGGCGCGGGGCGCGCGGCAGCTCCGCGGGGGGCGGTGCCTACGATGTACTGGTGAGTCGACAACCGCAGGATCTGCGCCCCGGCGGCCCCGGCAAGGGCCTCGGAGGGCCCGGCCGCAACAACAACACCGGCACGCCGGGCTCGGGCGACGCCACCTGGCGGTGGTTCGCGGCGCTGCTCGCGGTGGTGGTGATCATCGCCCTCTTCTCGACCTCGCTCGCCGGCCACTCGAGCGCGACCCACCTCACCTACACCCAGTTCCAGTCCGACCTCGCGCAGAACCAGGTGAAGACGGCGGTGGTCGACAACTCCTCGGGCAACATCACCGGCGTGCTCGCCGACGGCTCGAACTACACCACGACCGGCCCGCCCCCGAGCGACGCCGAGATCGCCGCGATCCAGAAGTCCAAGGCCACCCTCAGCTTCTCCTCGCCCTCCTCGAGCATCCTCCCGACGCTCCTTCTCTACCTGCTGCCGGTCGGGATCTTCATCGCCTTCTTCTTGTGGCTGAACCGCCGCGCGCAGGGGCAGATGTCGGGGATCATGTCGATCGGCCGCAGCCGGGCGAAGGTCTATTCCACCGAGCGGCCGCGCACGACCTTCTCCGACGTCGCCGGCTACAACGGCGTGAAACAGGAGATCTCCGAGGTCGTCGACTTCTTGAAGTCGCCGGGGCGCTTCCGCGAGATCGGCGCCCGCATCCCGAAGGGCGTGCTGCTCGTCGGCCCGCCGGGGACGGGCAAGACGCTGCTCGCGCGCGCCGTCGCCGGCGAGGCGGGGGTCCCCTTCCTCTCGGTGAGCGGCTCGGACTTCATGGAGATGTTCGTCGGCGTCGGCGCGAGCCGGGTGCGCGACCTGTTCCAGACAGCCCGCAAGCAGGCGCCGGCGATCATCTTCGTCGACGAGATCGACTCCATCGGCCGAAAGCGCGGCGCCGGCCTCGGCGGCGGCCACGACGAGCGCGAGCAGACCCTCAACCAGATGCTGAACGAGATGGACGGCTTCGACCCCGCCGAGGGCGTGGTGATGATGGCGGCGACGAACCGCCCCGACATCCTCGATCCCGCGCTGCTCCGCCCCGGGCGCTTCGACCGCCAGATCGTCGTCCCCCTCCCCGACCTCGAGGAGCGCAAGCCGATCCTGCAGGTGCACTGCCGGGACAAGCGCATTGGCCCCGACGTCGACCTCGAGCTCGTGGCGCGCGGCACGCCCGGGATGTCTGGCGCGGACCTCGCGAACCTCGTCAACGAGGCGGCGTTGCACGCCGTGCGGCGCGGCAGCCAGATGGTCGAGATGCGCGACTTCGACGCCGCGCGCGACCGCGTCCTCATGGGCCAGCAGCGCGACAGCCTCGTCCTCTCCGAGGAGGAGAAGGCGCGCGTCGCCTACCACGAGTCCGGCCACGCCGTCCTCTCCTACGTGCTCCCGAACGCCGACCCGCTGCTGAAGGTGAGCATCATCCCGACCGGCATGGCGCTCGGCGTCACCCAGCAGCTCCCCCTCGAGGAGCGCCACATCTACCGCCGCGAGTACATCGAGGACTCGCTCGCGGTGCGCATGGGCGGGCGCGTCGCCGAGCTGCTCGTCTACGGCGACCTCTCGACCGGGGCCAGCGACGACCTGCAGCGCAATACCGAGCTCGCCCGCAAGATGGTCCGCGAGTGGGGGATGTCGGCGCGCGTCGGCCCGATGGCCTGGGGCCAGCAGGGCACGGTCTTCCTCGGCGAGGACCTGATGCACACCCGCGACTACTCCGAGGACACGAGCCGCGTCGTCGACGAGGAGGTGGCGACGATCCTGCGCGACCAGGAGGAGCGGGCCCGCCAGGTCCTCTCCGAGCACCGCTCCGGCCTCGAGGCGGTCGCCCACCAGCTCCTCGAGAAGGAGAGCGTCGACGGCGAGGAGGTCGCCCGCCTGATCGACGAGGCCTTCGGGCGCCCCGTGCACGACATCGACTCGGCGATCCCGCACTTCGCCCGCGGCATCCGCGATGCGCCCCTCGCGCCGCCGCTCGCCCCCCCGGTCACGGCCGCCTCAGGGGGCGCGGAGGCTCACGCGAGCGGGATCGCCGCCGAGGAGTTGAAGCCGACCGACCCCTTCCCCCGCGCGTAGAGGTCGGCGCCGCACTCGAACGAGCCGTCGGCGCGCGCCACGAGGGTGAGCGCGGGGGCGCCGGCGACGACGCCGGAGAGGTCGAGCGCCAGCACGCTGTGCGGCGCGAGGCCGATCCTCGCCACCCTCGCGAGCGAGGCCCTCGTCCGCTGGTCGGCGCCGAGGGCCGAGAGGTGCACCGTGAGCGGCGCGTCGCCGGGGTTGGCGAAGGTGACCACCTCGCCCGCGCTCGCGTCGCTCTCTCCGCCACCGAGCAGCCAGCCGCGCGCGAGCAGCGGCGTCCCCTCCTCGCTGCTCTCCCCCGCCGGCACCGTGGGCGGCAGCTGGTAGGCGGAGCGGGCGCGCGCCGCTCCCTTCGGCGGCGCGCTGAGCAGCGCCGGGACGGCGGTCGCCCTCGGGATCACGAGCGAGCGCTCGACGACCACCCCGTCCCCCGCCGTGACGCTCACGTGCCCCCAGCGCAGCGCCCCCGGGCTCGGGTCGCGGGCGAGGTTGAACTGAGCGGTGGCGCCGGCGGCGACCTGGCGGACGGTGGTCGCGGCGCCGAGGAAGCCGCTCGTCGAGGCGGTGTGCACCGCCACCTCGGCGGCGCGCGTCGAGGTGTTGACGACGAGCAGCGAGAGCGTCGCCGCGCCGCCGCTCGGGACCGGCGGTAGGTACCAGTCGCGCGCCGCGGTCGCGATGCCTGACGAGAAGGCGAGGGTGCGGGCGTGCTGCAGGACGTCGGAGTCCATCTCCCCGACGACGATGCGCCCCCCCGAGCTCGCGACGAAGCTCGTCACCGCCTGCTGCTCGGGGAGGTACTCGCCGACGTTCTCGACGATCAGCTGGCCGGCGCCGATCGCGAGCCCCTGGAAGGCGGGGGGCGCGACGTTGCTGCCGCTGCTCGTCGTGAAGCTCACGTTGGCGACGGCGGGGGTCGCCCCCGGGTCGTAGAGGGCGAGGGCGATGTTCGCCGCCTTCGTCGTGGCGCCGCCGGCGACGGTGGCGTTCGTCCCGACCGACGTCGTGCAGGCCGTGGCGACGGGCCCCGCCGAGCCGTGCTCGATCTCGGTGACGCCGACGCCGCGGCTGTCGAGGAGCACCGAGGCCGCCCCCCAGCCGGGGCGCTTCGGCGTCGGGAAGGCCTGCCGGAGGGTCGAGTGCGGGGCGAGGCGCACCTGGTGGACGAGGTTCAGGCCGCGGTCGGTGACGAGGTCGAGCTCGCCGCGCACCGCCCTCCCCGAGACGTTCGCGAGCTCGACGGCGGCGGTGTCCTTGCCGACGTCGAGGGGGAGCGGCCCCGGGCAGTACCAGGCCGACGAGCTCGCCTCCCCGGAGAGGAAGACCTGGCCGACGGCGCGCGTCGGCGCGTTCGCGGCCGAGGCGCGGCGGTGGCGGACGGTCGCGTTGGCGTAGCCGGCGAGGGCGAGCAGCGCGAGCACGACGACGAGCGCGACGTGGCCCCGGCGGTCGCCGCCGAGCGGTGAGGGGCGCGTCGCCATCAGCTCTGCACGCCGCTCACCAGCGCCCCGTCGGCACGCTCCTCGTGGAGGTGCACGGCGTGGTGCGGCTGGCGGAGGTGACGCGAGCGGGCCGCCTGGCGGCGCGCCCGGCGCCCCCGCAGGAGGGAGCGGGCGAGGAGCGCCCACCCCGCGAGCTCGAAGGCGACGAGGAGGCTTCGCCCGAGTGGCGGCAGCGCGTGGGCCGGAGCCGCGACCCGCCCCGCGCTCGGCCTCCAGGCGGTGTTGCGGAACACGGCCGCTCCCCCCTCGACCGGCAGCTCCTGCAGGTCGGTCTGGTCCGCGAGCGCGTCGAGGACGAGCTGGGGGGCGGGGGCGGCGACGACGGGGGTGCCCCCCGAGAGGAGGGGCGCGGGGGCCGAGGGGACGACGACGTAGCGCACCGCGTACGGCGCGAGCAGCGAGCCGAGGCGGACCGTCGTCCCCGACTCGGCGGAGCCGACCGCCGCGGCCATCGCGCGCACCGTGCCCGGGTCCGGACTCGGGAAGAGGCTGGTGGCGGTCGGCAGTCCCCCCTCGGAGAGCGCGAGCGCGAGCCCCGGCCGCTGCTGCCAGGAGCCCCCCGGCAGCGAGACCGGGTCGCCGAGCCACAACAGCCGCGTCCCGGTCGCCTGGCGCGGCGGGGCGGCGGTCCAGGCGAGGACCGAGTCGTAGCCGGTCTCGGGGAGCGAGTAGCGGCCGGGCAGCGAGGCGCCGAGCACCGGCAGCAGGCCGGCGAGGAAGCAGAGCGTGAAGGCGGTCGCGGTGAGGTGGTGGCGGCCGAGGTGGACCGAGCGGACCTCCTCGAGGACGATCCCCGCGCCGAGGCCGACGAGCACCGCCACCGCGACCGCGAGCGGGGTGACGATGACGCGCACCGCGCCGCCGCCCGGCCCGAGCCAGCCGGCGGCGAGCGCCCAGGTGACGAGGGCGAAGGCGAGGAGCAGCGCCCACATGCGGATCGCGAGCGCGAGCCGCGCCCCGGTCCCCGAGACGAGCACGAAGAGCGCCGCGGCGAGGAAGGCCCAGCCGAGGGTCCCCTTGCCGACCGGCCCGAGGTAGAGGCGGAGGATCTGGCCGAGGACGGGCGCGTGGTCGGGGTCCGTCGCCGCGCCGGTGAGCACCGACCACGCCGTGTCGCGCTGCAGGAAGGTCGCCGACCACGGCAGGAGCAGCACGACCGCCCCGAGCGTGGAGGCGCCGGTGACGCCGAGCAGCCGGCGCGGGGCGCGGCGCCCGTCGGTGAACAGCGCCGCCCAGGCGACGACGAGGGCGACGAGCGGCGTCATCAGCAGCACCGTCGGCACGAAGGCGCCGACGAGGGCGAGGAGCACCGAGAAGCCGACGACCTCGCGCCGCAGCGCCTGGCCGTCGGCCGCCCCCGCGGCGGCGAAGGGCGGCTCGCCCGCGGCGCGCAGCACGCGCGCGACGAGGAAGGGCATCCCCGCGAAGCAGATGAGGCCGGGGAGGTCCCCGGCCGCGAGGTCGTTCCAGGCGAGAGGGAGGAAGAGGTAGCAGGCGGCCGCCGCGAGGCGCGCCGCGGGGGTGACGAAGGGGCGCGCCAGGCGCGCGATCCCGATCGGGCCGGCGACGAAGGTGACGATGAGGACGAGCTTCAGCAGCACCCCCATCGCCCCGAAGGTGACGAGGCCGGCGAGGCCGAGGAGGAGGAAGGCGGGCGAGGCGGGGCCGGGGCTCTGGCTCCCGGCGTCGTCGAAGCCGCCGAAGAAGTGGCCGAGGAGGGTCGCCGGCGAGGGCAGCGGCTGCAGGTTGCCGACCGCCGGCAGGTGGCCGACGAGCAGCGAGCGGGCGCCGAAGACGAAGATGCAGACGAGCGCGACGACGAGGCTCGAGAGCTCGCGGCGCTGCGGGGTGCGGCGGTGGCGGAGGTGGTCGACCCCCCGCTCGGCGCGCAGCCGAGAGTCGCGCGAGAGGCGCAGCGCGCGCGCCTCGACGTTGCGCGCCAGCGAGCGCCAGAGGCGGAAGGTGCGGTGGCTCATGAGCGAGCAGACCTCGCGGTCGGGCAGCCGCCGGAGCGCCGCGACCTCGAGGCGCGCCGCGGCGAGGCCGCGCTCGGAGGAGAGGTTCCAGCGCCACGCCCCCGAGACCTGGTGGACGCGGTCGCGCCGGCCGATCACGAAGAAGTAGGCGATCTCGAGCGCCGAGAGCACGGCGAGCTGGGCGAGCACGACCGTGCGCCGCCAGCGGCCGTAGTTCTTCAGCACGGCGCGCAGCTCGTGGCGCCACTGCAGCGAGCGGGACTCGGGGAGGGGGCGGCGGCGCGCCGCGGTCGCCTCCAGGTGGCGGGCGACCGCCGTCGGGACGACGACGATGCGCGCCGAGGCGAGGCGCGCCCGCCAGCAGAGGTCGACGTCCTCGCCGAACATCGAGATCTGCGGGTCGAAGCCGCCGATCGCCGCGAAGAGGTCGGCGCGGATGAGGGTGCAGGCGCCGGGGACGGCGAAGACCTCGCTCACCTCGTCGTGCTGGGCCTGGTCGAACTCGTGGCGCTCCACCCGTCGCAGCGGTGCGGCGAAGCGGTCGACGCCGAGGCCGAGCTGCAGCAGGCGGTTGGGGGCGTTGTGGTCGACGAGCTTCGGGCCGGTGATGCCGGCGTTGGAGCGGAAGGACTCCTCGACGAGGCGGCGCACGACGTCGGCCTCGAGGACGACGTCGTCGTGGCAGAAGCAGTAGTAGGAGGCGCCCGAGACGAGGCCCGTGACGCTGTTCGCCGAGGGGCCGAAGCCGAGGTTGTCCTCCAGGCGGTGGAGGAAGAAGTCGGGCGCGACGGCGGCCACCCGCGGCGCGACCGGCCGCTCGCTCGCGGCGTCGACGACGAGGACCGAGAGCTGGGGGTAGTCCTGGGCGGCGAGCGAGGAGAGGCACTCCTCGAGCCAGGGGCCGGGGTCCTGGCAGACGACGACCGCGACGACCGGAGGAACTAGCTCGTCCGGCACGGGGCGCAAACTTACCGGTTGGGCGGAGCAGTGGGCGCGCCGCGGCGCGAGAGCGGCGTCGTCGTCAGCCCGCCTCTTGCTCCCGGTAGGCGGCGAGCACGTCGTCGAGGGTCCGCTCGAGGTCGATCTCGGGCCGCCAGCCGGTGAGCGCCTCGAGGCGCTTGCCGCTGCCGGACAGGAGGGGGATGTCGACGGGGCGGAAGAGCGCGGGGTCGACGACGGCGCGGATCTCCGCCGGCGAGCGCGCGATCAGCCCCTCGAGCAGCGAGGCGATCGTGCGCGGCCGCCCCGAGCAGACGTTGTAGACGCCCCCCGCCTCCCCCTCGGTGACGAGCAGGCGGTAGGCGCGCACGACGTCGCGCACGTCGGTGAAGTCGCGCGCCGCGCCGAGGTTGCCGACCCGCACCTCGCCCCCGCCGGCCCGCTCGGCCTCGACGACGCGGAGGGCGAGCGCGGAGACGACGAAGGCGTCGCTCTGGCCCGGGCCGACGTGGTTGAAGGGCCGGGCGCGCACCACCGGCAGGCCGCGGCCGAGGAAGGCCTGTAGCCCGAGGTACTCGGCGGAGACCTTGCTCGCCGCATAGGGGCTGATCGGCCGCAGCGGCGCTTCCTCGTCGAGCTCGCGCCCCTCCCCCGCGCCGTAGACCTCGGCCGAGGAGACGAGCAGGACGCGCGGCGAGCCGAGCGTGCGCGCTGCCTCCAGCAGCTCGAGGGTGCCGAGCACGTTCACCCGCATCGTCTCGGCGGGGTCCTCCCAGGAGCGCCCGACATGCGTCAGCGCCGCGAGGTGGTAGATCGCCTCCGGCGCCGCCGCCGCGAGCTGCTCGCGCAGCGCCTCGCGGTCGAGCAGGTCGTTGTGGCCGTCGAGCGCGCTCACCTCGTCGCCGCTCGCGGTGAGGTGCGCCGCGAGGTGGCCGCCGACGAAGCCGGAGGCGCCCGTGAGGAAGGCCCGCACCGCGGCCTAGGCCGTCCCGGCGCGCGCGGGCGCCGCCTCGTCCGACCGCCGCGCCAGCGCCACCCCGCCGAGCCTACTGGCGCCCACCGGCGCGCCCCCGGTGCGGTGCGGGATGGCAACCCCCTGCTGCGGGGCGCTCAAGCGAGCGCGTCGCGATAGCAGGCGACGTGGCCGGCCGCGCTCTGTTCCCAGGTGAACTCGGCGGCGCGGGCGATCCCCTCGGCGCGTCGCGCGCCGGGGGCGGCGAGCGCCGCCGAGAGCGCCTCGGCGAGGGCGCCGGGCGTCGCGTCGGCGCTCCACGCAGCCGTGCCGGCGAGCTCGGCCATCACGCTGTCGGCGCTCGTCACGAGGGGCGCCCCGCAGGCGAGCGCCTCGAGGGCGGGAAGGCCGAAGCCCTCCTCCTTGGAGGGGTAGGCGACGGCGGCGGCGTTGCGCAGCAGCGCCGGGGCGGCGGCGTCGCTCACGTAGCCGAGGCGGTGGATGCGCGCCCGGTGCCCGGAGCGGTCGATCGCCTCCTCGAGGGGGCGGTTCCCCCACCCCGCCCTGCCGGCGAGGACGAGGCGCAGCTCGCGGTCGTTCGCCGCGAGCCGGTCGAAGGCCTCGACGAGGGCGACGAGGTTCTTCCTCGGCTCGAGGGTGCCGAGGAAGAGCACGTAGCGCTCGCCCGGCGCGAGGGGCGCGAGCGCGGCGGCGTCGTGGCCCGGGGCGGGCTCTTCGGGGCGGAAGCGCTCGTGGTCGACCCCGTGCGGGACCACCACCACCGGGCAGGCGGGCGAGTAGCGGGCCCGCAGCCGCTGCGCGGTGTGCTCGCTCACACAGACGAGAAGGGCGGCGTGGCGCGCCGCGTGGCCGATCGCCCTGCGGAAGTAGCGGACCTTGCTCGCCTCGTGCCACTCGGGGTGCTCGACGAGGGTGAGGTCGTGGATCGTGACGACGACGGGGAGCTCGCCGCCGCGGGGCATCGTGTAGTGCGGCCCGTGCAGCAGCTCGGGAGCGTCCCTGCGGAGCGCCCGCCCGAGGGCGAGCTCGCCGAAGGCGAGGCGGGCCACCCGGTTCCCGGGGGCGACGGCGCGCACCGCGGCCGGCGCGAGCGCCTCCCAGCGCGCCGCGTCGCGGCGGCGCGTCACGAGCTCGAGCGCGACGTCGTCGCGCTGGACGAGCGCCCTCGCGAGCTCGCGCACGTAGACGCCGGCACCGGTCAGCTGCTCGGGGACGGCGGTGACGTCGAGGGCGACGCGCAGCGCGCTCACCGCGGGGGGGCGAGGGCGTCCCACAGCGCCACGTGCTCGGTCGCCGCCCGCCGCCAGGTGAGGCGCTCAGCGCGGCGACGGCCCGCCTCGACGAGGCGTCCCCGCAGGCCGGCGTCGCCGGCGAGCGCCACCAGGCCGTCGGCGATCGCCGCGACGTCGCGGGGGTCGACGGTGAGGGCGGCGTCGCCGGCGACGGGCGCCCTCCCCGCGAGCACCGGCAACCCCGCCGCCATCGCCTCCGCGACGGGGAGGCCGAAGCCCTCGCCGAGCGAGACGTAGCAGAGGGCGAGCGCGCCGGCGTAGAGGCCGGAGAGGACCGCCTCGGGGACCCGCCCGGTGAAGAACACGCCGGGCGCCTCGCCCGCGACCGGGAGCGGCCCCCACCCCTCCGGGCCGCAGAGGACGAGCGACGGCCGCCCCGGCAGGCGCTCGCGCACGGACTGGTAGGCGGCGACGAGGCGCGGCAGGTTCTTGCGCGGCTCGAGCGTGCCGACCGCGAGCAGGTAGTCGCCGGAGACCCCGAGCGAGGAGACGAGGGCGGCGGCGGCGGCGTGGTCCGGGGCGGCGCGGTGGTCGGCGCCCATCTCGATGAGGGCGATCTCCCGACCCTCGCCGACGACCTCGGCGAGCGAGTCGCCGACCTCGGCGGAGGTGACCACGAAGGCGGCGGCGCGGCGCACGGCGCGGCGCAGCGCCCCCTCGTGCCAGGCCCTGCCGTGGCGGCCGTAGGCCTCGGGGAGCTCGCGCCAGAGCAGGTCGTGGACGGTGACGACGAGCGGGCCGGCGACCGGCGGGATGTCGAAGCCGGTCGTGTGCACGAGGCGGTAGCCGCGCAGCGCCGCCGCGCCGAGCGCCCAGGCACGGGTGAGGAGCGGCTCGGGGAGGCCGAGGGCGGCGACGGGCTCGCCGAGGGCCTCGAGGGGGTCCGGGCGCCGCGGCGGGCGGCTGGCGACGAGCACGACGGGCGGCGCGGCCTGTTCGCCGAGCTCCGCGAGGCCCGCGAGGAGGCCGCGGATGTGCGTGCCGACCCCGCCCGGGACGGCGCGGCGGAGCTGTTCGACGACGATGCCGATGCTCGTCGCGCGCAACGTGTCGGCGGGAGCGCCCGACAGCCGGATCAACGGAAGAGGTCCTCGCCGGGCGGGCGCACGATCTCCCTGCGCACCGAGGACTCCCGAAAGGCGGCGGGGTCGATGCCGCGCACGACGCCGACGGGGTAGCCGGAGGACTTCCCCATCACGAGCTCGGCCGCTCCGGCGATCTCGTCCGCGACGCAGACCTCGGTGGCCACGAGCTCGCGCCCGAGGGCGTCGCGCTCGCCGCGCAGGTCGACCACGGCGGCGATCCCCGCGCAGCCGATCGCGACGTCGGTGAGGCCGCGCCGCCAGACCCGGCCGAAGGTGTCGGAGATGATCACCCCGACCTCGACGCCGGCGAGCACCCGCAGCGCGTCGCGGATGCCGCGCGCCGAGCGGTCGGGGTCGACCGGGAGCAGCACGGCGAAGCCCTCCTCGACGTTGGAGAGGTCGACGCCGGAGTTCGCGCAGACAAAGCCGTGGCGGGTCTCGGTGATCACGAGGTCGCCGCGACGGCGCAGCACCCGCACCGCCTCGGACTCGGCGAGGCGGCGCTTGGCGCTGGCGTCGGTCGGGTCGACGGCGACGATGCGCCCCTCGGCCTTGGAGACGATCTTCTGCGTCACGACGAGGACGTCGCGGTCCTCGAGGGAGGCCTGGGCGGCGATCAGCTCGCCGATCTTGTCGCCGGGGCGCACCTCGGGGAGGCCCTCGACCGGGAAGACCTGCAGCATCAGCGACCTCTGGAGCGGCGGTGGAGGCTCATCTCGGCCCCAGTCTTACCGGGCGCCACGATCAGGGTCGGGCGGCGGCGATCGCCACCTCGGTGAGCGCCTCGGCGACGGCGGGATCGCGCATCACGGTGTCGGCGACGACCGCCCGCATCCCCTCGGCCTCCACCTCGCCGGCGAGCGCCGCGTCGGCGCGGTCGATCACGAGCGTGCCGGCGACCTCGGCGAGGCACTCGGCGACGCCGCCCACCGAGGAGCGGCCGCCGAGCTCGACGAGCAACCGGTCGGCGGGCCCCTTCAGCGCCACGCCGCCGACGATCGGCGAGACGGCGACGACCGAGGAGCGGCGGGCGAAGAGCGCGTCGGCCACCCCGGGCACCGAGAGGATCGGGCCGATGGAGACGATCGGGTTCGAGGGGGCGATCAGCACCACCTCGGCCGCGGCGAGGGCCTCGGCGACGCCGGGTGCGGGGGTGGCGAGCTCGGCGCCCTCGTAGTGCACCTCGTCGACGGCGACGCTGTGGCGCCGGTGCACGAAGTACTCCTGGAAGGCGACCTCCTCGCCGCCCTCTAAGCGCAGCCGGGTGCGCACGCGGTCGTCGGTCATCGGCAGCAGCCGCGTCGTCACGCCGAAGGCGGCGGCGATCTCGGCCGTGACCTCCGAGAGGCACGCCCCCTCGGCGAGGCGGCCGCTCCGGTAGAGGTGGGTCGCGAGGTCGAGGTCACCGAGGCCGAACCAGGTCGGCGCGCCGAAGCGCCCGAGCTCGCCGAGGGCCCGGAAGCTCTCCCCCCGCCGCCCCCAGCCGCTCTCGGGGTTCATCTCGCCGGCGAGGGTGTAGGTGATCGTGTCGAGGTCCGGGGAGACCGAGAGGCCGAAGAGCTCGAGGTCGTCGCCGGTGTTCACCACCGCGACGAGCTCGCCGCCGGCCACCACCCGGCGCGCCCCGGCGAGCAGGCGCGCCGCCCCGACGCCGCCACAGAGGACGGCGATCACCGGGGCACGCCGCTGCGGCAGGCCTCGACGACGAGCGCGAGGCCCTCGTCGAGGGGGGTCCACGGCTTCCAGCCGAGGTGCAGCGCGGCGCGCCCGGCGTCGAGCACGCTGACGCGCGCGTCGCCGGGGCGCGCCGGGGCGCGCCTCGGCTTGGCCCTCGATCCGGTGAGCACCCGCAGCCGCTCGTAGAGCTCGGCGATCGTCGTCCCGACACCGGTCCCGATGTTGAGCACCAGGCCCGAGCCTCGCCCGGCGGCGCGGGAGAAGGCGTCGACCACGTCGTCGACGAAGACGAAGTCGCGCACCTGGCTGCCGTCGCCGTGGATCTCGCAGGGCTCGCCGGCGAGCAGCCGCGTCGCGAAGATCGCCACCACTCCCCCCTCGCCGCTCGCGTCCTGGCGGGGCCCGTAGACGTTGCCGAGCGCGAGGGCGCTGTACTCGAGGCCGTAGAGCTCGCGGTAGCAGGCGAGGTAGTCGAGCATCGCCCGCTTGGCGGCGCCGTAGGGCGAGCGGACGAGGCGCGGGGCGCGCTCGTCGACGGGGCGCGCGCCGGCGGCCGGCTCATCGTAGAGGGCGCCCCCCGAGGCGGCGAAGACCACCTTCTTCACCCCGCCGGCGCGCGCCGCGTCGAGGAGGCGCAGCCCGCCGAGGACGTTGACCTCCGCGTCGCGCAGCGGGTGCTCGGTCGAGACGAGGACGCTCGACTGCGCGGCGAGGTGGAAGACCACCTCGGGACGGTGGAGCGCGAGGTGCTCGGTGAGCGCCGGGTCGCGCACGTCGAGCTGGGTGAAGCTGAAGCCCCTGCCGCGGCGCCGTGCCTCGGCGAGGTTCGCCAGTGAGCCGCTCGAAAGGTCGTCGACGGCGTCGACGACGTGGCCCTCGGCGAGAAGGCGGTCGACGAGCGCGGAGCCGATGAACCCCGCGCCCCCGGTGACGAGCGCGCGCACCCTGGCCTACGAGGGCGGGTCGCCGCGCAGCTCGGCGCCGGGCTCGACGGTCGCCCCGTGGCCGATGATCGCCCCCGAGACGAGGGCGCCGGCGCCGACGAGCGCGCCCGGGCCGATCACCGCGGCCTCGACCACGGCGCCCTTCGCGATCTCGGCGTCGGCGAGCACGACGGCGTCGCGCACGGTCGCGCCCGAGGCGACGACGACCCGTTCACCGATCGTCGAGTCGGTGACGCTGGCCCCCTTTTCGACGAGCGCCCCGGCGCCGAGGAGCACCTCGCCCGCGGCCTCGCCGAGGAGCTGCGCGCCCTCGCCGAGGAACAGGCCGGGGCGCAGCTCGGTGGCGTCGGGCACGACGACGTCGGGGCGCAGGCCGCGCAGCACGTCGAGCTGGGCCTGCCGGTAGCGCTCCGGGGTGCCGGTGTCGATCCAGTAGGCGTCGGACTCCATCGCGTAGAGACGGCCCGCGGCGACGAGCTGCGGGAAGGTCTCGCGCTCGATCGAGACCCGCCCCTCGGGGGCGATCATCGCCAGCGCCTCGGGCTCAAGGACGTAGGTGCCGGCGTTGATGAGGTTGGTCGGCTCGGCGCCCGGGGCGGGCTTCTCGATGAAGGCCAGCACCTCGCCGTCGGCGGCCTTGTCGACCACGCCGTAGGCCGAGGGGTCCTCGACGGGGGTGAGCGCGATCGACGCGCAGGCGCCGCGGGCCTCGTGGAAGGCGATCAGCGCGCCGAGGTCGAGGTCGGTGAGGATGTCGCCGTTCACGACCACGATCCGCTCGTCGCTCATCGCCGACTGCGCCGCGGCGTAGCGGATCGCCCCCGCGGTGTCGAGCGGCTCGCTCTCCACCGCGTAGCGGAGGCGCACGCCGGCCACCTCGCCGCTCGGGAAGGTGTCGAGGAAGGGCTGGGGGAGGTAGCCGAGGGAGAGGGTCGCCTCGCAGACGCCGTGGCGGCCCAGCCACTCGAGGATGCGAGCGATGATCGGCCGGCCGGCGACGGGGAGCATCGGCTTCGGGATGTCGTAGGTGAGCGGCCGCAGCCGCGTGCCCTGGCCGCCGACGAGGACGAGTGCCCGCATCGGCCGCGCCCCCGCCGCCGTCACGTCGTGGTCGTCGACTTCGACTTCGCGGAGGTCGTGGTCGTCGCCTTCGGCGCGGTGGTCGACGTCGAGGAGGTGCTGGTCGAGGAGGTGCTCGTCGAGGGCGACGCCGAGCTGCCGCCGCCGAGGAAGGTGACGAGCGCGGCGCGCACCGCGGAGGAGGGCTTGGGGATGCTCGCGCCGCTCGGCACGAAGGCGACGGTGATCATCTCGCCGTTGGTGAGGTGGAGCGCGCCCGGGTTGCCCGACAGCAGGTGGCCGGTGGCCGTCGGCGAGGGCCACACCTTGGTCTGCAGCTGGCCGACGGTCTTCCCGCACTTCGCGCCGTTCGCGTAGAGGGTCTGGCCCTTGCCGGGCATCTTCACCGAGGTGGCGGTGAGGGTGAGGCCTGGGTAGTTCTTCACGAACAGCCCGAGCGTGGCCTTCTTGCCCTCGAAGTTCGCGGGGGTGGTCGCGGCCGCGGGGTCGATGTCGATCAGCCCGTCGCCGAAGGTGCGCAGCCCGGTCGCGAGGGTGGGGTTCGCCGCGAGGGGCGGCTGCAGCTTCCCACAGAGGTCGACGGCGAGCGCGGCCTTCCAGTGGTCCGCGGCCTGCGGCCCCTCGGTGACGGGGTGCAGGCGCTCGTGGCGGCTGTAGACGATGAGGCCGATCCCGACCACGCAGATGAGGGCCAGCACCCCGTACCAGGCGTAGGGGCGGCGGGCCCGGTAGGCCTTGCCGCCACCCGCCGCGGCGGCGCGCGCGACCGAACGGCTGAAGCTTCCCCGTGTCATTGCCGCGGAGCTTAGCCCTGCCTCTCCGGCCGCTCCGTCCGCCCGCGGGCCAGCTCACGCACCCCGGTGACCCCGAGTCGCGCCAGCAACGCGAGGCCGATCACGGGCAGCAGGGCCCGCTCGAGGCCGCGGGCGTGGCGGCACTCGAAGCGCCACGTGGAGCGGTGGTGGGCGGCGAGCATGCGCAGCGGATGGCGGGCCGCCGACTGGCCCTGCTCGTGCACGATCACCGCCTCGGGGGCGTAGCGGACCTTCCAGCCGGCGCGCCCGAGGCGCCAGCAGAGGTCGAGGTCCTCGACGTACATGAAGTAGCGCTCGTCGAAGCCGCCGACGCTCTCGAAGGCGACGCGCCGCAGCAGGAGGAAGGCGCCCGAGACCCAGTCGACCTCGCGCCCACTGCCGGGGTCCGCCTCCGCGAGGCGGTAGGAGCGCGTCCAGGGGTTGTCGGGGAAGAAGGGGGCGAGGAGCGCGTGCCCCGCGCCGGTGACGAGGCTCGGGATGGCGCGCGCCGAGGGGTAGACGGCGCCGTGCACGTCGAGGATCTTCGGGCCGACCGCCGCGACCTCCGGGCGCTGCTCGAGCTCGGCCACGAGCACCTTCACCGCGTCGGCGTGAGCGACGAGGTCGGGGTTGCAGACGAGCAGGTAGGGGGCCTCGGTGCGGGCCGCGCCGCGGTTCGCGGCGCGCCCGTAGCCGAGGTTCTCGCCCGTCGGCACGAGGCGCGCCGCCGGGTCGGCGGCGACGAGGCGCGCCGGCGAGCCGTCCGAGGAGGCGTTGTCGACCACCACGACTTGCTCGACGCCGGCGGCGCGCAGGCTCTCGACACAGCCGAGGAGGGAGTCCCCCCCGTCCCGGTTGACGACCACCGCGGCGACGGCCGCCCCCTCAGCCACGGGAGGCTCCGAGGAGGGCGACGAGGCGCTCCGTCGACTCCTCCCAGGGGGGAAGGAGGGCGAGGCCGGAGGCGACGAGGGCCGCGTTCTCGAGGACCGAGTTGGCCGGTCGCGGCGCGGGGCGGGGCGGGTCGAGCTCGGCGGTGGTGATCGGCTCGACGCGGCCCTCGGGGTAGCCGGCGAAGCGGGCGACGGCGCGCACGAAGCCGTACCAGCTCGTCGCGCCGCTGTTGGTGACGTGGAAGAGGCCGGGGCGGCGCGCCAGCGCGAGGTCGCAGAGCGCGACGGCGAGGTCCGAGGCGATCGTCGGGCTGCCGCGCTGGTCGTCCACGAAGCGCAGCGGGGCGACGCCCGCGCCGAGGAGCCGGAGCGCGGTCTTCACGATGTTCGCCCCGCGGCTGCCGCAGACCCAGGAGGTGCGGACGATCGTCGCCTCCGCGCCGAGCTCGCGCTCGCCTCCGAGCTTGGAGGCGCCGTACACCGAGCGCGGGTTCGGCAGGTCCCACTCGCAGTAGGCGGTCGCCTTCTCGCCGTCGAAGACGTAGTCGGTCGAGACGTAGGTGAGGTGCGCACCGGCGAGGCGGCAGCCCTCGGCCACGTGGCGGGTGCCGAGCGCGTTCACCGCGAAGGCACGCCCCGGCTCGCGCTCGCACTCGTCGACCGCGGTGAAGGCGGCGGAGTGGATGACGACGTCGGGCGCGAAGGTGTCGAGGACGCCGAGCACCGCGTCGCGGTCGGTGACGTCGAGGTGCGCGTGGTCGGCGGCGAGCACGTCCAGCCCGCCGCCGCGCCGCGCCGCGCCCGAGCGCCGCGCCAGCTCCTCGACGACCTCGGCGCCGAGCTGTCCGGAGGCGCCGGTGACCAGGACGCGGACCGCGCTCAGCTCGCCCCCGAGCCCTGCCAGCTGCCCTCGGCGACCGGCGAGCGGCCGATGAGCGGTCGCCACCAGGTCTCGTTGGCCGCGTACCAGGCGACGGTCTCGGCGAGCCCCTGCTCGAAGGTGACCGTCGGCGCCCAGCCGAGCTCGCGGCGGATCTTGCTCGAGTCGAGGAGGTAGCGGCGATCGTGGCCGGGGCGGTCGGGGACGATCGTCTTCAGCGAGGCGTCGCGGCCGGTCGCCGCGAGCACGCCGTCGGCGATCTCCATGATGCTCGCCTCCTCGCCGGAGCCGACGTGGTAGGTCTCGCCGGCCGCGCCGTCGAGGAGCACGAGCTCGACGGCGCGGCAGTGGTCGCGCACGTGCAGCCACTCGCGGCGGTTCTCCGTCGAGGCGTAGAGGGTGAGCGGCGAGTCCGAGAGCGCGAGCGCGCTGAAGAGCGGGATCACCTTCTCGGGGAACTGGTACGGGCCGTAGTTGTTGCAGCAGTTGGTGATCGTCGCCTCGAGGCCGAAGGTCTCCCCGTAGGAGCGCACGACGTGGTCCGAGCCGGCCTTGGAGGCGTTGTAGGGGGTGCGCGGCCGGTAGGGGGACTCCTCGTTGAAGGACTCGTCGCTGTCGAGGGCGAGGTCCCCGTAGACCTCACAGGTCGAGATGTGGTGGAAGCGCTCGACGCCGACCTTGCGCGCCGCGTCGCAGAGCGCCTGGGTGCCGAGGACGTTGGTGCGGAAAAAGCGCGCCGGGTCGAGGATCGCGAGGCTGTTGTGGGACTCGGCGGCGAAGTTCACCACCGTCGTGATCGCCTCGGACTCGAGGAGGTGCTCGACGAGCTCCTGGTTGGCGATGTCGCCGCGCACGAAGCTCACCGCTCCCTTGCCCTCGACGCCCTCCAGGTTCGCCCTGTTGCCGGCGTAGGTGAGGGCGTCGAGCACGACGACGCGGTCGTCGGGGTGCTCGCTCGCCCAGTAGCGGACGAAGTTCGACCCGATGAAGCCGGCACCGCCGGTGACGAGGAGACGCATGGGTGAGAGGCTACTTGCGCGCCTCAGCCCTCCACGGCGGCGCGCAGGTGGACGACGTCGGCGGCGTCGAGGCTCCGCAGGGCGTCGCCGCGGCGCACGAGGAGCCGCCCCCGGCCGTCCACGCCCTCGGCGAGGCCCTCCCACTCCCCCGCGGCCTCGCTCACCCGCACCCGCTGGCCGATCGTCGCACAGCGTGTCCGGTAGTCCGCGAGGAGCCCGCCGGCGCCGTCGGCGACGAGCGCCCCGTAGCGCTCGCCGAACTCGTCGAGCAGCGCAGCGAGCAGCTCGTCGCGCCCGAGCGGCGCCCCGCTCGCGGCGAGCGTCGTCGCCTGCGCGAGGAGCCCCGCCGCCTCATGCCGCGGGTCGAAGGCCGCGGGCCAGGCGAGGTTCACCCCGATCCCGACGACCACCGCGGGGCGCGCCGGCCCGTCGCCGGGGACGACCTCGGCGAGGATGCCGGCGACCTTCTTCTCCCCGACGAGGAGGTCGTTCGGCCATTTCACGGCGAGCGCCGCGCCCCCGAGGTGGGCGACCGCGGCCTGCCCGGCGAGCGCCGCCGCGAGGCCGAGGAGCGCGAGCTCCTCCACCGGGAGCTCGGGGCGGAGCAGCAGCGAGCAGAGCAGGGCCGAGCCCGGCGGCGCCACCCAGCTGCGGCCGAGGCGGCCGCGCCCCTCCTCCTGGCGGTCGGCGACGACGACGAGGCCCTCCGCCGCGCCGGCGCGCGCCGCCTCGGCGGCGTAGCGGTTCGTCGAGTCGACCACGGTGAGGTGGATGAGCTCCCAGGGACGTGCCGTCGTTCAGTAGCCTCCTCGGGCGGCGGGGTGCTCCCGCGACGGCCACCGGCTCGACGCAGGGTAGGCCGAGGAAGAGGAGATGTTCGACCGAGTCCTCATCGCGAACCGCGGGGAGATCGCGCTGCGCGTCACCCGCAGCTGTCGCGAGCTCGGCGTGCGCGCCATCGCCTGCTACACCGACGCCGACTTCGACGCGCTGCACGTGCGGCGCGCCGACGAGGCCTACCGGATCGACTCCGAGCGCGCGACGGCGGGCTACCTCGACATCGAGGCGATCGTCGCGCTCGGCGTGCGGGTCGGCGCCGAGGCGGTCCACCCCGGCTACGGCTTCCTCGCCGAGAACGCCGCGTTCGCGCGCGCCGTACACGAGGCGGGGATGGCCTTCATCGGCCCGAAGCCCGAGACGATCGAGCTGATGGGCTCGAAGGTCGCGGCCCGCGAGGCCGCCGAGCGCGCCGGCGTGCGCAGCGTCCCGGGCACGACGGCGGCGGTCGAGACGCTCGACGAGGTCGTGGCCTTCGGCGAGGAGTTCGGCTGGCCGGTGGCGATCAAGGCCTCCTACGGCGGCGGCGGGCGCGGCATGAAGGTCGTCGAGGGGCCCGGCGGGGCCGAGGAGGCCCTCGCCTCCGCGCGCCGGGAGGCGATGGGGGCCTTCGGGCGCGACGAGGTCTACCTGGAGCGCTACCTGAGCACCCCGCGCCACATCGAGATGCAGATCTTCGGCGACCGCCTCGGCAACCTGATCTGGCTGGGCGAGCGGGACTGCACCGCCCAGCGGCGCCACCAGAAGCTCGTCGAGGAGAGCCCCGCCGCGCACTTCGACGAGGCGACGCGCGCCGCGATGGGCGGGGCGGCGGTGCGCCTCGGCGCGGCGTGCCGCTACGAGGGCGCGGGCACCGTCGAGTTCCTCTTCGACTCGGGCGAGTTCTACTTCCTCGAGATGAACACCCGGCTGCAGGTGGAGCACCCCGTCACCGAGCTCGTCACCGGCATCGACCTCGTCGCCCTGCAGCTGCGGGTCGCCGCCGGCGAGCCCCTCGGCCTCGCGCAGGGCGACGTCTCGCCGCGGGGCCACGCCATCGAGTGCCGCCTGAACGCCGAGGACCCCTCGCGGGGCGAGTTCCTGCCGACGCCGGGGCGGATCTCGGCCTTCAGCCGCCCCGACGGTTTCGGCGTCCGCCTGGACGCCGGCTACGAGGCCGGCGACACCGTGAGCCCCCACTACGACAACCTCATCGGCAAGCTCACGGTCTGGGGCACCGACCGCGAGGACGCCCGCCGGCGGATGCTGCGCTGCCTCGACGAGACCCTCATCACCGGGGTCCCGACGACGGTGCCCGCGGCGCGCGCCATCCTCTCGGCCCCGGCCTTCATCGAGGGGACCCACTCGACGCGCCTCGTCGAGCACGAGATCGACTGGTCCAACGTCGTCCACCCCGACGCCGAGGGCAGCCGCGACGAGGACGGGCGCGTGCTGCGCAGCGTCGACGCGGAGGTCGACGGACGCCGCCACCGTGTCCGCCTCTACGTCCCCGAAGGTCCCGCCGGCCAGAAGGCGGCGCGGCGGGCGCCGCGCAGCGTCGGCACCGTCGAGGGCGACGGCACGGTCGCCGCGCCGATGCAGGGCACGATCGTGAAGGTCCTCGTGGCCGAGGGGGATAGCGTGCAGGCGGGCGACACGATCTGCGTCCTCGAGGCGATGAAGATGGAGAACCCCATCCGCACCAGCGCGTCCGGCATCGTCACCTCGTTGCGCGTCGAGCTCGGATCGACCCTCGGCCCGGGCGACGTGATCGCCCTCGTGCAGTGAGCGGGGCCAGGCAGGCCGCCGAAGCCGCGCTGCACGCCGCGGCGGAGGAGATCGTCGCCCTCTCGCACGAGATCCACGGCCACCCCGAGCTCGCCTTCGAGGAGGAGCTGGCTGCGGGCTGGTGCTCGGGCGCGCTCTCCGACGCCGGCTTCACCGTCGAGCAGGGGATCTGCGGCCTCGAGACCGCCTTCTCGGCCTCGATCGGCTCCGGCCCGCTGCAGATCGGCATCTGCTGTGAGTACGACGCCCTCCCCGACATCGGCCACGCCTGCGGCCACAACGTGATCGCCGCCGCGGCGGTCGGCGCCGGGCGGGCGCTCGCCGGGGTGGCCGACGACCTCGGCCTCACCGTCCGCGTCCTCGGCACGCCCGCCGAGGAGGGTGGGGGCGGGAAGATCCTGATGCTCGAGCGCGGCGGCTTCGACGGCCTCCACGCCTCGATGATGGTCCACCCCTGGCCGGGCGAGCTGATCCAGATGCCCTGCCTCGCCGTCGCCCACTTCGACGTCCTGGTCACCGGGGCCGAGGCGCACGCCTCGGCCTACCCCGAGCTCGGCCGCAACGCCGCGGACGCCCTCACCGTGGCGCAGGTGGCGGTCGGCCTCCTCCGCCAGCACGCCTACCCCGGCGACCAGGTGCACGGCATCGTCACCTACGGCGGGGCGGCTCCGAACATCGTCCCCAACCGCGCCGAGGCGAAGTTCTACGTCCGCTCGGCGAACCTCGCCCGCCTCGCCGAGTGGCAGCCGCGCATCCTCGACTGCTTCAAGGCGGGCGCGATCGCTACCGGGACCGAGGTGGAGATCACCGAGCAGTCCCCCGCCTACTCGGAGTTCGTGCTCGACGAGGTGATGGCGGGGCTGTACCGCGCGAACGCCGAGGCGCTCGGACGGGTCTTCCCGCCGCCGCCCTCGCGGGCGGTCACCGCCTCGACCGACATGGCGAACGTCTCGCTGGTGATGCCGGCGATCCACCCCACCCTCGGCCTCGACTCGCTGCCGGCGGTCAACCACCAGGCGACCTTCGCCGCGCACTGCGCGACGCCGGTCGCCGACAAGGCGGCCCTCGACGGCGCGCTCGCGATGGCCTGGACGGCGATCGACCTCGCCTCCGACGAGGGTGAGCGCAGCCGCCTCGGCGAGCGCGCCTACCAGCACTGAGCGCGGCGGCCGCTCCCGCTCCTCGGCGGGCGGGCGGCGCTCGCGGGTGGTCCCTAGCCCCGCGCCTTTCCCATGACGACCAGCTGGATGCCGGCGGAGTCGACCATCCGTGAGAGCTCGCGGTAGCCGCGGCGCTCGTACATCGAGCGGTTGGCCTCGCTCTTTGCTCCCGCGGCGAGTCGAAACTCCTGCACGCTCGGCGGAGCGGCCGCCTCGATGGCACGGAGCAGGCCGGAGGCGATCCCCTGACCCTGCTGGTCAGGGGCGACCGCCACCCGGCTGATCCAGCCGACCGGGCCGTCGACGGTGAGGCGGAGCGCGCCGACGAGCCGTGAGCCCCGGAAGGCGCCGAGTGAGTAGGTCGCCTCGATCTCCGCGCGCAGCTCGTCGAACGACTCGAGCAGCGGAGGGATGTCCGTCGTCCGGTACAGCTGCGCCTCGGCGAGAAACGCGGCGCGCTGGAGCGTCAGCACCTCCCCCGCGTCCTCGGGGACGAGCTTCTGGTGGGAGACCTCGCTCACCGGCCCATCGTCGCAGCCGCGCGGCCGCGACGACACCTCCCCGCCCCGGCACCCGCGTGCCGGGGCGGGGAGGCGCAGCGGAGGTGGAAAGCTCGCGCCGTGGTGACCGTCGAGGAGGTGCGGCGCATCGCCTGCGAGCTGCCGCGCTCGTACGAGGCCGTGGTGCGCGACCGCGTGAAGGTCCGCGTCGGCCGCCTCGTCTACCTCGCCTTCTCGCGCGACGAGAGCGTGATGGGCTTCGCCTTCCCGCGAGAAGAGCGCGAGCTGCTCGTCGCGTCGCAACCGCACAAGTTCCTGATGCCCGGAAAGTCGGACCTCCGTTACCAATGGGTCGAGGTGCGCCTCGACGCCATCGACCTCGCGGAGCTGCGCGCCCTCGTGCTGGAGGCGTGGAGCATGGTCGTGCCGAAGAGCGTCGCGGCCAGCTACACCGGGTCGATCTCGACCGCCTGACTCCACTCGACGTAGCTCGAGCCCCCGCCTGCGGCTGGGTCATCGCGCGGGCCTGCGCGCCCCCGGAGGGGAGCTCACCTCATTCGATCGCCTGGTGCGCGATCGCCGCCGGCTCGCGCCCGGCGAAGAGCCAGCCGACGATCGCCGCGAACGCCGGCATGGCGAGCAGCAGGAAGACGAGATCCGCGACGGGAACGTTCCTGAGCGCGGCGATCCCTCCGTTCAGCGAGTCGCTCCGCAGCCAGCCGATCATCGCGACGTAGCCGCCGACCACCCCGAGGAGCGCCCCGAGGAAGCCGAGCGCTCCGGCCGTCACGGCAGTGAGCGTGCGCCGCGTGTAGCTCGACGCGCCCGTCGCGGCGAGCGTGCGGAGGTCGTTCGCCGTCTCGCTGCGGACGAGCCCGACGGACATGCCGAGCACACCGAGGGCGATGATGATCCCGAAGAGCGTCGCCGAGCCGATGACCGTCGAGGAGGTCGGCTGGTCGTTCCTCGACTCCACCGCGAGCTGGGTCGTCGACGCAGTGAGCTGGGCGCTGCTGATCTGCGAGGCGGTGAACGGCTGGGAGCCCTGCACCAACCAGTTCGAGGTGCTCGTCGTGAGGTGGAACTCGCGCATCGCGTGCTCGGTGATCAGCGTGTTCGGTGCCGATGTCCCGCCCGGCAGCGCCCCGACCTCCTGGACGACGGGGTCCGGGAGGCAGCTGACGGCGGCGGTGCACGGCGCCTGCCCGGAGTTGCCATCGGGCCCGTTCCCGGAGCTGCCACCCGACCCGTAGACGAGGCCGAGGCCCGAGGCGACGCCCGAGAGGCCGGGACGCGAGCTCAGGACGTCCGCGTTCGGGTCGATCTCAGAGGGGGTGACCCCGAAGGCCCGCAGCAGCTGCGGCGTCGCGACGTAGACGGCACCGTTCCAGTTGCGGCCCCCGTTGTTGTTGATCGCGGTCAGCCCCGCGCTCGGCGACTCGAGGGGGATGAGCTGGGCGCCGAGCGCCTTCGCGATCTGCCCGGCGCTCGCCGCGAGCTGCGTGGGGGTCGCCGTCTCCACCGGCGCGTTCTTCACCGGGACGAGCTGGCCCTGGGCGTTCATCTGCATGACCTTCTGGCCGGCCGGCGGAGCGCTCGGGCTGAGCGCGAGCTCACTCGAGGAGAGGTTCGGGCCCGCGTAGTCCAAGACGTCGCCGTAGCGCGAGGACGCGGCGAGCATCACGATCACCGCGACCAGCACGCCGACGCTGATCGCCGCGAGCGCCGAGCCCGAGCGCGCCCGGTAGCGGGCGAGGTC
>Ga0307373_10001022_pt1 | contig 53012 bp, 51 predicted proteins | sample OX2MG_FD_202534 | JGI IMG/M metagenome (GOLD analysis project Ga0307373, IMG submission 202534) | Soil microbial communities from Risofladan, Vaasa, Finland - OX-2 | ecosystem: Environmental > Terrestrial > Soil > Coastal area > Acid sulfate soil | place: Finland: Risofladan, Vaasa | collected... | reverse complement strand
CAGGTGAAGGTGGGCACGATCAAGGGCTCGCAGATGCTGCAGCCGCTGTTCGAGTTCTCGGGCGCTTGCGCGGGCTGCGGCGAGACTCCCTACCTGAAGCTGCTGACCCAGATGTTCGGCGACCGCCTCATGGTCGCCAATGCGACCGGCTGCTCGTCGATCTACGGAGGCAACCTGCCGACGACCCCGTGGGCCGCCAACGCCGAAGGGCGCGGGCCGGCCTGGGCGAACTCCCTGTTCGAGGACAATGCCGAGTTCGGCCTGGGGATGAGGCTCGCCCTCGACAACCAGTCCGGAACCGCCCGCCGCCTGCTGGGCGAGCTGTCGGCGGACGTGGGTGCCCAGCTCGCGGCGGCCATCCTCGAAGCCGACCAGTCGACCGAAGCCGGAATCGCCGAGCAGCGCCGGCGAGTCGTGGAGCTGAAGGCGAAGCTCGCGACGTCGGCCGCCCCGGCCGCGCCGCGCCTGGCCGAGCTCGCGGACCTGCTGGTGCGCAAGAGCGTGTGGATCGTGGGTGGGGACGGCTGGGCGTATGACATCGGGTACGGCGGCCTCGACCACGTGCTGGCCTCCGGCCGCAACGTGAAGATCCTCGTCCTCGACACCGAGGTCTACTCGAACACGGGCGGCCAGGCGTCGAAGGCGACGCCACGTGCCGCGATCGCCAAGTTTGCCGCCGCGGGCAAGCGCACGGCGAAGAAGGACCTCGGTCTCATCGCCAGCTCCTACGGCAACGTTTACGTGGCGCAGGTGGCGCTGGGCGCGGACAACGCGCAGACCGTGAAGGTGTTCGCCGAAGCGGAAGCGCACGACGGCCCTTCGCTGATCATCGCTTACTCGACCTGCATCGCCCACGGCATCGAGATGTCGACTGCGATGAGCCACCAGAAGGAAGCGGTCGACAGCGGTTACTGGCCGCTTTACCGGTTCGACCCGAAGCGCGAGGCCGCGCATGAGCACCCGTTCGTGCTCGACTCCCGCGCACCGTCGATACCGCTGAAGGATTTCGCCGCCAAGGAGGGCCGCTACTCGCTGCTCGCTCGGTCCAAGCCGGACCTGGCGGAGCGGTTGATGAACCTCGCTCAGAAGGACGTCGACGAGCGGTGGCACGTTTACGAGCAGATGGCCGCGGTGGAGCGAAACGCTCCCGACGACCGGATCGCCCAGAGCGCAGACCCCGCGGAGCACGGCGGGGCTGTCGAGGAGGAGCTGCCATGACCGCGGACCTCAGGACGAACTACATGGGTCTGGAGCTCGCCAATCCGCTGGTCGCCGCGGCGTCGCCGCTCTCGGGCACCCTTGACGGTCTGCTTGCGCTCGAAGAGGCCGGAGCCGGCGCGGTCGTCCTGCAGTCTCTGTTCGAGGAACAGATCGAGCACCACGAGCTCGCGGTCAACTCGATCCTCGAGACGGCGAACGACAGCTTTCCCGAGGTGCACAACTTCTTCCCCGGCCTCGACGATTACAACACGGGCCCGGAGTCGTACCTGCAGCTAATGGAGGCTGCCAAGGCAAAGTTGAAGATCCCGGTCATCGGGAGCCTGAATGGAATCTCGATCGGAGGCTGGACGCGCTATGCACGCCTCATCGAGGAGGCGGGCGCCGACGCCCTCGAGCTGAACATCTACTTCGTCGCCGCCGACGTGAGGACTAGCTCGGCAGAGGTCGAGGCGCGATATGTCGACCTGGTCGGAGAGGTCGCGAGCTCGATCTCGATCCCGCTCGCGGTCAAGGTCGGGCCATACTTCTCGTCGCTCGCCAACATGGCGCGGCGCATCTCCATCGCCGGGGCGCAGGGCCTGGTGCTCTTCAACCGCTTCCTGTACCCCGACATCTCGCTGCACAAGATGAAGGTGGTGCCGACCCTCCACCTGAGCTCCTCGGAGGAATCGCTCATGACCCTGCGCTGGGTCGCCATCCTCAGCGGCCAGCTGCCGATCTCGCTCGGCGCGAGCAGCGGGATCCACTCCGCGCAGGACGTGGTGAAGCTGGTGCTCGCCGGCGCGGACGTGACGATGATGGCCTCAGCCCTGCTGCGCCGCGGACCGGGCCACCTTCGCGTGGTGACCGCCGGCCTGACCGCCTGGATGGACGAGCACGAGTACGCGTCCGTGCGCGAGATGAAGGGGAGCATGAGCCAGGCCTCCTCGCCGGCGCCGGCCGAGTTCGAGCGCGCCAACTACATGCGCAGCCTGGTCGATTTCACGGTCGCCTCGCCCGATCCTCGCCATTTTTATGCCCGGCGAGACCCGATCCCCTGGGACTGAAAAACAATAAATAGACCGACAGTCGGTCGGTTATAATCGATCGATGGCGCGCACTCTCAACCCGGCGATCCACACGGTCAGACGCGACGCGTTCGTCGACGCCGCCCAGCGCCTGATCACGCAGAAGGGCTACGAGCAGATGAGCGTGCAGGACCTCCTCGACGAGCTGGAGGCTTCGCGCGGTGCCTTCTACCACTACTTCGATTCGAAAGAAGAGCTGCTCGAGGCGGTCGTCAACCGCATGGTCGACGCCGGCGTCGCGGCGGTGGCGCCCGTGGTCGACGACCCTCTCCTGCCGGCCGTCCGCAAGTTCGAAGCCATCTTCGCCGGGATCCAGAGCTTCAAAGCGGAGCGCAAGCAGCTCGTGCTCGCGATTCTCGAGGTGTGGATCTCCGACCACAACGCGCTGGTGCGCGAGAAGTTCAGGCGTACAGCGGTGGTCCGACTGGCCCCGCTGCTTTCGGCGGTCATCGAGCAGGGCAACCGGGAGGAGGCGTTCCACACGGGGCCTGCCGACAGCACCGCGAGGGTCCTCGTGGGTCTCATGCAGAGCTTCGGTGATGCGGCGACCGAGCTGTTCGTCGCCCGCCAGGCCGGAACCATCGGCCTGGAAGAGGTTCAGCGCGCGGTCGAGGCCAACACAGACGCGTGCGAGCGAATCCTCGGTCTATCCGCCGGGTCGTTGACGCTCATCGACGAACCCGCCCTTCGGTTCTGGTTCGGATGAGCGATCAATGAGGAGACAAAGCACATGAAGGCGATCATCCAGGTCGAGCGGCTGACCAAGAGCTATGGCGGCAAGCGCGGCATCGTGGACGTGTCGTTCGAGGTGCCGGAAGGCGAGGTCTTCGGGTTCCTCGGGCCGAACGGCGCGGGGAAGACGACCACGATTCGCCTCCTCATGGCGCTGCTTCACCCCGACGCGGGCTCGGCACGGATCGCCGGCCTCGACTGCTGGCAGCAGTCGATCGAGATCAAGCGGCTGGTCGGCTACGTGCCGGGCGAGCCGGCCCTCGATCCCAACCTGACCGGCGGCCAGATCCTCGAGTATTTCGCGAACCTGCGCGGAGGCGTCGACCGGCCCTACCTGACGCAGCTGATCAAACGGCTCGACCTCGACCTCAATCGCAAGTTCCACCAGTACTCGACAGGCAACAAGCGAAAGGTGGTCTTGATCCAGGCCTTCATGCACCGCCCCAAAGTCCTGATCCTCGACGAGCCGACCAGCGGCCTCGACCCGCTCAACCAGCAGGTGTTCGACGGCATGGTCAAAGACGCGCGAGAATCCGGGAGCACCGTCTTCCTTTCCTCGCACGTGTTGAGCGAGGTCGAGAAGACCTGCACGCGAGTCGGGATCATCCGCGAAGGACGCCTGGTCCGGATCGGCGGCATCGCCGACGTGAAGGCCATCAAGCGGTACGAGATCACCATCTCCTTTGCATCGCCGGTGCCGCCCGAGACGTTCGCTTCACTCGAAGGCGTTGAGAAGGTAGAGGTGCTCAACGAGGGGCATGCCGTGCGCCTGGCGATCCAGGGCTCGGCTGACGCCGTGGTCAAAACAGCGGCGCGCTATCCAGTCGTCTCGCTGACGAGCTATGAACCCAGCCTGGAAGACATCTTCCTGCGCTACTACCAGGCTGACGGCAAGGTGCCCGAAGAGGCGGCGAATGTGGTTTAAAAGCGTCCTGGTCAAGACGCTGCGCGACTACCGCATCGCCATCCTCGGCTGGGGCATCGGCATGGGGCTGGTCGTGGTGTCGCCCATGGCGACCGTGTCCACGCTCATCAGCACCCCGCAGCAGCGCGCCGAGCTCGCGAGCCTGGCCGCGTCGTTCGCCTGGAACGCGGAGCTCGTCGCTCCCACCGTGGGCGGCTACGCGACCTTCAAGATCGGCATCTTCATCTTCCTGATCTGCGTCTGGCCGCTCCTCGCGGCGAGCCGCATGCTCCGGGGCGAAGAGGAACGCGGCTCGATGGACGTGCTGCTGTCCCTGCCGCGGAGCCGGGTTAGGGTGGCCGTCGAGAAGGTGGCGGCGATGTGGGTCGCGCTTCTCGCCATGGGCGTCTTGATCGGCCTTGTGGCCTTTGCCGGCGGCGAGCAGTTCAAGGGGGATTTCAACGTTGTCGACGCCCTGCTCTTCGGTCTCGACCTGGCTCTCGTCTGCGCCGTGTTCGGAGGCCTGGCCCTGTTGATCTCGCAATTCACGCAGGAGCGAGGCACGGCCGCGGGATGGACGGCGGCATTGCTGCTCGTTTTCATCGTGCTGGACATGGTCCACAGGGTCATTCCCAACACGGTGTGGATCTCGCAGCTGTCGCCGATCTACTACTACAACCTGAGCAAGCCGCTGGTGCCGAGCTACGGCGCCAGCGCCGGCGGCATGCTGGTGCTGGCAGGCCTCTCGGTCGGGCTTGCGGCCGTGGCGGTCTGGCTCTTCGCGCGACGCGACGTGGGCGACACAGTGGCTCTCCCGGCCTGGCTCCGCCTGCCGCAGCGCGCCGCCCGGGCCAACGTCATGCCCGCCGGCGAATGGTCCTTGCGCTCGATTTACGCACGTGGCCTGGGCATGGTGGCGATGCCAACCCTGTGGTGGACGCTGGGCATCGCCGGAGGGGCGGCGTGGTTCGTGGTCGTCATCAAGCAGAGCGAGGCCAAGCTGCAAGAGCTGGCCTCGGGTTCGAGCTTCTTCCAGACCCTGATCACGCAGTTCGGCAGCTCCAACGCAGGCTTCAACGCCAACCTTTTGAGCGCGATCTTCCTCATCCTCCCGCTGCTCTTGATGGCGTTCGCGGTCACCCAGGTCAACCGCTGGTCGTCAGACGAGGTGGACGGCCGTCTCGACATCGTGCTGTCGACGCCGCAATCGCGCCTGTTCGTCCTGCTCGGCCGTTTCGCCGCACTCACCACCGCGACGATCGTGATCGGCGTGATGACCCTCGCGGCCACGGCGCTGGCCGCGTCGGCGGCCGGCCTGAAGCTTGACACCGGCAATCTCGCCGCGGCGACGCTGGGCATGATCCCGATGGGGCTCTTGGTCGCCGCCGTCGGCTACCTGGCCGCCGGTTGGCTCCGCACCGCGGCCGACACCGGGCTCCTGAGCTTTCTGCTCGCGGCCTGGTTCTTCATCAGCTTCATCGGCCCCGATTTGAAGCTGCCCGACGGCACGTTGCGGCTCTCGCCCTTCTACTACTACGGCACGCCGCTGGTCCACGGCCTGCAGCTCGCCGACATGGTGCTGCTCGTGTCGGTCGGCGTCCTGGCGCTGGCCCTGGGCTCGGTGCGCTTCATGCGCAAAGACATAGCCGTCTAGCTCGGTTTTCGCTCCACCGAAACCACCAGGCGCCAGGCATTGCGCAGCGCGACGGCGAACAGGCTCAACGGCTACGTGGCTGATGCGTGCATCGTCTTTGCTCTCTATATGAGCGGTCGCCCGGCGCGCAGCGCCCGACCGTCAGCTCGGTTTTCGCTCCACCGAAACCACCAGGCGCCACGCGTTGCGCAGCGCGACGGCGAACAGGCTCATGAAGGCGCCGGCCACGACCAAGTACGCGGTTGGGTCGCCGAGCAGGAGCTCGACCGCCCCCACCAGCAGGTAGATGTAGGCCAGGACCGGCACGATCAGCAGCCAGAAGCTCTGGGCGACACGGTGCCAGCCGCCCTGCTCCGTGATCCGGAAGACCGGCCACCAGGTCTTGAATACGCGCCACAGGGCGACGACGACGACCAGCACGATGATCTCGCCGTGCAGCTGCAGGCTGAGGCCTGGCATCAGAGAGACGAGCGATAGACCGAAGACGATCGAAAGGATCGAAAGCGTCGACTGTGCGAGCGCCGCCCAGCGGTTGGCCTGGTCCGCGAACACGCCGACGTGAAGCTGCGTGGCCACGAAGATCAATCCGAGGAGCGTTGCCGCGCTGCCCCCCGAGGTGGCGAAGAAGAGGTTCCAATCTCCCAACTTTCAAGCGGGATTATCAGGCCCATGGGCGACGGGCGGCGGGCCGCCCTCCGGAATCGATGGAAGCTCGGAGAACCCATACGCGGTATAAACCCTCGATGACACGCCGCGGCCTCTTCTTGTTCGCCGCGATGTGTGTGATCTGGGGTATCCCGTATCTCCTGATTCGAATCGCCGTGGACGAGCTGTCGCCCGCGATGCTGGTCTTCCTGCGCACCGGCGTCGGCGCGCTCATCCTCATGCCGGTCGTGATCGCGCGAGGAGGCCTGCGCGGCATAGGCGCCAGGTGGGTGCCGCTGGTCGCCTTCGCGGCGGCCGAGGTCGGGATCCCTTGGCTGATGCTGGCCACCGCCGAGCAGAAGCTCCCGAGCTCGCTGGCCGGTCTTCTCATCTCGGCCGTGCCGCTCGTGGCGACGGTGATCGCGCCCCTGTTCGGCAATCGCGACTGGATCGGCGCCACCGGGGTCGTGGGATTGCTGGTCGGTATGGCGGGCGTGGCGGCCATCGTCGGGTTCGACCTCCGCGCATCGGCCCCGCTCGCCCTTGTGGAGATGGGGGTTGTCGCGATCGGGTACGCAGTAGGGCCGGCGATCCTGTCCCGCTACCTGACCGGCATGCCATCGGTCAGCGTGATCGGCATCTCGCTCACCCTGTGCGCGCTCGTCTATGCGCCCGCGGCGATCGTGCAGTGGCCCCATGCCGTGCCCAGCGTTTCGGTGCTGGCGTCGGTTGCGACTCTGGCCGTGGTGTGCACGGCAATCGCCTTCCTGCTCTTCTTCGCGCTGATCGCTGAGATCGGGCCCGTTCGCGCGACCGTGATCACCTATATCAATCCTGCAGTGGCCGCCGCGCTGGGCGTCACCGTGCTGCGCGAGAGCTTCACCTTCGGCATGGCGCTCGGGTTTGTGCTGGTGATCGCCGGCTCGGTGCTTGCGACGCGGCGCCGGCCTAGGCCGGCCTCCGCGCCCGAACGCACAGCCGAGCCGACCTCAGTTTGAGGCGCTGACGCCCCGGGCCGATCGGCCGCCGGCCGGTCCGCACCGACGCCGACACGTGGGTACGGGCGCGGACATGGGGCCGTCGTCCTCGGCGGGATCCGGGCGGAAAGTCCTTCGCACGACTCTGAGGCGCGTGCCGTGAGGCATCGGATTGGTGGACCCGAGGGGATTCGAACCCCTGACCTCTTGAGTGCGATTCAAGCGCGCTCCCAGCTGCGCCACGGGCCCATCGCAGGCTGCGACCGAAGGGCCAGTATAGCCGGGCCCCGATCGGCGCTTCGCGCGGGGAACACCCCGGCCCAGAGGACTGTTCATATACTCGCCAGATGTCGTTTCTCTCGAGGGGCAACAAGGTGCCGGAAGGCGTGGACGCGTCGCGAATCCCGCCCGGCCAGACGCTGACCGCGCCCGACCGCTGGCCACTGCTGCACTTCGGCCCGGTCCCGAAGGTCGACATCGCCAAGTGGGATTTCAAAGTTTTCGGCGCGGTGGAGAGCGAGCTGAAGCTGGATTACGGCGAGGTCCGCGCGCTTCCTTCGAAGGACGTGGTCGCCGACATCCACTGCGTCACCGGCTGGAGCCGGCTGGGCGACCGATGGACCGGCGTCCCGATCCGCGAGATCCTCGAGCGCACCAAGCCGAAGCCCGAGGCCAAGTACGTCATGGCGCACTGCGAATACGGGTACACGACGTCAGTGCCGCTGAGCGTGTTGGATGGCGCCGACAACCTCCTCTGCTACGCGTGGAACGGAGAGGACCTGTCGCCCGACCACGGTTGGCCCTTGCGGCTGTTCGTGCCCGCAAAGTACTTCTGGAAGTCGGCGAAGTGGTTGCGGGGGCTAGAGTTCATAGAGCGCAACCGCCTTGGATTTTGGGAGCAGCGTGGGTATCACGACGAAGCCGACCCATGGAAGGAGACACGGTACTGGTAGCGGGCCGCTAGAGGCCCCGCCGGTCGTCACCTTCACGACCGATTTCGGTTCCGGTTCGCCCCTGGTCGCGGCCATGAAAGGGGTGGTTCTCGCAGGGTGCCCCAACGCGGTCCTCGTCGACGTCAGCCACGAAGTCCCGCGCTTCGACGTGTCGGCGGGCGCCTTCATGGTGTTTGCGGGGACCCGCCATTTCGCGGGCGGGTCGGTGCACCTTGCGGTGGTCGACCCGGGCGTCGGCACCACCAGGCGGCGGCTCGTCATGCGGGCGGGCGGGCGGTACTACATCGGGCCGGACAATGGGCTTTTCGCGATCGTGATCGAAGAGGTGGGGATCCAGGCGGTCATCGAGCTGGCGCCCAGACCACACGGTGCGCCGACCTTCGAGGGCCGTGACGTGTTCGCGCCGGCCGCGGCCGCGCTCGCCTCGGGGGTCCCGATCGAGTCCCTGGGGCCGCCGACGGATCCGCCGGTCGGACTCCCGGACCTGGGCCCGCGCGTGCTGTGGACCGACGGTTTCGGCAACCTCGTGACGAACATCAAAGCCCCACCGCGCCGGATGCGGGTCCACAACCACGACATCACAGCGATCGCCACGACGTACTCGGACGGGCGGCCGAACGAGCCCTTCGTGTACGTCGGGAGCATGGGCTACCTGGAGGTTGCCGTGCGCGAGGCGCGCGCCGACAAGCTGCTCGGAGCGAGACCGGGCATGAAGGTCGAGCTGCTCTGATCCGCCCTTAACACCCTGGGTTGGCGCCTGCGTCTGGCGCCGGTAGCTTGACGTTCGCTGTGGTTCGGGTGGCCTGCCTGTGGGCGTTGCTCCTCTCCTTCTGCCTGGTGGGCTGCTCGAACCCTGCCCCGGCCGCGGCGGCGGCGCCTCCCGCGGTCTCGGGGGTCGTCCGGCAAGCTGTGTCCGAGCCCGTTCGGCTGTGGCAGGACTCCGCCATCTTCACGCTCGTCGGAGCCCTGATCGGTTCGGCGCGCCGGCGAGTGCTGGTCGAGATGTACGAGCTGGGGCGGCCGGACGTGGTGCGGGCGCTGGGCGCAGCCGCCGCGAGGGGCGTGGCGGTGCGCGTGATCACCGACCCGACGGTCAACGCCAGCCGGCGGTCGGCGGCGCGCCTGGATTCGCTCCGGGTCGCCGAGCGGGTCTATCCCATCGATGACGCGCTCCATCAGATCGACCACGTGAAGCTCTTGATCGTGGATGACCAGGCCGTGGTCGGAGGCATGAACTGGGGCGCCCACAGCGACCGCAACCACGACTACGTGCTCGAGACCCGGCTGGGGATCGAGATCGGGCGCCTGGTGAGCATCTTCGAACAGGATTGGAGCCTGGCCGGCGGCCGGCCGTCGCCGCTGTCGGTGCTGCCGGGCGAGATCGGGCAGACCGCGCCCTGGGAAGAGATCCGTTCGATGCTCGAGGCGGCCCTGCTGCACGCGAGACAGCGGGCGCTTGCCGAGATTTACACGCTCACCGACCCGGTGGTGATCGACGAGCTCGTGTCCGCACACCGCCGAGGCGTCGACGTGCGAGTCGTGCTCGACCCGAACCAGGCTTACAACCTCGACGCCTACGCGGAACTTGTCGCCGGGGGGGTACAGGCCCGCTGGTACCCCGTTCCCAGGGGCGCTCTGCTCCACGCCAAGATCGGCCTGTTCGACGGCGAGCTGGTTCTTGGCTCGGCCAACTGGACGCGCAGCGGCCTCGACGTGAACCACGAGCTGGACATCGAGACGAGCGACCCGGGCGCGGTGTCTGACTACGCGACGAGGTTCGAGGCAGACTGGACGAGGTCGAACGCGGCGGCGGCGGTGTGAGCCGCCCGGCGAAGGCTAGCTCTGGGGCGGCGGCCCGGCCGAGCCGGGAGGGGGCGGCCCCGAGGCGCCCGACGACGGCGGGAGTGATCCCGGAGCCGGCGTATTGCCAAAGTTGACCTGTGGGACGGCGCGGTCTGCGTCGTCGGCCTGGAAGAAGCCGAAGGGCTTGAACCCGAGCATCCCCGCGATCAGCGAGGTGGGGAGGGTCTGCAGCTTGATGTTGTAGTCACGCACGTTGCCGTTGTAGAAGCGCCGCGAGAACTCGATCTTGTCCTCGGTGGCCGTCAGGGTTTCCTGCAGGTTGGTGAAAGCGGAGATGGCCTTCAGGTCGGGATAGTTCTCCGACACCGCGAACAGGCTGCGGAGACTCTGGCTGAGCACGTTCTCGGCCTGGCCGATCTTGGCTGGATCGCCGGTCGCCCCGGCTGCGACGGCGCCGGCCCTCGCGTTGGTAACCGCTTCGAGGGTGCCGCGCTCGTGCCCCATGTAGCCCTGGACCGTGTTGACCAGGTTGGGGATGAGGTCGTGGCGCCGCTTGAGCTCGACGTCGATCTCGGACCAGGCTTCCTGCGTCCTGTTGCGGGCCGAGATAAGCCCGTTGTAGGTGAAGACGAGCCAAAGGACGACAAGGACGACGACAACCAGAACTACCCAGCCCACGGCCGCCCTATCGTACGCGCCCTAAGCGTGAGCGCGACGCGCCCATCGCGTCTTCTTCAGCATCTTCTTGTGCTTGTGCTTGCGCATCTTCTTGCGCCGCTTCTTGATTACCGAGCCCAATCCAACTCCCAGACACACGAAATTTCCCGAAGGGGATTCAGGCGGCGAATCATACCGTAAGCCGGTCGCCTCGCGTCCGAGCTTAAACTCGGCACGCATGTACTTCACCGACGCCCACGAAGAGCTGCGGATGCACATCCGAAGGTTCCTGGAGAAAGAGGTGCAGCCTCACCTGGACGAGTGGGAGGAGAAGACCTTTCCGGACTCCATCTTCGAGCGCTTCGGCGAGCTGGGTTTCCTGGGGTTGCGCTACCCGCCCGAGTACGGCGGCCAGGGCGGGGACTACTTTTCGGCCGTCGTGCTGTCGGAGGAGATGGCGAAGCTCGCCTGCGGCGGGCTGGGCATGGCTGTCGCCGTGCAGTCCGAGATGGCGACGCCGCCGGTGTTCCGCTTTGGCACCGAGGAGCAGAAGCGAAAGTGGCTCGTGCCGGCGATCCGGGGCGAGCAGATCGCCGCGCTCGCCATCACCGAGCCGGACGCGGGCTCCGACATCGCGGGGATCACGACCGTGGCGCGGCGCTTCGGCGATGAGTTCATCGTCAACGGCCGGAAGATTTTCATCACCAACGGCGCGCGATGCCACTGGGTGCTCGTCGTGACCAAGGGCGATCGTGAGCGTGGGCACAAGGGCTACAACCTGCTGCTCGTCGAGAAGGGGACGCCCGGTTTCACGGTGACTCGCACCCTGCAGAAGCTGGGCATGCATTCGTCGGACACCGCGGAGCTCCTGTTCGAGGACTGCCACGTGCCGGTGGCGAACCTCATCGGAGACGAGGGCGATGGGTTCAAGAACCTGATGTGGGAGCTGCAGGGGGAGAGGATGATCGCCGCCGCCGGAGCGATCGCCGGCGCCCAGCGCGTGTTCGAGTACGCGATGGAGTACGCGCGCAACCGCAAGGCTTTCGGGCAGCCTATCGCGCAGTTCCAGGTGATCAAGCACAAGCTCGTCGACATGGGCACCAAGATCGCGGCGGTACAGTCGTTCGTCTATCAGACCGCCAAGCTGTGGGACCAGGGCGAGTACCCGGTGCGCGAGATCTCGCAGGCGAAGCTGCTGGCGACGCAGGTCGCGTGCGAGGTGGCGGATGAGGCCATCCAGATCCTCGGCGGTCACGGCTACATGCGCGAGTTCCCGGTGGAGCGCGCGTGGCGGGACGCGCGCCTTGCGCGCATCGGCGCCGGCACCGACGAGATCATGAAGGAGATCATCGCCAAGACCTACGGCCTGTGACGGCGGCGTGATCCAGCCCACGCTGTACACGGGCTGCGAGCCTCCGATTGCAGCGGGGGTAGACGGGCGCATCCTCGCGGTGGGGGCAGGCGCCCGGGCCGCGGCGGGCCGGAGCGCCGCGGTCGTCCGGTTGGCTGGCAGCGTGATGCCCGGCCTGATCGACTCGCACATCCACCTGGAGTGGCTGGCCAACCGCAAGCTCAGCCTCGACCTGACGGGCGTGGGCAGCGTCGCCGAGGCCCTGCGACTGGTGTCGCTGCGGGCCAAGTCCCTCCCGAAGGACGTCTGGGTGTCGGGCGGTGGCTGGTTCAACGACTCGTGGCCCGACCCGGCGTTGCCCCACCGCACCCAGGTCGACAAGGCGGCCGGGGGCCGGCCCGTGTACCTACGCCGCAAGGATGGGCACTCGGCGTGGGTGTCGAGCGAAGCCCTGCGGCAGGCGGGGATCGACCGCGCGACCGTCGACCCGGCCGGCGGCACGATCGACCGGGACGAGATGGGCGAGGCGACCGGCATCCTGCGGGAGACGGCGATGGCTCTGGTGGGTGACATCGTGCCGAGGCCCCCCGACGGTGCGCTGGATTCCGCCATGGCGCGGGTCTTGTTGGACCTGGCCCGCCTCGGTCTCACGTCCGTGCACTCGATGGACAGAGCCCAGGGCTTTGCATCGCTCCAGCGCCTGAACGCGGACGGACGTCTGGCGGTCCGCGTCGTTTACAACCTTCCGGTGTCCGATCTGCCTCACGCGGAGCGGATGGGCGTCCGGTCGGGCTGGGGCGACCCGTGGCTGCGAATCTGGGGCGTGAAGGCGTTCCTCGATGGATCGCTCGGCAGCCGCACCGCGGAGATGCTCGACGGGACTGGCCAACCTCGCCTCCTGCAGCCCGAGCTGGTCGACATGGTCGAACGCTGCGCCCGGGCCGAGCTCAACGTGTGCCTGCATGCGATCGGCGACGGCGCTGTGCGCCGGGCGCTTGACGCCCTCGCGCCGCATCGCGGAGCGTGGCGGACGTGGAGGCCGCGCATCGAGCACGCCCAGTGTGTGAGCTCGAAGGACATGCCGCGCTTCGCGCGCATCGGCGTCATCGCGTCGATGCAGCCCATCCACGCAGTGGCGGACCGTGAGCTGGCCGACGCGATGTGGCCGGCGGTCGCCGGTCGTGCCTACGCGTGGCGTGCGCTCGAGCGCGCCGGAGCCCGGCTCGCATTCGGCTCGGACGCCCCGGTCGAGACCGCGGACCCGCTCGCGGGCATCGAGGCCGCGACGGCCTGGCGTCGCAAGGCGGGCTGGTATCCGGAGCTCGCCATGACGCGCCCCGCTGCGCTCCGCGCCTACACGTCCGGCGCCGCCTATGCCGCCGGCATGGAAAAGGACCTGGGCGCTCTTCGCCCCGGGATGCTGTGCGACCTAACGGTGGTCGAGAACGGCCGCGTCACCGCGACCGTCGTCGGCGGCAGGGTCACCTGGCGGCGAAAGCCTGCTTGAGCTTGGCGGCGGTCTCGAGCAAGGCTTCGTTCACGACCTTGACGTCATCGATGACGGCCATGAAGTTGGTGTCGCCGTTCCACCTCGGCACGACATGGAAATGCACGTGGTCGGGGATACCGGCGCCGGCAGCGCGCCCGATGTTGACCCCGATGTTGAAGCCCTCCGGGTTCATCGCGGCCCGCAGAACCGTGACGGTGCGCCGGACCGCGCGCATGACGCTTAGGGTCTGGGCATCGTCCAGGTCCTCGATGCTTCCTTGATGCGCGCGGGGCGCGACCATCGCATGCCCCGGGTTGTACGGGAACTTGTTGAGCATGACCAGCGCCCCCTCTGGGCGCCAGACCGCGAGGGCGGCGTCCTCGTCGTCGGGGTTCTCGAGCACGCGGCAGAAAAGGCAGCCGGGTCGCTGCTCGCCGCCGATGTACTGCATGCGCCAGGGCGCCCAGAGTCGCTCCATTGATCTACGTCCTGTTTCTTCTCATGGTCACCGCCGTTTGGGGCTGGACCTTCGTGCTGGTCAAGGATGCAGTCTCTCACTACCCGACCCTGACCTTCCTGGAGCTGCGCTTCGCGCTCGCCTTCCTCGTGATGGTCATCGTGGTGCGGCGCCTACCGTCCCGCCGCGAGCTGCGGGTCGGCGTGCTGGCCGGACTGGTGCTGGCGGGAGGCTACCTGACGCAGACCGTCGGCCTCACCATGACCAGCCCGGGCAACTCGGGGTTGCTCACGGGCCTGTTCGTGGTTTTCACGCCGCTCATCGACCGGGTGTTCGGAGTCCCCCTGCGCCGGTGGACGGTGATCGCCGTGCTGGTCGCGCTGGGCGGAACCGTGATGCTGGTCGGCGGCCCGGGCGGCTTCGGGCTGGGTGACCTGTTGACGGTCGTCTGCGCCTTTCTCTTCGCGCTGCACATCGTCTTGTTGAGCCGGTGGTCGCCGGGCTTGCGGTCGGCCCCGCTGGCCATGGTCCAGATGGGAACGGGCGCGGTCGTGTTCACCGCGAGCGGGTCGAACACGCTGTCCTTCCCGAGCGCCGGCGTGTGGTTCGCGATCGTGGTCACCGGGCTGTTCGCGTCCGCGCTCGCCTTCTACATCCAGACCTGGGCGCAGCAGCACCTCAGCGCGAGCCGGACGGCGCTGATCATGACCACCGAGCCGGCCTGGGCGCTGGCCGCGGCGGTGGTCCTGGCCGGCCAGAGGCTGGGGTGGCTGCAGGCTGCCGGAGCGGCCCTCGTTTTGGCCGCCATCGTGGGTCATGAACTCGCATCCCTAAAATTTGAACCCCATGGTGAACCGGCCCCGCCGTAGCGTCTATGTGCCCCAGGACATCGAGCCCAAGTGGCAGAAGGTCTGGGCCGAGCGCGGCGTGATGAAGGCGAGGGACGACTCTCCCAAGCCGAAGTACTACGACCTGGTCATGTACCCGTACCCCTCGGGCGACCTGACGGTCGGGCACGCGCGCAACTACGTGATGGGCGACGTCCTCGCGCGGATGAAGCGCATGCAGGGATTCGAGGTGCTCCATCCGTTCGGATGGGATGCATTCGGGCTGCCGGCCGAGAACGCAGCGATGAAGCGCGGGAACCTGCACCCGGAGAGCTGGACCCTTGGGAACATCGCCAAGGGCACGCGCGAGCTGAAGATGATGGGCATCCTCTACGACTGGGACCGTGAGGTCACCAGCTGCCTGCCCGACTACTACCGCTGGACCCAGTGGCTCTTCCTCCTGATGCTGGAACGTGGCCTGGCCTACCGCGCCATGGCACCCGTCAACTGGTGCCCGGTCGACAAGACGGTGCTCGCCAACGAGCAGGTGATCAACGGGCGGTGCTGGCGGCATCCCGACGTCGAGGTGGAGAAGCGCGACCTGGAGCAGTGGTTCTTGAAGATCACCGACTACGCCGACCGGTTGCTGGACGACCTGGCGCTGCTGGACAGATGGCCCCACAAGGTGCGTGTGATGCAGACGAACTGGATCGGCCGCAGCAAAGGCGCGGAGGTGGATTTCGAGGTCGAGGGGCTCGGAGGCGAGACGGTGCGAATCTACACGACGCGACCGGACACCTTGTTCGGCGCGACGTTCATGGTGCTCGCCCCGGAGCACCCGCTGGTCGAGCGCATCACCACCGAGAAGCATCGGGAGCGGGTCCGCGAGTACGTCGAGAAGGCCCGCAAGGAGACCGAGATCGAGCGATTGTCGACCGAGCGTGTCAAGTCGGGCGTCGCGACGGGCGGGTTTGCGATCAACCCGGTCAACGGCGAGCGCATCCCCATCTGGGTCGCCGACTACGTCTTGATGACTTACGGCACGGGCGCGATCATGGCCGTGCCTGCGCACGACGAGCGCGACTTCGAGTTCGCGACCACGTACCACCTGCCGATTCGCGAGGTGATCGCGCCGCCCGGCGGCGAGCAGGGCGAGCTGCGCGAGGCGTACACCGGCCCGGGCCTTATGGTCAACAGCGGCGACTTCGTGGGCCTGGACGCTGCCGCCGGGATCGAGAAGGTGACAGCGTGGCTGGAAGCCAGGGGCAAGGGCAAGCCGGCGGTCAAGTACCGTCTGCGGGACTGGCTGATCTCGCGCCAGCGGTACTGGGGTGCTCCTATCCCGGTGGTCTATTGCCCGGTCGACGGAATCGTCCCGGTGCCGGCGGAGCAGCTCCCGGTACTGCTGCCCAAGGAGTACCGGCCGCTGCCAGACGTTCCCGAGTTCTGGCGAGCGACGTGTCCGAGATGCGGCGGCGAGGCGCGACGCGAGACCGACACGATGGACACCTTCATCGATTCGTCGTGGTATTTCCTGCGGTACGCGAGCCCGCACGACCAGACGCAGGCGTTCGACCCGGAGCTCGCCAACCATTGGATGCCGGTCGACCAGTACACAGGCGGCGTCGAGCACGCGATCCTGCATCTCCTCTACTCGCGCTTCTTCACCAAGGTGCTTCACGACGCCGGGTTGCTCAACGTGTCGGAGCCTTTCAAGCGACTGTTCAACCAGGGCATGGTGAAACGTTTCGGCCAGGTGATGTCGAAGTCGCTGGGAAACGGGGTCTCGCCGGAAGAGCTGGTGGCGGCGCAGGGCGCGGACGCTGGGCGGATCTACGAGATGTTCATCGGCCCGCCGGAGGAAGACGTCGAGTGGTCGGACGCCGGTCTGAACGGAGTCGTGCGGTTCCTGCAGCGCGTCTGGCGGCTGGTCCTGGAGCCGGAATCGATCGCCGAGGACGGCTCAGGGCCGGACGGTGGTGCCGATGTCGCCGTGCTGCGGCGGAAGGTCGCTCAGACCGTCGGGCGCGTCACCGAGCAGAACGAGGAGCTGCGATTCAACACGGCGGTCGCGGCGCTGATGGAGCTCGCCAACTCGATGCAGGACTACCTGCAGGGGGGCGGCTCGCGCGACGCCGACTGGGATGCCGCGGTGCGGACGCTGGTCAAGCTGCTGAACCCGATGGCGCCGCACATCTGCGAGGAGATGTGGGAGAGGTTGGGCGAGAGCGGGATGCTGGCTGATGCGTCGTGGCCGGAGTTCGACGCCGCGGCTGCCGCGGAGCTGAAGCTCGTCCTGGTGGTCCAGGTCGCCGGCAAGCTGCGCGACCGGCTCAGCGTCGAGGCCGGGCTGTCGGAGGCCGATGCGCTCACTGCGGCGCTGGCCAGCGAGAAGGTTCGCGCGGCGCTGAACGGGCACGGCCCGTCGAAGGTGATCTACGTCCAGGACCGGCTGATCAACCTCGTCCCCTAGCGCCCCGGGCTCAGTCCGTCGGCTCGTTAGCCTGCCCGGCCCTCGTGCGTTAACAGGCAGGCTTGACCCTTCGTCGGACCCGCCAATACCATCCGTGTGACCCCTTTGGGTGGGCGGGGGGTGGTGGGTGGTGCGGTCCATCACTCATTGTTGCGGCACCGGGACACGGATTCCGGTATCGAGAACAAAGTCGGCGATGACGTGTGAGCCGGCTGCGACGGTCACGGCGTTGGGCCCACTGATGATCCGCATGTAGGTCTTCAGTGTTGGCTTCCAGGTGCCGGCCGGCAGGTCGATCGAGTACGCGCCGTGCGAGTCTGTCACGGCCGCGGCGCTCGTCCGGCCGTCCGAGAAATCCACCTCGAGCCCGGCGACCAAGCGCCCGGCGCAAACGTCACCGGCGGGTTGCACCGGGGTGCAAGGCACCGCGGTCACAACTCCGGTGACGTGGCCCGTCCCCGTGGACGGCGAGCTGCCCGGAAACTGGTACGCGCCGCAACCGGCCGTCACCAAAACCAGCGCCGCCAGCAGCATGTTTCTCATCTCAAGACCCAACGCCGGAGACTACCTCCAGGTCACGCCGCCCGACCAGGCGCCGGTCCCCTCCGAGGTAGTGTGTTTAGGCTCGATCCGGGATGGCCAAGCGGTAAGGCAGAGGACTTTGGATCCTCGACCGAAGGTTCGAATCCTTCTCCCGGAACCACTTTCCATCCTTAACAGGCTGGGTTTTCAGCGCGTCAGGCCCTCTCTAGCTTTCAGCGCATGGGCTCGCACATTCGATTCGTCCCCGGCTGGAGGCGCCTGCTGGTGCTTGCCGCCCCGCTTGCCCTCGCGGTCGGTGGCGTGGCGGGAGCCCGCGCTTACAGCTCCTTTTCGAGCCTCTCTCCAAGTGCGATGCAGAACGTGCCCGCAAACGCCGGGCTCGACGTTCCGCCTCCGCCCGGCCTGCTGGTGGATGTGATCGGCGCGGTGGCGAATCCCGGCCTTTACAGGGTCCCGCGCGGCGATCGCGTGTATGACGCCGTGGCAGCTGCCGGCGGCCTGAGCCCCGACGCCGATGCCTCGCGGCTGCCCAACCTGGCCGGGCGATTGAAGGATGGCGAGCAGGTCAAGGTGCCTTTTGCCAAGACCACGTCGGGTACGGTGATCACGCGCACCAATCTCAACACCGCCACGCTCGACGAGCTCGAGACCGTCCCGGGGTTCACCGAAGCGTTCGCGCAGGAATGCATCGACTATCGGACCAACTTCGGCGGTTTTCAGAACACCCGTGAGCTGGTCGACATCCTCGGCCTGAGCGAGGCCGACTACGTCATCGCCCGGCGCTATCTCACGCTGTGAGCCGATTCCCGGGTCTGGTCATCGCGTTGTCATGGTGTTCTGCGCTTGCGACGGTGGTGGTCGTCGCGCCATACCAACCGATGCTGGGGGCTGTCGCAATCAGCCTGGCGGTGCCGTGCCTGTTCCTAGCGGCGATTCTGCGACCCCCTATCCTCGCTCTGGCGATCGCCGCCGTGCTGCTGGCCGTCGGCAGGGCCGAGCTTCCCGCCGCCGACCCGCAGGCTCCTTTGCGCGCGGCCTCGCTGGCCGGTCAGACGGTCACAGTCACCGGTCAGGTCGCCGACGATCCCCGGCCCTCCGGCGGCGGCGTGGAGGTATTGGTCGAGCCCGACGGCATCGCCCTGCCGGCCGGTCATGTCGCTGGGATCGGCAACCTCATGGTCCGCTGGCGAGGACCGACCGAGGTCGCGTTCGGCGACGAGGTCCAGGCGAGCGGCAAGCTCACCCTGCCCACGGACCTGCCCACGTTCGACCGGCGGGCCTACCTGGCGCAGCGACACGTCTATCTCGAGGTCGAGGCGAGCGCACTCGATGTGGTAGCCACGGGTTCGGGCATCGCGGGCTTACCCGCCTGGTTGCGCTCCCGCTACACGGTGGCGCTCGACAACGCCGTTACGGCGCCCCATGCGGCCGTCTTGCTCGGAATCGTCCTCGGGATCCGGCAGGGCATCCCATCGGCGCTCCAGCAAGCGTTGATCGCCACCGGGCTCATCCACCTCCTCGTGCTGAGCGGGCTCAAGGTGGCCGTCTTCGCACGCATCGTTCAGGGTGCGCTCAACCCGGTGCTCGGGCGGCTTGCCACGTGGCCGGCCCTTGCCCTGATCGCCCTTTATGCGATGGTGGGCGGAGCCACTCCGGCCGCGACTCGCGCCGCCGCCATGGGCGGCCTGGCGATCGCCGCCACCCATCTCGGCCGCCCCACCCATGTCTGGACGACTCTCGCCATGACCGCAGCGGCGATGCTGGGCTGGCACCCCGAGCTGGCCTGGGACGTCGGGTTCCAGCTGTCGTTCGCAGGGACCGCCGCGATCATCCTGTTGACGCCTGGGATCGAGAGTCGTCTGCGTTTCATGCCGCACTTCCTGCGGGAGCCATTCGCCGTCACGTGCGCGGCCCAGGTCGGAACCCTACCGATGATGGCGACCGACTTTCACGTCCTGTCTCCAGTGGCGCCGTTCGCCAACGCTCTGACGTTGCCGATCCTTCCCGTCCTCATCGTGCTCGGCCTCCTGCTCGGGCCGCTTTCACTCCTGCCGGATCTCGCGCGATCCGCCGCGATCCCGACCACCGGCTTGTTGGCCTACGTCGAACAGGTCGCTTATCTTCTGGCGCGCGCCCCCGCCGCCGCGATCTCCATCGCGGCGTTCCCCGCGTGGTTGGGGGCCGCCTACTATTCGGCGCTGGGATCGGGCATCGCCGGGACGCAAACGACCGGCCGCCCCCGCAAAGTGGCGCTGATGGGGACCGTTGCGGCTCCCGCGCTGATCTCGGCCACGGCGCTCGTCATGTGGGCCCACGCACCGGCGCAGGCGAGCGTCCTGTCCGTCGGTGACGGGCAGGCGGTTCTTTTGCGGGGACCGCAGGGCGCGATCCTGATCGACGGCGGTCCAAGCCCCCAAAAGCTCAACGACCAGTTGGGGACCCAGCTCCCGCCCTGGCAATCCCGGATCGACGCCCTGGTGATCACCGCTCCAGCGCTTGGCCACGTGGGTGGCCTGGTCGGGTTCGACCGCCAGGTGACCTCAGTTTTCGTACCGGACGCCGACCTGACCGGCACCATCTGGCGCACCGCTGCCTTCGAAGCGGCGGCACGCGGGGCATCGATCCGGCGGTTGCGAGCCGGCGACAACGTGATCATCGCGGGCTTCGAGATTCAGGCCTTATCACCCGAACCGGGCGCTCCTGGAGACTTGCCCGGGGCCGCCGACATGGCGCTGCGCGTGGTGTCGCCCGACGGGACGAGCCTGTGCGATTTCAGCGACCTCGACCTCGACGGACAGACGATTGCCGCCGCGCGCCTACCGGGTCCCTGCTCCTATGTGCTGCTGCCCAGCGGAGGGCGCAGCTTGCTGTCCCCGGATCTCGACCATGTCGCCATCGCGACCTCCACGCAGCTGGTCGCCTCACGGGGATCGGGAAGGCTTGCGACCGGCTTTCCTCCGAACGTCCTGCGGACGGACCAGGAGGGAACGATCACGCTCGCCATGTGATCCATGAGCCGCATCACCGTCAGGGGTACGATCGCAACCATGCCCCGCGTGACGAATCGGCCCGAGGCGATGGCCGTTCTGCTCCACGGAGAGGAGCGTTTCCTCGTCGACGAGAAGGCGCGCGCCATCCTCCAGCAGTGGACGGCCGAGCTAGTCTCCGACTTCGGGTTGGAGACGCTCGAGGGCGCGGGCCTCAGCGCAGCGAGGCTCCAAGACGCAGTCCTGCAAGCGCCCTTTCTCGATCCATATCGCGTCGTCTTCGCGCGCATGCTCCCCGCCTCGCGGGCCGAGGGGCTGGCCGCGGGGCTGGTAGAGATTCCGCCGACCACTCGCATCGTGGTCACGGTGGCCGGCCGTCTGGGCGCGACCAACAAGCTGGCGAAAGCGATCAGCTCCGTGGGCGGAACGGTCGAAGAGATGCAGCACCTTAAAGGGCGAGCGCTCGGCGATTGGACGGCCCGCCGCGCTGTAGAGAAGCACCAGCTGACCGCGGTTGTGGCGGCCCAGGTCGTTCGCGTCACGCCACCCGACCTCAGCGTGATCGACTCCGAGCTGACCAAGCTCGCCGCGTATAGGGCCTCGGGCGCGAAGCTCACCCCGGAGGTCATCTCAGACCTGTTGGCCGGCGGTCGCGAGGACGAGATCTTCAAGCTGACTGATAGCTTGCTGCCCAGTCCAACAGCCCAGGCGCTCACGATCGCGCGCAGCCTGACGGGCGTGGGGATGCAGCCGACGTCTATCGCATATCGCATGGCGCGCCACATCGCGTTGGTGCTCGAGGTTCGCGCGAAGCAGGATCGCGGCGAGACGCTTCAGCGAGTCCAGGACGAGATGACCGAGCACCGCTTCGTGGTGCAGAAGGCTTACGACGCAGCCCAGCAGGCCGACCCCGACCGCCTGGAAGAAGCGCTGAAGAAGATCCGCAACTACGAGTGGGAGGTCAAGTCAGGCCAGATCGACGCCGAGCTCGGGCTGGATGTGCTCCTGACCCGGCTCTAGGACAGAGGCCGGGCTACTTCTTCTTGGCGGCGGTCTTGGCCGGGGAAGCCGTCTTGGCCGAGGCAACCGTCTTGGCCGAGGCAACCGTCTTGGCCGAGGAAGCTGTCTTGGCCGGGGCAACCGTCTTGGCCGAGGCAGCAACTTTGGCCGAAGCCTTGGGCGCAGCTTTGGCCGGCGCAGGAGCCGCGGCCTTCTTGCCCTTGGCGGCGGCGGGAGCCGGCGCCGCGCTGGCGATTTTCGCCATCTGCCGGGCGAGCCGTCCCTTTCGCCGCGCCGCATTGTTCCGGTGAAGGACGCCCTTCGACGCTGCGCGGTCGAGCGAGCGCACTGCGTCGAGCGTGATCGCCAGGCGGTCCGAGCCGTCGCCGCCGGTTTCCGTCATCGAGCGCCTGGCTTTGACGACCATCGTCTTGACCTCCGACCGCACGGCTCGATTTCGCGCCGCGCGCTTGACGCCGGAGCGTGCCTGCTTCTTGGCGGAGGCGGTTCGCTTAGCCACGAGTCATCACCGGTTTGGAGAACAAGGTCACGAAGCTAGGATTATAGAGGTCAGTGGAGTTCGAACTCGGCGGGAAGCGCCCCAACGTTCATCCCGACGCATACATCGCACCGACCGCCGTCCTCATCGGGGACGTCGAGGTCGAGGCTGGCGCGAGTGTGTGGTTCGGCGCGGTTCTGCGTGGTGACGAAGCCAGGATCTCGATCGGTGAGGGCGCGAACGTACAAGACAATGCTGTCCTCCATTGCGCTGAGAACCTACCGACGCTGATCGAAAAGAACGCCAGCATCGGTCACTCCGCACAGCTGGAAGGCTGCGTCGTCGAGCAGGGCGCGGTCGTCGGCATGGGCGCCACGATGCTGCAGCGCAGCCGGCTGGGCGCAGGCTCGATGCTCGCCGCTGGCGCCGTCCTGCAGGAGGGCAAAGAGGTGCCACCAGGCCACATGGCCGCGGGCGTGCCGGCCACCGTGAAGAAAGCGCTTGATGGGTCCTCCAACCACTGGGTCGGCACCACCGCGCGGCACTACCAGGACCGTGCGATCAGGTACCGGACGCAGCTCAAGCGCACGACCCCTTGACGCTCGCGCTTCCGGCGCGCGCCAAGCTCAACCTGGACCTCGAGGTGATCAGGCGCACCGAGGACGGCTTTCACGACGTGCGAACGACGATCCAGGGGATCGACCTGCACGATCTGCTGCTGATGACCGATGCAAGCCAGACCAGTCTCACCATCACCGGCCTGCCGGTTGCGAGCAGCCACGAAAACTCGGTCCTCAAGGCTCATCATGCGCTCGAGCTGGCGATCGGCCGGGCGATCCCGACGCGGTTCCACCTGCACAAGCGCATCCCGCCCGGATCTGGGATGGGCGGGGCGAGCTCGGACGCCGCCGCGGTGCTGAGGGGCCTCGCCGCGGTGCACCGGCTCGACGTCGACCTTCGCGCTCTGGCGCTGTCGATCGGCGCGGACGTCCCCTTCTTCCTCACCGGCGGCACGGCGAGAGCCGAGGGGCGAGGCGACAAGCTGACCCGCCTGCCCACCACGCCTGCATGGTTCGCCATCGCCTGGCCCGGCATCGAGCTCTCGACCGCGTCCGTGTACCTTGCGTGGGACGAAGTGCAGGGCGAAGCTCCAAATCACCTGCTGCGCGCGGCCGAGCGCGCCGAGCCGCGCGTGGTCGATTTCGCGCAAAGCCTGGGGCCGGGTTGGCAGATGACCGGCAGCGGCTCCGCCTTCTTCCGGCGTTGTACGGACGATGAGCAGGCGCGAGAGGTCACGGCCTCCGTCGATTGCTGGACGGCTGTGACGCGCGCCGTCGGCCCCTGGGCGTGACCTCGATTCGCAAAAGGGCCGCGGTCTGGGCCGGCAAGGCGACCGGCGCGTTGAGTCGCGTCAGCGGACGTGGAGGCGGCACGACTCTGCCCGGCGACGTCGCGCGCGCGATCGACCCGCTTGTGCTGACCAAGCTTTCGCAGGACCTCAACCAGGGATCGATCGTGATCACCGGCACCAATGGCAAGACGACGACGGCGCGCTTGATCAGCTGGCTGCTCGAGGGGGCCGGCCACCGTGTCGTCGCCAACCGCGCCGGCGCCAACCTCATCTTCGGTGTCACCGCCGCCGCCCTCGACCGCGCGGACGCGGGCGGCAACCTGCGTGCGGACTGGGGCGTTTTCGAGATCGACGAGGCGAGCCTACCGAAAGCGGTCACCGAGCTCCAACCGCGCGTGACGCTGCTGATGAACCTGTTCCGAGACCAGCTCGACCGCTACGGCGAGCTCGAATCGATTGCGATCAAGATCGAATCCGCCCTGGCCGCGCTCCCCGAGAACGCTCGCGCCATCCTCAACGCGGACGATCCCCGAGTCGCCGAGATCGGCCTCGGCCTGCCGAACGCGCCCCTGTGGTACGGCCTCGACGACACCTCGATCGCGGCGCGCGAGCTGCCGCACGCGGCCGATGCGCGCACCTGCCCACGATGCGGCTCAAGCCTGCATTTCGACGCGGTCTACGTCGGGCATGACGGCGTGTACCAGTGCCCCAACGGCGACTTTGCGCGACCCCAGCCCGAGTTGACCGCGACGAAGATCGAGCTCAACGGTTTCGACAGTCTCGCCACGACCATCGACGGCACGCGTATCGACTTCCCGCTTGGCGGCCTGTACAACTGCTACAACGTGCTCGCCGCCTTCGCGGCGGCAAGGGCGATTGGCCTCGAGCCCGACTACATCGCCGAGCGCATGCGCACCTTCAGCGCAGCGTTTGGGCGGCAGGAGCGCGTAGAGTTCCGCGGTCGCCATCTCAACCTGGTCCTCTCCAAGAATCCAGCGGGCTTCAACGAGACACTTCGGACCGCTGTCGACCTCGCGCATGGCAACAGCTTCCTGATCGGCCTGAACGACCGCAAGGCGGACGGCACGGACGTGTCGTGGATCTGGGACGTCGACTTCGAGATGCTGCAGGGCAAGGCGAGGGTCGTGGTGCCCGCGGGCACTCGCGCGCACGACCTGGCGGTGCGCCTCAAGTACGCCGGCGTCAAGGCCGAGCAGCCCGAAACCGATCCTGCGAGAGCTCTCGATCAGCTGATCAAGGTCACCGAGGAGGGCGAGACCGCACACCTTCTTTGCACGTACACGGCGATGCTCGACCTGCGCGCCGAGCTGGTCAGGCGCGGCTGGGCCAAGCCTTACTGGGACACTTAAGCGTTAGATGAAGTTCACAGTCGGCTGGCTCTACCCCGACCTCATGAACATCTATGGTGACCGTGGAAACATCCTCACGCTGCTGAAGCGCGCGGAATGGCGCGGCTTCGACGCCCGCGTGATCGAGCTCGGGCGCGGGAGCCATAAGGAGATGGAGGACGTCGACGTCTTCTTCTTCGGCGGCGGCCAGGACCGCGAGCAGGCGTTGGTCTACGAAGACCTGCTGGAGTTCAAGCGGGAACCCCTGCAGCGCGCCGTGGGCGAGGGGGCGCAGGTTCTCGCCGTATGCGGCGGATACCAGCTGCTCGGCCACTACTACCAGACCGCGGAGGGGGAAAAATTTCCCGGCCTCGGCCTGATCGACGTGCGTACCGAGGCAGGGAAGAAGCGGTTCATAGGTGACGTGGTCGTCGAAACCCAGATCGCAGATCTCACGCCCAAGACGCTGGTCGGTTTCGAGAACCACAGCGGACGCACGTTTCTCGGAGCCAAGGCTGGGCCGCTGGGCAAGGTGCGGCTCGGCCACGGCAACAACGGGTCAGACGGCTTCGAGGGATGCCTGCAGGGAGGCGTGATCGGCACCTACCTCCACGGGAGCCTGCTGCCGAAGAACCCGCAGCTGGCCGACTATCTGATCTGGAACGCGCTCAAGCGTCGCGGCGCCGGCGAGCTTTCGCCGCTGGACGACTCGGCTGAGCTGGCCGCGCACGACCGGATCCTGCTGCGCGCGCCACGGCACGCGAGCGTGTAGGGGCCCCATTCCTGGGGGCGGCGCGCGATCCATCGGCGCCGTTGGCCGAAACTCGTGGCGTCAGCGCCTCGCGAAGCACCTGGTCGATCGACTCGACCATCACGAGCTGCATCTCCTTGCGTAGGTCGGCCGGAATGTCGTCGAGGTCGGCCTCGTTGCGCGTCGGCAGCAGCACGCGGCGCAGTCCCGCGCGATGCGCCCCGAGAACCTTCTCCTTGATCCCGCCGATCGGCAGCACCCGTCCGCGCAGCGTGATCTCGCCGGTCATCGCGACGTCATCGCGCACGGGCCGGCCCGTGAGGATCGAAGCCATCGCCGTCAGAACCGTCACGCCGGCGGACGGCCCTTCTTTCGGCTGCGCCCCGGCGGGCACGTGCACGTGGATGTCGTTCTTGTCGAAGAGCGCGGGGTCGATGCCGATGTCTGCCGCGCGCGTCTTCAGGTAGGACAGAGCCGCCGACGCCGACTCCTTCATCACGTCGCCCAGCTGGCCGGTCAGCTTGAGCTCGCCCTTGCCGGGCGTGAGCGCGGCTTCGACGAAGATGATCTCGCCGCCGGTCGGCGTCCACACCAGCCCGGTGGCCACGCCGGGCCGGTCGATGCGCTCGGCCGCGTCGTCGAAGAAGCGACGCTTGCCCAGCGCCGCGCGAACCCTCTTCGCGTCGTCCGACCCGCGCCTCGGACGCTTTCCCACCGCCATGTCGGCAACGTCGCGACGCATCACGGATGCGATCTCGCGTTCCAGGTTGCGCACGCCAGCCTCGCGGGTGTACTGGCGGATGATCAGGCGAATCGCCTCCTCGGACATCGACACCTCGTCGGTCCGCAGGCCGTGCGCAGCGAGCTGTTTGGGGATCAGGAATCGTTGCGCGATCTGCAGCTTCTCCTCTTCGGTGTAGCCGGAGAGGTTCAGGACCTCCATGCGGTCGCGCAGGGCGGGCGGGATGGTTTCGAGGCTGTTGGCGGTGGTGATGAACATCACCTTCGACAGGTCGAAGGGCACGTCGAGGTAGTTGTCCCGGAAGTCCTTGTTCTGCTCCGGGTCCAGCACCTCGAGCAGCGCGGACGACGGGTCGCCACGCCAGTCCGCACCGATCTTGTCCACCTCGTCGAGCATGAACACCGGGTCGTTCGACTCCGCGCGCCGGACGGCCTGCAGGATTCGGCCAGGCATGGCGCCGATGTACGTGCGCCGGTGGCCACGGATCTCGGCCTCGTCGTGCACACCCCCGAGCGACGCTCTCGCGAACTTGCGCCCCATCGCGCGGGCGATCGACTGTCCGAGCGACGTCTTGCCGACGCCCGGCGGGCCGACGAAGCAAAGGATGGGCTCGCGTCCGCGGTCGGTCGAGCCGCGCTGCTGCTTGAGGCGCCGCACCGCGAGGTGCTCGACGATTCGCTGTTTCACCTTGTCCAGGTCGTAGTGGTCGTCGTCCAGGATCTCGCGAGCCTTCACGACGTCAACCTCGCCTCCGGTCGACAGGTTCCAGGGGAGCGAAACGATCAGCTCCAGGTACGTCCGGATGACCGACGATTCCGGCGACGCGCTCGGGATGCGCTCCAGCCTCGTGAGCTCGCGGTCCGCCTCGCGCCTCGCCTCGGGCGGGAGGTCGGCCTTCTCGATCCGCTCGCGCAGCTCGCTGAGCTCGGCGTGCTCCGAGTCCAGCTCGCCCAGCTCGCGCTGGATGGCCTTGAGCTGCTCGCGCAGGAAATACTCGCGCTGGGCCTTGCCCATCTGCTCCTCCGCCTGCGACTGGATCTTGCGGCCAAGCTCCAGGACCTCGAGCTCGTGGGACATGTGGCCCAGGAGCTTCTCGAGCTTGGCCTTGGCGGAGTTCATCTCGAGAATCTCCTGACGCTGCTCGGTGGTCAGGCGGATGTGGTTGGCGATGTAGTAGGAGAGGTGCAGCGGGTCGTCGATTGACCCGGCCGCTCCGGCGAGCTCCGCCGGCAGGTGCGGCGCCAGCGTCACGAGCTGCTGGAACGACTGGATGGCCCTCCGCATGAGCGCTTCGCGCTCGATCGTCAGGAAGTTCTCGGTCGACTCGGGGTACATCTCGACGCCGCAGGTGAGGTACGGGTCCTCCGACATCGCCTCGACCAGCCGGATCCTGCGCATCCCGAGCACCGCCAGCTGCACCGTCCCGTCCGGCAGCTTGAGCAGGTGCTGCACGCGCACCATCGCGCCGACGTGGTGGATATCCTTGAAGCCGACGTCTTCCGCCGTCTCGTCGAGCTGGGTTGCGACGGCAATTTGGCGCTCGACCCCGGTCAGGTCGTCGAGCAGCTGAAGAGATTTCTTTCGGCCGACCGACAGCGGTACGAAGATGCGCGGGAAGACCACGGTCGACTTCAACGGCAGGACCGGCAAGTGGGACGGGACTGCGCCCTCCAGGTTGACGGCCGGCATCTCGCTCACGAACGGATTATCCCCCGGCATCGCCCCTTCCCAATCGGCCCGCGGCCAGGGAACCGGGCCCAAGCTGGCATAATCGAGTGGCCCGGAAGGGCGAAACTTTGAGCCAAGCGATAACGGCCGTCATACTCGCCGCCGGTCACGGCACCCGGATGCGGTCGCGTACTCCCAAAGTCCTTCACCCCATCTGCGGCCGCCCCATGATCGACTACGTCCTCGACGCGGTCGCCGAGGCCGGCGCCAAGGACATCAAGGTGATCGCAAACCCGCACCACGCCGAGGTGGCGGGCCACCTGGACGAGAGGGGCATCGCGCCAACCTTTCAGCGCGACCCTAAAGGCACCGCACACGCCCTGCGCCAGATCCCGGCGAACCAGCTGAGGGGCAAGCTCGTCCTGGTGGTCAACGGCGATTCACCGCTTCTGACCGGGGTCACCATCGCGCAGATCGTTCACGCGCACAACGAGAGCGGCGACCCGGCGACCATCGCGAGCGTCGAGGACCCCGGTCGGGATGACGGCCGCATCATCCGCGCCGCGGACGGATCGCTTGGGCGGATCGTCGAGCGGAAGGACGCCACGCCGGATATCAAAGCCGGCGTCCACGAGTTCAACATCGGGGTCTACTGCTTCGACGGGACCAAGCTGGTCGAGGCCCTGGAGCAGGTCGGCGACGACAACAAGGCTGGTGAGTTCTACCTCACCGACGTGTTTTTGCACATTCACCCGGTCGGAATCGTCAAGCTCGCCGATCCGCTGGAGGCGATGGGGGTCAAGGACCGCGTCCGACTCGCCGTAGCGGCCGCGGTCATGCAGCGCCGCATCCTGGAGCGCTGCATGCTCAGCGGCGTGACCGTGACCGACCCTGCCAGCACGTTCATCGACGCCACCGTCACCATCGGCCAGGACACGGTGATCGAGCCGTTCACCGTGATCAAGGGCCACTCGGTCATCGGCTCCGACTGCAAGATCGGTCCGCACGTCCATATAGAAGACGCGCGCATCGGCGACCGCTCGGACTGTGGCCCGTTCGCCAAGTTGAGGCCCGGCACCGAGATCGCAGAGGACGTCCACGTCGGCAGCTTTGCCGAGCTCGTTCGGACCAGGGTGGGTCGCGGCAGCAAGGTGCCGCACGTGTCCTACCTGGGCGATACGGACCTGGGCGAGGATGCCAACATCGGCGCCGGAACGATCACGGCCAACTTCGACGGGACCAACAAGAACCGGACCCAGATCGGCGACGGCGCCTTCGTGGGGGTCGACACGATGCTGGTCGCTCCAGTCAAACTTGGCAAGGGATCGCGCACCGGGGCGGGTTCGGTCGTTACCAAGGACGTGCCGGCCGGCGCGACAGCCGTCGGAGTTCCCGCTAGGGTGGTACGGAGAAAAGCCGTGAGCTCGGATTCGGAATCGGACGCCAAGTGATCGGGCGAATTCAGACAGCGGTCGAGTACGCCAGCGAGGAGAGCTCGCCCTGGGGCGCCCTCAAGCTCATCGCGGGCAGCGCCAACCCCCTCCTGGCCGGCCGCATCTCCGAGAAATTGGACGTGCCGCTGACCGACGCCCGGCTGCGACGTTTCCCCGACGGCGAGATCAACGTCAAGATCGAGGACTCGATGCGCGGTCACGATGTGTTCGTGATCCAGCCGACGTCTCCCCCGGTCAACGAGCACCTGATGGAGCTGTTCATCATCCTGGACGCGCTTCGCCGCGCTTCCGCTGGGCGCGTCACGGCGGTCATCCCCTACTACGGCTACGCGCGCAAAGAGCGCAAAACGCAACCACGCGAGCCCATCTCGGCCAAGCTCATCGCCAACTTCATCACGCTCGCGGGAGCCGACCGCCTACTGCTGTTCGACCTGCACGCCGAGGCCATCGAGGGCTTCTTCGACGTGCCGACCGACCACCTGTCGCCACACCGCATCTTCGCCGACTACTTGAAGACCAAGAACCTTCACCACCTGACCGTAGTCGCCCCCGACGCAGGCGGGGGACGCCGTGCCGAGGCCGTGGCCAACGACCTCCAGGCGCCGATAGCGTTCGGCTACAAACGCCGCACGGGCGAAGGTGACGTCGACACGATCGCAGTCTCAGGTGACGTGAAAGGCCGCGATTGCGTCGTGGTCGAGGACATCATCACGACCGGGGGAACCATCAGCAAGGTCGTCCAGGCCCTGCGCAACCAGGGCGCAGGGCGCGTGCTGGTCGCAGCCACTCATCCCGTGTTCACGGGCAACGCGGTCGAGCGGTTGAGGCAGGCTGACGTTGAAGAGGTGATCGTGACCGACTCGGTGCCTATCGACGCTGACAAGCTGGGCCCGCCACTCACGGTGCTGTCGGTGGCACCCCTGCTCGCCGAGGCGATCATCCGGGTACACGAAAACCGGAGCGTCAGCGAGCTCTTCCGTTAAAACGGGGCCGTCATGACTGGCCAGGAGCTGGTTGAGCTCGTAGTCCTGATCGCGTGCTTCTTCATCGCGGCGCTCGCGAGTGGCACGGAGACGGCGCTCACTTCGGTCGGGCGCCTGCGCGTGCGCTTCCTCGCCGAGCAGGGGCACAAGGCCGCGGAGATCCTGCAGCGGCTGCGGGCCGACCCCAACCGCTTCCTTTCCACGGTGCTCTTCATCAACACGCTCGCGCTGATCATCGCCTCGAGCACGGCGACGCTGCTGACCGACTCCATATTCACCAGGATGGGAGTGCCCGACGGGTGGCGATTGTGGATGGCGCTCCTGGTGTCACTCGTTCTCTCGATCCTCCTCCTGATCGCCGCCGAGGTCACGCCGAAGACGCTCGCGATCAGCAATGCAGAGCGGGTCGCGCTTGCGGCGGCTGGACCCGTGGACAGGCTCGCCACCTTTCTCAGCCCGATCCTTTTCGCCGTGACGATCGTCTCGAGGGCCCTGACCGCCGGTCGCGCGGCGCGAGCGCCCTACCTCTCAGAGCAGGAGCTGCTCACGCTGCTTCACGTCTCCGAAGAGCAGGGCGTGATCGAGGAGCAGGAGCACCAGATGATCCACGGCATCATCGAGATCGGAGACAAGACGGTGCGCGAGATCATGATTCCGCGCACCGACATCGTAGCCGTCGATCGCGACGCCACGCTGCGTGACATCGTCCGCCTCTTCAAGGAGCACCGGCATACGAGGATGCCGGTGTTCGAGAACGACATCGACCATGTCGTCGGCCTGCTGCACACCAAGGACCTGCTGCTCTTCTACACGCTGTCCACCTCGCAGAAGTTCGATCTCGAGAAGATCCTGCGGCCGATCGAGTTCACGCCTGAGCAAAAGAAGGTAGACGAGCTGCTGAACGACATGCGGACCAAGAAGGTCCACATGATGATCGTCGTCGACGAGTACGGCGGCACCGCCGGCCTGGTGTCGCTGGAGGACCTGCTCGAGGAGATCGTCGGCGAGATCCGCGACGAATACGACTCGGCCGAGGAGGAGCAGCTCGTGATCCTCAACGACCACGAGGCCCGCGTCGCCGCCGGCTTTCCCCTGGAAGAGCTCAATTCCCGGTTGGGGCTCGCGATCGAGGAGTCTGGGGACTACGACTCCGTGGGCGGTTACGTCCACGCGGTGCTCGGCAAGATTGCGCAGGAAGGCGACTCCATCACAGGCGGCCGGGCCAGATGGACGGTGGAGAAAGTGATCGGAAGGCGGATCGAGACCGTCCGGCTCGCCGCCGAGCAGCCGTGGCCGGACGAGGCGCTTGGGCGCGACGGCCGTGACGACGCGCGACACCTGGAGGAAGGATCTGGCCACCTATAGCGACCGCGCGGTCGTGCTGCGCAAGCTCGACTACGGCGAGGCCGACCGCATCTTCACGCTGCTGACCCGCACCCACGGCAAGGTGGGGGCGATCGCCAAAGGCGTGCGTCGCCCCGAGTCCAAGCTGGGGCCGTCGCTGGAGCTGTACGGGCACGTGGACGTGCTGCTGGCCAAGGGCCGGGGCGACCTGGACGTGGTGGCGCAGGTGCAGCGCGTGCCCGGATACCGAATCGAAGGGAACGTCGAGACGATGTCTCACGCGGCCCTGATCGCCGAGCTCGCCGAGCGCGTGTGCGAAGACCGCCATCCCGTGGACGGCGTTTACGAGCTGGCGGTGATGGCCCTTTACGAGCTTGCGCGCGAGACGGACCCGCGCCGCGCGTCGGCCTATTTCCTCATGGCGGCCCTGGACCTGCTCGGCTACGCGCCGCAGCTCGCGGCGTGCGTGTCGTGCGAGAAGCCCCTGGCGCCCAAAGCCGCCGCGTTCAGCGCGGAGGCGGGCGGCTTCCTTTGCGACGGCTGCGCGCTCCCCGTGATGTCATTGGTCCCGCTGCCGGCGATCAAGGTGCTTCGGCTGATGGCGGCCGGCGACCTCGACACGTACCGGCGCCTGAAGCTGGACATGGCGTTGATGTCCTCGATCGAAGGCGTCCTCACGACCCAGCTCGAGCATCACCTGGACCGCCGCCTGAAGTCGCTACAGTTCCTGCACCAGATGAGAGGAGCATCGACATGTTGAAAGCAGCCGGCGCATTCAGCGGTTTCTCGGTCGACGACCTGGCCGCGGCCAAGCGCTTCTACGGCGAGGTGCTCGGGGTCGAGGTCGAAGAGATGCCGCAGGGCCTGCGCTTGAAGATCGGGAATGGCATCCTGGTCTATCCCAAGCCCAACCACGTCCCGGCTACCTACACGATGCTCAACTTTCCTGTTGATGACATCGCGAAGGCCGTCGAGGATCTGAAGGGGAAGGGGATCAAGTTCGAGCTGTACCCGGGTATGACCGATCACCTCGGGATCGCGCGAGGCATCGCGAGCGGCATGGGTCCGGACATCGCATGGTTCAAGGACCCCGCCGGAAACATCGTGTCTGTCCTGCAAGAAGCTTGACCGTCTCTCGCGGCCAGGTCATGGAGAAGGTCGTCGCGCTCACCAAAAGGCGCGGCTTCATCTATCCGTCGAGCGAGATCTACGGTGGTTTGTCCGGCTTCTACGACTACGGCCCGTACGGCGTCGCCCTGAAGCGCGCGATCCGGGACCTGTGGTGGCGGCACATGGTCGACCTGCGCGACGATGTGGTCGGACTGGAATCAACGCTGATCATGCCGTCCGACGTGTGGGCCGCCTCAGGCCACCTGACCAACTTCGTCGACCCGCTGCGCCAGTGCCTCGGCAAATGCAAGAAGCGCTGGCGCGCCGACCACGTCACCGGCAACACGTGTCCTGAATGCGGGGGCGAGCTCACCGAGCCCCGCATGTTCAATCTCATGTTCAAGACCAACGTCGGCCCGCTGGAGGACGAGGCGTCTGAGGTGTACCTCAGACCTGAGACCGCCCAGGGCATGTTCGTCGACTTCAAGAACGTCATCAACTCCTCTCGCGTGAGGATCCCGTTCGGCATCGCGCAGCAGGGCCGCGCTTTCCGCAACGAGATCACGCCCGGCAACTTCGTGTTCCGAGTGCGCGAGTTCGAGCTGATGGAGATGGAGTACTTCGTCCGCCCGAACCAGGACGACGAGGCCTTTGATTACTGGCGCAAGGAGCGAATGCGCTGGTTCACCGACGTGCTCGGCGTCAAGTCGGAGCGCCTTCGCTTCTACGACCACCCGCAGGCGAGCCTGTCCCACTATTCGAAGCAGACGACCGACATCGAGTACGAGTTCCCGTTCGGGTGGGGAGAGCTGGAGGGCATCGCCGACAGGACCGACTTCGACCTGGTCGTGCACCAGGAGCGCTCCAAGCAGGACCTCACCTACCTCGACCCGGAGACGAACGAGCGGTATTTGCCGTGGGTCATCGAGCCCGCGGTGAGCGTCGAGCGCATCTTCATCACCCTTCTTATCGATGCGTACGACGAGGACGTGGTGAACAACGAGCCGCGCACCCTGTTGCGCCTGCACCCGAACGTGGCTCCCGTGCAGGTGGCCGTGGTGCCGCTGTCCAAGAAACCGGAGCTGACCGGGCCGGCCCAGAAGGTGATCCAGGAGCTGCGCGGTCATTTTCGAGTCGAGTACGACCAGACGGGCGGTAACATCGGCCGGCGCTATCGCCGCCAGGATGAGATCGGCACCCCGTTCTGCGTCACCGTAGATTTCGAGACCCTGAACGACCAGGCGGTGACCATCCGCCACCGCGACAGCACCGAACAGGAGCGTGTGAAGGTCGCCGAACTCTCCGATCGCCTGGCGGGACTGGTCGGCTGACCGACCGGCTGGCAAACGCACACAATGTCGGACATGCAATCCCCGGGCCCGGTTCTCGTGACTACGACAGAGCGACCTGCAGGCTATGAGGTCAAGCAGGTCCTTGGACAGGTATTCGGCGTCGTGGTGCGCAGCCGCGGCCTGGGCGGAAACATCATGGCCGGGCTCCGATCGCTGGGAGGCGGCGAGATCGTCGAGTACACGCGCCTGGTCGAGGACACGCGCCGGCATGCGATCGACCGGATGATCGAGAACGCTCGGGCGATGGGCGCCAACGCGGTCGTGATGATGCGCTTCGACTCCTCGGAGATGGGGCAGACCATGACCGAGGTGGTCGCATACGGTACGGCCGCGGTCATCGAGCGAAGCACCACATGAGCTTGGCGGTCATCGAGCTGATCGTCGTGATCGCCTTCGCGGTCGTGGGCTATTTCATCTGGGATCGCCGCTACCACGGATCGAACCAGGGTGGCCTCAAGCCGACCAACGAGGTCTTCAAGGACCCGACCACGGGCAAGCTGACCCGCGTGTACGAGGACCCGGCCACCGGCAAGCGGCAGTACAGAGAAGAGAAGAGCTAGCCAGGGCCCGCCGCCAGGGCGTGCTGGACCTCGCCATCAAGCGCCTCGAGCGGTCGCCGAAACCGGTCGTCCGTCGCGTTGTCAGGAGCACAGGAGCTCGGCGGTGCGCAGGTACACATCTACGCACCTCTCGACCGAGGCGAGGTCGACCCACTCCACGTCGGCATGCTCACCCTCACCCGACGGGCCGAAACCCACGGTTGGGATCCCGGCGGCGTTGGTGAGCGCCATGTCCATCCAGTAGGCGGCGCCGATCACCTCCGGATCCTGGCCCAGCACCTCCTTGGCGGCGCGGGCGACGGCCGTCGCCACCGGGCTCGCGGGGCTCACCTCCGACGGCGCTCGCTCCAGGACCACCCTGGCCGACGCCTCAAGCCTGGGGTCTTCTTCTCGCGCGATGGCGATCAGCGCTTCCATCTCTCCAAGGGACCTCGCCGCGTCCTCGCCGGGGATCGTGCGGCGCTCCACCTTGAGCTCGCATCGGGCCGGGTATGTGCTCCACTCCTGGCCGCCTTCGATCAGTGAACAGTGGATCGAGCCGCGGCCGAGCAAGCGATGGCCGGGACCCGCGCGCAGCCGCCGGTCGAGGTTGACGACGCCGGTCAGGATCCGGCCCATGCGGCCGATCGCGTCGACGCCCAGGTCGGCGCGCGACCCGTGCGCGGCCAGGCCCTCGGCCTTGACCTCCAGCCACACGAATCCCTTGTGGGCGAGGCAGAGCCGCAGCTCGGTCGGCTCCGTCACGATCGCCGCATCAGCCCCGAACCGCTCGAGCACGGCGCTGGTGCCGAAGCTCGCGACCTCCTCGTCGGCGACGGCGGTGATGATGAGGTCGCCCTTCAACCCCAGCTTTCTGGCTTCGCGCGCCGTCAGCATGATCGCGGCCAGGCTCGCCTTCATGTCATAGGCGCCCCGGCCGTAGACGCGTCCATCGCGTACCACCGGCTCGAAGGCCCGCTTCATGCCACCGGCGCCAACCGTGTCCATGTGGGCGTTCAGCATCAGGCTCGAGCCGCCGCCGCTGCCTCGCAGGATGCCGATCACGCTGGGCCGGCCTTTGACCGGCTCGACGATCGAGACCTCCAGGTCCAGTTCTCGCAGCCACGAAGCCACGAACTCGGCGAGGTCGGACTCGCCGCTGCCGTCCGCGACCAGGTCGGGGTTGACCGACTCGATCGCCACCAGCCGGCAGACGAGGTCCTCGACATCTCTTAGGAGATTCATCGCAGTGCGTTCCAAACCATAAACATGGACGCGGACCGCACGTCAAGCTAGCCAACCCTGACACCCGACCGGGTTACCGGGCGCGACTAAGATGGGCCCGTTCTCTCGATCCGCCCCGCGCCAAGGAGGCAAGACCATGCCTACAGTCCGCGCCAACAACGTGAACCTCTACTACGAAAAGCAGGGCACCGGGGAACCTCTTGTCCTCATCCCTTACCTCGCGGCAGACCAGGCCTGCTATGCGTTCCAGCTGGGCGACTACGCGAAGCATTTCACCTGCATCTCGGTCGATCTGCGTGGGGCGGGTCAGTCCGACAAGCCGGACAGCCCTTATTCGACCGAGCTCTTCGCGGATGACGTCGCCGCCTTCATGCAGGCGATCGGAGTGGAGAAAGCCCACATCTCGGGGCTGTCGCTGGGAGCGGCGGTGGGGATGTGCCTGGCCTCCAAGCATCCCGAGAAGGTGAAGACCCTGTCGCTGCACAGCGCCTGGCCCAAGACCGACCCTTTCCTCAAGACCGTGGTTGAGAGCTGGCAGGTGATGGCCAAGGGGCTCGGCAGCGTGCCTGAGATGGTGATCGGCGGCATCTTCCCGTGGTGCTTCACGCCCGAGCTCTATGCCGCCAAGCCCGATTACATCAAGTCCCTCGCGGATTTCGTTCGCAGTCGGCCGGTGCAACCGGTCGACGCATTCATGCGTGAGTCGGAAGCCGTGATCAACCACGACTGCCAGGCGGGTCTTAGCCGCATCAAGGCTCCCACCCAGATCACCTTCGGCCGCCACGACATGATCACCTCAACGCGGTTCGCCGACACGCTGCAAGGCCAGATCAAAGGCTCGGAGGTTCACGTCTTCGAGGACTGCGCCCACGCTCCGATTTACGAGAACGTGGCGGCGTTCAACCAGGCGACCCTGGATTTCCTTCAGAAGCACTCCGGGTGATCAAGTGACGAGCCTGGTTGTGGTCTCGCAATATTGGCGACCCAGCACCGTTCAGAAGTAGCAGTAAAACGTCAGGAGCAAGGGCCCGCGCCTCCTCCCCTTCGATGCGGGGCGCTTCTCCGATCAGCCCGGCGGGCCATCCTCCCAATGCCCGCCGGGCACACCCGCCATCGATCTAAGGTGTCCTCTCCCCGAGTAGACGCGACACCTGGAGACTCTTCCAGGTAAGACGCGGCGGCGCCATTCTGTGGGTACTTCACCACCCCCAGAGGAGGCGCCACCTATGACCAATGATGACGTGATCTACCGCAGCCGACTTCGTCTGTTCGCCCTCGCCCAGGAGATGGGCAGCGTGCGAGCAGCCTGCCGGATGCTCGGCGTCCACCACTCCACCTATTACCGCTGGCGACGTCTGCTGCTCCGATACGGACCCGAGCTCCTGCGACCCCGCGAGCGCCGCCAGCCTCGGATGCCGAACGCGATCTCGCCTATGGTCGAGCAACGGATCCTGGCCATGGCAATCGCCTTCCCGGGCTGGGGACCGAACCGGATCAGCCTGGAGCTGGGTCGTCCCAAGTGGGGCGGCATCAAGGTTTCCGGCAACGGAGTCTGGCGGCTCCTCCGTCGACACGGGCTCGGCCACCGTGCCCAACGCTTGGCTTTGGTTTGCGGCTTGGCTGCACCACCTGAACCGGAGCGCAGGCCGCCCCTTCCCGAGCTCCATATCGAAGCTGATCGGCCCGGTCATCGAGTTCAGATGGACTGCTTCTACATCGGCCGGCTTTCGGGCACCAAGGGCGTGGTTTGGCAATACACGGCCATCGACGTTGCCAGCTCATACACCTGGGCCGAGCTGCGGGTCACGCCCAAGAACCCAGCTGCGCAATGGACCTCTGCCCTGGCCCGGCGGGTCGCCGGTGAGCTGGCCAAGAAGGGCTGGAAGCTCGAGGCGGTCATGACCGACAACGCGTCCGAGTTCCGCTCTCAGGACTTCAATCACACCCTGGCCGACCTTCAGGCCAAGCACATCTACATCCGCGCCGGCAGGCCGCAGAGTAATGGCTGCGTCGAACGTGTGCAGCAGACCTTACTCGAGGAGTGCTGGAAACCTGCCTTTGCCCGCTACCTGATTCCCAAGTACACCGGTCTGCAGCGCGACCTGGTTCGGGAGCTCGGGCTCTACAACTCCGACCGCATACACCAGGCCGTCGCATCAAAGGCATGACCCCAGAGCAGGCCATCGGCAACCGTAAGCTGTGGACCAGCAACCCTCAGTGAGGCGTCGCTACATCTCGGGGAGAGGACAATCTAAGGCCCGCTACTGGCCGACCAGCCGGATCGTCCAGAAGTCGGAGGAGAGCCCCGGCTGGATGAGGTACGAGTAGGGCAGGGTGAAGTAGCCCTTCATGCCCCAGTTGGCGCCCCATGAGTTGCGCACGATGAACCACTGGGCCGCATCGTCGTAACCGACCGCCATCACCGCGTGCCCGCCGACCGGCCGCTCGCCCCAACCCGGCATGGGGGCGTGCCCGGTCTTGGCGACGGTCGCGCTCTCGAAGCTCTGGTAGACCGTGAAGCCGAAGACGAAGGGGTAGCCCGACGCGAGGCAGCCCTTCATCTGGTTCATGTCCTGCACAAGGCTCTGGTACGAGATGGCGCGGTCGAGCTCGGCGTCGTTGTAGGCCTTCGCCGATGGCTTGCTGGTGAACTTCGCGATCACGTACGGCCATTCGGGCTCGGGGCAAACGCCCTGGCTCGCCACCGACTTGATCCCGTCGCGGATCTGCGCGCCGCTGTCCGAGCGCACCGTGCCCTCGATGACGCGCTCGTTGTAGTAGATGAACAGGCGCGAGGGGACGAAGTCCGTCATCCGCTGCTTTCTGCGCTCGAACTCGATGGCGCCGGCGATCGCGTTCGCCGTGCAGCTGCCGAGCTGGCCCTGGTTGTACACCTTGGGGCAGCGGCGGCGCAGGTCGACCTTGCTGGGCAAGGCGGTGAGGAACTCGGCCGGGGCGGCGTACATATGGTCGCGCTGATCGGGCTGGTCGGGGATCCACCCGTAACGGGCGATTTTGCGTGGTCTGGTCATGGGCTACTCCTCCAATTCAGGTGGCGCTCTTCCCGCTCGGGATTATCGCCTTAGTCTCGACGAGGTGGAGGCTTAGGCCGGGTTTCCCCCGGCCGTCATCACGCCTGCCACCACCAGGCCACTGCTGGCGTTGCGCAAAACAGGAGGGGGTCCCGCGGGGGAGGACTTACGTCTTCCCCCGCGCCTTACAGGTAGGCCCACGTCGCCACGCTGGGCGAGTCGCCGACGTAGACGTCGATTCCGTGCGGGAACCGGTGCGCCTCCAGCGTGATCGCCGTCGCGCGGGCGTGGCCCTCCAGGATCACCAGCCTCCCATCCGGACGCCGCAGCGCGATGATCTCCGGCACCTTCTTCTCCGAGTGACAGATCCCCGCGGCGAGCGACAGCACGACCATGTTGGTCTGGTCGCCGGTGAACACATGCCCGACGTTGGTCGCGCCCTCGGTCACCTTGCGCGTGACCGGCGCGAGGATCACCCAAGCGCCGCTGTGGCTCGCGTAAAGCATCTCGCCGACCTCTTCTGTGGCGAGGCGGAAGCGCCGCCACTGGATGTCGTTCGCCAAACCCTGGAAGCTGCCCGCGCCCATGCCGAACCCGTGCGTCTTCGAGATGATCCGGCGCCGCAGCCCGTTCTGCTCGTCGTCTTTGAGGTTGGGCGAGCGGGCGGCCTTGAGCGCCGTCGAAAGGTAGGCCGGGTTGGGAGGATCGCCGACGATGTACTGCTGGAAGTCGGGCGACTCGATCTCGGCCTGCAGCCACGCGAGGATCACATGGTCGTCGGTGACCGCGCCGAGGTCGTCCATCGATCAACAGCGTAGCGTCGCCGGGTTGGATCACACTTAACGAGCAATGCCGAAATCACAAAAATGGGTCTACCAGTTCAAAGAAGGGTCGGCGGCGATGCGCGACCTGCTCGGCGGAAAGGGCGCCGGCGCGGCCGAGATGACGCGCGCCGGCATGCCGGTGCCTCCCGGCTTCACCATCACCACCGAAGCGTGCCGCGCGTACCTGGCCCACGGCGGCAAGTTCCCACCCGGACTCTGGGACCAGGTGACAGCCGCCCTCAAGGTCCTGGAGCGCAACGCGGGCAAGAAGTTCGGCAATTCGAAAGATCCGCTGCTGGTCAGCGTGCGCTCGGGCGCGAAGTTCTCAATGCCAGGAATGATGGACACCGTCCTCAACCTCGGCCTCAACGAGGAGACGGCCAAGGGCCTCGCGCTGCTCACGCAGGACGATCGCTTTGCACTGGACGCGCGGCGCCGCTTCATCCAGATGTTCGGCAAGACGGTCAAGGGAATCGACGGCGAGAAGTTCGAGCACGCGCTGGTCGAAGCGAAGAAACGCGCCCGCGTCAAGACCGACCCTGAGCTGAAGCCCGCGCAGCTGCGCACGCTGGTCGCGCGATTCCTCGCCGTCTACAAGGAAGCGACGAAAACCGAGTTTCCGTCTGACCCCGTCGAGCAGCTGCGCGACGCGATCGAGGCCGTATTCCGCTCCTGGAACACCGATCGCGCGAAGACATATCGGAAGATGGAGCGCATCTCGGACGACCTCGGCACGGCGGTCAACGTGCAGATGATGGTGTTCGGAAACATGGGCCAGACGTCGGGCACCGGCGTGGCCTTCACGCGCAACCCGATCACCGGCAAAAGGGAGCTGTACGGGGACTACCTCGCCAACGCGCAGGGTGAGGACGTGGTGGCCGGTCAGCGCGATACGGAGGACATCAGCGCGCTGAAGCGCCACATGCCGAAGGTGTACGCCCAGTTCGACCGGTACGCTCGGCAGCTCGAGAAGCACTACAAGGACGTGCAGGACCTCGAGTTCACGATCGAGCGCGGCAAGCTCTACATGCTGCAGACACGCTCGGCCAAGCGCACCGGCGAGGCGGCGGTGAACATCGCGGTCGCGATGGTGAAAGAGCGCCTCATCACCAAGAAGGAGGCGGTCGCCCGCGTCGAGCCACGGCAGCTGGAGCAGCTCCTGTTTCCGCGCGTCGACCCGAACGCTAAGGTGCACCCGCTCGCCAGGGGCGTGCCGGCCTCACCCGGCGCCGCTTCTGGCGGCGCAGTGTTCGACGCCGACACCGCCGTTGAGTGGGGCAAGCAGGGCAAGGCCGTCATCCTGGTTCGCGTGGAGACCAACCCCAACGACGTGCACGGGATGGTCGAGGCGAAAGGCATCCTGACGCAGACCGGCGGCACGGCGAGCCATGCAGCGCTGGTGGCCCGCGGCATGGGCAGGCCTTGCGTGGTGGGCGCCAGCTCGATCAACGTCGACGTGCGCAAGCGCGTCTTCTCCGCCAACGGGACGACGGTCAAGCAGGGCGACCAGATCACCATCGACGGCACCACGGGTGACGTTTACGTCGGCGACGTGCCGACGATCGAGGCCCGCTCGCTCAGCAAGCACCCGGCGGCGAGCGCGATCCTGCGCTGGGCCGACGAGTTCCGCCGCCTCGAGGTCTGGGCCAACGCGGATTACCCGCGCGACGCGATCAAGGCTCGCGAGAACGGGGCGCAGGGCGTCGGGCTGTGCCGCACCGAGCACATGTTCATGGAGCAGGAGCGGCTCCCGGTCGTGCAGGCGATGATCATGGCGACGACGACCGAGGACCGCGAGAAAGAGCTGGCCAAGCTCCTCCGCATGCAGCGTGGTGACTTCGAAGGGATCTTCAAGGTGATGGCCGGGCTGCCGGTGATCATCCGGCTCATCGACCCGCCGCTGCACGAGTTCCTGCCGAGCCTGGAGGACCTGATCCGCGAGACCACGCACCTCAAGGACACCGGCGAAAACCCGGCGCGCCTGAAGGAGCGCGAGAAGATCATGGCCCGGGTCGAGGAATTGCACGAGGCGAACCCGATGTTGGGCCTGCGCGGGGTGCGCCTCTCGATCCTGTACCCGGAGATCACGCGCATGCAGGTGCGCGCGATCATGGAGGCGGCGTGCAACCTGCGCAAGCGCAAGATCGACGCGCGGCCGGAGATCATGATTCCGCTGGTCGGCACGCGCGCCGAGATGCATTTCGTGCACGAGCAGCTGAAGCCGGTGGCGGAGGCGGTGCAGAAGGAGAAGGGCGTGGCGGTGCCGTACAAGTTCGGCACCATGATCGAGATCCCGCGCGCGGCGCTGACCGCCGGCGAGATCGCCAAGGAAGCGGAGTTCTTCTCGTTCGGCACCAACGACCTGACCCAGATGACGTTTGGCTACTCGCGCGACGACGCCGAGCGGCACTTCATCGTCCGCTACCTGGAGAAGAAGATCCTGCCGCGCAACCCCTTCGAGACAATCGACGAGGACGGCGTGGGGCGGCTGATGGCCATCGCGGTGAAAGAGGGTCGCAGGACGCGGAAGAACCTGGAGGTCGGCATCTGCGGCGAGCATGGGGGAGACCCCGAGTCGATCCATCTTTGCCACAGGCTGGGCTTGAACTACGTGTCGTGCAGCCCGTTCCGCGTGCCGGTGGCTCGCCTGGCGGCGGCGCAGGCTGCGATCGGAGAGGGCACCGGCACCAAGTAACTCAGCACCTCCCCCCTCCACGGGGACAGAGGCTTGCTATGTGGCCGCTCGCTTGGTCATTTCCGCCAGCACCTCCGGCCAGTGCAGCCGCTCGAACACCAATAGCGACGACGCGATGCGGCCGTTCTTGAACTTCAAGTATTCGATCGAGACGACCGGACCGACCGCCGTGTCCGTCACGAAGTCGTAGATCACGCACGCCTCGTCTCCGTCCACGAAGATCTTGCGGATCTCGTTGCGCTTGATGATCGGCGCCAGTCGCCGGAATCCGCCGATGAAGGCGTCTACGCCGCGAAGCTGGGTGTCGCCGACGATGAACTCGGCGTCCGGCTCGAGCATCGGACGGACTTCATCAAACCGCCCTTCGCCGACGGCGTCGATATACGAGGTGATGAGCTCGTGAAGCTTGTTCGCCATATCGACTCGACAATACAACTCGGTGACAATCGGTAACCGGGCGGGCTGATTTCGCTTTGCCACCGGGTCCGCGCGGCTGAGACAATTGCATCGTGAGCCGCGCCGTCGAGGAGCTCAATCGCAGGATGCTGCGGGCACGGGACGCGATCGACCGGGCGTACGCGCAACCGCTGGACATCCCGGCCCTCGCCCAGGTGGCACACGTTTCCGAAGCGCACTTCATCCGCACCTTCCGATCCACCTTCGGCGAGACGCCGCACCGGTACATGCAGCGGCGGCGGGTGGAGGGGGCGATGTTCATGCTGCGAGAGACAGACCGGAGCGTGACCGACATCTGCCTGGACGTGGGGTTCACCAGCCTGGGCACTTTCAGCCGCACGTTCAGCGAGATCCTCGGCGAGACGCCGACGAGCTACCGCCAGAATGCCGAGCTGGGATCGGCGCCGACCTGCTTCACCATGGCCTGGACCAGACCGAGCAGTTTTGGAGAAGGCAGGTCGCCAAACGGTCGATAGCATCGATCTCGTTCCGATCTCTTCGTTCCAAGGAGGTAACCGATGCTCGACTCGATCAACATCTCGCACATCTTCGTCAGCGACCAGGACAAGGCGCTCGATTTCTACGTGGGCAAGCTTGACCTGGAGGTCACCGCCGACATGGACTTCGGGCCGATTCGGTGGCTCACCGTCGGGGTCCCGGGCGATCCGAGCCGCGTCATCCTGCTGGAGAAGCCGGGGGCGCCCGCGATGGACGAGGCGACGGCCGCCAGCGTGCGCGAGCTGGTGGCGAAGGGTGCCAGCGGCTTCACGGTCGGATTCACCACCAAGGACATCCACAAGACCTACGAGACGCTGAAGGCGCGCGGCGTGGAGTTCAACCAGGAGCCGACGGACCGCGGCTACGGAACGGACATCGGCGTGCGCGACCCGTTCGGCAACCACATCCGGATCGTGCAGTTCGCGGGCGAGGGCAGCCAGGCCGCTCCGAAATCCGCGGCGAAGGATTGACAGCGGCGATGAGAATCCGCGTCAAGGTTTTGCAGACGGGCAAGACCGCTTGCGGGATTGAGATCCCGGCCAAGGTGGTGGCCGGGCTCGGTCCCGGCCGGCGGCCCGCGGTCAAGGCGACGATCAACGGGTACACCTACCGCAGCAGCATCGCGTCGATGGGCGGCAAGTTCATGCTCAGCGTCAGCGAGGAGGTGCGGAAGCACTCGGGCGTGGCGGGCGGCGACACGGTCGATCTCGACCTAGAGCTCGACACCGAGAAGCGTGAGGTGAGCGTGCCGGCCGATCTCAAGGCGGCGCTGGACCGCGACGCGAAGGCGAAGAAGTTCTTCGAGGGTCTTTCCTACAGCAATCAGAGGCGGCTGGTGATCCCCATCGAAGGCGCGAAAGCGCCGGAGACGCGGGAACGGCGTGTCGCCAAGACGGTCGAGTCGCTGCGGGAAGGGCGAGCCTAATTCACTTCCCCGCTGCGCGGGGAAGTACCCGGCGCAGCCGGGGGATGGGGCGGTCCTCCCCTAGTTGTTCGTAAATAGAATCGATTACGGAATCAAGGTCCTCATCAACAGACGTCACCGAGAAGCGCAGTACTCGGTACCCATCGCACTCCAACCAAGCCGTTCGTCGTACGTCATAGGCCTCCGCCGCATCGGTCCCATGCTCCGGGCCATCCAGCTCCACCACCAGCCGAGCCGCCAGGCAGCAGAAATCGACCACGTAAGGGCCGATAGGATGCTGGCGCCTGAACTTCCAGCCACCGAGTCTTTTTCCCTTGAGGCGATTCCAGACATTCCATTCGGTGCCGGTCATGGCGCGTCTGAGGCGGCGGGCGAGCTCGGTTTACGGGCGGGGCACTGGAAAACGATCCGGAATTCCTGACACGTTGGATAGCCAGGCTGTTAAGGCCAGTTGAGGCTCCCCATCCGGCGCTGCGCGCCACCTTCCCCGCTGCGTGGGGAAGTGATCTCACTTCTCCGCCCCGCGGGGAAGTACCCCGGCCGAAGGCCCGGGGGACGGGGAGGTGAAAACGCCCGACAATAGAACCAGTGCCCACCCCCTCGTCCGACGACGCCTTCGCCGAGGTCAAGGCGAAGGTCGACCTGGTCAAGGTCGTCTCGGAGCATGTCCGCCTGACCAAGCGCAACAAGGACCTCTGGGGCCTGTGCCCCTTCCACCAGGAGGACAGCCCCAGCTTCAAGGTCAACCCCCAGATGCAGTCCTGGTACTGCTTCGGCTGCGAGCGCTCGGGCGACGTCTTCACCTTCGTCGAGCTGATCGAGAAGACCGACAAGCGCGGCGCCCTCCAGATGCTGGCCGAGCGCGCCGGCGTCGAGCTCAAGAAGCTCTCGCCCCAGGCCAAGGAACGCAGCGACACCCGCAAGCGCCTCCTCGCCATGCTCAAGCTCGCCGCGCAGTACTACGAGTACGTGCTGTGGTCCAGCCCGGCGGGCGAGCCGGGACGGCGCCTCCTCGAGTCACGCCGCGTGAGCGAGGAGACCGCCCGCAAGTTCCAGCTCGGATACGCACCCGCGGGCCGTGGCTTCGCCGAGTATCTGCGGGCCAAGAAACGCTCACTGCAGGACGCGCAGGAGGCGGGCCTCATGCGGCGCGATGGCACCGACTTCTTCGCCGAGCGCCTCGTCATCCCCATCCGTGATGAACGCAGCCAGCCGCTCGCCTTCACTGCACGAACGGTGCGGGCGGACGAGCAGCGCAAGTACATCAACTCCCCCGAGACGCCGTCCTACATAAAGGGACGGGTCATCTTCGGCCTGGACCTGGCACGCGACGAGATCACGCGCCGCGGCCACGCCGTGCTGATGGAGGGCCAGTTCGACGTCATCACGGCGCACCAGTTCGGTGTCACCAACGCCGTGGCGAGCTCGGGCACGGCGCTGACGGACGACCAGGTCCGCCTGCTCAAGCGCTTCACGGACGAGCTGCTCCTGGTCTTCGATGCCGACCGCGCCGGCCGTGCCGCCGCCTTCAAAGCCGTAGAGCTCGCGTCCGCCCACCAGATGCGCACCCGCGTCGCCACGGTCCCGCCGCCGGCCAAGGACCCGGACGAGTTTCTGCGTGCCGCAGGCCATGAGGCGCCGCAGCGCTGGGAGGAGCTCGCCGCCGGCGCTCCGTCGGGCTGGGAGTTCTGGATCCGGGACTCGCTGACCGGCCTCAACACCGGCAACCCCAACCACCTCGAGCTGGCGGCGGCCAAGGCCCGCGACGTGCTCGAAAAGATCCCCGACCCGGCGGTCCGCGAGACCTACCGCGAACGAGCTGCGGGATGGATTGGGGTCCAGCCGCACCTGCTGAGCCCCCTGGCCAGTTCGGGCCGAGGGCCCGAATCGGGCCGGAATGGGGCGAAAAGGACCCCTCCGGACGGTTTGGCTTCGCGGCTGGGGGGGAAGAAACTCACCGTAGGCAGATATCTGCTGCAGTTGCTTGCGGTCAGGCCGGTCGCGTTCGAGCGGGTGCGAACAAAGCTCACCCCCGACGAGTTGGACGAAGGAGACCGCGGAGTGTACGTACGGATGTTGGAGACCTACGAGCGCGGCGGACCCGCCGGGCTCGAAGCAGAGTTGGCGGATTACCCGCCAGAGGAACAGGACCTGATCAGAAGGGCGTGGGCGGCGCCACCGCCGAGTGTGGACGACGATGTGGCCGAGGAGCTGGCGGACAGAATCCGGCTCGACCACATGAAGAGTCGGCACAGTGGGATAATCCGCGAGCTTTCTGAAGCAGAAAGGGGTCGGGATTCGGAAAGGGTGGCACGGCTCGAAGCGGAAGCCAGGGAGCTCTCCCGCGCCATCTCTGAGCTGGAAAGGAGAAGCTGAGATCGCTCGTGTAGTCAAAGCGGCGGCCACGCCGAAGACAAGTAAGGCGGCCAAGGTGGTCGAGAAGCCGGAGCACAGGTTCGAAGACGAGCTGATGGCCGTGGCCGAGCAGCTCATCATCAAGGGCAAGGAGCAGGGCTACCTCACGCCCGACGACATCCTCCAGGGCTTCCCCGAGATCGACGCGGAGCCAGACCAGATCTTCCGCATCTTCGCCGCCTTCAAAGAGATCGGCATCGAGGTCACCGACGGTGAGAAGGATTTCGAAGAGGTCGAGCAGATCGACGACGAGATGCTCCTCGACATCGAGATGATGGACTCCGTCTCCCTTGACGACCCGGTGCGCATGTACCTGAAGGAGATCGGGCGTGTCAGCCTGCTCACGGCCAACGACGAGGTCGAGCTCGCTCAGGCGATCGAGGCCAAGCCGCTGCACGACGCCATGAAGGCGCTGAGCGTGACGGAGGAGTCGGACGGCCGGCAGCGATCGGTCGACGAGATGCTCCCCGAGGTCATCGAGCGGCTCGCCACGGTCAAGCGCAAGGGCCAGCAGGCTCACATCGCTCAGGAGCTGTTGGGCCTCGCCGACCTGGCGAAGCTGCAGAACCTCCTCGACGCGGCCGCCGCTGAGCGCCGGCGCATCGCCACCCATGGCGTCGCCCGCCCGCGCGTGCGCGCCGAGGCTCTCGAGTCGTACCGCATCGCGCGCTACCGCTTGACCGAGCGCTACGAGCGCGCTTACGAGGCCAAGCAGCGGCTGACCGAAGCCAACCTGCGGCTGGTCGTGTCCATCGCCAAGAAGTACATCGGCCGCGGCATGTCCTTCCTCGACCTGATCCAGGAAGGCAACATGGGCCTGATCCGCGCGGTCGAGAAGTTCGACTACCACAAGGGCTACAAGTTCTCGACCTACGCGACATGGTGGATCCGGCAGGCCATCACCCGCGCCATCGCCGACCAGGCTCGGACGATTCGCATCCCGGTGCACATGGTCGAGACCATCAACAAGCTGGTGCGCGTTTCCCGCCGCCTGCTCCAGGAGCTGGGCCGCGAGCCGAGCGACGAGGAGATCGGCGAGGAGATGGGCATCACGCCAGAGAAGGTGCGCGAGATAGTGAAGGTGTCGCAGGACCCCGTCTCGCTCGAGACCCCCATCGGCGAGGAGGAGGATTCTCACCTTGGCGACTTCGTCGAGGACCGCGAAGCCGTCTCTCCCTCCGACGCCGCGTCGCTGACGATGCTGCACTCCGAGGTCGAGGACGTGCTCGACACGCTCACGCCGCGCGAGCGCCGCGTGCTGCAGCTGCGGTTTGGGCTGATCGACGGCCACCAGCGGACGCTGGAGGAGGTTGGCAAGCGGTTCGGCGTGACCCGCGAGCGCATCCGCCAGATCGAGGCCAAGGCGCTGCGCAAGCTCCGCCACCCGTCTCGCTCCAAGAAGCTGCGCGACTACCTGGAGTAACGCCACCCCGCCCTTCGGCCCACCCTCCCCGCACCGGAAGGTGATTCGCAGCCCGTACCGAAGGTCGGGAATGTCCGTTACTGACCATGTGAGGCTTGCAACGACGGCGGCGCTTGCCGCTGCCCTGGTTCTGAGCCTGGCCGGCGCTTGCTCCAACCCATCGACTGCCACCCCCGCGACCCCCAGTCCCACCCCGGTCACCGACTACGGACCGCCTCCCGCCGGCGTTCCGCTGCTCTACGTGCACGACCCCAAGCACGCCTCCTGGCTGATCGGCTTCGACTGGAACGGAAAGCCGCGCGGCACGGTCAAGCTCGCGCTATCGGCTCCGCTGCGGCAAGCTCCCGACGGCTCGGCATTTGAAACGGGAAGCGCCATCAAAGGCGGCGGTCAGGGTTTCCTGGACCGGCTGGGTCAGACGATCCAGGGGCCTCCGGGCGTCGGTTCCACCGTTGCTGAGATGTGGGCGGACGACAGCAGCCACATGTGCCTGGTCACGCTCGACCAGCAGACGTTCACGTGGGGGCTGAGCACGATCCAGCCCGGGCAGCCCACGCGCCCCGTTGCGGTCATCGCGCGCGACGCAGGCATCGGACAATCTGGCATCGACCCGGTCGCGTGCAGCTTCAGGAATGACGTCGCGATCCTCGTGCGCTCGACGATCGCGTGGCCCGCTGAAGAGTGGGTCGTCAGGCTCTCGGACGGCCTCGTGCTCGCCCACCACCAGTACGTGTTCCAGGCGCTGGAATCAGTGGTGGCAAGCCAGGATGGCTTTTACGTCGCAGAGAATTCAGTGCACGCGAGCCCGCTCAGCTCACCACCTCCGACAGCCGCGCCCTCGACGGCGGTCCGAAGTGTCTCAGACAACGCGGTGGTCGCCAACCTCGACTCGAAGCTCACAGCGCTCGGCTTCAGCGGTGACGGTTCGCGGGTCCTCGTGGGCGATCTGATCGATCCTTTCGTGGCACAAGGTGGCGTACCGCAAAACGGCCTGGGACCTTCGCACTTGCAAATCGTCGACTGGAAGACAGGCCAGGTCGAGTGGCGGTACGACGGACCGGAGGCGTTGGGCAGCTTTATCGTCCAACCGGGTGGCAGCGAGATCGCCATTGGGCTGCGGGGAGCCGAACGTCTCGACAGCGGCCCGTGCGGCAGCACGCCAGGGATCTTGTGTCCGGGGGCCAAGGACCCGCTGCGTGACATCCTGATCGTCCGGGGTGATGGATCGATTCTCAAGGTCACCGGGCCGTACGAAACCGCCTGGTGACGTAGATTGAGCGGGGATGCCGGTCATCACGATCGGGAGGCAGTTCGGGGCGGGGGGCCGCACCGTAGGCGAGTTGCTCGCCCGGGAGCTCAAGTACGACCTCCTGGAGTCGCAGATCATCGACCAGGTCGCGCACCGGCTTCAGCTCCCCAAAGAGGAGGTCGAGGCCGAGGACGAGCAGCCCGGCTCGCTGCTCACCCGGCTGCTGGTGGCGCTTGGCTCGGCCAGCACCGAGCCGCTGGTCCCGGTCGACTCGACCGCGTGGACTCCGCCGAACGCCGACCCCGCGTTCGACACGCGCAAGGCGGTGCTGCAGATCACCCAGCAAGTGATCCTGGAAGCCGCTCGGTCCGGCAACGTGGTGATCGTCGGCCGCGGCGGCGCGTACCTGCTGAGCGATCTCCCGGGCGCCCTGCACGTGTTCCTTGGTGCGGCCAAGGCTGTGCGAGTGAGGACGGTCATGGACCGTTACAAAATCGCTTCGGAAGAGGAGGCGATGCACCGCCTGACGCGTGCGGATGAGAACTGGACGGCCTATATCAGGCAGGTCTACGGCCACGATCGTAACCTGCCGGGGCACTACGACATGGTGCTCGACACTGGCCGCCTCGGCTATGAGGCCACGGTGGCCGCGATAATCGCGGCGCTCAGGGGCGCCCACCAACTAACCTAGTCAGCGATGGTCCACTCGCTCGGCTCGCGCACGTCCGGCGTCGACGGCTCCAGCGAAGGCGGCCGCATCAACACCATCAGCCTCCCCGGAGCGCTCGTCCTGTACAGCGTGCCGCTGCTCCAGGCGGTTCAGCGCACGAACCCGAAGGTCAAGCTCTCGGCCGCGCCCGTGCAGGTCGACGGCGCGTGGTGCCTTGAGCTGAGCTACCTGGGAGACGATCCCACCGGAGTGCCTGAGCACTGGCACGGGCACCGCGTGGTGCTCAAGAAGCTCGAGCCGCCGCCCGGTGCCTGACACTTTCGGCCCGCAGAGCAAGATCCGCGACGTCGTCGCCACCCTGGGCGAGCGCGGTCGCGATCTGCTGCGCAAGCACGGGTACGAGGTCGGGGAGGGTTTCGTCGACATCCTCTCCCAGTACCAGAGCCTCGAGCATGCGGCGCGGGTAGACCGCCTGCGGGGGCTGGACACCCTGGTGACGGAACTGAACTCAGCCGCTTAGCAAGAAGGACCTCCCCATCCGGCCCTGCGGGCCACCTTCCCCACACGGTGGGGAAGTGAGAATCCAAGAAGGACCTCCCCATCCGGCCCTGCGGGCACCTACCCCGCGCTGGACGCGCGGGGTCCCCGAGGGAAGTGGGGAAGTGAGAACGGGATCCGTTTACATTCTTTTGAATTGTTCCAATCCGTCAGCGCGGGGTGTACCATGCCACGAAACCGCACTCTGGTTCGTTATACAGGTCGAGGAACACGTCATTGCAAAAGTCGAAGCTGGGACCAGGACAGGGAAAGTGCGCCTGCGGACGGCGCCTGATAGACGCGTCGGTCTACATCTACCGCTCTCACAACGATCGTTTTCTGTTCCACCGTTGCGAATGCGGCACCGAGTGGACCGAGCACGTGACCGACATCGACCCCACCGATCCCGTCTCTTCGGATGAGGTGATCGAGGTCCACCGCCAGCTCTCCAAGTTCGAAGGATCGATCGCCGAGCTCCTCGAAAAGCCCTCCGTCTAGAACCCCACTCCCCAGGGGCCCCATCGCTCGACCCCAGGGATGATGGAGCCCTCCCCCGTGGCAGGGGAGAATGGCGGGGAGTCAAGAAGGTGATTTTCCGGAGATTGGGGCAACTGATCAACCGGGCGCCGTGGGTGATCGTCGGCGTGGCGATCGCGTTCGGGGCCATCGGGGGCATTTTCGGAGGCCCGGTGGCGAAGTCGCTCCAGGTGGGAGGCTTCCAGGACCCGGCTTCGCAGTCGACCATCGCGGTCGCCCGGTTGCAGAGCGCGAGCGGGGTGCGGGCTGACGGCGGTATCGTCGCGCTGGTCCAGACGCCCGACGGCCTGGCCTCACCCTCGACCAAGGCCGAGGTGACCAAGGTCGCGAGCGTGATCGCCGCCGACCCTGAGATCGCGCAGGTCGTGACCTACTACCAGACGCAGGACCCGTCGATGATCGCGCGCGACGGCAGCAGCACGACCGTGGTCGGGTACTGGAAGCCGGTCAGCGACCAGCAGGCGGTCGACGGCGCCACGCGGCTGGCCGACGCGCTGAAAGACGATTCCAGGGTCAAGCTCGGCGGGTTCGCCGCCATCAACCACCAGCTGAACATCCTCATCACGGGCGACCTCGCCCGCGCCGAGCTGCTTGCGTTTCCCATCCTGTTCCTGCTGTCGTTGTGGGTCTTCCGCGGCGTGATCGCGGCGCTGCTCCCTCCGCTGGTGGGAGGCATCGTGATCCTGGGCTCATTCCTCTTCTTGAGGGGCGTGGCCGAGGTGCACTCTGTCTCGATCTTCGCCCTCAACCTCGCGACCGGCATGGGCCTGGGCCTGGCGATCGATGCGTCTTTATTTATGGTGTCGCGCTTCCGCGAGGAGATGGCGAACGACCTGGCGCCCGACCAGGCGATCGCCGTGACGATGCGCACCGCCGGCCGCACGGTTTTCTTCAGCGCGCTCACCGTCGCCGCCGCGGCGGCATCCCTGACCGTGTTCAAGATCAACTTCCTGTGGTCGATGGGCGTGGCGGGGATCATCGTCGCCCTGACCGCCGGGACGATCGCGCTGACCGTCCTTCCGTCGGTGCTGCGCCTGCTCGGCCCGCGCGTGAACATGCTGGCGCCAGAGCGGTGGCAGCAGTCGGCGATGGCCGCCGCTGGGACCTCGGGCTTCTGGTACCGGTTCTCGCACTTCGTGATGCGCCGTCCGATCCCTCTCGCCATCCTGAGCGCGGGCCTGCTGATCGCGCTAGGACTGCCGTTCGCCGGCATCAAGTTCAACTCGGTCGACCAGACCGACCTGCCCAAGAGCAGCGACGCGCGCGTGGTCAGCGACACGCTGATCAGCGAGTACGGCAAGCCGACGGGCGCTGTGCTCACGATCGTCGCCGAGGCGCCCGCGACGAATTCCGCGCAGGTTCTGTCCTACGCCGGCAGCCTGAGCTCGCTGGGCCACGTCACCAACGTCACGACCCCGCAGTTTGTGGGGGGCCGCACCTGGAAGTTCGACGTCCAGACCAAACTCGGCAACTTCGACCCGGCCGCGGCTCAGCTGGTGCAGGACGTGCGCGCCAAGCCGGCCCCCTTCACGGTGTTGGTCAGCGGCCAGGCGGCAGCCTTCGTCGACCTGCAGCAATCCCTGTCCTCGCGCCTGCCGCTGGCGATCGCGCTGGTCGCCGTGGCG
>Ga0307373_10001018_pt1 | contig 53136 bp, 51 predicted proteins | sample OX2MG_FD_202534 | JGI IMG/M metagenome (GOLD analysis project Ga0307373, IMG submission 202534) | Soil microbial communities from Risofladan, Vaasa, Finland - OX-2 | ecosystem: Environmental > Terrestrial > Soil > Coastal area > Acid sulfate soil | place: Finland: Risofladan, Vaasa | collected... | reverse complement strand
TCTTCCGCCTTCCCTTCGCCACCCTGTTCTCCTACGCCATCACCGGCCCGATCATCGGCATGGCGGAGGGGATGCTGGCCGAGACCCTGGACTACACCCGCCAGCGGGTGTCCAAGGTCTGGGGTAAAGCCCTCGATGACCCCTACACCATTGCCGCCATCGGGGAGGCGGCCCGGGAGATAGCCGCCTGCCGGGCTCTGTTGTTCCAGACCCTGACCGACATGTACGCCAAGGTGCAGGCCGGCCAGGAGCCCACCCTGGAGGAGCGGGCCGCCGCCCGCCGGGACCAGGTCCTCGGCACCACCAGGGCGGTGGCCGCCATCGATGACATCTTCGACCGGTCCGGGGCCGGGGCCATCCTGTCCTCCAACCCCATGCAGCGGATCTGGCGGGACGCCCACGCCGCCCGCCACCACACCATCAACTCCCTGGAGCGGGCCCTGTTCAGCTACACCAACGTCGTCCTGGGCCTCAACCCCACCGATCCGATGGTCTAGCCACCCGAAGTAGTTGCGCGGAAACTGTTTCCGAGCGACACTATCGGGGTGCAGGGGGCCAGGCAGGACGTGAGTCAGGACGACGCGGTCAGGCGGCTGTTTGCCGCCGCCCTGCACATCACCTGGTCGTGGATGTCGCCCCCGGTGGTGAGGGACTACCTCCGGCGGGCCAGCGTTGGGGTCGGCCCCAGCCAGTACCAGGCCCTCGTGGTCATCGCTGGTGACGGCCCGGTCCGCCTCCGGGACGTAGCCGCCCGAACCGGGATGACCTCTTCCAATGCCAGCAAAATCGTCACCGAGCTGGTCGATGCCGGTCTGGTGACCAGGCGGGTGCCGACCTCGGATCGACGGGTCACGCTCCTGGAGCCCACGGACGGCGGCCGCCGGGCCGTGGAGAGTCTGGGCCGGGTGGGCCGCCAGATGCTGGCCGAGCGCCTGGAGGGCTTCGAGCCAGACGAGGTCGACATCCTGGGCCGGCTGCTGGAGAGGCTGGTGGCGGCCACCGACGGCTGGACATCAACTCTGGAGAACGAGGACAGGTCGACTCTCGATAACGAGGATATGGAAGAGAAGGGGGAGGGCGCGGCATGACCGTTACCACTGAGGCACGGGTCCGGTTGGACCCCAATTCCGTGCTGGCCCGGGCGGGGAGCATCCTGGACGCCTTCGATGGAGCCCACCCGGTGCTGTCCCTGTCCGAGCTGGCCGCCCGGACCGGGCTGCCCAAATCGACGGTGCACCGTTTTGCCGAGCAGTTGCTAGTGCTGGGTTGGTTCGAACGGGCCAGCGGTGGCTACCGGGTGGGTATGCGGCTGTTCGAGGTGGGCGGGCTGGCCGACCGGCGCAACCGCCTGCGGGACAAGGCGCTGGTCCACCTCCAGACTGTGGCCTCCGTCACGGGCTGCGCCGCCCATCTGGCCGTGTTGGATGCCGGGGAGGTGGTTTACCTGGAGAAGTTGCCCATCCGCGGGCTGACCCTGCCCACCCGGGACGGAGGGCGGATGCCGGCCCACTGCACCGCCCTGGGCAAGGTCATGCTGGCTTACGCCGGGACCGAGGAGATCGAGCGGGTCATAGCCGCGGGTCTCGAGTCGCGGACGGAGCGGACCATCGTGGACGCGGCCGCGCTGCGGGAGGAGTTGGCCCAGGTCCGCCGGCGCGGCGTCGCCTACGACCGGGAGGAGGCCTGTCGGGGGGTGGCCTGCGTGGCCGCACCCATCCGGGGCTCTGGCCGTGCGGTGGCGGCGGTGTCGGCCACTGGCTTCAGCGACGGGTTCGACTTCTCCGCCATCGAGAATGCGGTGCGGCGGGCTTCGCTGGCCACCTGGGACGATCTGTTCGGGCCGGCCCGGCATGCCGAGCACCGCCCCCCGGAGCTCAGGCGAGGCGCTCGATGATGGTCACGTTGGCCTGCCCTCCGCCTTCGCACATCGTCTGCAGCCCGTAGCGCCCGCCGGTCCGCTCCAGCTCGGACAGCAGCGTGGTCATGAGCCGGGCCCCCGTGGCACCCAGGGGATGGCCCAGGGCGATGGCCCCGCCGTTGACGTTGACCCTCGCGTGGTCGAACCCGGTCTCCTTCTCCCAGGCCAGCACGACCGAGGCGAAGGCCTCGTTGATCTCCACCAGGTCGATGTCATCGGGGGTCAGTCCGGAGCGCTCCAGGGCGTAGCGGGTGGCCGGGATGGGGGCGGTGAGCATGTAGACGGGGTCGTCACCGCGGACACTCATGTGGTGGACACGGGCCCGTGGGCGTAGGCCATGGGTCTTGAGGGCGGCCTCGCTGACCACCAGCACGGCGGCCGAGGCGTCCGAAATCTGGCTGGAGACGGCGGCCGTGATTCGGCCTCCGTCCCGCAGGGTCGGCAGCGAGCGGATTTTCTCCATCACCGGCTCCCGTGGGCCCTCGTCGTCGACCACGTTTCCAACCGGCGCGATCTGGGCCTCGAAGCGGCCCTCGGCTCGCGCTCGCAGAGCCCGCTCATGCGAGGTGACGGCCATGGCCTCCATGTCCTGGCGGCTGATGTCCCACCTCTCCGCGATCATGTCGGCGGCCCGGAACTGGCTGACCTCCTCCTGGCCGTACCGGGATGACCAGCCAGGGGAGCCGCTGAAGGGATCGGGGAAGCCCAAGTCGGCGCCGGCCAGCATGGCCGAGGAGATGGGTATGCGCGACATCTGCTGAACCCCGCCCGCCACGACCACGTCCTGAGTGCCCGACATCACCGCCTGGGCGGCAAAGTGGATCGCCTGCTGGGCCGAGCCGCACTGCCGGTCGACCGTGGTGCCGGGTACGTGCTCGGGCAGGCCGGCCACCAGCGCGCAGGTCCGGGCGATGTCGCCGGCCTGTCCGCCGACGGTGTCCACGCAGCCGAAGATGACGTCCTCCACGGCCCCCGGATCGATCCCCGTCCGCGCCATCAGGGCCCGGATGCTGTGGGCGCCCAGGTCGGCTGGGTGCAGCCCGGAAAGGCCGCCGCCGCGCTTGCCCACCGGGCTGCGGACGGCGTCGATGATGAAGGCTTCGGCCATGACCCGACGCTACCGGTCCGGCCCGGGCCGGCTCCGGGTGGGCGTCATCCCGTTCCACAGGCTGGTCCCACCCGGCATGCTGTGGTCATGGAGAAGGAGCAGGGCCCTCTGGACTTCAGCGGGCAGGTGGTTCTGGTCACCGGAGGCACCGCCGGCGTCGGCCGGGGCATCGCCCTGCGCTTCGCGGGCCACGGTGCCCGGGTGGTCGTCTGTGGGCGGCGCGGGCCGGAGGATCCGCTGGGTGAGGGGATCGAAGCGGTCGAGTGTGATGTGCGCCAGTCCGATGCCGTGGAGACCATGGTGGCCGGGGTGGCCGAGCGCTATGGGCGTCTCGACGTCGCGGTCAACAACGCCGGGGGCGGGCCGCCGGCCGATTCGGCATCCGCCTCGCCGCGCTTCACCGAGTCCGTCATCCGCCTCAACCTGCTGGGGGCTATCTGGGTCTCCCAGGCCGCTCACCGCCTCATGGTCGATCAGGAAGAGGGCGGCAGCATCATCAACATCGCCAGCCTCTCCGCCCTGCGGCCGTCACCCGGGACGCTGGCGTATGCCGCCGCCAAGGCCGGCCTGCTGGCGGTGACCCAGACCCTGGCCATGGAGTGGGCCCCCCGGGTGAGGGTCAACGCCGTCAGCCCCGGTCCGGTTCACACAGAAAAGTCCCATCTGTTCTACGGGGACGGGGACGGCCTGGCCCGGGTCGGCGCGAGCATCCCCATGGGCCGTTTGGCCGAGCCCGGGGATGTGGGTGACGCCTGCCTGTTCCTGGCGTCGCCCCTGGCCGCCTACGTGAGCGGCGCCAACCTGTTGGTCCACGGGGGCGGTGAACGTCCTCCGTACATCGAGGCCGCCTCGGAATAAGCCCACCGGGGGTTGACTAGAACGTGTTCCTGTCAACTGGTGGAACACGGCCGGGTGCGTGCGGTCATCGACCAAGGGGCTTGCGAGAATGAACAGCCAGAGCGAGCTTCACCCGAGCCCCTGGCGTCGGTCCGGCCGGGTGCGTGGCCTGCGGAGCTTCCTGGCCGCGTGGGGCGGCCGTGGACATAGTTGCCACCGAGACGGTTCCACTAAGGGTCGAAAACTTGATCAGGGATGCTGGCTGGAGACGCTGACCGTCTCCCCGGTCATATAGGAGGAGTAGTCACTGGCCAGGAAGACCATCACGTTGGCGACTTCCCAAGGTTCGGCTGAGCGGCCGAAGGCCTCCTTGGCCTCGAGTTCGGCCAGCAGCGCCTCATCGGTGACCTTGGCGAGGAAAGGGTTCATGGACAGGGACGGAGCCACGGCGTTGACCCGCACGTTGTGACCGGCGGCCTCCATGGCGGCACAGCGGGTGAGGGCCATGACCCCCGCCTTGGCCGCGGCGTAGTGGGCCTGGCCCTTCTGGGCCCGCCAGCCGAGCACGGAGGCGTTGTTGATGATGCTGCCCCGGCCCCGGGGCAACATGTGGCGCAGGGCCGCCCGGGTGCAGCGGAAGGTCCCGGTCAGGGACACGTCCAGGACCCGGCTCCATTGTTCATCGGTCATATCGACCAGGTCCACGGTGCCGCCCAGGCCGGCGTTGTTGACCATCACATCCACTCCGCCCAGCTTCTCCAGCGCCGTATCCCACAGCCGGACCACCGCCGACTCGTCGGTCACGTCGCAGGGAACGAAGTCGACTCCGAGGTCGTCAGCCGCCTCGGCCAGCCGGCGGGGGTGGGCGTCGCTGATGAGGATGCGGGCGCCCTCCTCCTGGAAGCGGCGGGCGGTAGCCAGGCCGATCCCGCCGCCGGCGGCGGCGGTGATGACCGCCGTCTTGCCGGCCAACAGGCCGTGGCCGGTGGGGTAGTCGGGTCTGCGGGGCGGTTCGGTCATCTCGGCTCCTTGGGCAGGCCCAGGGCCCGCTCTCCTATGACATTGCGCTGGATCTCGTCAGTGCCGCCGTAGATGGTGTCGGCTCGGGAGAAGAGGAGGACCCTCTGCAGCCGGGACAACCCGCCCGGAGCGATCACCTGCCCGCCCGGTCCGAGGACGCGGGCGGCCAACTCTCCCAGGTCCCGGTGCAGGCCCGACCAGTACAGCTTGGTGATGGTGGCGGGACCCTCCGAAGAGGCGCCGGAGGGGTCGCCAGCCAGCACTCGCAGGGCGTTGAATCGCATGATCCGCAGCCGGATCCATACCGAAGCCAGTACCTGGCGGAGCCGGGGATCCCCGAGCGTCCCTGCCGCCCGAGCGGCCTCGACCACAGTGTCGAACTCGTTCTGGAAGTCCAGGACCTGGGCCAGGGTCGACGCGCCCCGCTCGAAGGCCAGGGTCCCCATGGCCACCCGCCAGCCGTCACCGGGCGCGCCGACCACCTGAGCAGCGTCGGTCTTGGCGTCCTCGAAAAAGACCTCGTTGAACCCATGAGTCCCGGTCAGCTGCACGATGGGCCGGATGGTGACGCCGGGCTGTCTCATAGGCACCAGGAGGTAGCTGAGGCCGCGGTGCCGGGCCGCGCCCGGATCGGTCCGGGCCAGCACGAAGCACCAGTCGCTCAGGTGGGCCGAAGAGGTCCACACCTTCTGGCCGTTGATGATCCACCGGTCACCCTTGAGCTCCGCCCGGGTGGCCACCGCGGCCAGGTCCGATCCGGCCCCGGGCTCTGAGTAGCCCTGGCACCACAGCTCCCGGCCGTCCAGGATCGGGGGCAGGAAGCGGGCCTGCTGTCCGGCGTTGCCGAAGGCGATCAGAGTCGGACCGACCAGGGTTTCCCCGATGTGGCCGAGCCGACCCGGAGCCCGGGCCCGGGCATACTCCTCGTGGAACACCACCTGCTGCACCAGGGCCAGGCCCCGGCCGCCGTGTTCGACCGGCCAGGCCGTTCCGCTCCACCCGTGACGCCCAAGATGGGCCTCCCAGGCCCGGCGGCCCTCGACCATCTCGTCCTCCCGACCCGGCCCGCCGCACCCCCGCAGTCTTTGGAACTCCCCGTTCAGAGAGGACTCCAGGAATTCCCGCACCTCGGCGCGGAATCGCTCTTCCTCCGGGCTCGGGGCGAGATTCACCCGGGGATATCGGCCGCCGGGCCCTGCCCGCCAGTGGAGATACCCGGCTCGATGCCGCGCCCGAGCCCGCTGATCACCTGGGCCGCTTCGGTCATGATCGACTCGATCACCTCGGCCACGGTGGGCAGGCTGTCGATGAGGCCGGCCACCTGCCCGGTGGGCAGGATGCCCGCATCGGTGTTGCCCAACACCAGCGAAGCCCGGGTAAGCATGGGGGCATTGGCGGCCATGGCCACCTGCCTGAGGCTGAGCCCGCTGTCGCGGTGCATGGCCAGGCCCTCCTTGACCAGATCGACCAGCCCCGTCTCGGTGAGACGCCGAAGGCGCAGGGCGCTGCTCAGCGAGCGCAGCGCCGCGGCCGGAGGAAAGGATGCCTCCAGGCGCTGGATCAGGGGAGTACGGATGACCCGCTGGGGGACTCCGTCCACCGCGGTGGTTACCACCGTGTCGGTGACGGCCGCAGCCAGGTACATGGCCTTGATGGGGTCGGGCACGGTGCTCTCGGCCGTCAGCAGGAAGCGCGTTCCCATGGCGATCCCGGCTCCGCCCCAGGCAAGGGCGGCCACCAGGCCGCGGCCGTCCTTGAAACCGCCGGCGCCGAGCACGGGGATGTCAACGGCGGCCGCCACATCGGGTAGCAGAAGGGAGGTCGGCACCGGGCCGGTGTGGCCGCCTCCTTCGTGGCCCTGGGCGATGACGGCGTCAACGCCCCATGCGGCCACCTTTTCCGCGTGGCGCCGGGCGGCCACGGTCGGCATGCAGATCACACCACCGGCCCGCAGGCGCCCGATCAGATGGGGATCGGGTGCCTGGGCGAAGCTGGCAACGGCCACCTCCTCGGCCACCAGGAGATCGACGAATCTGCCCACCTCGGCATGATCGGAGCGCAGGTTGACGCCGAAGGGTGCAGAGGTGCGCGACCGGACTTCAGCCACGGCCTGGGTCAGTTCCCCAAAGCTCATGGTGGCCGAGGCCAGTATCCCGAGACCACCAGCCTCCGAGGTGGCGCTGGTCAGCCGGGCGCCGGCCACCCAGCCCATGCCCGTCTGGACGATGGGGTAGCGGACGCCGACCAGGGCGCAGAAGGGAGTATGGAGGGAGGCGGCCACCGTGCGTATCATCGCAGCGGCCGGCCCGTGTGCGTCTGCTCCGGTGCCAGAGGGTGGGATGAGCACCGTCATCGATGGGATCGAGGGGATCAGGTCGGCGGTTGGTCGTCACCTGGGTTGGAGCCCGTGGGTGGAGATCACCCAGGAGCGGATAGACCTCTTTGCCGAAGCTACGGGCGACCACCAGTGGATCCATGTGGACCCGGAACGGGCCGCGGCCGGACCGTTCGGCACCACCATCGCCCACGGCTATCTGACTCTCTCGTTGGTCAACCAACTGCTCCCGCAGGTGGTGGAGGTGAGCGGAGTGAGCATGGGAATCAACTACGGAGCCGACCGGGTGCGGTTTCCCAGCCCGGTGCCGGCGGGCGCCCGCCTCCGGGCCGGGGTCGAGCTCACCGCCGTCCAAGATGTTCCCGGTGGGATCCAGACCACCATGGTGGTGACGGTGGAGATGGAAGGATCGGACAAGCCTGCCTGCGTGGCGGAGTGCCTCAGTCGGTATCTCCGTTGAGTGGGCCACGAACATTGGCGGAGGAGAGCTGTGGACAGCGCTGATCTTGGTGAACTGCGGGCTATAGAAGGGCTCAAGTACCGCTATCTACGCTGCTTGGATCTCAAATTGTGGGACGAGTTGGCCACCGTCTTCACCGAGGATGCCAGTGCCAGCTACGCCGGGGGGAACCTGAACTTCAAGGGCCGGGACAGCATCATCGACTTCCTCCGTGGGGCCCTGGCCACCCAGCTCACCAGTCACAAGTGCCACCATCCGGAGATCGAACTGCAATCGGAGGAGCGGGCTGTCGGGGTGTGGGCGCTCGAGGATGTGGTCATCGATCCCGACGCCGGCTACACCATCAGAGGGGCGGCCTACTACCGCGATCGCTACCGCAAGACGGACGGCCGCTGGCTGATCGAGCACACCGGATACCGTCGGGTCTACGAGGAGCTCGAAATGAGGAAGCCGCCCGCTCAGGGTGGAGCGGTGATCACCGCCGACTGGTGGAAGACCGACGGGCGCTCCAGCCTCGGCGTGCCCCGGGACTGAATTCTGGTCAAAAGGGAGAACTCTGGCGTTAGCGAGCTGTCCAGTCAGTTGGTGGTGGGCATCGTCATGGGGTCGATGTTCGCGGTCAGCGCCAGCGGACTGGTGGTCACCTTCAACACCACCGGGATCTTCAACTTCGCCCACGGGGCCATGGGCATGTTCATGGCCTATCTGCTCTGGCAGCTGTGGCAGGGCTGGGGTCAGCTTTATGGCGCCATCTCGGCCATGGTCCAGGCCGAGGGCCTGTCCGTGCTCATGGTCGAGCAGTTTGCCGAGGCAGCCCTGGCCGTGGCCCAACGGGCGGCCGTGATGGTCAACGGTCGCATCGAAGTGGAGGGATTCTCCCGATGAGGTGGGAGATCAGGTCGTACGGGCCTACATCGGGACGACCACCGGATGATCCGGGCCCCGGTCGGGGAATGGCCCGTAAACAGGAATCCGTTCTAGTTTGACCATGCCCCGGGGCAGCGGTGCGGGGCCCGATCGAAACGCCGGAAGCGGAGGATTCCAACTTGAACCTGGCCATGCTGCTCGACATCCCGGCCTCCATCACGCCGGAAGCCTCCGCCCTGGTCGGGGTTCGACAGGAGTGCTACGCCGACCTGCGCCGGGCCGCCGGTGGGGTGGCTGGGACCCTGGCCGCCCTGGGTGTGAGGGCGGGCGACCGGGTCGGGATCTTCGCCACCAATTCGGCCGAGTACGTGGAGACCCTCTTCGGCGTGGCCATCCTCGGGGCGGTGTCGGTACCCATGAACTGCCGGGCCCGAGGGGATGAGTTGGCCCACCTGCTGGCCGACTCCGGCACGCGGGTCCTCTTCAGTGAGGAGCGCTATCGGGACCTGATAGCGGCGGCGGTACCCGACGGCCTGCCGGTCGTGTATTTGGACGGGGACTACCGGGACCGGCTGATCTCTGCCGATGCCGATGCGGGTGAGGTGGTGGCCGACGTCGAGGACGATGACGTGGCTGTGATCCTTTACACCAGCGGCACCACCTCCTTACCCAAAGGGGTGATGCTCACCCACGGCGCCCTGGGCGGCTACGTCATGGGACGCATCGAGTGCGCCGACGGCACCGACCGGGGCCGGATGCTTCTATCGGCTCCGCTTCACCACGTAGCCGCCATCTCCTCGCTGTTGTCCTCCATCTACTCGGGGCGCACCGTGGTGGTCCTACCGCAGTTCGACGCCGCCGACTGGCTGGCGGCGGTGGAGAAGCATCGGGTCACCAGCGCCTTCGTGGTACCCACCATGCTGTCCCGCATCATCAGCCAGCCCGACATCGCGGACCGTGACCTCTCCAGCCTGGAGCTGGTCACCTACGGGGCCGCCCCGATGCCCCCCACCGTCATCCGGCGGGCCCTGGAGCTGTTCCCGGCCTCAGTGGGCTTTTCCGGTGCCTACGGCCAGACCGAGACGACCTCGACCGTCACCGTCCTCGGTCCGGACGACCACCGCCCCCCGGGATCGGACCAGGACGTGGAAGCCAGCCTGCGCCGCCTGGCTTCGGTGGGCCGGGCGGTCGATGACGTGGAGCTGCGCATCGTCGATGAGGCCGGCGTCCCTCTTCCGGCCGGCTCCATCGGTGAGGTGCAGATCCTCACCGGGCGGACCATGACCGGGTACTGGGGGGCGAGCTCAACCGCCACGGCCCGGGCCCTGGATGAGGAGGGTTGGGTCCACACCGGGGACCTCGGCTATCTGGATGACGACGGGTATCTGTTCCTCGGTGGACGGGCGGGAGATCTCATCATTCGGGGCGGGGAGAACATCTCACCCGAGGACGTCGAATCAACCCTCTACGAGCATCCGTCCGTGTCCGAAGCTGGCGTCGTGGGCGTGCCGGATGAGGAGTGGGGAGAGGCCGTTGCCGTGGCCGTGGTCCCCCGCCCTGGAATGAACCTCACCGCCGAAGAGGTCCTGGCCTTCTGTGCCGAGCGGCTGCCGGGCTACAAGCGCCCGGACCGGGTCCTCGTCCTGGAGGCCCTGCCCCGAACCTCGACCGGGAAGCTCCTCCGCCGCGAGCTCCTCCCTCTCTTCATCGGGACCGGGCTGGGGGCGGCTGGATGAGGAAGGACGTCAAGGAAACGGCCCAGTGAGCCACCGCCTGTATCACTGGGCGTCCTCGGCCGCTCGGTAGGGCTGGGCGCCGGGGGGAAGACCGCCCGGGAAGTTGTGGAAGTAGGACAGCTCCTGGGTCCGGGCCGAGATGAGCCAGCTGCCGGCCGAGCGGACGAAGCGGTCGTGGTACCACAGACCGCAGAAGAAGACCGTCGGTCCGCGGTCGGCTCCGGTGTCGAGGACCATCGGGTTGAAGCAGATGGTGGCCCCCTCGGCTTCATCCCCGTGCAGGGACAGGATGGTCCGTCCCATCAGGTGCTGATAGGAGAGCATCATCGGCAGAACCGCCTGCAGATGGCTCTTGAGCTCAGCCACCGTCCCCCGGATGCTCCCGGTGGCCGTGTAGTCGATTAGAGCGTCGGGACTGAACAGCCCATCCAGGTCCTCCCACCGCTGCCGGTCGACGGCGTCGGCATAAGCGGCCACCAGGTCCTCGATGGCCATCCGGTCGGCCAGGACGTCGGAAGAGGCCACCGACCGCCCGCTATCGGGACCGGGAGGCGAGCAGATCCTCGGCCATGCGCCGGAAGCCCTCTTTCCAGTCCACCCGAGCTGGACCGATCAGTTCGACCATGCGGGTGGCGTCGACGGCCACGCTGGAGATGGCGGCGGGCGTTCGGGTGAAGTGCGGTTCGGCTCCGATGATGGAGCCGACGTAGCGGCACCACTCCTCGGCGCTGACCGTGTCAGGGCCAGCCCAGTTCACGACTGTGACAGGAACGGCGGCCGCATCCAATAGGCCCGGGATCAGGCCAAGTATGTCGTCCTCATGGATGGGGTTGAAGACGTTCGGTTCCTCCGTGTGCAAGGCGATGTCGGTGCCCGCAGCCATCATCTCGGCGTGCATGCGCGGCCAACCCCAGCTGTCCCCGTAGGGGACGTTGAGCCGGGCGATGGTGGTGGGTATGTCCAGCATGCGGGCGGTGCAGCGGACCACCGCTTCGGCGGCGATCTTGCTGATGCTGTAGGTGGTCAGGCCGGCCGCCCGGTGGTTGTCCCCCAGGGGGTCGGATTCCTTGAAGGGATGAGCACCGTCGGGCTGGTAGACGCCCGTGGACGAGCAGTGCAGCACAGCCGTGGCCCGCCGGCAATGGGCCATGAGCAGGCCGATTCCCTCGGCGTTGGCAGCCAGGGCGGTGTCGAAGTCGGGCGGATGGAGGACGGCAAAGTTGAGGACGTAGTCGAAGTCGTCCGGAAGGGCCCCGAAGTCGGCCACCACCAGATCGATCTCAGCACAGGTGATGCCGGCCTCCTCCAGGCGGGCCCGGCGCCGGGCAGAGCTGAACCGGGCCGCGCCCCAGACCTCGTTATCGGCCGCCAGCCGCCGGGCCACGGGGTAGCCCACGGAACCGGTGAGCCCAGTAACGAGGATCTTCTTGTCTCTCAGGGCAGCCATAGGCAGATGCTCCCACGTGGCCGGCCTGGCGGCCACGGGGCCGGTCCGCTGCCTGGAACGCGGCCATCGCCCCGGAGCGAGCCCAAGCCGGTACGGTGGCCGGGTGCAGGTCGAGGTCCTTCTCACCGGCATCGGCGGTCAGGGCGTGCAGCTGTGCGCCAAGGCCCTGGCCATGGCGGCCACCGCTGACGGGCGCCAGGCCATGCTGTCGGCCCACTACGGCGGGGAGATGCGGGGCGGCCAGACCGAGGCGTCGGTGGTCGTGGCCGATACCGGGTTGCGGTCCCTGCCCATCCTGCCCAGTGCCGGCTCGGCCTACGTGATGCACCACGCCTACTGGCCACCCGTGAGGGACCGCCTGCGCCCCGGCGCCCCAGTCGTCTTCAACACGACCGTGATCGGTCCCGCCGTGGATCTGGACGGGACGGCTGATTTCCGGACGCTAGGTATACCGGCCACAGCCATGGCGGCCGAAGCGGGGGCGCCGATGGCGGCCGGCTTCGTCCTGCTGGGGGCCTTCGCCTCGGTCACCTCCCTGGCGTCGATCGATGCCATCGTGGCGGCCATGACCGAGCTGGTTCCGCCCTACCGGCGCGAGCACATCCGGGCCAACGAGATCGCCATCCGCTCCGGGGCGGACGCGGCCGAAGCCGGCGCCGCCAATCTGTGGGCCGGGGCCGGACGATGACGCCGGTGGTGGTGAGCCGGGGCACGGTCACCATCGACGTGGAACGGTGCAAGGGCTGTGAACTGTGCATTCCGGCGTGTCCGCCCGCCGTCCTGCACATGTCCACGGAGGTGAACCACACCGGCTATCGCTATCCACTCCTGTCACCCGGCTGCACCGGCTGCCAGGCCTGTCATGCCGTCTGTCCCGACTACGTCTTCGAGGTGTACAAGTACGACCGACCGCGGTCCATCGGGATTCCCCCGCCCCCGGTGGCGGCCGCCGAGGTCGCGCCGTGACCGCCTCCCTGCTGCAGGGATCGCGGGCGATAGCGGATTCAGCCATTGCCGCCGGTTGCCGTTTCTTTGCCGGTTACCCGATGTTGCCGTTCACCGACCTGCTGGAGGCCATGAGCGCCAAGATGCCCGACGTCGGAGGCACATGCATCAACGCCGATTCGGAGATCGAGGCGGTCAACATGGCCCTGGGAGCGGGGGCGGCCGGGGCCCGGGCGGCCACGGGATCCTGTGGGCAGGGAATCGCCCTGATGCAGGAAGCGATAGCCGAGGCCGCCCTCAACGAGGTTCCCCTGGTCGTGTTCAACATGGCCCGGGGCCAACAGGACTACTGGCAGGCGACGCGGGGCGGTGGATGGGGCGACTACCGGACCCTGACCCTGGCGCCCAAGGACGTGGTCGAGGCCGTCACCCATACCCAGCTCCTCTTCCACCTGGCCGAGACCTACCGGGCTCCGGTCTGCCTGTACGGGGACTACCTCGTGGCCCACACCCACATGAGCGTCGATGTCGCCCCACTCGACTTCGGCCCATTGCCGGACAAGAGTTGGGCTCTGGACGGCACCGCCGGGGGTACGGGCCATGCCCGCCAGATCTGGACCTGGGCCATGGGCCGGGACGACGCTCCCGGGCCGGGACCCGATGTGCACTGGAGACGCCTGGCGGAAAAGTTTGCCGCCATGGCCGATGTCGAGGCCCGTCACGAGTCCTTCCGGTGTGAGGACGCCGAGTGGGTGATCGTCTCTTTCGGCACCGCCGGCCCCTTCATCGACTACGTGGTCGAGGAGCTGCGCGCCGAGGGCGTCCGGGTGGGCTCGTTCCGCCCGATCACCCTGTGGCCCTTCCCCGAGCCCGCCCTGTACGAGGCAGCCGGCAGAGCCCGCGGGGTTCTGGTCTACGAGGTCAATGCCGGCCAGATGGTGGATGACGTCCGGTTGGCCGTCCGGGGACAGGTGCCGGTCCGGTTCATCGGCGGAGTCAGCATCGATTCCTCGGGCATGAGACAGGGAGATCTCCTGACCGTGGCCGCCATACGATCGAGGGTCATGGAGGCAATTGCTGCGGGGCCGGAGGCCAGTCCATGACCGGACCATCGGCAGGGACGGCCGGCATCCAGGGCGCTCACAAGGTTGCGTCCGCCCGGGCCGGCCTGCAGGTATCCGAGGACCACCACCTCTGTCCGGGCTGCGGACATCCGGTGGCCTGGCGAATTCTCCTGGAGGTCATCGAGGAGCTGTCCCTGGCCCAACGGGCTATCGGGGTGGTGGGCCACGGCTGCTACACCAACATCGTCAGGATGGCCGACATCGACTTCCTGCAGTGCCTGCACGGCCGGGCCCCGGCTGTCGCCACCGGAGTCAAGCGGGTCCAGCCCCAGGCCGCCGTGTTCACCCTCCAGGGAGACGGGGACATGGCCTCTGAGGGTCTGGCCGAGGTGCTGCACGCCGCCGCCCGAGCCGAGAAGATCACCGCCATCATGTTGAACAACGGCGTGTTCGGGGACACCGGGGGCCAGATGACGGCCGCCAGTGTGGTGGGCCAGAGGACCAAGACCAGCCTGGAGGGACGGGCGCCGGAGTTCCACGGCTACCCCGTGCCGGTGACCGAGCTGGTGGCGGCCATGCCCGGCGCCGCTTACGTGGCCCGGGGCGCGGTCAACACGGCCGGGGGGGTCGCCCAGACCAAGCGATATCTCAAAAGGGCGTTCGAGACCCAGATGTCGGGGGAGGGCTTTAGCCTGGTCGAGGTGCTGACCATGTGCCCCACGGGCTGGTTCGTGCCCACTGCGGCCGGGCCCGGCTATCTGGCCGAGCAGATGCAGCCGACCTATCCGACCGGCCCGCTCAAGGATTCCCTCCAACCGGATTGAGGGACCGTTCCGGACGGCAGGGGTGTGGCCCGAATTGTAGTAGAACGTGTTCCAGTCAGTCACCTGGCTGCCGAGCTCGGGAGGGAGCATCCGATGGGAATGCCGGACGGAATCGGAGTGGTCGACACCATGATCGCCTTTCCCCACGGGGATCACATGGCCGAGACCTATGCCTTCATTACCCGCCAGACCAAGGACCGTCAGTCGAAGGAGGAGTTCTCGTTTCCGGCCGAGTACATGTTCAAGCATGTCCCGAACAAGGACATCCACACCAGCGACCCGGTCTCCTTCACCCTTCAGGAGATGGACCGCTGGGGAGTGGAAAGGGGTCTGATCGGGATCGGCGGGGAGGACGGCAGCGGTGAGACCGCCCTCAAGCTCCACCCCGACCGTTTCATCCCCTCTGCCGGCTGTGAGCCGAACGAGGGCATGGAGGCGATCCGCAAGCTGGTCCGCTTGTACGAGACCTACGGGGTACGGGCGGTAACCGCTTTTCCGTCCGGCACCTTCCCCCAGGTGGCCATCAACGATAAAAAGATGTATCCCATCTACGCGAAGTGCGTGGAGCTGGGCCTGCCCATCTTCTGCTGCGCCGGCGTCCCCGGACCCCGTTTGCGCTTCGCTCCCCAGCACGTCGAGCTCATCGACGAGGTGATGTACGATTTCCCCGAGCTGGTTTTCGTCACTCGTCACGGTTGCGAGCCCTGGACCGAGTTGGCCGTCAAGCTCATGCTCAAATGGCCGGGTTTGCACTACTCGACCAGTGCCTTCGCGCCCCGCTACTACCCGAAGGCGGTCATCGACTTCGCCAACACCCGGGGCGCGGACAAGATCATCTACGCCGGGTACTTCCCCATGGGCCTCTCCCTCGAGCGGATAATGACCGAGATGAACGGAGTGCCGCTAAAGGACGAGGTGTGGCCCAAGTTCCTACGGGGCAACGCCCTGCGGGTGCTCGGCCTGGATTCCTAGCCCGGACCGCCGGCCTCGGAGCCGGCGCGCTCATAGGCCCATCGGTCAGGACCGATGTAACGCCGCCTCCGGCGTTCCGCTAGAGATCGGCCAGGCCGAGTGGGACGGTGTTGGCCTCGGTGCCTCCGTCTACTTCCAGGACCTTCCCACTCACAAAGCTGCCGGCCTCCGAGACCAGGAAGACCACCGCCGCAGCTATATCCTCGGGTCGGCCCAGGCGTCGGGTGTGGGTCCGGGCGATGATGCCGTCCCGGATGGAGCCTTCCAACATGGGGGCCAGGGCCTCGGTCTCGATGGCCCCGGGAGCGACGGCGTTGACCCGGATGCGGGGGCCCAGGTCGGCGGCGAGGAATCGGGTCAGGGCGTCCAGGGCGGCCTTGGCCGTTCCATAGGCGAGATAGCCCCGCTCGGGCAGGTGTCCGGCGGCGGAGGAGATGTTGACCACGGCCCCGCCGTCGCCTTCCAGCATGAGCGGGACGGCGGCCCGGGTCAGCTCATAGGCAGTGAGGACGTTCCAGGCGAAGGCGTCGCCCAGATGGCGGGACTTGGTATTGAGGAACGGCCTGGGGGCGGTGCCGCCCACGTTGTTGACGACTATGTCGAGGCGGCCATAAGCCGCCGAGGCGGCCTCCACCAGCCTGGGCAGGTTTTCCAGATCGGATAGGTCAGCGGCCACCACCTCGACCCGGCGTCCCAGGGAGCCGATACGCGCTGCCACCTCGGCCAGCGAGTCGGCCTGGCGGGCGGAGATGACCAGGTCGGCCCCCGCCTCGGCCATGCCCAGGGCGCAGGCGGCGCCAATACCCCGGCTCCCCCCGGTCACCATGGCCACCCGGCCGTCGAGGCGGAAGCGGTCCAGGATCACCGGTCGGACGGTAGCCCCCGGTGCGCGGGTAGGTCCTGGTTCCCTACCGCTGGGCGGAACCGCCCAGGGCCGGGGAGCTCGCTTGGGCAGGTCGGGACCCGACCAGGCAGAATCTCTATCTGAACCGCCTGGGCCCCTAGCCCGGGCCAGAAAGGGATCCATGCAGCGGATGACCGGGTTGGACGCGGCGTTCCTCTACGCCGAAACCCCCAGCCAGCACATGCATGTGGCTCTGGTCGGGGTGTTCGACACCGCCTCTATGAAGGGCGGCTACCGCTTCGAAGCCATCAAGTCTCTGATCGAGGCCCGTCTGCCTCGCATACCGATGTTCACCCGCAGGCTCGCCCAGGTGCCGTTCCGCCTCCATCATCCGGTCCTGGTGGAGGATCCCGACTTCGACATCGACTTCCACGTCCGGCGGATGGCGGCTCCGGCGCCAGGCAGCGTGCGGGAACTGTGCGAGATGGCCGGTGACTTCGTCAGCCGTCCCCTGGACCGGAGCCGGCCCCTGTGGCAGATGTGGGTGGTCGAGGCCCTGGAGGAAGGGCGCATCGGCATCCTGGCCAAGGTCCACCACTCTCTGATCGACGGTGTGACCGGGGCCGAGGTGATGGTCCATCTGTTCGATCTCGAGGCCGAGCCAGCCCCCGAGCCGGTCCCCGAGACGCGTGCGGTGGAGAGGTTCCCCTCCGACTTGGAGTTGTTGACCTACGCCGCCGGATCGATGGCGCGCCAGCCGGCCCGGCTGGCGTCCACCCTGGTCGGCACGGCCCGCTCGATCGGAGGCCTGGCCCGGCGGCGGCGGGAGGGTGGCTCGGGCATGGCCAGTCCCTTCTCCGCCCCCCGCACGCCATGGAATGGCGCCATCACCGCCCACCGGGCCGTGGCGGTGGGCACCCTGGCCCTGGAGGACATCAAGGCGGTAAAGAACGCCTTCGGCACGACCGTCAACGACGTGGTGCTTGCGCTGTGCTCGGGAGCCCTACGCCGCTACCTGGCCGACCACGGCGGCCTTCCCGAGGCGTCGTTGGTCAGCGTGGTGCCCGTATCGGTGCGCTCGGACGACTCCAGCGCCCCGGAAGGAGCCAACCAGGTCTCGGCCATGTTCGTCTCCCTGGCCACCGACCTGGAGAATCCCGCCGATCGTCTGCGGGCCATAGCTGAGTCGACCAAGGGGGCCAAGGAGGAACATCACGCCATGGGCGCCGACGTGCTGCAGAACTGGGCCGAGTTTGCCGCTCCGGGGTCGTTCGGCCGGGCTATGCGCCTGTACTCGGAGATGAACCTGGCTGATCGACACCGACCCATCCACAACGTCATCATTTCCAACGTGCCCGGTCCGCCGTTCCCGCTTTACATGGCCGGCGCCAAGCTGGCGGTGATGGCGCCTCTGGGACCGATCATGGAAGGCGCCGGGCTGAATGTGACGGTGATGAGCTACATGGACCGCGTCGACATCGGCCTGATCGCCTGCCGGGAGTCGATCCCCGACATCTGGGACCTGGCCGAGGATTTCGAGGTCGCCATGGCTGAGCTCAAGAAGGCCGTCAGCATCTGAGTAGACGGGCTCGGGCTCCTCGTTCCTCAGGCGGTCTTGAGTCTCACCGGCAGGTGCTTGATCCCTCCGATGAAGTTGGACCGAAGGGGTTGGGGCGCCTCGAGAGCCTCGAGTTCGGGCACCCGCCGGGCCAGCTCTTCGAAGAGCACCCGGATTTCCATACGGGCGAGGTTCGACCCCAGGCAGTGATGGGGGCCACCGCCTCCGAAGGCGATGTGCGGATTGGGATCCCGCGAGATATCGAAGGCGAACGGATCGCTGAAGACGTCCTCGTCCCGATTGGCCGACACGTACCACATGCTGACCTTTTCCCCCGGGCTGAGGGCCTGGCCACCAACCTTGGTCGGCTTGGTGACGTAGCGCTTGAAGTACATGACCGGTGAGGCCCACCGGAGTATCTCCTCGGTGGCCGAGTTGATGAGCTCGGTCGGCTGTTCCACCAAGCGGCGGTACTGGTCCGGGTTCTCCAGGAAAGCGTTCATGCCGTGGGCGATGGCGTTGCGGGTCGTCTCGTTGCCTGCCACGGCCAGCAGCATGAAGAACAGATTGAACTCCAGTTCGGTGAGGGCGTCACCGTCGATCTCCGAGGCCAGAAGAACGGAGATGATGTCGTCTTTCGGTGCGCTCCTCCTGGCCTCGGCCAGCTGGTTGGCGTAAGCGAACATCTCCATCTGGGCGCTGGCGGCCTGGTCCTCGCTGACGGCATATTCGGGGTCCTCGCTGCCGACCATGCGGTTGCTCCAGTCGAAGAGCTTGTGTCGGTCCTCCATCGGCACGCCGATCAGCTCGGCTATCACCATCAGGGGAAGCTCGGCTGCCACATCCACCACGAAGTCGACCTCGCCCTTGGCCACCGCCTCGTCGAGCAGCTTGACGGTCATGTCGCGGATGTGTTGTTCCAGGGCGTTGATCATCCGGGGCGTGAAGCCGCGGTTGACCAGCTTCCGGTAGCGGGTGTGCTGGGGCGGGTCCATCATCAGCATGATCTTGGCGTCACCGAAGTCGGCCGGCGCCACCACTGGCTCCTCCAGGCCGATGACCCCGCCCTTGGACTGGTCGGAGGAGAAGGTCACCCCGTCCCGGCCGATGGCCACGACATCCGCGTAGCGGCTGAAGACCCAGAACCCGGGCCCGTCGGGTTCGGGGTGGTGATACACGGGATGGTTGGCACGCAGGTAGGTGAACCAGGAGTGGGGCACTCCCAGGGCGAAGGCGTCACGATCCAGAAGATCGATCTGCTCGACGGAGGCGATGGCGGTAGGGGGCATGACGGTTGGAGTGTCCTGTCTGTTCTGTTCGGTTCTGTTCGGTTGTCAGGCCGGCTCGGGGGAGCTGAGGCTGGAGCCGAGGCGCTCGACTGTCTCGATGTACTCCTCGACCATCCCGAAGACGACCTCCCGGACGGTACGGACCTCGTTCATGCTCCCGACTATCTGGCCCACCGGAGCGAAGACCAGGTCCTTGCGGTGGGAGCGGGCGATGCGAGCGTTGGCTTCGGCCGTCAGGATGTTCTGCAGCGGCATTCCCAGAGCGCCGGGCCCGGCTGGATCCTCCCAGGCGTCGGTCCAGGCGTTGCGCAGCATCCGGGCCGGCTTGCCCGTGTAGGAGCGGGAGCGGACGGTGTCCGAGGAGGTGGCGTCCATGTAGGCCTGGATGCCCTCGGGACTGGAGTTGGACTCGGCCGTGGCCAGCCACACCGAGCCCATCCAGGCTCCCTGGGCCCCGAGCGAGAGGGCGGCGGCTATCTGCGCGCCGCTGCCGATGCCCCCGGCGGCCAGCACCGGAGTGGGCGCCACCGCCCGCACCACCTCGGGCACCAGCACCATGGTGGAGACCTCACCGGTGTGGCCCCCCGCTTCATAACCCTGGGCCACGATGATGTCGACACCGTTGTTGGCATGGCGTTGGGCGTGCTGAGCCTTACCCGCCAGGGCGGCCACCTTGATCCCACGGGAGTGAGCCTCTCCTATGACGTCAGCCGGTGGAGAGCCGAGGGCGTTGGCGATGAGACAGATGGGGTGGGCCAGGGCTACTTCGACATGGCGGCGGGCTACATCCTCGGCCCAGCCGAGCACGCCGCCGGGGGCCTCGCCCTCGGGCAGCGCGGGGAGTTCGAAGCGCTCGATCAGCTCCTCCACGTAGGCCTTATGGCGCTCGGGGATCATCGAGCGGATCTGGGCCAGCAGGTCTTCTGGGGAGGAGCCGTGGACGTCCACCGCCTTCTGGGGCATTACCGTGTCGACGCCGTAGGGCCGTCCATCGACATGGTCGTCGATCCACTCCAGTTCGATCTGAAGCTGCTCGGGGCTGAAGCCCACCGCACCCAGCACGCCCAGGCCCCCGGCCTTACTCACCGCCGCCACCACGTCGCGGCAGTGGCTGAAGGCGAAGATCGGGTACTCGACGCCAAAGGTGTCGCATAGAGCGGTGCGCATGGATCCTCCTGAGCCGTGGGCCCCCCGGCCACGGGCTTATCTCCGTGGCACTATATATGTAATGAAGCTGATGTAAGTTGGCGGGGTGAGTAGGACCCAGGAGCAAAGGCGGGCCGAGACCCGCCGACGGCTGCTCGACGGCGCCCGTTCGGTGGTGGCCGACCGCGGCGTGGCCGGGGCCACCGTGGAGGCGATGGCCGGCGCCGCCGACCGCACCTCAGGGGCCCTCTATGACCACTTCGGGGACAAGGACGGCCTCATAGTCGCCCTCCTGGATGAATGGAAGGAGGCCACGGCCAACGCCACCCTGGCCGACCTGACCGGCACCGATGACCCGGACGAGCGGCTGAGGTCACTGTGGGCCAACTTCGCCGCCCCCCGAGCGGCAGGAGGCCAGCAGTGGATGCTCCTCGAGCACGAGCTGTGGCTCTATGCCTGCCGCCAGCCCGAGGCCACAGGGGCGGCGGCGGACCGCTACGCCGATGTCCGCGCCCGCCTGGCCGACTCCCTGGCCGGTGGCCTGCTGCAGGCCGGCGCCGAGCGCAGCCAGGATCAGGCCGCCCGCCTGGCCACCCTGGTCATAGGCCTCATGGTGGGCCTGGAGATGCAGCGCCGGCTGGATCCCGACGCCGTCCCGGACGACCTGGCCGTGGCCGGCCTCCGTGCCCTCCTCGGAGGGACGCCCGGACTCAGCTGATGCTGAGGGAGCGGGCCGAACCGAAGCGCTCCGCCACGTCGGACCAGTTGACGATCTTCCACAGCGCGGTCACGAAATCAGCCTTCACGTTCTTGTACTGCAGGTAGAAGGCGTGCTCCCAGGCGTCGAAGACCAGAAGGGGTACGGCCCCCTGGCCGATGTTGCCCTGATGGTCGTAGACCTGCTCGATGACCAGGCGCCGACCCAACGGCTCCCAGGCCAGGACGCCCCAGCCCGAGCCCTGAATGGTGGTGGTGGCCTGGGTCAGCTGGGCCTTGAACCCGTCGAAGGACCCGAGGTGCTCATCGATGGCGGAGGCCAGTTCCCCTTGGGGCTTGTCCCCGCCGTCGGGACTCAGGTTCTTCCAGAAGATGGAGTGCAGCACGTGGCCGGAAAGATTGAACGCCAGGGTCTTCTCCAGCCCCACGATGCTGCCGAAGTCCTCCTTGGAGCGGGCCTCGGCCAGCTTCTCCAGGGTGGTGTTGGCTCCGGCCACGTAGGCGGCGTGGTGCTTATCGTGATGCAGCTCCAGGATCTGCCCGGAGTAGTGCGGCTCGAGGGCGGCGTAGTCATACGGCAGGTCAGGAAGTTTGTAATCGGCCACGCTGGGCCCTCCTCGGTAGTCGACTCGGTCTGGTTGGGAGCATATGTCCCCCCGCCGGTGCCGGTGATGCCCGGTCCGGGCTCCCGCCGGCCGCGGCATGATGGGCCGGTGGCGCTGAGAGGCGGAGGACGGGGGAGCGGGGACGGTTTCGTCACCGTGTCCGACGGCAGCGTGCGGTGGGGCCGGTTCGGTGCCGCCGGGGTGCTCGTTCGTCACATCGACACCGAGGGCGTCCACTGGTATTTCCTGGCCCGTCGCAGCATCCACACCCACCAGGGCGGCTCCTGGGCCGTGCCCGGGGGCGCCCTGGACCACGGGGAGAGCCCTCTGGAGGGCGCCCTGCGGGAGTTCGGGGAGGAGATCGGCCCCTTGGGCGGCGCCTACCGGGTCGTGTCCGTCCACCAAGATGACCACGGGGGCTGGAGCTACTGGACGGTCATCCTGGAGGTGGACGAGCGCTTCCCCGTGCCCGAACGCCTGTCCTGGGAGACAGCCGAGGCCCGCTGGGTGGCCGCCGATGAGCTCAAGGAGCTGGACCTCTTTGCCGCCTTCCGGGCCAGCCTGGAGCGGATGGGCATCTGAGCCGAAGGGCTCCGGGCGGTCCGCCAAAAACTCGAAATCCGGTCCGGGCGGCCGATGCGGGGAGCATGACCAAGCCGTACTGGCCGGCCCTGGACGGAGTGCGGGCCGTGGCCGTCTCGGCCGTGGTGGCCTACCACCTGGGCTATCTCCCCGGGGGGTGGCTCGGTGTCGACATCTTCTTCGTCCTCTCCGGGTTCCTGATCACGTCCTTGCTCCTGTCCGAGGCGGCCGACCGGGACCGGGTCGCCCTGGGGGCGTTCTGGTCCCGCCGGGCCCGCCGGCTGCTGCCCGCCGTCCTGGCTCTCCTCGGGGCCGTGGCCGTCTACTGCCTGGCCGGGGGGCCCGAGGTGGTGGCGGCCCAACTACGGGCTCCGGCCCTGGCCACCCTGCTCTACGCCGCCAACTGGCAGCAGATAGCCGTGGGTCACAGCTACTTCGCCCAGTTCGCCGCTCCCGACCCGCTGTTGCACACCTGGTCCCTGGCCATCGAGGAGCAGTACTACCTGGTGTGGCCCCTGGTGGTGGCGGGCTCCCTCCTGTTGGCGCGGCGGATGGGCTGGTCGGCACGGGCCGTGGTGGGCTGGACGGCGCTATCCGCAGGCGTCGTCTCAGCCGGCTGGATGGGGGTGGCCGCTCACCTCTATGGCTTCAACCGGGCCTACCTCGGAACCGACACACGGGCCTGGGAGCTCCTATTCGGCGCCGCCGCCGCCGTCTGGCTGTGTCCCGCGTCGGGGAGGTCCACCGGTAAGGCCAGGCCATCGACCGGCCCCCTCTGGCGGTTCGCCCCGGTGGCCGCCGGCGTCGTGGTGGGATTCGGACTGGCCGTGGCCGGGGGGCCCCCGGGCTGGATCTGGGACGGGGGCCTGGTGGCCATCTCCCTGGCGGCCCTGGTGGTCGTGGTCGGAGTGAGCCGGGCCCCCGAGGGCCCGCTGGCCCGCCTGCTGGTCCTGTCCCCACTTCGCTGGCTGGGCCGGATCAGTTACTCGGTCTACCTCTGGCACTGGCCCGTGATCGTCCTCGTCACCGCCAATGACACTCGCCTGACCGGACCGCCATTGCTCCTCGTGCGCCTCGGCGCGATTCTCGGCCTCAGCTGCCTCAGCTACTACGGCCTGGAGAGGCCCCTGCGCCAGGCCGACTTCTCCAGCTTCCGGCGCCGCCTGTTGGTGCCCGCCGGAGTGGCCACCACCACTCTCGCTCTCCTGATCGCCACGGTCACGCCGGCGGCGGCCGGCACGGCGGCCCTCAAGCCGGTGGCCCGGGTGGTGGTCCCCGAGAGCTTGGATCTGTCCCTGCCGGTGGGCAGGACTCCGTCCCCGACAGACCCGCTGCGGGTCTGGATCCTGGGCGACAGCGTCATGAACGACTCCTCTCTCGGCATCATCGCCGCCCTGCAGGCCACCGGAGACGTGCAGGTCGTGGTCAACAGCTCCTTCGGCGGCTGGGGCCTCACCACCGACCATCTGTGGCCCGGGGACGGCCAGCAGATCATCCGGCAGTACCGGCCGGAGCTGATCATCGGGACCTGGTCCTGGGACAACCCCATGGCCCAGGCCGACCCGGTCGGCTATGAGGCTCTCCTCAGCTCCACCCTGGACGGATTACTCAGCCCGGGCGACGGTGTGGGAGACGTCGTCCTGCTGCAGTTCCCGACCACCGGTCCCTATCCGGTCGCTCCGAGCCCGCAGGCCGAGCGGGCGACCTGGGCCAGCACCCTGGCCGGTGAGCGGGCCTGGGATACCGCTGCCCAGGAGGCGGTATCCGGCTTTCCGGGTCGGGCGGCGTACCTGACCACCTCCGCCCTCTTCGCCCCGGATGGGCGCTTCCTGGTCTGGATGAAGACGCCGTCGGGTTCCTTCGTACGGGCCCGAAAGCTGGACGACATCCATATGTGTCCCTACGGGGCGGCCGAGCTCGGTCAGATGGTCGATTCGGCGCTGGCCCCGGTCCTCAACCTCGGTCCCATGGCCCCGGGTTGGCAAAACGGTTCCTGGATCCGCGATCCCCGGTACAACGATCCAGCCGGAGCCTGCCCGGCTGACCGGCCCTCAACGAACTATCGGGGCACTCTGCTTCCATAAGTCCCATGACTTCGATGACTTCGATGAGTTCCATGGGCACCCCCTGGTGGCAGGAGGCGGTCATCTATCAGATCTACCCCCGCAGCTTTTCCGATGCCGACGGCAACGGCGTAGGAGATCTCCAGGGCATCCGCCGTCACCTCGACCACCTGGCCTGGCTGGGCGTTGACGCTATCTGGATCTCGCCCTTCTTCACTTCGCCCATGGCCGACTACGGCTACGACGTGGCCGACTACTGCGATGTAGACCCCCTCTTCGGAAGCCTGGCCGACTTCGACCGCCTGCTGGAGGAGGCCCACCGCCTCGGTCTGCGGGTGCTGATCGACTGGGTCCCCAACCACAGCAGTGATCAACACCCCTGGTTTCTCGAATCGCTCTCCGGGCCCAGCTCGCCTCGGCGGGACTGGTACTACTGGCGCGAAGGGGCGGGACCCGGGCGCCCGCCCAACAACTGGAGGGCGGCCTTCATCGGGGGACCGGCGTGGACCTGGGATCCCCGTGAGCGCCAGTGGTACCTGCACAGCTTCCTGCCCCAGCAACCCGATCTCAACTGGGGCAATCCCGCCGTGGCGGCGGCCATGCACGACACCCTGCGCTTCTGGCTCGATCGGGGTGTGGACGGCTTCCGTATCGACGTGGTCCACCTCATCGGTAAGGACCCCGATCTTCCCGACGGCCCGGGCCGCCAGCCGGCCATCACCGACCGCTGGATAACCCACGCCCTGTTGAGGGACATGCGCAGCCTGCTCGATTCCTACCCGGGACAGCGGACCTCGGTGGGGGAGGTGTACATCCTCGACACCGCCGAGGTGGCGTCCTATTACGGCCAGAACGATGAGCTGCACATGGCCTTCAACTTCCCGCCCCTGCTCGCCCCTTGGGAGGCGGGGGCGTGGAGGCAGTGCATCAACGAGACCCTGCGCGCTCTGGGGCCCCGGGGGGCCTGGCCCACCTGGGTCCTGTCCAATCACGACACCCCCCGTCATCGCACCCGTTACGGCAGCGAGGCGCGGGCCCGGGCGGCCGCAGTGCTGCTCCTCAGCCTGCGGGGCACCCCGTTTCTCTACGCCGGTGAAGAGCTGGGTCTTGAGGATGCCGTGGTGAACGGGGAGGATGTTCGCGACCCGGGTGGACGGGACGGCTGCCGGGCGCCGGTGCCGTGGACGTCCGGGTCCGGGCACGGCTGGCCCGTGCCGCCCTGGCTGCCCTGGCCTCCGGATCCGGATGTCCGCAATGCCGAGGCCCTGAGCCGAGACCCCGATGGAATCCTGCATCTGTACCGGCGGCTGCTGGCCCTGCGCCGGGCCCGGGAGGCCCTCCGGGTCGGGGACCTGACCCTTCTCGACTGCCCGGAAGGAGTGCTCGGCTACCGCCGGAGCACGTCCGCCGAGGAGCTCGTGGTCCTGGTCAACTTCAGCGCCACGGTGGTGGAGGTGGACGTGGCGGGCGGTCCCTTCCGCATCGAGCTCTCCGGCCACTCGGCGTCGGAATCAGGACCGTGGGAGGGCCGCCTCGGCGCCGACCAGGCCGTCATCCTCGGTCCGCAGCCTGAGGGGGAAACCTGAGGGCTCAACCTGAGGGCGCAACCTGAGGCCTCAGGCCGTCTCGATGCCGGCGGCGGCCTGGAGGCCCAGTCGTTCGATGGCCTGGTCGCGCAAGCGGAACTTCTGCACCTTGCCGGTGACGGTCATCGGGAACTCATCAGTGAAACAGACGTGGCGAGGCACTTTGAAACGGGCCAGGCGGGCCCGGCAGAACTGGCGGATCTCATCCTCGTCGACGCTGGCGCCGGCCCGGACCACCACGAAGGCGGCCAACTCCTCACCCATCCTGGCGTCGGGGACGCCGACCACCTGGACACTGGCCACGCCGGGGTGTTCGAAGAGAACTTCCTCGACCTCGCGCGGGTAGATGTTCTCCCCGCCCCGGATCACCATGTCAGTGAGGCGCCCGACGATGTTCAGATATCCGTCCTCGTCCATGACGGCCAGATCACCGGTGTGCATCCAGCCGTGGCGCACCGAACGGCGGGTGGCATCGGCGTCGTCCCAGTAGCCGGACATGACCAGGTAACCCCTGGAGCACAGTTCGCCCGGCTGTCCCCGGGGGACGATCCGGCCGGTCTCGGGATCGACCAGCTTGATCTCGGTGTGGGGCAGGGGTCGGCCCACCGAACTGGTACGCCTGATCAGGTCATCGTCCCGCCTGGTCATGGTCGAGACCGGGGACGTCTCGGTCATGCCGTAGCAGATGGTCATCTCCTCGGCGTGCATCTCCGCGACCACCCGGCGCATCAGCTCGATGGGACAGGGGGCCCCGGCCATGACCCCGGTGCGCAGCGACGCCAGATCGAAGGACCCGAAGTCGGGATGTTCGAGCATGGCGATGAACATGGTCGGCACCCCGTAGATCGAGGTGCATCCCTCCTCGCTGATCGCTTCCAGCGTGGCTCCGGGGTCGAACGAATCCGCCGGATACACGATGGTCGATCCGCTGAGCAGGCAGCCGAGGTTCCCAATGCCCATCCCGAAGCAGTGGTAGAGCGGGACGGGGATACATACCTTGTCGCCCGGGCCGTACCCGAGCACGCCAGCTATGACATCGGCATTGTTGACGATGTTGTGGTGGCTGAGAGTGGCGCCCTTGGGCTGGCCGGTGGTGCCGCTGGTGAACTGGATGTTGACCGGGTCATCCGGGTCGATGACCTCCATGCGGACGTCGAGCTCGGCGTCCCATGCCTCAGGCGTCCCCGACCGGACTCCGTCCGGCGCCCAGCCGGTCCGCACCAGGTCGTCCCAGGTCGCGTCGGCCTTGGCCCCGACCTGCGGATCCAGGCAGACGACCATCTCCAGATGCGGGCAGTCGGGTCTGACCTCGGCGATCATCCCCAGGTAGTCGGCGTCCCGGAACCCCGCAGCGGTGACGAGAAGACGGACGCCCACCTTGGCCAGGGCGTACTGCAGCTCGGCGGCCCGGTAGGAGGGGTTGATGTTGACGAGGATGGCGCCGGCCATGGCCGAGCCGAACTGGAGAAGGGTCCATTGGGCGGCGCTGGGCGACCAGATGCCGACCCGGTCACCGGGCTCGATCCCGGCCGCCATGAGGCCCCGGGCCACCGACCGGGCCTGTTCGTCCAGCTGATGCCAGGTCAATCGGATGCCCTGGTGTCTGGATATCAGGGCCAGGTCATCGGGTTGGTCCGCCGCCCTCTCCGACAGGGCCGCACCGAGGGTCACGCCCAGCAGGGGATGCTCGGAGACTCCTGAGGCGTAGGACTCTGTCATCGCTTCCCCCTTGACCACACCGACCGGCCTCGGTGCCGCCGGCCCAGATTACGATCCGCGCCCATCACCGGAGAGAGGATGAGCCGTGACCGTTGACCCGCAGACCCAGGCGTGACCGACTTCCACCATTCTGGAAGTGGCCGGCGGTCGATCATCCCCGATCCGGTCATCGTGTGCGTCGACTGCGGGGGCCGAGCCCACCTGCTCACCACCTGGTCAGATGAGGATCCCCCCAGGGCCGGGGATCTGGCTGTCTACCGCTGCTCTGACTGCATGGACCGCTGGGATCTGGTTCTGGAGGACCCAACCGAGGATTGATACCGGCCACCGTCCTCACCGTCCTGCCGCCCCTCAGCCGATGAGGGCCGCCAGGCCGTGCAGGCCGAGGCCGACCAGGGCGCCGACCAGGGTCCCGTTGATCCGGATGAACTGCAGGTCGCGTCCAAGAAGGAGCTCGAGCCGGTCGGCCGTCTCCCGTCCGTCCCAGCGCTGGATGGTGGTGCTGACCAGGCCGGCCAGGTCGGCCTGGAACTGCTCGGCCATGGAAGTCAACAGCGTCTGGGCCGCCTGCTCCACCGTCGCCCGGAGGGCCGGGTCGGTGGCCAGGCGGTGCCCCGCGGACTGCAGGGCTGCGGCCAGGCGTAGGCGAAGTTCCGACTGGGGGTCGGTGGCCTGGTCCCGAAGCAGATCCTTGAGGTCGGCCCACACCCCGGAGGTGAGCTCCCGTAATTCGACCTGGGACAGCAGGTCCATCTTCATGTCCTCCACCCGGGCCTCCAACTCGCTGGAGGTCTCCAGCCGATCTGTGAAGTCCCCCAGCCAGGCGTCGAAGTCCAGTCGGTAGCGATGTTCCGGGTCGACCGCCACCTCGTGCAACGAGCGGCGGATGCGCCTGAGCAGTCTCTCGAAGACGGCATCATCGACCAGCTCCGGCACCCAACCCGGGGACTCCTGGTGGAACCGGTCACGTAGGACGGCTTCGTTATCGGTCAGCAGGCGGTCCACGCCCGTGAGCAGTGAGTCCAGGAGAGCCGAGTGCCGCCCCTCGGCGGTGGCCATGCGCAATGCCCGCCCGGTCACCCGGGCGACGGGGACGGACTGCAGGGCGCGGTCGAGCTCCCGGGCCAGGGTCTCGTGCACGTCCTCCTCCCTCAACATCTCGGCCAGGTCCACGGCCAACTCGGCCCCCCGACTGGCCGCCCGCCGGGCGTTGGCGCCGTCACTCAGCCAGACAGCCAGCCGCCGGGGGGCATCGGCGGTCCGCAGCCGCTCGGACAGCACCTCGGCATTGAGGAAGTTCTCCTGGACGAAACGGCCGAGGGTGTCCCCGAACTGGTCCTTGCGCTCGACGATGACGGCCGTATGGGGGATAGGCAGTCCGAGGGGACGGCGGAACAACGCCGTCACCGCGAACCAGTCTGCCACCCCTCCGACCATGGACGCCTCGGCCGCCGCCTGCAGGTAGCCCAGCGCCCCGTGGTCGTAGCCGAGGGCGGTCAGGACGATGAACAGGGCACTGACGGCGGCCAGGATGAGCGTGGCCCGGAGCCGGGCCGAAGCCAGACGGGCCCGCTGCTCCTCATAGCCGTTGGTGGCCGGGTTGGTCACTGGGCCTCCCCGAGGGCGCGCCGGCACGCATGTCTACTCCCCCCGAGCGGGGCGTCCCATGCCTGACCGATAGGGCCGGCCGGTCAAATAGCTAAGGGCTTCCGGCCGGTGGGTCGATGCAATGGTCTGTGTTCCGGCGGCTACGCACTTTCTTCGCCCCCTTCCTGGCCGGGGCCTCGGTTCTGTCGGGGTCCCTGACCATCTCCGGCGCCCCACCGGCGGCGGCCGACGCCTCGACGGCTGCCTCCTTCTGGCTGGCCAACGCCAGTGGAGGAGTCTGGAACTTCGGCCAGTCCGGCTCCTACGGATCAGCCGGAGCCCTGGCGCTGGCCAGTCCCATAGTCGGCATAGCCCCCACTCCCGACAACGCCGGGTACTGGCTGGTGGGTGCCGATGGGGGGGTGTTCAGTTACGGGGACGCCGCCTACTGGGGTTCCACCGGGGCCGAGCGCCTGGCCCAGCCGATGGTCGGCATTGCCCCCACGCCCGACGGCCGGGGTTACTGGCTGGTGGCCCGGGATGGCGGGGTATTCGCCTTCGGTGACGCCGGCTATTTCGGCTCGACCGGGGCCACCCGCCTGGCTCAACCGATCGTCGCCCTAGTCCCGACCGCCGACGGCGCCGGCTACTGGTTGGTGGCGTCCGATGGCGGCGTGTTCTCCTTTGGTGACGCCACCTTCGCCGGCTCGGCCGGCGGACAACACCTCAGCGCCCCGGTCTTGTCCCTGGCCCCGACCCAGGACGGTAAGGGCTACTGGCTCATGTCGGCCGACGGCGGAGTGTTCGCCTTCGGTGACGCCACCTATTACGGCTCCATGGGAGCCAGTCCCTCCGTCGAGCCGGCTGAAAAGATCGTCGGCACCCAGGACGGCCAGGGCTATTGGATCGTCGACCAGAACGGCACCGATTACGGCTACGGGGACGCCACCGGACCGGCTCCGACCCAGGCCCTCATGTACTCAGGAACGACACCGGGCGACCGCGTCGTCCTCTTCGCCTTCGCCCAGCTGGGCAAGCCCTACATCTGGGGCGGCAACGGGCCGTTGGGCTACGACTGCTCCGGCCTAGCCCTGGCCTCGTGGGAACACGCTGCTTCGGTGGGCTTCGCCCGGGTGGCTGACGACCAATACCACACCGCCGGGACTCCCGTCCCGATGGGCAACCTGGTAGCGGGGGACCTGGTCTTCTGGGGTGATGGCGTGGCCGCCGACTGGTCCACCGTGTACCACACCGCCATCTATGTCGGCGGAGGCAACATCGTGGAGGCCACCGGTGATGTCGTCCAACTCAACACCCTCGACCAGTGGGGCGACCACGACGTGATGCCCCACGGCATCCGGCCCTGACACTGGCGGCGGGCGCTACTGCGATAGTCGGTGGGTCCCCAGGACCCGGACCTAACTCAGGCGGCGGGCACCCGGGTCCTTCGGACCTCGCCCGCCGCTGTGCCCGGGGGCCCAACCCCGGGCGGACGCTACTGCGATAGTCGGTGGGTCCCCAGGACCCGGACCTAACTCAGGCGGCGGGCACCCGGGTCCTTCGGACGCGCTACCGGCCATAGTCAGTGCGTTCCGCTGCCGCCGTTAGCCTCGATATTTCACTGATTTCGGCCTGATCGCGACGGTAAAGACGCGAAAGTGGCCTTCCCGTAAGGGATAATTGGGGTTCTCAAAGCTCCAATGTCCCTCACGGAAAGGCACTTCCTGAGTGAAGAAGCGTAGCGCTCGTCTGGGGAAGATGGAAGTGACCGCGGATGGCGAGGGCGTGGTCTCCCAGGCCGGGGCCGAGCTGCTCCGGGAGCTGGCCGGGGCCACCGGTCTGATCGATGCCTGGGACGCGGCGCTGATCGGCACCTACAAGGCTATGCCCATCCACTTCCCCGGTTCGGTGCTCGTCGACCTGGCCGTGGCCATCGCTGATGGGGCGGACTCGATCAGTGACCTGAGACGGCTGCGGGACCACCCCGAGGTCTTCGGCCCCGTCGCTTCCACCCCCACCGCTTGGCGGGTGCTGGACCGGGTCAGCGCTGCGCATCTTCCCTTGCTGCGCCAGGGACGGGCCACCGCCCGAGCCAGAGCCTGGGCCGCCGGGGCGGGACCCGATCTCGACTCCGAGCTGTACCTGGACATCGACGCCAGCATCGTGATTGCCCACTCCGACAAACAAGACGCCGCTGCCACCTGGAAGAAGACCTTCGGGTTCCACCCCATCCTCTGCTTCTTGGACCGGCCCGAGACGGTCTCCTCCGGTGAGGCCCTCTCGGGCATCGTGCGCCCGGGCAACGCCGGGTCCAACACCGCCGCCGATCACATCGAGGTCCTCGATCAGGGCCTGGACAGCCTCCCCGGGCCGGCCCGGCCCCGCCCGGGCGATCCCGACGGGCCACACTTGGTGGTCCGGGCCGATGCCGCCGGGGCAACCCACGACTTCGCCGCCCACTGCCGGGAGGTAGGGGTCGGCTTCAGCTTCGGCTTCGCCATAACCCAAGACGTCCGAGACGCCATTGAGGAACTGGAGCCCGCCGAGTGGTGGGAAGCCATCGAGGCCGAGGATGAGATCCGAGACGGGGCCTGGGTGGGCGAGGTCACCGAGATGGTGGACCTGGAGGCCTGGCCGGTCGGATCGCGGGTCATCGTGCGCCGGGAGCGACCCCATCCCGGGGCCGCCCTGTCCCTGTTCGACTTTGGCTCCGGCTACCGCCACACCGCCTTTATCACCGCCCCACGTAGCGCGCAGGAGAGGCTGGAGGCCGGAATCGACGCCCTGGAGCTGTCCCACCGTCGCCACGCCAGGGTGGAGGACCGCATCCGCCAGGCCAAGGCGGCGGGGATGAGGAACCTGCCCTGCAAGGAGGCGGCCGAGAACCACGCCTGGCTCGAATGCGTGCTGACCGCCGCCGATCTGGTGGTGTGGTCCAAGCTCATCTGTTTCGCCGATGACCCGGCCCTGGCCCGTTGCGAGATCGAGAACTTCCGATACCGCATCCTGCACATGGCTGCCCGCATCACCCGCAGCGGCAGAGTGGTGCACCTGCGTCTGGACAAGACCTGGGCCTGGGCCAAGGCGCTCGCCTTGGGCTTTAAACGCCTGCGCGTGGCGTTCGCCTGAGGCGCCCACACCTCCTGCGTCGAGCCTGACCCGACGCCATCAGGCACCCAGCATCCAGTGAAGCTCTGGTACAACGCGGCTCGATAGCGGGTACGCCTGCTGCAGCACCGCTCGCGGTCCACAGAGGCCCCTCAGCGAACGGCAGAAACTGCTACTTCACTTCCGCGTGAAAGAGCGAGGTTAGGCGGCCGGGTTCCAGGTCACCAGGTCGCTGAGGCGGGGATCGTTGCTGAAGACCTCGACCACGGGCTGGGCGATGCAGAGTTGACGGCAGATGCGTTCAGCGGTGACGTGCTGGTTCCAGAGGAGGAGGCTCACGGCCAGCCCGTTGGCCCCGGCGCGGGCGGTGCGGCCCGAGCGGTGCAGGTACTCCTTCTGATCGGTGGCGGGGTCGTAGTGGATGACCACCTCGATACCTTCGACGTCGATGCCCCTGGCGGCCACGTCGGTGGCGACCAGGGCCGGGATTCGACCGGCGGTGAAGGCGGCCAGGGCCCGCTCCCTCTGCTCCTGGCGCAGATTCCCGTGCAGGGAGGCGACATTGACGCCGAGCTTCTCCAGGTCCTCGGCCGCCCGCTCCGCGCCTCGCTTGGTGGCGGAGAAGACAATGGTGCGCTGCGATGAGGCGATGATGGCGGCGGCCACCTTGGCCTTGTCCATGCCGTGCACGGCCAGGAAGCGGTGTTCCATCGACTCCACCGTCGGCTCATCGGCCACCACTTCATGGCCGATCGGGTCGACCATGTACTGCTTGACCAGATAGCCGACGTCACCGTCGAGGGTTGCCGAGAAGAGCATGGTCTGCTGGCGACCGACCGTCCGGCGCAGCAGCCAATCCACCTGGGGCAGGAATCCCATGTCGGCCATGCGGTCGGCTTCGTCCACCACCACAGCGGCCACGTCGTCCAGGAATGCGGTCCCGGAATCGACCAGGTCGATCAGCCGGCCGGGAGTGGCGGTCAGGACATCGATTCCCTGGGCCAGGGCGTCGGCGTTCTTCTTGACCGGGGTGCCTCCGTAGGCCACCGCCGCTTTGAGCCCGACGGCCTCGGCCAGAGGGGCCATGACGTTGTGGACCTGGGCGGCGAGCTCCCGGGTGGGCACCAGCACCAGGGCGCGGGGACGCCCGGGACGGGCGCCGGGAACGGCGCGCTGCAGCATCGGGATGGCGAATGCCAAGGTCTTGCCCGAACCGGTCTTCGCCTTTCCGCATACATCGCGTCCGGTCAGGGCGTCGGGGATGGTGAGTGCCTGGACGGGGAAGGGAGAGGTGACCCCCGACTCATTCAGGACGGCGTTGAGCTTCTCGGATACTCCGAGATCGAGGAAGCTGGTGGTCATGATTTCCGATCGGTAGTCGGCGCGGGGCCGACGACCGGCTTGACCGCACCAGGGGTTCCTGGGCCGGGAACGAGGCAAGGCTCCCGGGGTCTGCACGAGCAATCCGTGAAGTCCTACCCCCTATCCTACCTGCTCAGCGCCCAGATCCGAAGGCGGTCGGCTGGCCCGCCCCGGATTCGGCGTCCGGTCCGGGCCGGCGTCAGCCAGAAAGGCGAATGCGATGGCGGCCGCCGTGGCCACGTTGAGGGAGTCCGTGCCCTCCCGCATCGGTATCCGTACCCGCGTCTGACAGCTGGACAGCGCCGGCTCCGACAGCCCGGCTCCCTCAGTGCCGAGCACCACGGCCAGAGGCCCTCCCGACCAGGAGCGGGCGAAGTCCTCCAGGGCCACCGCGGTGGGATCCGGCGTCAGGGCCAGGAGGTGATGGGTGCCCGCCAGCCCGGCCAGAGCGGCCGGCCAGGGCTCCAGCACGGCGTAGGGCAAGCGCAGGCTGGCGGCCATCGACACCCTCACCGAGCGCCGGTACAACGGGTCGCAGCAGTCCGGCGAAAGGAGAGCGGCACCGACTCCGAGGGCGAGCGCGCTGCGGAACAGGCTCCCCATGTTGGTCTGGTCGGCGATGTCCTCAAGAATCATCACCACCCGCGCCTCGGCCGCCAGGGAGCCCGGATCGGGGAGGGGAAGGCGGGCGGCGCAGGCCAGGATGCCGCGGTGCAGGTGAAACCCGGTCACCTTCCGGGCCAACTCCTCCTCGACGACCATGACGGTGGTGGCCGAGGCGGCCAGCACCCCGGCCATGCGCCGGGCGCCCCCCTCGGTCACCAGTACCGACCGCACCGGATAACGGGAGCCGAGCAGCCTCTCCACCACCAGTCGGCCCTCGGCTATGAACAGCCCCTCGTTGGCCTCATAACCGCGCCGGAGGGCCGGATCGGTCAGGTGCAGGTAGGGGCGCAAGCGGCGGTCGGAGGGTTCGGTGACCCGTTGGAACTGCGGCTGGACAGGTGGGCCGGCACCGGTTCGGCCCTCGAATGACCCGGCGCCCACCGCCTTGACGGTAGGGCAGCGGCACCAGCGGATTCGACTGTGCCGTGGAGCGGGCAGGATTATGGTCGTCCGACGAGCCAGGCCAGGTTCACTTGCCAGACCCCAAATCTCCCGTCATCTATCGCTGCGCCGGCTGTGGCGGCATCGTCCATCCGGCCGATCCCCACAACAGCCTGGTGGCCTGGTGTCAGCGCTGCCGGCGCTACGACGATGCCACCATTGACGGCGGCTGAAAACGCCCATCCGCGCGTAACGCGCCGCCACGCAGCACAATGACGGCTGTCGAGTCCCGCCGATAGGAGATTGACAGATGAACAGACGAGATCTGGTTAAGGCCGTAGCGGCCCATATGGGGCTCGAGGGCCGCCAAGTGGACGACGCCCTCAAGGGCTTCCAAGAGGTGGTGACCGCCGTGGTCTCGAAGGGCGAGGCGGTGTCCATCAGTGGCTTCGCCAAGTTCGCCAAGGTCGAGCGTGCCGCCCGCATGGGTCGCAACCCGGCCACCGGTGAAGCCATCAAGATCAAGGCATCCAAGAAGGCCCGCATCACCCCGATGAAGGCCTTCAAGGACGCGGTGATGAGCCCGGGCCAGGCGCCCAAGCTCGCCCGTGGGGTCTGGCCTCTCGAGGGGGCCGCCCCGGCCAAGGCTCCGGCCCGCAAGGCCCCAGCCAAGAAGGCGAGCACCGCCCGCACCCCGGCCAGGAAGGCTCCGGCCAGGAAGGCCACCGCCACCCGCTCGGCCCCCGCCCGCAAGGCGGCGCCGGCCCGTAAGGCCCCGGTCAAGAAGACGGTGGCCAAGAAGACGATCGCCAGGCGCGCCCCGGCCAGGAAAGCGCCCGCCCGTAAGGCCACCGGCCGGCGCTGATACCAGATGAGCCGGCCGCCGGGCACAAACCCCGGCGGCCGGAATGATCCGATCTGGCTATGGACTGTGTTAGCCGACTCTCCTAGCTTGGGTATTGGTTCGGAACGCAGGCGCCGCTCTGCGGACGGCCCTGCCTCGCGGGCCGGGGTGGTCCGCCCCGAGTCAGGAGGGAACAGGTGAGCGTGATCCGGTCCGAGAGGGTTGAGACGCGTGGCGCTGAGCCCGAGTGGCGCCGCCACGCCGCCTGCCGGCTCATGCCGGCGGAAATGTTCTTCCCGGTCGGCACCAGCGGTATGGCCGTTGAGGACCTGGCCGCAGCCAAAGCCGTCTGCGGGCAGTGCGAGGTCAATGCTGCCTGTCTCGACTACGCCGTTGAGACCCGCCAGGAATTCGGGATATGGGGTGGCACGGACGAGGACGAACGGCGGAACCTGGTGCGCCGCGGCCGCCAGGGGCGCCTCCCCGGCTGAGTCGGCAGCCCTGACACCCCGTGAAGCCCTGGATCGCATCGCCTACCTCCTCGAGCGGGGACGTGAGGCCAGTCCGAAGGTAAGAGCCTTCCGCCGGGCCGCCGCCGTACTGGCCGAAACCGATCCCGAGCAGGTGGCGGCCCTGGCCGGAACGGGACGGCTGCGCAGCCTGCCCGGCATCGGTGAGTCCACCGAGAAGGTGATCCTCGAGTCCCTCCGGGGTGAAGTGCCCGCCTATCTGGCCCGCTTGGAGGCCGAGGTACAGGCGGAGCCGTCGGCTGAAGCCCTCTCCCTGCTGCAAGCGCTCCAAGGGGACTGCCACAGCCATTCGGACTGGTCCGACGGGGGCAGTCCCATCGAGGAGATGGCCCGGGCAGCCATGGCCTTGGGGCATCGCTACTGGGCGCTGACCGACCATTCGCCGCGCCTGACCATCGCCCACGGCCTCGACGTTGATCGGCTGAAGGCACAACTGGAGGTGGTGGCCGAGCTCAACCGGCTCCTCGGCGCCGAAGGGGACTTTCGCATCCTCACCGGGATCGAGGTTGACATCCTCGAGGACGGCGGGCTGGACCAGGACCCCGGGCTCCTCGCGGAGCTCGATGTGGTGGTGGCCAGTGTCCATTCCAAGCTGAGGATGGAAGCCGCTCCCATGACCAGGCGCATGCTCAGGGCGGTGGAGAGCCCTCACGTCGACATCCTCGGCCACTGCACCGGCCGCATCGTGGTGGGACGCGGGCGGCCGGAGTCGACCTTCGACTCGGCCGCCGTCTTTGCCGCCTGCGCCGCCTCGGGCACGGCCGTGGAGGTGAACTCCCGGCCCGAGCGGCTCGATCCACCCATGCGGTTGCTGGAGGAGGCGGTGGGCGCCGGCTGCCTGCTGTCCATCGACACCGACGCCCATGCCCCGGGCCAGCTCGAGTGGCAGATCAACGGGGCCGAGCGGGTGGTCCGGACCGGGGTGGAGACCGATCGCATCATCAACACCTGGGATCGGGAGCGTCTGGTGCCCTGGCTGGCCTCCCGCGCCTGAACTTCGGACCGTCCCGGCCCCGGCCCGGGGCCCGTCGGTCAGGTCTCCCGCACCACCGTGGCCGGATCCCGGGAGTCGAACTGGGCCAGGATGGGGCGTGCCCGGGGCCCAGGAAGTCGAGATCGACGGCCGGCGTCTCGGCCTGTCCAACCTCGACAAGGTGCTCTACCCCAGCGGGTTCACCAAAGCCGGGGTCATCGACTACTACGTCCGGGTCGGCCCCACCATGCTGCGTCACCTCTCCGGGCGGCCCTTGACCCTCAAGCGCTACCCGAACGGATCGACGGCGTCCTTCTTCTACGAAAAGAACTGTCCCAGCCACCGGCCCGACTGGGTGCGCACCATCGAGATCCCCAGCCGCCGCAAGTCGGAAAGGACCATCAACTACTGCAGCGCCGATGACCTGGCCACCCTGGTGTGGCTGGCCAATCTGGCCGCCCTGGAGCTCCACCCGCTCCTGGCCCGGGGCGCCGACATCGAGCGGCCCACAGCCGTGGTCTTCGATCTGGATCCCGGCGCGCCGGCGGCCATGGCCGAATGCGCCCAGGTGGCCGGCGAGATACGGGAGCTGCTCCGTCCCCTCGGCCTGGAGGCCTTTCCCAAGACATCCGGGTCCAAGGGATTGCAGCTCTATCTCCCGCTCAACACGGACACGACCTATGAGTCCACCAAGCCCTTCGCCCACCGGGTGGCGGTCACCCTGGCGAAGAAGCTGCCCAACCTGGTGGTCGCGAAGATGGACAAGGCCCTCCGGAGGGGCAAGGTCCTCATCGACTGGAGCCAGAACCATCCGACCAAGACCACCGTGGGCGCCTACTCCCTGCGGGCCATGGACCGTCCGACCGTGTCCACGCCTGTCTCCTGGGACGAGGTGGAGGCCGCCGCCGGCGGCGGTGAGCTGCGCTTCGAGGCCGGGGATGTGATTGCCCGAGTGGGGGAGATGGGCGACCTCTTCGCCCCGGTGGCCGACCTCGAGCAGGTTCTGCCCGACTGACCCATCCATACCTGTCCTAGACTTGTCTCTCATGGTCGCGGTCCTGCGCCTGGATCACGTCCAACTGGCCATGCCTCCCGGCCGGGAGGACGAGGCTGAGGCCTTCTACCAGGGCCTGCTCGGCATCCCCCGGGTCCCCAAGCCAGCACCGCTGGCCGCCCGCGGCGGCGCCTGGTTCGAGGACGGCCGGGGCCTCAGGGTCCATCTGGGGGTGGAGGAGGACTTCCGCCCGGCTCGTAAGGCCCATCCCGCCTTCGTGGTGGAGGGTCTGGAGGAGCTGCTGACCCGCCTGGATGCGGCCAGGGTCGGGTTCCGACCGGGAGATGACCTCGACGGGGCCAGGCAGGTCTATGTGGACGATCCCTTCGGTAACCGCATCGAGCTGATCGGACCGTCCGCCGGATAGTCACAGGGCCCGGTCAGCATGGGGGCATGACCGTTGCCTTGCTCATTGGACTGGGTGCCGTCCTCGGGGGCGGCCTGGCCGTCCTGGCCGGACTCGCTCTCCGGCGGATGACCGGAGCGGCCGGCTGGTGGCCGGGCCGGGTTCGGGGCCCGGAGGCGGGCCAGGTCGGTGAGGCACTGGCGAGGGTCGAGGACCAGCTGCGCCGGATGGAGGCCGACCGCCAAAACGCCACGGGCGGGATGACCCAGCAACTGCGGGCCCTCCAGGAGAGCCAGGAGCTGATGCGGGGGGAGACGGCCCGGCTGGGCCGGGCCCTCCGGGAGCCGTCAGCCCGGGGCCGGTGGGGCGAGCTCCAGCTGCGCCGGGTGGTGGAGATGGCCGGGATGCTGGCCCAGTGCGACTTCGTGGAGCAGCCCGTACTGGCCGGCCTGGACGGGCCATTGCGCCCGGACATGGTGGTGCGCCTGCCCGGGGGACGCAGCCTGGTGGTCGACGCCAAGGTTCCGTTGCGCGGCTGGCTGGAGGCCCTGGAGGCCACCGATGACGTCACCCGCCGGGCCCGGCTGGCCGATCACGCCCGCCAGCTGCGCGCCCATGTGGGGGCTCTGTCGGCCAAGGAGTACTGGGCCGCCCTGAGCGGAAGCCCGGAGATGGTGGTGGCCTTCGTCCCCGCCGACGGCCTCCTGGCCGCTGCACTGGAGACCGACCCTTCCCTGTTGGACTTCGCCGTCAGTCGGAGGGTCATGCTGGCCACGCCGATGACTCTCATCGCCATGTTGAGGGCCGTGTCCTACGGGTGGCAGCAGGAGGCGTTGGTCGATGACGCCCGGGCCGTGGCCGATCTGGGCCGGGACCTGTACCGCCGCCTGGGCACCCTGTCCGAGCACCTGTCCGGGCTGGGCCGAAGCCTGGACCGGGCCGTGGGCGCCTTCAACCAGACCGTGGGCAGCCTCGAGTCCCGGGTCATGGTCACCGCTCGCCGCCTGGGCGACATGGGTGGACCGGGCTTGGCTCCGCCGACTCCCGCTCCATCGCTCTCGGTCACCCGGGCCGTCCTGGTCAGCCCGGATGCCGATGACAGGCCGGACTGGGCCGCTCCGGACCCGGCGGGCGGGGTGGTCGAGGAGGCCGGCTGATCCGGTTGAATGAGAATGGCGGGGTGGGCCCCCTGCTCGAGATCGTCATCATCCACCACCGCCAGCCGGACAAGTGCATCCAGACCTGCCTGGCCTTTCTGGCCCAGGGGATTCCTCTCCACCTGACCGTGGTGGACAATGGCTCGAGTCCCGCCGACCGGTCCCGAATCACCTCGGCTATCCCCTCGGCCACGGTGGTCCCTTTGGGCGCCAACCGGGGCTTCGGGCCCGCCGCCAATGTCGGCCTGCGCCGGTGGCTGGACCACCCCGGAGGAGATTGGGCCGTGGTCGCACCCCATGACGCCCGCCCCCAGCCCGGCTCGCTCGACCGCCTGTTCGAAGTGGCCGCCACCGTGAGCCGTGCCGGGCTGGCCTGCGCCGAATACGGGGACGACACCCGGCCCATCGTTGACCCCTACCTGGGCGGGATGGTGGTTCCTCTGGCCGGAGCCGGGCCCTGGGTGTCCACCGCCCACCCCCACGGGACCATGCTCGCCCTGCGCCGGGAGTGCCTGCAGGAGGTGGGCCTTTTCGATGAGCGCTACTTCGCCTATGTCGAAGAGGCCGATCTGGCCATGCGGGCGGCGGCGGCCGGCTGGGAGGCGGGCATGGTGGTCGGCGCCACGGTGGCCAACCCGGGTACCAATGTGACCCGGCCGGTGGTCGAGTACCTGCAGACCCGCAACACCTTGTTGCTGGTGCGGGACCACTTCGGCGCCTATCACGGCTTCATTCGGATCTGCATCGGGGTGCTATCCACCCTCTACCAGACGGCCCGTCCGTCCCGGCGGGCACCCTGGTTCGATGCCCGGTCCCGATGGCTGGCCATCCGGGACCGGCTCTGCCACCGTTACGGCCCGCCCCCGGCCCACCTGCTGGCCATACCCCAGAACCCCTGACTCCGTCCTGTCGGCGCCGGACCCCGGACGCCCTGCGCCCGGCTCGCGGCTCAGACCCCGGACTCGATGTTGATCAGCTTCGATGAGTCGGTGGTGTCGTTCTCGTAGAAGTTGAAAGCCTGGTGGACCAGGGTGGTGCGGGAGATACTGGCCACCGGCAGCCCGCCGACCTGGATCTGGTAGGCGGCCACCACCGGCACCTGGGCGCTCCAGCTCCAGGTGCAGCCGCCCCCGTTGGCCGGCAGGCCCGGGCCCAGCGCCGAGGTGCCGAGCACGGCCCCGGTGGAGTCGGCCACGTTGACCACGGTGTTCTCCTTGATCCCGTTGGGTGCCGAGGAGCACCCCGCTGCCGCCGTGTCCTTGGCCACGACACTGCCCTTGAGGGTGATCAGGGCCACGGTGGTGGTGGTGTCGTTCAGGGCGGCGGAGGGTTTCTGGTGGTGCAGGTGGCCGGCCAGGACCCCGGCCGAGAGAAGCACCATGGCGCCGCCGACCATGACCAGGGGCACCCACGGAATGCCCCCTCGGCGCCGCCGAGGCCCCGGACGGGGACCCCGCGGCGGAGCCGGCCGGTCCAGATCGGAATCGAGTGCTGCTCCGCTCAAGCGGGGGCCTCCCTGCGGCCGTGGCCAACCTGCGTGGCGCGGGGGCAAGGTTATAGCCACACTGGTCCGGTGCCTGAGTTGCCCGAAGTCGAGGCCCTGGCTTCCTACCTCACGTCCCAGCTTAAGGGGCGGGCCATCGAAGGGGTGGAGTTGGTGGCCTTCAGCGCCCTCAAGACCTTCCAGCCCCCGGCCGAGTCTCTGGTGGGCCACCCCGTCGTGGGGGTCAGCCGTCACGGCAAGTTCCTCGATTTCGACTGCTCGGGTCTGCACCTGGTCGCCCATCTCTCCCGGGGAGGTTGGATCCGTTGGGTGGAGGCGCCCTCGGCCGCCCGACCCCGCCCCGGGCGGGGCCCGCTCGCCCTTCGGCTACGGGTCTCGGGGGGCCAGTCGGTGGACTTCACCGAGGCCGGAACCAAGAAGCGCCTGGCCGTCTACGTGGTGAACGATCCGGCCGAGGTTCCGGGGGTGGCCCGGCTCGGCATCGATCCTCTCGATCCCGCCTTCACCGCGGTCGCCCTGGGCATCCTGGTGCGGGCGTCCAACGGTCAGATCAAGGGCCTCCTCACCGACCAGTCGGTGCTGGCCGGAGTGGGCAACGCCTATTCCGATGAAGCCCTCCACCGGGCCGGCCTGTCTCCGTTCAAGTCCGCCTCCAAGCTGAGCCAGGAGGAGATCGAGCGGCTCCACCAGGCCTTGACCTCCAGCCTGGGTGAAGCGCTGCAGCGGGCCCGGGGCCTGGCCGGAGCCGAACTCAAGGACGACAAAAGGGCCGGTCTCCAGGTCCACGGGCGTACCGGTCTGCCCTGTCCGGTGTGCGGGGACACCGTTAGAGAGGTGTCCTTTGCCGAGAAGTCCCTGCAGTACTGCCCGACCTGTCAGACCGGGGGCAAGCCCCTGGCCGACCGGAGGCTGTCCCGCCTGCTCAAGTAATTACGTTCGCCCGGCGGGTCCCCTACACCCCGCCTCCTCCGCCCGACGGGGACCCCAGCCCCGTCGGCGGCCGTCATGGCCCCCGCCGGCGGGAACGCAGCCCGGTTATGGCCAGGATGGCCAGGGCGACCGCCACGCCCGCCCCGGAAAGCTCGGGGAAGATGGCGTTGATGGTCACGCGGGGGGAAGCGGCGGTGGCCGACAGGGCGGGGACCGTGGTGGTGGTGGACGGCGGAGGAATGAGGGTGGTGCTGGAGGTGGGGGCCGGCCGGGCCGTGGTGGTGGTGTAGGCCGTGGTGGACGGCGAGACCCGATGGGCCAGCGTGGTGGTGGTGGCCGGATGGGTGGTGGTGGTCGGTGCCGCCGTGGTCGGGGGCAGCGTGGTGGCGCCGGGAACCGACGTGGTGGTGGTGCTCGGCAGCAGGGCCATGGGCCGATTCTCCCAGGCTCAGACCCTCCCCGGGTGGGACCGCCGCCTCAGGCGGGAAGGGGAACCCCGGCCAGGGCGGAGCCCATCAGATCGACGAAGTTGTCGGCGTAGAACCGACGCCTCTCCACCTCCCCGACCCTCTCCAGGCTCCGGCCAAAGCGACCGAGCGGATTCCGGCCTCCCTCCACATGGGGGTAGTCCGAAGAGAACATGGCCACCTCGGGGCCGGTCTGTTCGATGATCCAGCCGGCGTCCTCATGCGGGTAGGGGGTCACCCTCACCTGGCGGCGGATGTACTCGCTCGGCAGGAGGGCGAGCGACTGGAGGCGGGCCTCGTTCTTGCGGAAGGCATCGGCGGCCGAATCGAGGGACCGCATGAGCCCGGGCAGCCAGGAGGCCCCCTGTTCTATGACCCCGATCCGCAGGGCCGGGAACCGTTCCAGCACGCCGTCGATGATCATGGTCGAGAGGGTCTGCATGACCGGATAGGGGATGGCCATGTAGTCCACCGAGCGGAAGTTCCCATCCCCGCCGTGGAAGTCGGGGACCGGTGGCAATCCATTGTTGAAGTACTGAGGATCGAGCAGGCGCCCGCCCCCGCCGACGTGGAAGACGATCGGCACCCCGGCCTCTTCGGCCTGGCGCCAGACCGGGTCCAGCCCGACATGGCTGGGGGAGTGGCCGGCCGGGCAGGCCGAGGCCACCATCAGGGCCCGACAGCCCATCTCCAGCGCCTCCGCGGCAAAGCGGGCCGACTCCTCGAACGAGCTCAGCGGCACGTATCCCACCGGCAGCAGCCGGGGATCCACCGAGCAGAACTCCACGATGGCCCGGTTGTGAGCCCGGGCCGCCCCGTAGGCGAGGAGGTCGTCACTCTTGTGCTCGAGCTCCAGCATCGACTTGTTGGCGAAGGTGTTGAACACCAGCTGGCTGGCGAAGCCCATGAGGTCCAGCGCGGCCGGGCGGTCCTCCTTGATGAACGACCCGGTGGCGGCCCAGTTCTTGCGCAGCATGATCTGCGAGCTGTCCTCGGCCCGGTAGGAGGGGTCCTGGTGGCGCCGGGCGTAGTGCTCGATCAGATCGGATCCCTCCGAAGTAACCGGGGCGTACAGGGGGCCCAATCTCTCCCGTATCCCGGGGTCGGCGTAGGGAGCCAACCAGTCGGGCGGCTCCATGATGTGGGAGTCGGCGTCGTGGATCAGCTGATCGCCCGCATATGACATTGTTGGCCTTCCTGGCGGAGGATGTCCCGGCTGGTTGGCGAATCGTAGGCCCGGGTAGCTGTCCTGGGGGGTGGCGGTATCAGACGAAACCGGATGCTGGCGGCGCTCGGCCTGATGGGCCTACTCGGGGTTCTTGGTCCTCTTGGCGCCGCCCGAGCCGGCTCTGCTGCGGCCGCCGGCCTGCCCCCGGCCACCACCACCCCTACGTCCACCACCACCCCTACGTCCACCACCACAGTCCCACCCACCCCGGCCATGGCCGCCGAGCAGGCTTCCGTTCGCCGCAGCGGGCCCAGCTCCACCGCACCCCTCCTGGCCGCCCTGGCCCCGTTGGCCCGCCTGGGGCTCAGCCAGGAGCAGATCGCCATCCTCGGCTTCGGCCAGTTCCCCGTGGCCGGACCGGCCTACTACTCCGACATCTTCCTGGAATACCGCTCCTGGCCCGAGCCCCATGTCCACCAGGGAATCGATATCGAAGCGGGGGAGGGTACCCCGCTGCGCTCACCCGCGGATGGCATCCTCACCTACTCCGACAGTGACCCACAGGGCTACGGCCTGACCGCCCTGGTCATCCAGACGGACGGGACCACCTATCTCCTGGCCCACATGAGCGCCACCGTCCTGGGTCTGGCCAGCGGTGACCTAGTGAGCCAGGGCCAGGTGATCGGCTTCGTCGGGGAGACCGGGGATGCCACCGGGCCCCACCTCGACTTCGAGGTGCATCCCCACGGCGGGCCGGCCATCGACGCCAAGCCCATCCTGGATGAGTTCCTGGCCGCCGCCATCGCCGCCGCCCCCCGGCTCATCGCCGAGTACGGGGGCCAGCCCGCCCCCGCCGCGGCTATGACCGCGGCCGTGGCCGCCCCGTTCCCGGCCCCGGGTCTCGCCACTACTGCCCCTTCGGAAAGGAAGGACCGGGCAGGGGCTGCCCGCCCCATAGCCATGGTGTCCTCCCATCACTCCTCGCTGCGACTGCTTCTCGCCCTGGTGGCCGGCCTGGCCCTGGCTCTGGTCGCCTCCGGCGTCTGGAACACCCGGCGGCGGGTCCGAGGCGGCTGGACCGAGCCCTAACCTCCCCGGATGGTCACCGCCAAGGACGAGCGGGCCGCCCTGGAGGCGGTCCCGCAGGGGCTCTTCATCGACGGCCAGTGGCGGGAGTCCGCCTCGGGCACCTCTTTCAAGGTCGAGGACCCCTCCACCGGCGATTCGGTGGCCGAGGTGTCAGACGGCACCGCCCAGGACGCCCAGGACGCTCTGGCCGCAGCCCACCGGGCCGGGCCCGCCTGGGCCGCCATGCCCCCCCGCCAGCGCGGCGAGATCCTGCGCCGGGCCTACGAGGCCCTGGTAACCAGGACCGAGGAGCTGGCCCTGGTCATGACGGTGGAGATGGGCAAGCCCCTCGACCATTCAAGGTCCGAGATCACCTACGCGGCGGAGTTCTTCCGCTGGTTTTCCGAGGAGGCCGTCCGGGTGCGGGGTGACTGGCTGGTGGCGCCGGACGGAAAGGGACGCCTGCTGACCATGCGCCAGCCGGTCGGGCCCTGCCTGTTCATCACCCCGTGGAATTTCCCCATCGCCATGGGCACCCGCAAGATCGGCCCGGCTCTGGCCGCCGGCTGCACGGTGGTCATCAAGCCGGCCGCCTTGACCCCGCTCTCCATGCTCTCCCTGGCCCGCATCCTGGAAGAGGCCGGTCTGCCAGCCGGGGTGCTCAACGTTGTGACGACGTCGCGTTCCGGGGACACCCTCGAGCCCTTGTATGGGGACCGGCGCCTGCGCAAGTTGTCCTTCACCGGCTCGACCGAAGTGGGGCGCAACCTCTATGCCCGGGCCGCCGAAGGGGTACTGCGCATCTCCATGGAACTCGGCGGCAACGCCCCCTTTCTGGTCTTCGCCGACGCTGATCTGGACGCGGCCGTTGACGGGGCCGTCCTGGCCAAGATGCGCAATGTCGGGGAGGCCTGCACGGCCGCCAACCGTTTCCATGTCGAAGCGTCGGTGGCTCCCGACTTCGCCCGCCGCCTGGCTGAGCGCCTGGGCGCCATGAAGGTGGGTAGGGGCACCGAGCCGGGCGTCGAGGTGGGTCCTCTGGTCGATGAGGCGACACGCGACAAGGTCGATGAGCTCGTCGCCGACGCCGTCGGGCGGGGCGCCGAGGTCCTGACCGGCGGCGGGACCATCACCGGGCCCGGGCACTTCTACCAACCCACCGTCCTGGACTCGGTCCCCCCGGGGGCCCGCCTGCTGTCCGAGGAGATCTTCGGACCGGTGGCCCCGGTGGTCGCCTTCGACACCGAGGAGGAGGCGGTCCGGGCCGCCAACGACACCGAGTTCGGCCTGGTGGCCTATGTGTACACGTCCGATCTGAAGCGGGCCATCCGGGTGGTCGAGGGACTGGAGACCGGCATGGTGGGGCTCAACCGGGGCCTGGTCTCCAACCCGGCCGCCCCCTTCGGTGGGGTGAAGGCCTCCGGCATCGGCCGGGAGGGCGGCCGGGAGGGGATCGAGGAGTACTTGGAGACCAAGTACGTGGCCGTCGACCTCTAGAGATGCCCGGCCCGCCGAGGGAGCGCCTCAGGTGAAGAGGGTGACGGTCAGATCCGAGGTGTAGACGCCTGTCCTGGTCCCGTCGGGCGGAGACAGGGTCAGAGTGCTGGTGTCGGTATAGGTCCCGGTATAGAGCACCGAAGCCGACTCCCCAGTATCGACAAAGAGAGTCTCCGCCGCCCCCATCTCCCCCGGTCCCGAGACTGCTGCGGCCACACCACCCCCGCCCGCCTGGTCCACCTGGTTGGCTCCATCGACCAGGCTGGTGGCCGGAACGACGTTGCCGGCCGCGTCCTGGAAGTCAGACGCCTGGGCCGTCACGTACCAGCCGTTGGTGGCCCCGCTAATGGCTGCTTCAGACACGACCACGGTCAAGGGCGTCGAGGTAGGCAAGGTACCCAGGCTGGAGGTGATGGTGGCGGGGGTCACCGAGGTGATCGATCGACTGCCGATGGAGCCGGCGGTCAGGGTGGCCGTCAGAGGAATCGATGTGTGCTGACCGGCAGTGGCGGCCGACGCCGGCCCCTCTCCCGAGCAGGTGGCGAGCACCGACCCGGCCGCCAGAAGCAGTACGACCGCTCCGCAATGGCGCCTCGCCATCGTGCCGGCTATCTCCTTCCCCCTCTATGCCCGCCTGACGGCGGCCGCAGGATCGGTCTGTCTGCACCTATCGGCTGGCGCCGGGCCGACTTGACTAAACGACCGGGCCGATCGCTCGGGCCAGGACGGCGGCTACGCAGTCGGCCGGGGCGTCCTCCTGGAGGAAGTGGCCGGCGCCTTGGATGCGGTCGAGCGTCGCGCCGGCCAGTGCCGAAGACCACTCCTCGGCGCCGGCCCAGCTGAACACCTCGTCGGCGTCGCCCCAGACGAGGTGGATGGGGCCATCCCAGGAACGGAGTTGGTGGTAGCACTGTTGTTGCCAGGCGGCGCCACCTTCGGAGGGCTGGGCGAAAGGCAGACACCAGGGGAAACGGCGGGCACCGGCTTTGGACTCGGCTCCGGTGAAGGGGGCGTCGTAGGCGGCCTGAACGCCGGCCAGGTCGTGCCCGGGCCGGCGCAGGGATCGGGACACCACCACTCCGGTGGGCATGTCCCCGCCCATGTGCTGGGGATCAGTGGCGATCTGGTGCCAGAAGCGGAGGCCCTCGCTGTACTGGTAACGGTCGTGGTGCAGCCAGGTGTTGGCGATGAAGAGCCGGGCAAAACGCTCCGGGAGATCGCAGGCGTTGCGCAGGGAGATGGGCCCTCCCCAGTCCTGGCAGAAGAGATGGATGCGGGAGAGGTCGAGGGTTTCGATCAGGGCCCGCTGCACGCCGACGTGGCGGTCGATGGTGTACCAGTCATCGTCGGTCACCTTGTCACTGCGGCCGAACCCGATGTGATCGGGGGCGATGACGCGGAAGCCGGCCGTCACCAGCGCCGGAATCCAGTGGCGGTAGAGGTAGGACCAGGTCGGCTCCCCATGGGTCAGGAGGAACGGCGTGGCGTCGGCGGGGCCCTCGTCGATGTAGTGGACCCGCAGGCCTCCGATCTCCACGTAGTGCGGCGCGTAGGGCCAGTCCGGGAGAGAGTCGAAATGCTCATCGGGGGTCCGGAGGACCGGAGGGGGCGCGGCCGGTCCGGGGGCCGGGGTCACGCTCCGGTGCCGGCGTAGAGGGCCAGGCCCTCGGCCGTGGACATCCGGCGCACACCAGGGGACTCGACCACGGCCCGCAGCCAATCCGGGCGGGTGGTGGCCGACACCACGATGGGGTCGGCCAGCTCGGAACGATTCACGGCCTGGAAGACGAAGGCCACCGCGTAGTCGGGAGGCCTCACATCTCGGGACAATTCGGCCATGACGAAGGGGTCGGGTGGGGAGGGTGTGGCCGGGTCCAGGCGGATGACGTAGGGGGACCCGGGTGATGATCCGCCCCCGGCCAGCCCCGGCCCGTCGGCCAGCACCGCCCCCCGGACGAGGTCGGGCCGGGCCCCGGCTGTGAGGAGAGCTATGTAGGCGCCCAGGCCCCGGCCCAGGATGGTGGCCGGTCCGAGGTGGGCCAGGGCGGCGTCGGCGTCGCCCATCAGCGCCTCGGCCGTGTAACCGCCGCCGGCGGGGACGGTGGACTGGCCATGACCGGTGAAGTCCAAGGCATGGACCGATCCGGCCCAGGCACTCGCCCAGGAGGGAACGGAGCTGGGGGAGCGCTCACCCAGTCCGTGCAGGAGCAGGAGGGGATGGCCATCCCCGTCCCGGAGGTGGTGGAGCGCGAGTTCGACCCGTACGTGGCGGAGCATGGTGGGACCACTCACGTGAGCGCCTCCAGCACCAGGGCGGCGGCCCGCTCCGGCTGCTCGATGTGCAGGAAGTGGCCGGTGTCCTCGAAGGCCACCAGCCGGGCGGCGGGCGGCAGATAGGCGGCGATCGACTCCGGGGTCACGCCCATTCCCATCTGCTCGGCCTGAAGCCCGACGATACCGAGCAGCGGCATCCCCAGCGCCGAGAGCCGGTGCAGAGCCCAGTCCGGCCGCCACGGCCCGAACCCCCCCATGCGCAGGGTCGGATCGATCTTCCAACGCCAGCCGTCCGGGTCGCGCCGGGCGCCCACCCCAGCCAGGTATCGGAGCCACTCGAAGGAGAGGCGGGGATTCATGTCCGCCCTACGCCGGGCCAGTTCGGAGAGCGTTCCGGGCCGGCGGGAGGCGTCGGCGGCCCGCCGGCGCCGGTCGAGCCAGTTGCGGATCTCCTCTTCCCTCATGCGGCTGCGCTCATGGTCGCTCACGTCCGGGGCCGCCCAGTTGCCCGGCAGGCCATCGAAGTTGACCAGGTAGGACACCCGGTGGGGGCAGGCGTCGGCCAGTTGCAGCATGAGATTGCCGCCCTTGGAGTGACCGAGGACGGGGATCGGGTCGGATCCGATGCTGTCCAGCACCGCCACCGCGTCGCGGACGTCTGCGTCCCAGCTGTAGAGGGGGGCGTGCTGGGAGTCCCCGTGGCCCCGCTGGTCCCATGCCACCGCCCGGAGGCCGCCGGCGGCCAGAAGGGGAGCGAAAACCGAGAAGGTCCGGGCGAAGTCGAAGCCACCGTGGGTGAGCAGGATGGGCGGAGCCGCCTCCTCGCCCCATTCATGGACCTGGATGGCGATACCGCCGGAATCCACCGTCCGGAGGCGGTCGGGGGGCCGGGCCCCGGGGTAGTCAGGCGGGACGTCCTCTTCCGCCGTAACGTCTGTTCCGGTGCCCTCCGAGTCGCTCACCGGCCGCAGACTAGGGGGCCGCCGCACCGCCCCGGAGGGGTCGTCTCGCCCTGGCCCGGAGGGCCTGTCACATCCCGGGCGCATGATGGCGCCATGAACCCCTCCGCCACCGCTCGATCCCTGGTCCTGCGCCTGATCTGGGCCGTTCCGTTCCTGGCCGCCTGGGCCCAGGGCGGGTGGCTGCGCCTGGTAGGCGTGGTGCTGGGCGTGGGATGGGCCACCGCCGTGGTGGCCGACAGCGTCCTCAGCCTGGAGGTCCCACCGGCCGCCGCCCCGGCCCCGTGCTCCGAAGCCTGGCTCAATGCGACCGGATAGACCCCGGGTAGGGCTCGGGTAGAGCTAAAGCAGCGTCGGCCGCCGGCCGGGCTGTATCCTGGGGGCGCAGCACCGCCGTAGGGCCAACGTCGTCCCGGTAGGCACCATCGATCCCGGGGTCCCATACCCGGGTCATCTGTCGCAGAGGGATGACGAGCATGAGATCAATGCCCGGGCCGACCGGCCTGTACCAACCCGGCTTCGAGCACGACGCCTGCGGCGTCGCCTTCGTAGTGGATATACACGGCCGGCGCAGCCACGGGGTGGTCGAGCGGGGCCTTCAGGCTCTCTGCAATCTCGAGCACCGGGGCGCCACCGGTTCGGACGCCAACACCGGGGACGGCGCCGGGATCCTCATCCAGATGCCCGATGCCTTCCTGCGGGCCGTAGCCGGCGTGGACCTACCTCCGGCCGGGTCCTATGGGGCTGGGATGGCCTTCCTGCCCAGGTCGGGGACCGAGGACGCCGTGCGGTCCGTCGAGAAGGTGGTGGAGGGCGAGGGCCTGGTGGTGCTGGGCTGGCGCGAGGTTCCCTTCGAGGACGCCATGATCGGGCCGACGGCCCGCACGGTGGAGCCCATTTTCCGTCAGTTGCTGGTCGGCGCCGGGGAGGGACCGGCCGGGACCGACATGGAGCGGCGGGTTTTCATCCTGCGCAAGCGCCTGGAACAGGAGGTGCCCGACGTCTACTTCCCGAGCCTGTCCACCCGGACCCTGGTGTACAAGGGGATGCTCACCGCCCCCCAGCTGCTGCCGTTCTTCCCCGACCTGACCGACACCCGCTTGGACAGCGCCCTGGCCCTGGTCCACTCACGCTTCTCGACCAACACCTTCCCCTCCTGGCCCCTGGCCCATCCCTACCGCTTCATCGCCCACAACGGGGAGATCAACACCATCGAGGGAAACCGGAACTGGATGCGGGCCCGGGAAGCCCTGCTGGCCAGCCCGCTATTGCCCGACATCGATCGGATCTTCCCGGTCTGCACCCCGGGCGACCCAAGCGATTCGGCCTCCTTCGACGAGGTCCTCGAGCTGTTGCACATGGGCGGGCGCTCGCTGCCCCACGCCGTGCTCATGATGGTGCCCGAAGCGTGGGAGAACAACCCCACCATGGACCCGGCCCGGCGCGCCTTCTATCGCTACCACGCCTCTCTCATGGAGCCCTGGGACGGCCCGGCGGCGGTGGCCTTCACCGACGGCACGCTGATCGGCGCCGTTCTCGACCGCAACGGTCTGAGGCCCCTGCGCTACTGGGTCAGCACTGACGGCCTGGTGGTGATGGCTTCGGAGGCCGGCGTGCTTGACATACCCGCCGATCAGGTGGTGCAGAAGGGCAGGCTCCAGCCCGGGCGCATGTTCCTGGTCGACACTTCCAAGGGCCGCATCATCAATGATGATGAGATCAAGGCCGAGTTGGCCTCCCAGCACCCCTACGAGGAGTGGCTGGACGCCGGCATCGTCCACATGGACGATCTCCCTCCCCGCACCATGCTCACACCCCAGCACGCTTCGGTCGTGCAACGTCAGCGGTCCTTCGGCTACACCGAAGAGGAGCTGCGCATCCTGCTCGCCCCCATGGCCCGCACCGGAGCCGAGCCCATCGGCTCGATGGGCACGGACACGCCGATAGCCGTTCTCTCCGACCGGCCCCGGCTTCTCTTCGACTACTTCAGCCAGCTCTTCGCCCAGGTCACCAACCCACCCCTCGACGCCATCCGGGAGGAACTGGTCACGTCGTTGTCGGCCACGGTCGGACCGGAGCGGAATCTGCTCGAGCCCACCGCCGACTCCTGCCGACAAATCACCTTGCCCTTCCCGGTCATCGACAACGAGGCCCTGGCCAAGCTGCGCTACATCAACGAGCACGGGGAGACTCCGGGGTTCCGCGCCGTGGCTATAGACGGCCTCTATCCCGTGGCCGATGGGGGAGATGGCCTCCGGCGCTCTCTGGAGGAGGTGAGGACGGCCGTCAGCGCCGCCATCGAGGACGGTGCCAACATCCTCATCCTCTCAGACCGCTTCGGTTCGGCCGAAATGGCCCCCATACCCTCGCTGCTGCTGACCTCGGCCGTCCATCACCGTCTCATCCGGGAGCGGAGCCGCACCCGGGTCGGCCTTATCGTGGAGGCGGGCGATGCCCGCGAGGTGCACCACATCGCCCTGCTCCTCGGTTATGGCGCCGCTGCCGTCAATCCCTACCTGGCCTTCGAGTCGGTGGAAGACATGATTGCCAACGGCGTCATCACCGGCGTGAACCTGCGCGACGCCCGTTACAACTGCACCAAGGCCCTCGGCAAGGGCGTGCTCAAGGTCATGTCGAAGCGGGGCATCTCCACGGTGGCGTCCTATACCGGCGCCCAGGTCTTCGAGGCCATCGGGCTCGGCAGCGAGTTGGTAAGGGAGTACTTCGCAGGCACGGTGTCGCGCCTCGGCGGGGTGAGCCTGGAGGAACTGGCCGCCGAGGTGGCAGCCCGCCACCGCCTGGCCTGGCCCGACCGGCCCGAGGAGCTGGCCCACCGGCCCCTCGAGGACGGGGGCGAGTACCAGTGGCGGCGCGAAGGCGAGTACCACCTCTTCAACCCCGAGACGGTCTACCGCCTGCAGCACTCCACCCGGGCCCGTCGCTACGAGGTCTTCAAGGAGTACACCCGCCTGGTGGACGACCAGTCGGCCCGGCTGGCCACCCTGCGCGGAATGTTCCGCTTCAAGGAGGGCGCCCGGCCGCCGGTTCCCATCGAGGAGGTGGAGCCGGTTTCCTCCATCGTCAAGCGTTTCTCCACCGGGGCCATGTCCTACGGGTCGATCTCGGCCGAGGCCCACGAGACCCTGGCCGTGGCCATGAACCGCCTGGGGGGACGCTCCAACACCGGGGAAGGAGGCGAGGACTCGGATCGGTTCACGCCCGACCCCAACGGGGACCTGCGGCGCAGCGCCATCAAGCAGGTGGCCTCCGGGCGCTTTGGCGTGACGAGCGAGTACCTGGTCAACGCCGATGACCTCCAGATCAAGATCGCCCAGGGGGCCAAGCCGGGCGAGGGAGGCCAGCTCCCCGGCAACAAGATCTACCCCTGGATCGCCAAGACCCGGCACTCGACCCCGGGCGTCGGGCTCATCTCCCCGCCACCGCACCACGACATCTACTCCATTGAGGACATCAAGCAGCTCATCCACGACCTCAAGTGCTCGAATCCCAAGGCCCGTATCCACGTGAAGCTGGTGGCCGAGGTCGGTGTGGGTACGGTGGCGGCGGGGGTGTGCAAGGCCCACGCCGATGTCGTGCTCATCTCGGGCCACGACGGTGG
>Ga0307373_10001016_pt1 | contig 53191 bp, 67 predicted proteins | sample OX2MG_FD_202534 | JGI IMG/M metagenome (GOLD analysis project Ga0307373, IMG submission 202534) | Soil microbial communities from Risofladan, Vaasa, Finland - OX-2 | ecosystem: Environmental > Terrestrial > Soil > Coastal area > Acid sulfate soil | place: Finland: Risofladan, Vaasa | collected... | reverse complement strand
ATAACAGGTTTAGCTGCGTACCGAAAGCATGCAGATGCTGCGCGAAAACTTATTCATCCTGATGCGGCAGAGAAAATCATAAAAATTGTAGAAGGACTCATGCTATGAAAAAGAAAAAAGAGTTTCCACGTAAACGTAAGCGGTATCTTAAAAAGATCATCTATCTATCTGTTTCATTAAGTATTTTTGTGCTAGTGCTGTGCGGTATAACGTTATACGTTTTTGTGGTAAAAATGAAAAAGCCGCTTTATATCAGTCCATTACCCAGTATGCATGCGGTTCAGGCAGCTGAAGATGATAAAAAATATAGTGAATTACAGGCAGGTCTTACAAAAGATCAAATTGATTATGCCGAAATCACCCATGGGAATAACGCGTATGTTGTTACTTTGCAGAACGATGGAAAGGTGACTTTTTCTACACAAAAAGATATAATGTCGCAAATAGCCTCTTTACAATATATCCTTTCACATCTTACAATGGAAGGGAGACAGTTCAGTATGCTGGATCTTAGGTTTGATAAACCGGTCATTGTACTAAAACCATAAAGACATACTGATATAGAGACTGTCTATTGCAGAACTACGTGAAACTGAACGCGGAAAGACGCGGATGGTTCTGCTTTATTTTGCGTTAGGTTTGGTTCCGCGTATATAATATTATGGAAGGTAGAATTATTGTCGCAATTGATGTCGGCACTTATAAAATAGTAACCGTTATTGCCAAAGTTGTAGAAAATGTCATAAGTGTTCTCGGCGTTTCGGAAGTGAAATCGCAAGGCATCCGAAAAGGGCAGGTTGTCGATATTGAAGAAGCTGTGCACGCGATTAATAGTTCGCTTGAGGCCGCAGAACGGATGGCCGGCTATTCAGCATCACATGTATTTGTTTCCCTCGGTGGCAGTCAGATCAGCTGCCAAAATTCCCGCGGTGTTGTTGCCGTTGCTACACCAAATGGTGAGATAAATGAAAGCGATCTGCAGCGGGTGATTGATGCTGCAAAGGCAATATCCCTTCCCTCAACGCGAGATATCATTCATGTGCTTCCGAGAAATTATATTGTTGACGGACAGGAGGGCATCAAAGATCCAGTGGGTATGGCAGGGACCCGTCTTGAAGTTGATACTCACATTGTGACAGCCAATACTGTCTCACTTCGCAATCTTGAGAAAGCATTTTCGGAAGTAGGCGTGGATGTAGATAGTTTTGCCTTCAGCGGGTATGCGAGTTCCTTGGCAGTTCTTTCGGATACAGAGAAAGAGCTCGGCGTCGTACTTGTAGATATTGGTGCAGGTACTACTGATATTGCTATTTATACTGAAGGGTCGATGGCATATTCATCGGTTCTCGCAATTGGTGCGCGACATGTGACCAATGACTTGGCGATAGGACTTCGTATCTCTCTTGAGAGTGCCGAAAAAATAAAACTCTATTTCTCACAAACGCAAGGAAAACGAATTGTCAGAACAGAAGACGGTGAATCAAAAGAGCAGAAGCCATCCGATGAGATCGATCTCTCTTCATTGAATTTATCTGAGGACATCCGCAAAGTCTCACAAAAGACGCTGGTTGACGGTATCATCAGGCCGAGACTCAATGAAATCTGTACGATGATCGCACTTGAGATAAAGAAGAGTGGGTTTGCGGCACAAACTCCTGCGGGTGTTGTCTTTACGGGTGGTGGTGCGTTAACAGTCGGTCTGCGCGATGCGGCAAGGCGAACACTTGCCATGCCAGTACGGATCGGCATGCCGACAGATGTCAAAGGAATAATTGATGAGGTGCAGCATCCGGCTTTCTCTACTGCTGTCGGGTTGGTACGGTATGGTATGAGTACGACTTCATCGGGTGAATCCTCAATGCGGTTTGGTCTTCCCGGTGGCAATATGGTTATCACAAAAATGATCAAGAAGATTATCAACATGATTAAGTCATTCATTCCCTGATTCCCCCACTTGCAATTATTTTTGACATCTGGTAGGATTTGTGCAACACTGACTACTATGTTAATTAGACCTCAAGCTACAAATTTTGCCAAGATACGAGTAATGGGAATTGGTGGTGGTGGAAGCAATGCTATCGGGTCAATGATATCAGCTGGCAATATCCACGGAGTTGATTTTGTCGCCGTCAACACAGACGCTCAGGCACTGCTTCTCAATAAAGCTGACACCAAAATCCAAATCGGAGAAAATTTCACCAAAGGACTTGGTTCGGGTGGAGATCCTGAAATAGGGCGAGAAGCAGCTGAAGAATCGCGGGAGAAGATCAAACATACCCTTGAAGGCTCAGATATGGTTTTCCTTACTGCAGGGATGGGCGGTGGTACCGGAACCGGAGCAACGCCGGTTGTTGCTGAAGTTGCTAAAGAAGTTGGCGCATTAACGGTAGCGGTAGTTACCAAGCCGTTTATGTTTGAAGGAACCCGTCGGATGGTGTCAGCCGAAGAGGGGATTGATAATCTTAAAGATAAGGTAGATACGCTTATTGTTATTCCCAATCAACGGATACTGGATGTTGTTGACCGCAAGCTTTCTCTTCTTGATGCTTTTAAAGTCGCTGATTCAGTTCTAACCCAGGGCGTTCAAGGAATTTCGGAAATTATTACGATGCCTGGTTTGATTAACGTAGATTTTGCCGATGTGCGCAATATCATGATTAATGCCGGATCCGCACTTATGGGTATCGGATCAGGTATCGGTGAGAATAGGGCGCAGACTGCAGCCCGATCGGCCATCGCATCACCGCTTCTTGAGATCTCAATGGATGGCGCGCGTGGTGTTCTCTTCAATGTCGTCGGCGGTCCTGATCTGACAATGACCGAGGTTGATGAAGCTGCAAAGATCATATCAGCTGCTGCGGATCCTGATGCCAATATTATATTTGGCGCGACGATTGATGAGTCAATGCATGATCAGATACGTATTACGGTCGTTGCGACTGGATTTGATCAAGCCAAACAGCGCCTGCAGCAATTTGTCATCCCGCAGCCGACACCTGAGATCTCCCAGACACCATTGAGCCGCCAGCAAGATCCGTTTATGCAGCCGCCGCAGCAAAATCAACAGCCACAACAGCAAGAAGAGGAAGATCAGCAATCATTCTCACCGCAACAGCACATGCAACAGCAGGAGGAGAAGAAAGAAGAAAAGAGCGCCGAAGACGAATGGGACATACCGGCATTTCTGAGACAGCGAAATTAGCTTCAAATAGCTTTAAAAACTACTAAACGACTCAAAAGGGCCTTACAGGCTCTTTTTTTGTGGTTATAAAAGAACACTAACACTTTATAGGGAAAGCCCTTTGAAGTCAATAACCACTATGAGTAAACGAAAAATTGAGCGAAATAAGGAAATTTATAAAAAACATAAACAAGGACTTTCCATGTATGTACTCGCTTTAGAGTATGAAGTTACTCCCCCTGCCATTTTCAAAATTATCAAACGAGAAGAAAAAGACGATAAGGAGGCACTATGCAAGAAATAGCTATCGGTTACACCAGTCCAAGAGTACAACGCATGAAGAGACAAAACTTTATAAAAAATATGTTTCCGTTCGTCTTACTTATATTAGCACTTACTATTATCGCTATTTTCGCTGCACATAAAGGAAATACTCTAAAAAGAGTCAGTAAGATAAAAATTACTACTCCAATTGCTTCAGCATCCGCAACACCTACCATTGTAATCAAAGATGATAAACGAGTTGGTATACTTAAAGATTTTTTAACACAAAAACAATCCCCACTTGCCTCTTATTCTGCATATTTTGTTCAGACAGCTGATACCTACGGTCTTGATTGGACACTGATGCCTGCAATTTCAGGAATGGAAAGTAATTTTGCAAAGATGATGCCAAAAGGCTCAAATAATCCGTTTGGCTTAGGCGGAAATCACTTAATGGTTTTCTCATCACTAACTGACGCAATTCACTTTGAGGGTAAATTACTTTCTCAAAGTTATAAGTTAGCAGCAAATCGAGCAATCGGAAATATTTATTGTCCAAAGTATGAGTGTAATCCAAACTGGGCAGAAATTGTAACCAGCTATTCAGACGCAATAGTGAACTGACTATGTATCACAGAAGAAATATGAACAGATCAAATAAAAAAAATAACTACGCCGGAATACTATCTTATGCGCCAAAACAATTTAAGGATTGGTGCCGAAATAAGAATTGCTTAAAGCAAGTCAACGAAAAAGTTGCAGAGTTTTCAAAGAAAAAATTTGGGGCAGTTCTTTGCTGGAATTGCCAGCGACTTGATGAATGGGAAAGGAGCATTGTACAAGACGATGAATAACATTTGCGCTTATTGCGATTCAAATAAAGGAGTAAAGCTTTGGAAAGAAACCAATGAAATGGTTTGTCTTATCTGCAGACTGAGTCTCTTAGCACAAGAATTTGAGGAGTTTGTCAGTAAAGAAGATATTGGAATGCTTGAGTATTACATAAAACTTTTAGAGTAAAAATCACTGCCTAGAAAGGAGGCAAAAATATGAAAAGTGAAAACAAAACATTACAGAAAGAATACACAAAAACAGTAGAGGCTTGTGTGGATCTACTTGAGGACATAACAAAACAAATAAAGAAGCACATTAAGGAACAGGCAAAGTATTCAGATAGCTGGGGATATGTAGGTGATGTAAAACACGTAAAAGAAAAGTTAGAAGAAGTAAATACTTTTCTGAAATCAAGTATATGAAACCAAGCGAAATAAAATTAGCAGGATACAACAACTGCCCAACAACGGATCGTCTTAAGAAATATTTGGAAGAGAAAAATCTCACTCCATACATAGAGTTTGTCGATTTGGATTGCAATAGTTTTCCCTATTACGAAAACGAAGTTGCGACATTGGTTATAGCGATACATCCTGGACCGACTGAATCGACAGTAGCGCTTGCGTTAGGACAATTAGCAGTACATGAGTGCGCCGATGAATTTCATTGGCAAGTGGTAGACAAACGCTTTGTTGTAAGAATCTGGTGGGATTAAAAATTATCTGCTCGAAAGGAGGTGAAAAAAATTATGGAAGTAAGAAAAGCACAAAAAAGCAAAAGTAAATTAAGAGTGGGTCTAGCAGGAACTTCCGGTTCAGGTAAAACCTATTCAGCACTACTTTTGGCAAGTGGTATGACAAGCTGGAATAAAATCTGCGTTATCGATACTGAAAATGGATCAGCAGATTTATATGATTCTCTTGGAGCATATAACGTTATAACCCTTAAAGCTCCTTTTTCTCCTGAGCGATATATTGAAGCTCTCCATGCTGCTGAACAAGCAGGAATGGAAGTTATCATTATTGACTCGATAACCCACGAATGGGATGGAGAGGGCGGTTGTCTTGAGCAAGTTGAGAAATTAGGCGGACGCTATCAAGACTGGGGAAAAGTAACGCCAAGACATCAGAAATTCATTCAAGCAATTCTTCAATCACCAAACCATGTCATTACAACAGTCAGGAAGAAGCAGGACTATGCAATGACGCAAGATACCAACGGACGGTTGAAGGTTGAGAAAAAAGGATTAAAAGAAATCACAAGAGAAGGGTTTGAGTACGAACTTACTCTCTCTTTTGATATTGCTCAAAACCACTTAGCAACTACTTCTAAAGACAGAACCTCCCTTTTTATGGATAAACCTGATTTCAAAATAACTAATGAAACAGGAAAAACCTTATCAGAGTGGGCTGAAAATGGAGTAGTGCCAGAAGTAAAAGAGGTAAAAGCAGTAGAACAAGAAGAACAAATGCCTGCACAAGAGCAAGCAACGACTACTGTTTCTAGAAAATGTGAACATTGTGGAACAACCAATAAATATCACAGAAAAGGTTGTCCCAACGCCTAAAAGTGTAGAGACTACTGGAGCAATCCGGTAGTCTCTCAGGGTTGTCAAAACTAATTGTCTATGAAAAATGCTGTCCTATCAATTTGGTATAACAAAAAACAATTTTCTCAAGGAAAATTTTTCAGTGTTGGTAAAAAATCATACTTTATTGTCAATATAGATGATGCGAAATTGTTTAGAAAGTTTAATGGGTATGCAATTGCAAAACGGGTACTTGATAAATTTGAAGAATTAAAAATAAGAAATATTACTATTATTTATCGCTATGTTGAACGAAAAACTATATATATTACGAAACCATCAACATTTAAAACGAAAGGAATCCTTGTAGCTTTTGGTGGACATAGCCAATATGTATTACCTCTTAAAAATTGGGAGGTGCATCAGGTGGACTTTAAAGATGATCCGAAAGACCTGCCGATTATTGATCTTGAGAAATGGGCTAAAGAGGAAATACAGTACGAATATAAAGGAAATGTTGCAGTTGCTATGCATAAAGAAGATATAGACAAAAAAACAATTCCAATACAACGAAGTTTATTTGCATAAAACATATGGCACAAAAACGAATGATTGATAAAAAAATATCTGTTTCAGAACAAGTAGCAAATTTGCCAGTAGAAGCACAGCTTATTTTTACCTGGATGATTCCTCATGCTGATGATTTTGGATTACTACCCTACTCGCCTCGAACAATTAAAGCACTTGTTATTCCAATGCATGAAATTACTGCAGAACAAGTTGGTACGTATTTAGAGGAAATGGTTAAAAATAATTTATTAAGCGTTTTAGAATATAACGGAAAAAGATATTACAAAATAGCTAATTTCACTCAACATCAAACACTCAAAAAAGATAGACAACCGCAAACAATTTTGGAAGTCAAACTAGAGGAAGACCATAAGATAAATTGGGAAAACATTTCTAAATTGCTCCAGTTGGAAGACAACAATACTGTCGTGGAAGACTCTGGTTTCCAAAGAGTTCCTGAGTTTAAGGGAACTGAAACGAACAGAACTGAAGAGAATATAAATACTGGCAAAAGCCCAGAAATAAAAAAACCACTTAACTCGGTAGGAGCAATAATACAAGACCGTTATAAGATTTCTTTACCTACCAGTAACGGCATAACAAAACAATGGCAGGACAAAGCATTTCGGTATGCTGAGAAGCTTCACATTACCCTAACTGATAATTTAAAACCTCGATGGTTAAAAGTGTTCAAACAAGCTGATTTGGGTCGTAAAATAAAGAATTTAGAACAAGCATATTCTTACTTAATTGACTATCCAAACCAACTTTCAAGCGAAGAAAAAATTAAATACTTTTTTTACATTTACGAGAATGGATTACAGGAGAATTTCCAAAAACACATCACATAAAACAAAAATGAAAAGTAAGAATAAAGAAAAAGACATATTATTACCAGAAGGAAAAACAATACTTCCTGCAAAACTTATTATCAATAAGATGGGATCAAGTATCATTTTAAATGTTGAAATTAACTTACAAATGTTATTTAATATATTAAGCAGTAAAAATAAGGAAAACACCGAAATTGATTTGTAGCCAATAAAGGAAATTAAATCGTAGCGGTTATCTTTTACACATAAGTTAAATGTCTTGTGCGTAAGAGATAACCGCTTTTTTCGTGGAGATTTTTCCTTATGCAAGGGGATTACTGGCTGAAAGATCTGTAGGGGGTTTTCTTCTACACGTTGCTGGTGATCTTCCCGCAAAGGGAAAAATAAGAATATGAGTTTATTAGTTAAAATAATTCGATTTTTACAAGGAACTTCAATATGTTGCGGAGCAGATATAGAAGTGTATAGCTGGAAGAAAGCATTTTGCACGAGATGCGGAGAGAAAAGTTAATACATATATGAATGATTTAATTTCACTAACGGAAAATAAAGAAATTGTTTACGCTTCATTTGTTCTTCGGAAAAATGGACTTGAACCTGTTGGTACTCCTGATTTTGAGCAATGGTTAGAATGCGGAGAGTTTATAAATAAAGCAAAAGGCGCAGTCCATTTCTGGATTGGTGATTGGCTTAATTATGGTGAAAGACAATGGGGAGAAAAATATCTTGAAGCAATAGAACAAACTGGGTATAACTACCAAACATTACGAGATGATAAGTGGATTGCTGCACGAGTCGATTTGTCTCGGCGCCGAGACAAATTAAGCTTTGATCATCATAAAACTATTGCAGGTTTAGATGCAGAAGAACAGGAAACGTTACTAAAAGACGCAGTAGAAAAGAAACTTGACAGTAAAGCATTTAGAAAATACGTTGAAAAGCGAGAGTTACCGCAAACTGAAAAAAAACCACAGGAAAATAAGCCCTTAGATATATCTACTATTATAGATAGTAACAATCTGCTTTTAGGACAGCTGGCAGACCTTAATTTTACAGATTACTCCATAGAAGAAAAAAACTATCTTTTTCTCCATTTACGAATAACAGTAGAAAGGATCAATCAGTTATTGCAGCAGCATGAGAACGATTAAAATTCCAGTTACGCATATTTCATTAACAGCTATGGAAGATGCCGGATGGGAGCTGGGTGATGATGGTCAAGAAGAACTTGAAAGCTATAGTCGATTTACAAAAAGATATTATCTAACGTTTCTGACAGATCGACAGAAACAAGTTGTGTTTTGCTTAGCAGAGCTTGGAATGAGTAGAAAAGAAACAGCATTGCATCTGATGATTTCACTACAAGCGGTTCATCAAATAGTACTCAGGATGAGAGAACGGTTGAAATCAAATAGAGATTTCGAAATGTAGAAAGTAACAACATATGGAAAACAATAAAGAATATTGGTCAATAGAAAAACTGCGAGAATGGGAGAAAAACCCACGCAGTATTACTAAAAAAGATTTTGAGCGACTAAAAAAGCAAATACAAAAGCTTGGACAGTATAAGCCGCTTATTATTACCGCTGATGGCATGGTCATTGGAGGTAATATGCGATTGAAAGCTTATAAAGAGTTAGGCATTACGAATATCTGGGTAAGTATTGTACAACCAAAAGATGAAAATCAAATGTTGGAATACGCACTCTCTGATAATGATCGTGCAGGATTTTATGATAGCGATTTACTTGCAAACCTTCTTCCAAACTACAACATAGAGTGGTCTGATTTTAGCGTTGATTTACGAGAACCGCTAAACTTAGGGGATTTGTTAGATAAACTGAAACCGTTGGAAGACGAGGAAGAAGTGCCAGAAGTTGCAGAAGGTGAAGCAATAAGTAAACAAGGTGAGTTATACCAATTAGGACGACATTTTCTACTTTGCGGTGATGCAACAAAAATAGAAGATTACGAAAAGCTTCTGCAGGGAAAGAAAGTAGATTTAGTACACACGGATCCTCCTTATAACGTCAACTACGATTACACTTCAAAGTTTGATCATATTCACAATACTAAAGCCGATACAACGAAAATGAAATTTAAACCTATTTTTAGCGATAAATTATCTGCTGATGAATATGCGCAGTTTATTCTCATGTTTCTAGAAAACGTGTATCTATTTTCAAAAGATGAAGCACCATTTTATATCTGGTTTTCTGATAAATGGATGCCATTACTTCGTAACTTACTTATACAAGCAGGATGGTATTTTAGCCAGAATATTATTTGGGTGAAAGAAAATTTTGTTATAGCACAAAGTCAAGATTTTCACCGGATGTTTGAGCCTTGTGTTCATGGATGGAAAAAAGATAAAAACCATTACTTCTTTTCAGGTATGTCAGAAGTTGCAGATGTTTGGCAAGTAAGACGTGACAAAGTATCTGAGAGAGGACACCCAACGCAGAAACCGATAGAACTAATAAAAAACGCAATACTAAAATCGTCTAAAAAGGGAGATATTATTCTGGACCCGTTTGCTGGAAGTGGTAGTACGCTTATGACCTGCGAGCAACTCGATAGAATTTGTTACACCATAGAACTTGATCCACGCTTTTGTGATGTTATCCGAAAACGCTATGCAAAGTCTATAGGAAAGGAGAACGAATGGGAAACAGCGACAGCGAAGATATAAAAAAGGTAGGAAGACCAAAAATAGACGTTGATGATTATTTTGCGAAAATTCAACCCTATTTACAGTTAGGCTATTCGCTTCATAAAGCTTGTCTTTACGCTGAAATTCCCTATCGTCAGCTGCATGATTATTACGTAGAAGATGAGGATTTTCGCAACAGAGTTGAGCGTGAGCGAACTCTTGTAAATGCTGCAGCAAGACGCAACCTTGTTGAAGCAATAAAAAAAGGCGACATAAAAGCGTCAATGGAATGGTTAGAAACACAAGAGAAAGATGATTTCTCAAAACGCACAGAAGTTGAACACATAGAGGAAAAAGAAAATGAAGAGTTAAAGCTTTTACGAGAAATAGTTGATTCGCATGAAAACACTAACGGAAATTTACTTCCAACTGAACGGAAAACCAATTAAACTGTCAACAAATCAGCAGAGAATTTTTGATCTTATTTTTTATACTGAACACCCCCGTAATCAAATAATCGCACCAACGCAGTACGGCAAATCGCTAACGGTTGCACTAGCTGTGTTATTAAGAGCGATTGTAAAAAAAGAACGATTTATCATTCTTGCACCCTCTGAGAAAAAAGCACAAATAATTATGGGTTATGTTATTGATCATGCTTTTGACGCTCCCCTTTTTACTGAGCGATTAGAGTTAGAAAACAACGTAACACTTGATCGGTTGAGGCGTGAGAGAAGCAGAAATCACCTAACATTTAAAGAAGGCGGTGGCATTATGATCCTTACCCTTGATGCTAGAAATAGTAAACGTAATATTGAAGCTGCATTAGGTTTTGGCGGACATAGACTTATTCTTGATGAAAGCTCACTTATTGATGACCCTTTATACGCTACTGTTAAAAGAATGCTTGGCGGTTATCCATATAAAGAAACGTTTCTTTTAGAAATAGGCAATCCGTTTTATAGGAATCACTTTTATCGCACTTGGCATGATGACAATTATAATAAGGTTTTTATTGATTATCAGGTTGGGCTTGAAGAGGGTAGATATTCTCCGGAGTTTATTGAAGAAATGCGGCAAGAAGCGTTTTTTGATGTGTTTTATGAATGTAGATTTCCAGATGAAGAAACGATTGACTCAAAAGGCTACAGACAGCTTATTACAACCGATGCTTTAGAAGCAGCGTTTGTAGGAACATTAGAAATAAACAAAAATCAACGTTTAAAGCTAGGTGTAGATGTTGGTGGCGGTGGCGACTATAACGTATTTACCTTTAGACAAGGTGATCAATCATGGGTAGAGAGCATGAATCGGTCAAACGACACAATGACTAATGTTAATGAGGTAGTGCGCCTTATAGACGAATATACGCTGTCTGTTAATAGTATAAAAAAGAGGTTGCTCTTACCGGAAGAAGTTTATATTGATGATATAGGTATTGGCCGTGGTGTTACGGACAGACTTATTGAAATGGGCTATAACGTCAATGGCATAAGTGTTGGTGAAACTCCTCAGGACAAAACAAAGTATAAAAATGTCAAAGCGGAAAACTACTGGCTTGCTCAACAATGGGTTAAAGCAGGCGGTAAGATTTTAAAACGCAATGAGTGGCATCAGCTAACGTGGATAAAATATAAAGTTTCAACAGACAAGGTGCTTCAAATTGAATCAAAACAAGATTTAAAACAAAGGACTGGGAAATCACCGGACTTTGCGGAAGCTTTTATGCTTACATTCTCTGCTCCAAAACCTCAGCCAAACATACGATTGCTGTAATGCTCTGAATACATGTCTATTGTTTCAGTAAATAGCAACTGGGCATAAATACATCAGCAGTGTTTTTGCGCTCTGCATCATAGGCAACTGTGAGTACACGAATAGTATCTCCTACCTTAATTGCTTCTTGATTACTTCTTAAATCACATGCTACTTTTCCGAGTGCAGTTGGCGAATTAGTTACCTCAAACTGTAGAATAGTATCTGCGTTTTGTTGTGTTACAGTTTTTACTGTTCCATTCACAAGAAGCATGGTTTTTGTATATTCTCCATAAAAATTATCGCTTTGCATTGCTTCTGCAAGTTGTTTAGGTGTCGCTTCTTTTACTGTAAGGTTTGCGTTATGCTGACCAATAGAATAGGCAAAGCGTCCAACTAGCATGATAAGGACGATGAAAATAATGAAACTGATTGCAAATGTTATTTTAGATACCTTCATACGTTTATGCCTTTCTACAAACTGAAACTATATGGTTAAACTGTCCAAACCCAAAATGAGTTATTCCATAAAACATGCATGGCATAAAATCATGTAATTTAATAAGTGCAATAAATCCGAACCCTATCAAGAGGATTCCAATCGTTATTGTATTTTTCTTTAAAAAAGCAAAACTAAATATTGACACGTTCTTTTTAGAGATAGCTTTAACTAATGGAATGAAACTAATGAGAGCGGCAACTAGCGGAAAGAGGATTACCCACGTAAATAGTACAGGTGTCCAATATAGTGGAGTATGAGAGAGAAATGCATAAACAGGTCGATTGTAATGTATCAGGTCACCCTGAGCAATACGAGAAATAATTTCGGTAAGAGTCATGAAGAAAATTGGTAAAAGAAAAATACCACTTACCATATTGTATTTATTGATATGCAATGTATTTTGTAAATATTTTTTCATACCTTGTTTTCCAATCATATCTATATGCTGTTCGATAACGCTTTTTGTCATATCACCGACTTGAGAAAACCAAAACTCTACTCCTATATTGCCTTTTTTCTCTAATTCTTCTTGATACATATCATGGAAAAGCATAAGCATTTCCTGTCCGTACTTTTTCCTATATTGCTCAGGATAAAAAAGCAAAAAAAAGTTAAATAGTTTTTCTGCATTTGTTGATACTGGTAATGTTACTGTTTTATACATAAGAAAGTGCAAGTTTTGCTACCAAAGGTTTCGCAAAGAGATTTTTCTGTTTTGCTAATTCTATCGCTTCATTGTATCTTTGAAGTTCATTAGAAAAAATTGCCCTGCCTTTTTCAGTAAGTTTGTAATACTTTCGTCTTGCATGAGTAGTATCCACTTCAACAATGAGTTTATCCTCAAGCATACGTTTGATCGCACCATATAATGTACCCGCTCCGAGTTTTACTTTGTTCTGTGAGTCATTTTCTACCTGTTTCATAATGTCGTATCCATGACGTTCTTTAGTAGCAAGCGCAAGGAGAATGTAAAAAATTGGAGGAGTTAAAGGCATATTTGAATTGGAAAAAGCTTTAGTTTTACTCATATAAAAGTATTATATCACAAATGGATATATTGTCAATAGATATATATATCATAAGATTAATTTGTATAAGAAACAAGCTAAATCTCAATAGAATTACATAGCATATGTCTCTATTTGATGGTTTTAAAAAGTTATTCATTGCCGATACCAAGCAAGCAAACCCAGCTATATTTGGTTTTTTTAATTCTACGTCTATGCCCAAAATGGGTGAGAAAGAATTTTTAAAAGCTTATAAAGGTTGGGTCTATGCATGCGCAAACGCAATCGCTGAGCGCATCGCAGATATTGAACTAAAACTTCAGCAAAACACTAAAGATGGCTGGCAGGACTTAAACCCTGATGATACAAACCCTGCGCTTGATTTAATTCATCATGTTAATGATTTCCAAAGTTTTTACGAGCTAATATATGGCTATGCTGCATATCAAGAACTGCATGGTAATAGTTTTTGGTATTTACCACGATCAGGCAACAACAAAGTTGCAGAAATCTGGCAGCTCGATCCCACCAGAGTACAGGTAGTTAAATCCAGAAAAGACTTTATATCCGGTTACGTGTTTACTAACGAAATTGGCGAAAAAGTACCCATTGAGCCAAATGAAATAATTCACTTTAAACGCTTTCACCCACTTAACCCCTATCGAGGTATGGGAACTGTAGAAGCAGCAGCATTGGCAATTGATACGGATACCTTTGCTAGCGAATGGCAGCGCAACTTTTTTGGTAATAGTGCTATACCTAGCGCAATTCTTTCTTCAGAAGGAACGCTCAATCAAGAAGCATATGACCGCATAAAAGCTAACTGGGATGCAAAATTTAAAGGCGTACAAAACTCAAACAAACTCGCCATTCTTGAAGGAAATTTAAAGTACACGCTTGTTGGCCAAACAGCAAGAGATATGCAGTTTAGCGATGGTCGCAAAGATATTCGCGATGAAATATTAGCTATTTTTCGGGTCCCTAAAACAATTCTTGGTATTTCTGAAGATGTTAATTTTGCCAGCGCTCAAGCGACTGAATATGTATTTGCGAAATACGTCATTAAGCCCAAAATGAAGTTTTTTGTTACAAAGCTTAATGAGTTTTATTTACCTCTGTTTAACCTTAAATCATCTGAATGGAGATTTAATTTTACTGATCCGGTACCGGAAAATATAGAGCAACAAATCGCAGTAAGGGAAAGCGGTATTAAGAATTACTATATGCGACCAAACGAAGCACGAGCGCAGATTGGTCTTGAGCCTGTTGAAGGCGGAGATGAAATTTATGTACCAACACTTTATCAGCCAATGGCAAACAGTAATGTTGATGAGGGTATTAAACCAGATCCGGAAGACAAAGGTGCGCTTCGCAAAATGAGCGATTTTGTTAAAAAGAAAAAGGTTAAGAAATATAAAAAAGAACGCAAGATTAAAATAAACGTTAAAGAGCGAAGCGCATATATTCAGGGACAAATTATTGATAATACAGAAGTAGTTAAAGGACTTAATGAAAAGTTGAAATCAATACTGCTTAAAAATCTAGAAAAATCCAAATCAGCACCAAAACCACAATATAAAACATTTATTCAACGGTTAGCAGCGCAAGCAGATCCATCAAATGAATTAGTAAGGATTCTCTTTAGTAATTATCAAGATTGGGTTGGGCTTTTATTTAATGCCACAAAAGACGGTATGAGTAAAGTAATGGAACAGTCAGGTAAAGATGCAATTGCGGATACTGGTGTTGATACAAGTTTTGATTTACAAAACCCACGTGCGTTAGATTACTTAAACGAACATGCATTAGAAAATAGCAACAGTTACTCCGACACGATGAAAGAAGATATTTCCCTTACAGTACAAAGTAGCGTTGAGCAAGGTCAAAGCGTTGATGAAATTGCTACGACAGTTAGTTCTTTCTTTGACGATCAAGGTGACTACCGAGCAGAACGATTAGCACGTACAGAAACAGTTGATGCATATGCGCAAGGAAATTTAGAAGGCTACAGGCAGTCAGGTGTTGTTAATGGTAAAGAGTGGTTATTTGACGGTGGCGATTGTGTGAGTGGAATTTGTCCGGACAATGTTGACGATGGAGTTATTGCGCTTGACGACAATTTCTCAAGTGGTGATGATGCGCCACCTGCTCATCCAAATTGCGAATGTGCATTACAGCCAGTTACAGCAGATGACGAGGGAGAGTAAGCAAAATGTATAAGGAAACTCGCATTCCTCAATAAAATTGAACAGACACAAGTATGAAAGACCTGAAAAACCAAAAAATCTTCAAAAACTTTGCAGCGATAGAAACAAAGGTTGCAGATAGCGAGCCTCGTACACTTGTTGTAAAAATATCAACTCCAACTCCAGACCGATCAAAAGATACGGTCCAGCCAAGTGGAATGCTTGCTGACAATTTTCTCAAAAATCCTGTTGTTATGTTTGCTCATAACTATACTGATATGCCAATTGCAAAATGCACTGGACTTAAAATGCAGGACACTGGCATTTTAGCAACAGTGCAGTTTCCTGATGAAGGTGTATATGACAAAGCAGATACAGTGTATCAAATGTATAAGCAAGGGTTTTTGAACGCTTGGTCTATTGGTTTCATGCCTCTTGATTATGAGGAAAATGAACAAGGTGGATATAACTTTAAATCGTGGGAATTATTTGAATTTTCCTCAGTTCCAGTACCAGATAATCCTGAAGCCCTTACTGTTATGAGAAGTAAGGGTATTAATGTCGATGCCGTACTTGAAAAAACAGTAGAAACCACAGAGGAAAAAGAAACAGAGATTGTAGAGGAGAAAGCAGAAGAAGCAGAAGATGATGAAACAGAGCCTTACACAGATGACACAAAAGTAACAGAGCTAACAGTTGGTGACCTCAAAGATATTTTAGAAGATGTGTTTGAGTCTGATGGAGATGATGATGAAACTAAAGGAGTAAAAGAAATTGTTGAAAAAGATGTTAATGAAGTCCTTGCCCTTTCCTATGTGCTTGATTGTTTAAATTACTTTATTTCATATTTTAAAGATAATGACGTTTCGCAATCCTCAATCGACAAATTAACTCAAGCATTAGCTCTTGTTTTGGAAGTTACCAAAGATCAGGCAGAGCTTGGAAGAAAATCTTTTACTGTTAAAACTGGTCGCACAATTTCAGCAAAGCACGAGGGCATGTTGCAAGATGCTTGCGATCATATGGATAAAGCAGCTGAACAAGTAAAAACAGTGCTTGAGTCTGTTGTAACTGATCCAGACGATGAAAAACCCAATGATGACGGAAAAGATGATGATAAAAGTGCAAGCCATGTGAATTCTTTCTTACAAAAATTAGCTAACTCTGTAAAAACGAACAATCAAAAAACTGATTTGACACTCCGATTATTAAAAACAATTGTGAGTGAAAAAGAGAAAGGGGGTGAAAAATAAAATGACAGAAGAAGAAAAAAAGTTACAAGAAGAAGACAAGAAAGCTATGGAAACCATAGTGGAGGCGCTCACTCCAAAAGCGGTTGATGCCGTGATTGAGAAAATGAAAGCTGAGCAGCCTCTCCGCAAAAACATTTTTGGAGATGGGTCATTATCCGAAAAAGCAGAACTTGAAGAAAGAAAAAAAGACGCTGCGGAATATCTGAAACGGTTGGTAGCAAATGGCAATAGTAAAGCTCTCTCTGCTGGTACATCTACCAGTGGTGCGGAGCTTGTACCAACTTATGTCTCTGATCAAATCGTCATGCAGGCACTTAATTACGGGTTAATCCGTAAATATGCCTACAAGTGGCCGATGCAGGGAATTAACGAGAATATTCCAACAATGACAACGCTTACTGCCTATCGTCTAGCAGGTGATACTGCTGCGATTACATCGTCTCAGCCAACTACTGGAACGGTAAACCTTCGGGCAAAAACAGTAGGTGTCATTGTACCTGTCTCCAAAGTGTTATTGCAAAATAGCACAGCGAATCTAGTTGATGCGATTACTTACCTTGCTGGTAAGGCAATCGCACTTCTTGAGGACAAATGGGGATTCTTGGGATTGAGTTCAAACGAGGGTATTTTCCAAAATACCAACGTTCCTGTATTTACTCTCGGAAGTGGTAACACGACTTACGGCACAGTAAGTGCTGAAAATCTGTTAGACGTTGAGAACCTTCTTGATGAAAACTTTGTCAGCACTGATGCAAATACACTGAGATGGATTATGTCCAGATCAGTATTGAATGTGTTAAGAAGGCAGAGAAGTATCATTAATGGCTCTCCAAATCAACCACAGGGGTTCTTGTTACCAGGCTACGGTGTCGATACACCGCCATCACTTTGGGATCATCCATATGATACCAGCGCAGTAATGCCAAAGACTTCTGACGGCTCTCAAGCTGGAAAGAAATTCTTAGCACTCGTTGATTATGAAAACATAATTCACGGGGATGCGATGGAGTACACAATGGAAATCTCAGATCAGGCAACAATTACTGATACTGATGGTTCGACTCTCATCAACTTATTCCAACAGAATATGGTTGCTCTGAAAGTCTGGGGATTAGTTGATATTCAACTTTCCAATCCTGCAAAGGCGTTTGGTGTTGCGGCGACATCTGCAACATAAGATGGTTAACTGATGGCTGTAGGGTAAGTGGCAATGCAAGGGAACACATAAACTTAGCAAATACCACCAGCCAACAAAAGGCGCAGGTTTGCAAAATTGGTGTTCAACTCACCAGCCTTTTGCAAAAGATAAGGAGAGGAGGTGATCATACTATGAGTAATGAGAAATTAGTTCGTGTAAAAGTAGACCACAATGGACATTGTGCAGGCTTCAACTATGTTCAAGGTGAGGAAGTGGAATTACCGGAAAGCGTAGTTGCTGCTCTTGGAGATCACGCAACGCCAATTGCTGGTAAGGTCGAAGAGGTAAAAGAAGAAGTCAAAGAAGTAGGTCAAACAGACGTAGAAGATAAAATGATTAAAAAAGCTGAAGTAATTACTAAATAACTCATGTTACGCACTCACGTAACTAATTTTAACTGTTGTAATTCTACCATACTTACTCTGAGTTGCCTTCCTTGGTCTATTGTGTTGGGTTGTTGTCTTGGAGTGGCGAAACTTTGACGAATTACTTACAGATAATCTAGCCTATCAGGCTTTATTTTTCATTACCGTTATACTTGCTTTCACCAACTTCTTTATTAATTCCATTGGTATTTCCTTGTCTTCTGGAAAATTTACAATAGCTTTTGTTGTAGCGTAACCTACAAGTTCTTTTTTATGTTCCTGTATCACTGGAGGACGCACGTGCAGGCGAATATATGGTTTCTTAAAGCTGAACCAGGCAAACATTCCATTATAATCATAACCTTCATAAGAATATCCGGGTATTTGGAAATAATCAGTGCGTTCAGTGGCATTAGGCGCTACCTCACGTATTGCAGTCCTAATCTTACTTAACGTATTTTGTGCCTCCTTTGGGCATTCTGCAATGTATTCATCAACAGTTTTTGTCTGGTTCATTTTGATTCTTTGGTAGGGTATCTGTGTCTTATCAAAAACAGCTTTCCACCTAACCATGCTGTAGGTATAGAAAGAAAAGCAACTGCAAACCCATACCATGCCGGTCCTACATGCATATTAATCGTTGCAAAAGTTCCAGAAAGACCTCCAATAAGTCCCAATGTTCCCACAATAAGCACGTGTGTCATTGGGTGATTGGGAGCAAGTTGCGCAATCACGTAAGAACCGAGTACATTATAGATACTGCGATATGTAATTACTGCAAGAATTAAAGGCACTGAGCCATACATTGGTAATGCAGTTGCCATAATACCCATTGCTCGTAATATTGCATCTGTTCCATAGGACAAAATAACTACAAGGATAATTCCTGCAAGGACTGCTCCAATACTTTTAAGTATATTTTTCATATTATTTTTTCACCACCTTCTTTTTTATCTCCTTTGAATTGCCAAACTACACCAAATTTATCTATAAACTGTCCATAGGTTCCAAATGGCAAATTATGAAGTTCTTGAAAACGGCTTTCTTCTTTTTCTTTATCTAAACCTTGCGAAAGTTTATCAAAAACTGCTTTTAATTCATCATAAGATTGTCCGATAACAAAAATAGCGAATGTATTGCCTTGTTTTGGTAGATACTCTGGGGAAGCCATCCAATCTGTGGCTGAGATTTCTATATTGCCACTTTTTAAATTTGCATTGATAATTCTGTCCCACTTTTCTTTTGGTAACATGTCTTTCATTGGCGAATCACCAAGCTTTGTCATAGTTAATTCTCCCCCAAGACATTTGTGGTAAAAGGTCATTGCTTCGGCACAGTTGCCATCAAATAACAGAAAGGGTATAGAGCGTAACATATTTTTTTCACCTCCTCATACTTTCTAAAATTTTTGAGTAAGAGCATGTGGTTGAACTTTTTATCGACAAAAAGTTTTTGTATTGTTAATAACAATATTATAAATGACTCTTTTTTGTTTGTCAAAATAAAAAAACAAAAATGTATAAGGATTTCACCTTACAACAATATACTGTGCTAGAGATAAAAATATGGATGACCAAACACAACAAGGACAAGTTACAGAAACACCTACTGAAAACTCTGTTTCAGAAGCTACTCCTGCATCTGTAGATGTACAGGCTAATACTGATCAGACAGCAGCACCAATCGAAACAGCAACTGAAACCACTACTCCTGTAGAAAACTCTACCCAAGCAGATACAACTAGCAGTAATAGTACTGTGGTGACACCTGCGATACAAGATGTACCATGCGACTGTAAGTGTATTCACAAACTAGGTTATGTTGAAGTTGAGCTTGCTGATGGAACAAAACAGCAAATGACTGTCCAGCAAGCACAAGATGAACTTACAAAATATGAAAATATCAAAAAAGCATTAGGAACAACTGACGAAGGAGGTACACAAAATGCAGCTTAATGATCACGCAATAGGAAATGACAATATAAACGCAGTGCCACAAATTTCTCTTGCTGAAAAAGGCAAGTGGATTGGCGAATTTAAACTGACAAAATATGATTTTACTTCATCGGATGGCGTTATAAATCACATAGCCCAAGAAGCTTTTGAAAAAGATTCCAAAGCTGGCATGTCTGATATAAATCTCAAAAATAAGTATGGCAGATTTCTCAAATCCTCAAAAGTAATTGGTAGAAACTTACTTACAAACTATGGCATCAATTCCATAATCTGGCCAGCAGTTGCGGGTGGAACGTATACCGCAATGAATAATGCAAATGCAAGGCTTGGTGTTGGAGATTCAACTACAGCTGCAGTTGCTTCACAAACTGATCTTCAAGCAGCAACAAATAAGACTTATCAAGCAATGGATGCCACATTCCCAACGCAAGGCATATCACAACTCATCACTTTTAGGGCAACATTTGCCGGTGGTTCTGCAAATTATCATTGGCAAGAATATATCTCCGATAATGGTACTTCGGGTCATGCAATGAACCGACTTGTTTCCGATCAAGGAACAAAAACCTCAGGACAATCTTGGCAGTTAACCCTTACCGTAACTCTTTCATAATATGTCAAAACAAATTTTTTCTGAAGTTTTACCAGTCGATTGGTCAGCAAATGGCGCACAAATTTTAAATTCTACAACGGAGGCTCTTATTTTTCCAGACTTTACAATTCCAGCTTTCTATATGAATGATGGTAAGTTTCTGCGATACACTGCATGGGGCAGTCTTTCAAGCGTAGTTACAACTCCAGGTACTTTACAATTTACTCTGCGCATGGGTGGTCTAGCTGGCACAATGATTGCGCAAACTGCTGCAATTTCTTTAAACGCAGTTGCTCAAACAAACATTTTATGGAACTTAATTTGTGATATTGTTGCTAGAGGTAATGGTACTGCTTCGCCAATTTTGGCAATAGGCGTAGTTACTTTAGCAGCTCAACTTGCAGCAAATAATAATCAACCAAATTTCATGTCTGCTGGTGGTGCATCTGCACCTGCAACAGTAAACATTGATACGACCCAAAATCAAGCATTATCCTTAACTGGTAAGTTCTCAGTAAGCACTGCAACCACACAGCTTACAGGCTTCACGCGAACAATTGAATCTTTGACTTAAACGTATAAAGCCTCATTATCTTTTCAATATAATTAGTCTGTATGGCTGATATTTTAGACCAAAAAAATTATTCTGGTTCTGTTGCTATTGGTTTTGGGGATGTAGGCAATGGGCGGGATTACATGGTGCAGGGGTTTTGTCCTGCAATCGATAACATTACGGCAGTTTCTTTCAAAATAAACAGTAAAGATGGCAATACAAACATAGGCTATAAAGTTTGGATTGATACCTGTGATGCAAATTCATACCCGACAAATGGTGTTGGTGGTATTGGCGGTTCAACTGAAATCACAAATGCTCAGTTAGTGGTTGGTACTCTCACAAAATATGCTCTTGCTACGCCTGTAAATTTAGTTATAGGCAATAAATATGTGATGTGTTTTGCGCCTTGGGATACAGTAAATCATGTATACGCTTCAAGCTATAATGACTGGGTTTCATCCACTAGTAATCCATATGCGCCATCGGGTTTTTCAGGCGCAAGACGTGTGCATCTAAACACTGGCTATACCAGTCCAAGCCAACCAGACTCAGGAAATGATGACATACTTTTTGAAACGTATGGTGCACCTGCATTTATGCCACAACGAAAAGAAAACAGACCAGCCATGTTTAAGCCTTTTGGTTGGAAAAGGTAAAAATATATGGCATTTCCAGCAATACGAACTTACATCATACCTCACCCACCAGTACAAAATACTGCTATTACTCCTAAGTCTGTTTCAGATAGTGGAGTTGGCACTGACGCTGTAAGTATTTTGGTAACTACAACTATTACTGATTCTGGTATTGGATCAGACAATATAAGCCTTTTGGCGCAAATTGCTTTACAAGATAAGGTTATATCCGACAACTTTGATGAAAACTATACCAATACAAGTTTTTGGACAACATACGGTGGAGATGCTCAGGTAAAGGTACAGAATAATGAATTGGAAATATCAACGATTGCAAACCAGAGTAATTATTTTGAGCTTGAAACTGTAGGGCAATATGATTTTTCTAACTCTTGTGTACAAATACAAATTGTGGATGCTGGAAACCAAGCACTTACCTCTTACGAAACAATCATGTACTTACAAAATAATGCCGATGCTACTAATAAAGTTTATTTCACTATATCTCAAAATCAACTCAATGTACGAAAAATAGTTGCCGGAACGAACTCGTTTATTACTGGTACTGCTTACTCATCTACAACAATGAAGTATTTAAGAATTAGAAGAAGCAATGGGACGTTTTATTTTGACTATTCTGCCGATGCAATTAGTTGGACAAACCTTACCTCATTTGCAGATCCTTTTACTGTAACGAATATGAATATTGGTTTGCAGGCTGGAAATTGGCAATCGGAAACTCAGGCTGGAACATCTAAGTTTGATAATTTTATTTTAACACTGGGTATGACTATTGATGCAGTTTCTGTTATTGAACAAGTTTCGCTTACAGATTCGGGAAGTGGTAGCGACACTACCAGCATTTCAGCGCAGATTGCTTTACCAGATAGTGGAACAGCCAGTGATTTTATTTCACTTCTTGCAACAATTGCGCTTTCTGACTTAGGAACTGGATCAGATTTAATAAGCATTACAGCCTTACTTATTTTATCTGATTCTGGAATTGCTAACGATGCGCTTGTTATTCTTGCTCAAATTGCTCTTAGCGATACTGGGGTAGCAAGCGAGGCGTTGGCTATTTTAGTCGCTATCGCATTATCCGACTCTGGAATAGCAAGTGAAGCATTAAGTATTCTAGTATCGCTTGCCTTAAACGATGGCGGTATTGCAAGCGATGTGGCAAGTCTTGTTGTACTTGCTAAACAGAATGATATTGGGATAGGGTCTGACTCTGTCAGCTTATTGATACAGACAGAAGTTGATGACACAGGAAGCGGTAATGATAGCTTAGCAATACAAGCACGAATACCGTTAAATGATACAGGTGCTGGCAATGATGCGGTACTGATTACTGAATTTCTTTCTCTTGTTGATAGCGGTTTAGGATTAGATCAGCTAGGTGTTATTGCAGCACTTGAAGTTGATGATTTTGGATCAGCAACAGAAACACTTGCACTACAAACATTTATCACTCTTACTGATTCTGGACAAGGAAACGATAGTATATTGGTAGTTTTTCAGCACTTTATTACCGACAATGGTTTTGCAATTGACCGACTTTCTTTTTTCAAAGGGGGCAGAGAGATTTACACATTTACCACGAAACCCTATGTTCGCTTAAGCGGCGGCCTCTACGTAAAAGATACAAACTAAAGTGTATAAGAAACTTCCTGCGGATCAATATAATTTGTTATGAATTATATTGCGCAATCAGATGTTGAAAGTTATCTAGGTGTTGCGCTCACAACTTCCGGAGTAAATACCTTTAATACCCTCTTGCCGCTTTTGCAGGATATGATTGATAGATACTGCAATAGGTCTTGGAATATAACGAATCCAATTACTGAGAGTTTTGATGCAATCGATCAATCGTCATTAATGGCGAACGACACATTTTTTCCAGCTTATCCACCAGTGCAAAGTATTGATTCTATAACAGTTGGCGGTGCTGTGTGGGATTTAACATATGTTTATAACTACAAAACTTATATCAAACTCTGGACGAAACCAATGACTGTTTTGTTACCAAATCCTCTTGGTTTTCAAAGTGTTGTTATCATCTATCATTCTGCTGTAGCTGGTGCAGTTCCAAACCAAGTAAAACTAGCTTTCATTGAATGGATAGCGCGAAAAATAAATACTGCAGCGGATGCAAATAAAGAGCTAACAAAAGTCCAAGCAGGAACTGTTCAAGCGCAATATGCGCAAGACAAAGTAGGCGGAATACCAGATTTTGTAAAGCTGGTGCTTGATCAATACAGATTACCAGCGATTGACCATTTTTAAGTTATGCCAAAATTACCAATTACCGATGTTGTTTCAATTTACCAACAGCAAAGAGCAGGCAACACAGAAAGTTACCAGAGTTCGCCAACGTACACGAATGTTAATGTTTGTATCTCGCCTACTGGAACGGATATTCAACCGGATTACGGCGATGTAGCAGCGTTTCAACTTTTTGAAATATTTTTGTATGACGCAACTCTTATTTTGCACAACGCCGATAAAATAGTAACCGTAAATGGGACTGAGTATATTCTTGATGGCAAACCGTATGTACTCAATAACTTAGGACTTGCGTATATAAGAGTATTAGGAAAACAAATCACATAATATGGCAGATTCAGATTATCAATTATCAGTAGATGTAATAGGCGCAAAAGAATTAAAAGATGCTATTGCCACTGTGGGTTCTGTGGCAACGCTAGCAATTATTAATGCGCTCAATAAAACAGCCTACGATTTAGAAAGGTTAGCACGAAGTAAAGCGCCACATAAAAAAGGAGGACTATGGAATAGTATCCATACTGATCCAGCAAAAGTAACCGGGACAAACATTGAGGCGAAAGTCGGCACGAACTTAAAATATGCGGTGTATCAGGAAAAGGGTACTGCCGCTCATACAGTTAGAGTGGTTAATAAAAAAGTGCTGTATAGCAAAGATACAAACACGTTTTATGGCAAGTCGGCAAACATACCACAAATGTCAGGCAAGTTTTACATGAAACAAGCAAGGGACGAAATAAAGCCAGAGCTGACCAATAATTTACAACAAGCAACAAAAATAATCATAGATCATTTATCAACAAAAGGAACGGAATAATATGGCGTTTGGATATAAAACAATTAAAGATCAACTTGTGGCAATTTTACAAACTGTAAGCCAGTTGCAAGTTGTCTATGGAAAAGAAGAAAAAGCTATAAAGCAATTCCCTGCAGCATGTGTTTCCGCAAAAGAGCATCAAGCGCAGTTTCATGATACTGTTTCAAATTTCAAACAGTACCAGCATTTTGTCAGACTCTACTTTCGTACAGATGAAGGAAATGATCCTGATTATGAAGATGTTTTAGAAACAACCGCAGATGCGGTGATCGCAGCAATAGAACATAACTTAACTTTAAATGACGTTGTCGATTGGGCGAACCCAACATCAGGTGCTTGGCGAAACGTTATAAAAGAAACGCCTGTGCGTATGCTTGAAATTGTTGTTACGTCAAAAGCTCGTGTTATTCGCTAATTCTTAAAAATGTATAAGCTACTTTATATTTTTCAGTACAATTGAGCAGACTATGAAATACCGATATACAGGCAATGACCAAAATTTACATTTACCTAAACATAACGTTTTTGTAAAAGGTAAAGGCGATATTGTTGAATCAAAAACAGAAATAAATCATCCTGATTTTGAACGAGTATCAGACAGCGAAGTTAAAAGAGTTGAAATTCAAAAAGAAGAAAAAAAAGAGGAAAAATAAACTATGAGCGCAGGTATTCAATCACAAATTACAGTTGTAAAAGAAACCACATGGGGTGTTCAAGTAACACCAAATAAATCTATTCCGGTTAGACCAACTGGCGGAATTGCTATCAAAGAAAATATTCAAATGATACCTGCCATCAAGGGACAACTGCAAAAAAACTACGCAGCAATCAAAGGCAAGACATCTTATGAAGGCGATTACACGATGGATATGTTTGCTGACTATCCTGGCCTTTTCTTACTTTCTGCGTTTGGCACTGATACTCCAGCACTTCATTCGGGAGAGTCAACGGTTTATGACCATGTATTTACTGAGTCGATACCAAAACCGTCTCTCACAATTGAGCAAGCGATTGCTGAAAACACAAGGAGATATTCAGGGTGTATCGTTTCTGGTTTTAAAGTAGAGGGGAAAGTAGGGGAAATGATTGAATTTACACCGACCATTTCTGCAAAAACACAAGCATCATCTTCTGAAGTTTCAGCAGCTTTTTCTACGGTTCAAGCATTTAATCATACGCAAATGGTTATCAAGATCGGCGGTACAGTTATTGGCGAAGTTGAAAACTTTGAACTTGATTTCAAAAATGGGCTTGAGATGGTATATGCGTTAGGTAATGTTGAACCGTCTTTCAACTCAATTGCTGGCGGCTCAGAAGTTTCCGGCAAGATTGAATTATATCTTGACGCAACAACTATTGCAGAACTTACAAATTATATTAATGCGACAAACAGGAGTCTTGAATTTATCGCAACTGGTGGTGCAATTGGGAGTGCTGCTAATTATATACTTGATCTTTTAGTACCAAAAGCAATTTATACAGCTGGCGAAACAAAAGTAACTGACTCACACAATCTTTTATCAATTGAATTTAACGGTATTTTTGACACAGGCGGGACAAACAAACTTCTTGCCTGCACACTGACAAACTTGTTAGCAAGTTACTAGAATTATGGATGATTTAACACTTACTACCGCCAACAAATACACTGTTACCTATCATGCTTTTATAAACTATGATCAGTTTTTGGAAGTCCAGAGGGCAATGGCAGATAATACGCAAATTGACACAAGTAAAAAAGATGAGGATGGTAATGTTATATTGCCAGAAGGTATAGGTTTGATTTCAACTGGGAGAATGTTTGACTTTCCAAAACTTTTGATAAAATATTTAGTTGTCAAAATTGCCAATGAAAAAGGTGAAGAAATAAAAAGAGAGCAAGACAGTCTACCTCTACCGCCACAAGACAGCAAAGAGATTATGGGAATATTAAGTGGGATATTTAATGAAGCTGTAGAAGTGTTTGAGGATAAAAAAAAAGTGAGCTAATAGTACTCTCCTCTTTCAAATATTGGTATTCCCAAACCCCATTACCCGCAAATGACAAACTCTTAGTAGTGCATATTTGTGATGTGCTTGACCTTACTTATACTGAGTATAAAAAACAACCTGCGTGGTGGCTCAAAATGTATTATGACTATATGATTGGTAAAACCAGAGCGCAAAACACAAAACCGCCAAAATAATCTTATATCTTTTGTATAAGAAAGACCTCAATTCTCCATAAAATAACATAGTATGGATGGACAATCACTTCTTGAAATAATTCTGCGAGCTAGAGATGAAGCAAGTAAAACAATTGAAGGTGTTGGCAAGCAAGTTGATCAAACGAGTAAAACTACTGCTAATATGGCAACTGCTTTCAAAGTTGCTGGTGGTATTATGCTTGGCGTTGGTCTAGCTGGTGTTGGAGTAATGAAAAGCTGGGCTGATGCAGCAAGCGCACATCAGACAGCAATGGCATCAGTTGATGCAACACTCAAAAATGTTGTTTCCTCGATGGATATAACAACAACTGCATATACAGGACAAACTGTAGCAATAGGTTCAAGTAAAAAAGCAATTCAAGAACAGGTACAAGCCCTTGAGTTACAAAAATCCCAGCTTAGTCTCTCAAATCAAGAAACAACACAATCAATAACTGTCACCACGGGACATGGAAAAACACTTAAAGAACATACAAAAATAGTACATGAAAACGCAGCAGAAACAAAAGCACAAGTTGATGCGATTGATCAGCAGATTATAGACCTCAAAAAATCAGAGTTAGGAGTTAGCAGCGCATCTACTGCCACAGCAAAAGCAACTGTTATCAATACAGGTCAGGTTGTATCTCTCAAAATGCTGCAAGACATGACTGACCAAGTATCAAATAGCTATCTCAAACTTGGTTTTTCAGAGGATGAAACAGCAGCATCTTTTGCGCAGGATGTCAGAGTTACCAAAAACGTTGCAGATGCGCAAACAATGCTTTCTACAGCAGCGGACTTAGCAAGACTCAAACATATTAGTTTAACGCAGGCTACTACCACTTTGACAATGGGATATGAAGGACAAACAAGGGTACTTAAACAGTTAGGCATTGAACTGGGAAAAGGTGCAAAAGGTATGGATGTAATCAATGCTGCTCAACAAGCCGCTAAAGGACAAGCAGAAGCATTTTCACATACCTATGAGGGTGCATCTCAGGTGCTGGGCGTTGAATTTGAAAAACTACAAGCAACTCTTGGTGCAAGACTAATACCGTCCCTTAGCTCTTTTGTAACAGGCATTGCGGGTGTGATTGATAAGCTCAATCATCTCTCACCTGCAACGTATGACACGATTGTAAATATTGTGAAGTTTGGGACTGCGTTTGCGCTAATTTCTGGACCCATACTTCTATTTATTGGTTTCTTACCTGCCCTTATCGCTGGATTTAGTGTGATAGCAGGAGTTGGATTGCCACTTATTATAATACTTGGCGCATTGGCAGTTGGCGGTTATCTCTTATATACAAACTGGTCAAAAATCCAGCCTGTTATACAAATAATTGAAAAAGCGGTAACAAGTTTTGTAGGTAATGCAGTAAAACAACTCATGGATTTTATCAACCAAAATAAGGCAACGTTTCAAGCTTTCTGGATTGATATACAAGCACTTTTTACTTTTGCTCTTGGGTTTATACAAGGATATTGGAATACAACATGGCAATCAATGGCAGCACTACTCAAAGACGCATGGGATGTAATGAAAGGCATAGTTGAAGTTGCATGGGGTTTGATTGAAGTAATTATTGATATAGGGCTTGGTCTTTTTACTGGCAATTGGACAAAAGCGTGGGATGGCATAAAAAAAGGGTTTGGCGACATCTGGAATGGCATAAAAGATATTGTCACTGGTGTTACCAGTTCAATTATAGATTCGGTGAAAGCTGCGCTAAATTCAGTAATTGGTTTTATCAACGGCGTTATTACCGGCGCAAACTCAGTAATGGGTAAAATACCTGGCAACCATCTGCAAATACCCACTATTCCTCATTTTGAGCAAGGAGGTTACGTACCAAAAACTGGGATTGCGCTTTTGCACGAGGGAGAGTTTGTCTTATCAAAGGCAATGCTGGCAGGTCAGTCATCAATGCCAAAGACAATACAGCAAACTACGAATAACAATACTCCAATTACTATCAATGCTCAAATCACACAGGAAATGGATTTAGGACTTTTAGCAAATAGACTTGCTTTTGCGGTAAGAAATTCAAGGTAATATGATAACAAACGTAACATTAGGTGGGTTTCAACTCACTACAAACCAAATACTTTTGCAAGGCATACAAAACGCCTCTTTTCCAGAGACGGTTTATACACGTTCAAAAAGAGGTGGTTATCAGGGGAATAAAATGCCAACACCTAGTTTTGCGTCTTATCAATTTGTTTTGCAATTTCAAATTGTAGGTTTATCTTTTGCTGATCTTAATTTGCAGCGTACAAACTTTTTTCAAATACTTGGCTATATTCACTCAGCAGGTTCGCAAACGCTTATATTAACTCGCTCAGACGGCAAACAATTTCAGATTGATATTCGAGCAATACAAGTAACTGGCGACTACTCAACTGACGACAGCAATAGCTGCATAGCGCAAGTAACATTACTTGCTGAGTATCCATTTTTACAAAGCGCAGTCCTGCAATCTCAAGACGTACTTATTTTCAATGGCGGTGGCATGAGCGTGCCAATGGGAGTACCGCTTAATCTCTCCAATGGGCAATCAACAGCAATAACACTTACGAATAACGGTAACTATGCAGCATTTCCAGTTTTTACTTTTATTGGCAAACTTACCAACCCAACTATTACTGATAACGCAACTGGACAAACGTTGAGCATCAATTACTCGCTTGCCGATAACACTCAATCTCTTATTGTTGACTGTTACCAAAGAACTGCGATACTCCAACCCTCCGGCAATATTGCAAGACAATATATTACAGGAACATTTTGGACTGTGCCGATTGGTCCATCAACTGTCACGCTTGGCAACTCAAATAACACAGATGGGGGTAAATGCACGGTAACATTTAGAGACACATATTTGAACGTATAAATTATGCCAGTAAATCAAGGAGCATTATCACCAGTTATAAAAGTGTACCTACTAGACGTTGGGACAGGCGATTTGTTTGAACTGCCTTATGAGTCACTCAATTTCATTGATGAATTAAATAATGGAAAGCAGGCAACAATCAATCTGGATTATCCAGCAATTTCTGCTATGGCAAAATTTTACCAAACAACAGTACAAGACTTGTTTACTGCCACGTTTCGTGAGATATGGATTGAAGTAACAATGCCAGGAGGCAATCCTACAAAAGTATGGTATGGAGTCGTTGCAGAATATAACCGTAGTAAAGATGCATCGGGTCAATATCAAATGAGTATTGCTGCTATTGATTACTTTTCTCTTTTTCAAAAAAGACGAACAGGACTTACCACAATTACCTTTACGAACACTGATCCTGCGACAATTCCATGGTCTCTGATAAATACATCGCAATTATCATTAGGAGCAGGTAGCGCATCAGATTTTGGCATTACACAGGGGCGTGCAGATACAAGTAGTTTGAGCATAACCATTTCATATAAAAACGCAGAGTTAAGACAAGAAATAATAAATATTTCAAATTATAAGCAAAACGGCACGTTTGATTTCGATATTGATTTTACCAAGAAATTTAATGTCTATGTTCCAACCAAAGGCTCAATACGATCCAGCATTGTTTTAGATGATAACAATATTATGGCGGATACGGTCAAAATTCCTTTACTATTATCGCTTACCAACTCAATTTTTGTTACTGGTGCTGGAGTAAATGATGACCAGTCGGGAGTCAATAGAAAAGCAAGCACATCAACGATCAATGCATATAAACTTCTTGAAGATCAAATTGCAGACATTGCTATTTCTGATACCAGTTTGCTTGCTGCAGAGGGAGATAGATTTTTAGCGTTGAATCAATTGCCACTGTATCAGATTTCTCTCAAACATGACATTGCGGATCCAGACATTACAACATATGACGTTGGCGATATTCTTGTAGTAAATGTGCCAGAGGAAGGCGTGAATTATCAGCAGTACAGAGTTAAAAAGCGCACAGTTGATATTGATAAAAGCGGTCAAGGAATTGCACAGCTTGATATGCTTTTAATTTAATTATGGATTTACTAACGCAACTTTTAAAAGATTTACAACTTAGAGTTGAAAAACTTGAGAGGGGTACGTTTTTAACAAAACTTACCATACCCTCAACTGGCTATTTTGTTATTAAAGTAGTAACAAGCGATCCCTCATCCCCAAAAACAAATGAAATATGGATAAACTCAAGCACAAACCAATTAAAATGGTATACAGGCAGTGCTACAAAAGCTGTTACCCTTTCTTAATTCATTTTTGTATAAGAAACTTCTTTCTCCTCAATACAATGAGATACCATGTCTTTACGTTCAATAAAATCAGGTGCAACAGCAATAACAGAAGCAGGCGTTTTACAATTTATTACAGACCTGCTTTCCCAATCCGGCGTTTTTGATATTCTTGCTGGGCAATTTAAAGTTACGGCTGGTTCTGGACTTGCGGTTAATATCGCCATAGGACGAGCATATTTACTCAATTCTGGAGGTAATGGCTATCCTATTTTCAATGACGCAACGATTACAAATCTCGCTATTAACTCCAACAGCTCTGGAAATCCAAGAATAACCTCAATTGTTTTATATAAGAATATTGGTGCATCCCCAAATGCAGATGATACGAATACAAACTTTGTTGTGGCAATTGATGGGACACCAGCTGCGTCACCGACTCCACCTAGCACATCACAAATAACTGCGATAACAGGAACGAACCCATATATCGTTTTGGCAAATGTTACTGTCAACTCTGGGGGTTCTACACCTGCTGCGATTGATAACACTATTATGCCACAAGTAAAATTCAGAACTGATATTTTTCAAGCGGACAATTGGGTTGCTTATTCTCCGACTGCTGGCTCAACTCTTACTCTTGATCTTTCGCAAGGGAAAAAGTTTCAAATCAATTTGCCAAATGGTAATGTAACCCTTTCTCTCAAAAATGTTCCTCTTAACTGTAAATCAATTATCGCAAGATTTACTCAACCTGCCAGTGGTAGCGGTACTATTACATGGTGGTCTGGTCTTTCTTGGCCAAATGGCGTAACTCCCACTCTTTCAACTACAAATAATAAATCAGATGAGTTTGGCATAAACTTTTTGTCTGTTACCAATGACACAACTAACACAAGTGAAGGAACAACTATTTTACAAAACTTGTAATTATTATGACTTATGGCGAAAAGACAATTTACAACATCCGATACATCTCCTTGGGCTGATAAATATACGAATGGTTCTGCTGGTGCAAAAACCTACGCTAGTAATCATCAAATGGATTCAACCGATGGCGCATACTATTCTCGTGTTTCCGGAAGCGCAGGAAATACTACCGCAAATACCCCAGATATAGCAGATGGAACATATAACCTGCCTTGTAAAATTATCAATGAATACTCAAATGCAAATCCAAACTGGGAATACAACTTTTTAATTTCTGTTAGCGGTGGAGTTGCTACATTCAAATATCCTCTTACCATTAACTGCAACTATAGCGGTCTTGGATCTCAGATCGTAACTGGTAATCCTTACTCAAGTGTAGTTATCAATAGCGGAGTAACAATCAATCCGCCAAGTTGGAATGGCAGTTATGGTGGCAGAATTGTTTGGTTCGCAAGAGATAGCTGGGTAAATCACGGCACGATAAATCTTTCAGGCTATGGTTTTATAGGCGGTTCAGGAGTTGGCAGCACTGCTGAAGGCTATACAGGCGAAGGTACAGGCGGAGTATCAACCCAAAATCAACAAGCTGCAAATGGTAATGGCGGTGGTGCTGGGGGCTACTCTAATAACTCACCCTGGAATCAGGGAAATGGCGGCGCAGGTGGATCAAATGCTACTTCTGGTCAAAACGGTAATGGAACAGGCGGCGGTAATAATTCAAATGGAGGCGCTGGAAGTACTGGTAATACAACATCAACTTCAGATGGGGTAACGCAAAATATGGGTGGAGCTGGTGGTTCAGGCGGAAATAATGGCGCAAGCGGTAATTCCGGAAACGGTGGAAATGGTTCAGGGTGTCTTGACGTTATTTCTCGTTCAATTACCAGCGATGGGTCGATTTACTTTAATGGCAACAGTGGCGGAGGTGCAAATTATCACGCAGGCGCAGGCGGTTCTGGTGCAGGAGGTTTTGGCATTTTCAAAGGACAGATTTTCAATTTATCCGGCACAATTCAAGCTCTTGGAGGTCCGCATGTTGTACGTGGTAATACAGATGAAGACGGCGGTTATGGCGGGAATGGAGGAATTGCTGTGTATTACGGACAAACTCAGTCTGTATCCACTAATCCAAGCGCAACTCTTATATTAGACACGATCTTAAACGACGCTGGCGGAGCGTTTGAATTTTTAATCGCATAACAATATGAATTGGACAGATATACGAGTTATTTTTGACATTATTTCAACTGGCGGTTTTGTTATCGTTGGTCTTATCTATTGGAAAAGTCAATCTACAAAAGCAAATAGCATAGCTGAAAAAGACTTAAACGAAACATTAAATGAGCTTCTTGAGGCAAGGGATAAGAAAATAAAAGACCTTGCAGAATTGGTACAAGAGCAAGGAAAAGAAATTGTACTAATGAAAGAAACGATTGAAATACTCAGCTCAAAGAAAACCGATCTTGAAGCACTCGTTATCCTTGCGTTAAAAGATTATTTCTCAACGCATCCGAATGTTGCTCATGCACAACAGGAGAAAGAAGATAAAAACCCCAAAAATATATAACAACTCCTCTTTTCCTCAGTACAATAGTGCATGAGAACCTATCCACAAATTTATTCTCAAAGGGATCCTCAATGGGCATCTCAAAGACTAGGAACAGTTGACGGTGCAACAATAGGACAGTATGGTTGCTACATTACCTCATTTGCCATGACTGCTGGGTATTTTGGACACCAAATTACCCCAAATGCGTTAGATGATATTTTTACAAACAAACAGCTCTATGCAAATGGAGATTTAATAAATAATGATGGCGATTTATCAAAAGTATTTCCGGATATTTTGTTTCAACAAGCATATGACTACAGTAATAATCCGGCAGACCTTAATTTACTAAAACAGCTTTTAGCTGATGACACGCTCGCAGTCATTATTGAGCTTGATTTTGACCACGATCCAAATGATGGAATTCAAACGCATTTTGTTTGTCTGCATGATTATGACGGAACTACATTTAAAATTTATGACCCGTGGTATGGTACTGATGATGACTTTTCCTTACATTACGGAAGTAACCCAGCGCAAACAATCCAGAAATTTGTTGTGTATAAAGGCAGTCCAGTTGGTGCAACCGTTGCTGTCAATGCAAATGTATTTCCGCAACTTGTAGACAAAGCGACAAAGTATGATGCTTTTAATGCAGCAGGTTACACAACAGTTGATGATGTCATTAAGAAAGTAGGTGACTTAACCAGTGCAAACACACAGTTCCAGCAGGATGTTCAAAAACTTCAAGGTCAAATTTCTGATATGGCGTCTGCAATTCAAAAGGTTAAAGATGAAGATATACAAGCTGTGGATGACTCTATAACAGCACAGCATCAACGTGACCAAGCAATCGGTGATGTAAGCTTTGTAAAAAATTTGCTTGGTCTTACTCCTCAAGCGACAGATGACGATATGCATACTGCAGTTACTGCAATGCAAACAACAATTAAGCAATTACAGGATCAAGTGAAACAACTTCAAGCCCAACCGCCACAAGTGAATCAGCAAACCGTAGCAGAAGCCCAAACAAATAGCCTTCTTGACTGGATTAAAAGTTTTTTTAAAAGGGGGTGAAGATATGACGCCTGGATATAAAACAACAGAATTTTACGCAGTCATTGCTGGTATTGGAACAATTTTAGTTTCTTTTGTGCAGCAAAATTGCTCATTTTCTCAAGATAAAGTTGTCGCTCTTATTTTTCTCGTTGGGAGTTATGTTGGAAGTAGGACATTTTTAAAGTACAAGAATAATCAAGCTTCACAATCCAATACTCAAACTCAAGTTTAATTATCTGCTGTAAAAACTAGCTAATGAGAGTTATAATACAGTTAATAACTATGGAGGAACCAGCTATGAATGAGAGAGACCTCGTTGGAAATACACCTGAACCTATTGCAACTCCTTTAGGAGAACCAAGAGAATTATGTGGTGATATAGCTGTAATAACTAGAAAAACGGGTGCAAGAATGGTATGGTCTGGTGATCATTCTGAACTCAGAGTCAATACTGCTTTATTTCCCAACGCTGACCAAGCCAGAATTTCAACTCTTCGACAAGTAGGTGGGCATCTTGGTCTTACTCAAGCAATACGTACTGACGCAAATCTTTTATTAGAAACTACTCGAACATATCCAGAAGCAAGTGAACCAATTCTTCGTTGGCAAGGTCTAGCAAGACTAAGAGAAAGTAATCCGAATATTCTTCGTGACCAACCAGTAGCACCTCAAAATCAAACACTTGGGCAAGAATTTCAGTGGGCGATTGATACATATGTTTTAACGGGTAAATATCCTGATCAGATGTCGGATACTGTGCATCAAGCAATACAGCGCATTCCTCAACCTAAAGGTCGTAGTTTAGTTGATTATATTGCCTCAGGCCGCTATTTAAAATTTGATGGACAAAATTTTGATACTCATCTTAAACCTCTTATTGAAGAACTTGCTGAAGCTGATCGTCAAACAGGTCAATCACAACAGTTTGAATATCGACCTTCACAAACTCAAGATGTTGCAGGAAGTAAAGAGCCGCTTCAAGAATCTGATATTGCTGTTCGCGTGACACCTTTTTATGGAGGTTATTATCGGGAACAAGTTTGTCGTTATGATCCAGCTACAAGGCAAATTGTCAAAGAGGCAGGCATAAAGGGAACTTGGTCGGTTGATGACGCACCGGATGATGAGTCTATATGGAAAACAAAAAGAACATATGAAGGAAGTATGCAGTCTGGAAAAGAAGCATTAGTTAAATTACCCTATAATGCTTTACCAATCGTCTCTACACTAACTCCAGTAAATGCACTTCAGTTTATGCGTGATGATTTAGGAATTATATCTGTTGACCCAAGATCGCAAGGACAAACATCTGATGCAGCAACATTTTCATTTGACTTTGTTCTCACAGAATCACCATCAAATCAGTTAAATATGCCGCCTACAGAACGTGATTTGGTGCCTGTAGGAGGAAACCTTGATCCTGATACACAAACAGTTCTGGATGATCTTTCTAGTCAAACTTGGATGAGTGATGTGCAAAAAGCAAGAGAAATTGCTATCTATGTTCGCAAAAAACTGCGTTATCCCCAAGATGAAGGAGAAATAGGGCAAATTGACTCTTTATATTTATCCGCAGGAAATGATCTATGGACTAAAATTGCTGAAACTGGTGTTGCTCATTGTTATTGGGCAAACATTTTTCGAGATGAATTATGCAAAAGGCTTGGGATTGCCTCTCGTATTGCAACCGGACCATATATTAATAGCAAAGACCCTCGATTTGAATTTGCAGTAGTAGAAGCACCAGGCTTAGATAAGCACGCTTGGGGAGAAGTATGGGATCCGGATAAACAAGCTTGGACACATCGTGGTATGGATGCTACTCCACCAAAAGCAAAAGATGATTCTGGAGATCAAGATGGAGAATCGCAATCTCTGGATGGTGATTTTGGTGAATCAATAGTTGAGCAACCAGAACTAAGCCAGGAAGAGATAGAACGTTTATATGATGAATTAAGTAAGCAAGATGAAACTCCTCCTCCTTCCCCAACTCCGGAACAACTTGCCGCTCAACAGTTCGAGCAGGAAAAAGGTGTAGCGTGGCGGGAATGGCATCAATTAGAATCGTGGATTAATGGTATAAATAAAACCCCTGTTCCGGCAGAAGCTTCTATTCGTCACAGGCAAAGTACAATATACCAGGAATGGCGTGATTTATTTGAACTCCTTTATAAGCGTCGAGAGATTCCCCATGAAGTATATAAAGGGCCGGTTAGACAAAGTGAAGGAGAGTTTTTAGATGATCCAGTAACTGCATACATAGATGTTCGTTCACATGACGACGATCCATTAGGTTACCAACGGATCCAACAAAAACCGAGAGAACGAATAGAAGTCTCAGTCTTTGATGACGACTTTATTTTAGATGTTTCTGGCTCTATGAGTGGTCAGCCCGCCGATGAACAGCGAAAAATGGTATTAAGTTCTGAGTATAATATTCGGAATCTCAATGATCGATTGGGACATTCACGATATAAAAAACAGATGACTACGCCTTTAAGTGTCCGTTCAAGAGTTGCGGTGTTTGGAGATTGGACAAGCGTGGCTCAGGAATCGACTGATACAATAACAGAAAAGGGCTTGGTTTCCCTTGACGGGGTTTTAAAAGCTCACAACCAGTCTTCAAGTGGATTACGTGAGTCATTAAAACAGTATAAAGATTCGCTCGATCCAAAGACTTTGCAAAAAATTCGTGAAGGAGGATACTCAAAGGTTTTGACTGTTGTTTCAGATGGAGATGTGACAGATCAGGCTGGATGTATTGCTGTAATTAAAGAGTTAAGGGAGGTTGGAATTATTGTTCAAGGTATTGGATTTGGTAGTGCAGCTCAAGATATTAGGGTAGTTTGCAATGATCCAGCTGATCCGGATGCAGCAGTTGTGATTGATGATGTTAGACAAGCGACACTTGTAAGACATAAGTTATTGATGAAACACTTATCAAAATTATAACAACTCGTGTATACTAATGATAGAAAGATATATGGCAGAAGATGCAGCAAATGTAGAATCATTTTCACCACAGCGAATTGCTCAAGCTCGTTCGCGGTTGGCACCGCTTTCGTTTCGAAGGTTTATGCCAAACGAGTCTAGGCCTGATAATCCTACACAATTAGCTCAACCAGAAGTACAAAGCAAATGTTTTGCAGTGCTAGGGTATCTTGAGGAATATCATCGTGCGCCTGAACGAAGTGTGCCTGATATAAAACTCGGTGAAGGTGAAGGACTGCAAAGTTTAGAAAGGCAGTTGGATGTTATATTAAAACCTCATCAAAAGCCGGGTTCTGATCATACTGTTGTCTCTCAAGAGGATACAGATGGAGAGAACCCCCTAAATGGTAATTCAGAACATCAAGAGTTAGTAAGACAGAGATTGTCTGATCTGTTAGCATTTCCTCAGGTAAGAGAGCTATTTGAACAAGAATTCGATTCAGAATTTTCTCAATACCAAGTCGCACGTCGTCCTATGCGAGAAGTTAGAGATATTGATCGTGTTACTGCTAAGCTTAGACAGGCAATTTATAGAAGATACTTAGACAGTAAACAACAGGCTGGAAAACTTACTCAAAGCTCTGCTGATCAAATTGGTCTTTTTCAAGGAAAATTAGATGAGTTGGAGTTACAAAAAAGAGGAATTGAAGAAACCGCCTCTCCCTCAACCGTTGGTTATCTAGAAACACAAAAGTTATTAGAGTATAAAAAAGAACTTAAAGAAAAGGGATTTGTCATGACCCCCTCTCGTGAACAACTTATAGATCGTATAACTCGTGAAGCACTTTCGGGTAAGAAAATTTTTCTAGTTGGCTCAACGGGTACTGGAAAAACACAGCTTGCTTTTTATGCTTTGAATGATTTAACAGGGGGATATGAAATTGTACCCTGGCATGAAGGCACAACACCTCGTGATATTTTTGGATACAGAGAATTATATGAAGATGAAGAAGGTCGTGTGCAAAGTGGTACGAAACCTGGTCCATATCCAAGAGCCTTAGAAAAGCAAGTTGGGTTAGTGCATGAAGAATTTACAGGTGGTTCGACGCGTACCCAGCTCTCTATGAAATATCTTATGGGTGCAAAACCAGGAGAGAAAGTGCATATACCTGGTTTTAATGGAGAGGTGCATGAAATTACTCCTAACTTTATTGAACTTTTTACTGGAAATCCTAAAGACGAAAGAACTAAGCAGCGTGAAGATATGGATCCTGCAATTTTGCGCGAACTGACAGGAATAGAAGTAAGTTATATGCCTGCTCAAGAAATGAATGATATTATTCGTGGAATGTTAATTGAAGAAAGCGGAGTATTAAAACTCAGCGTGTCTGAAGCTGAATATGTTGAGAGATTGACTAAAGCAGCCGAAATGATGCAAAGAATCCATAATCGTGACTTTGATGGCTTCTCAACAGAAATGAAAAGCTTACTTGGCATAGATCCACAAGGTAACACTGAGACTACGTTGAACACAAGCTTTCTTGATCCAGGAACACTGTTTAAACTCTTTAGTGAGTGGGAATTAGCTTCTGCCAGAGGACAAAAATTTGAAGAATATATGGCAGCAAAGATTGGTGAGTTTATTCAAGATCCAAAAACATTGAGTACTCCGGAAGAACGAAAAACATTGCAAAAAGTTCTTCACGCTTATGGTTTAACTACAAATGCTTCACCTGATGTACATGTGACGATTGAAGATCAAGAAAAAGGTTATATCCTTCCTTCACAAATGGCAGGAGAGATAGTACTAAGTAATGAAAATCCAATGGGAGTGAGTTCTACTCCTGCCAGAGAAAGAAGGCGTGAGGCAATGTCGGAAATACAAATTGCCGAGCAAAGAGCCTGGCAAGATGTATTAGGTGCTCAAGTGGATATAGCGCCTTTGCCTGGCTATGTTACCCCTGAAATACAGAGGAGATTAGAGGTTCTTGGTATGGAATTGCGTTTCGTTCCTAACCTAGATTTACTACAAAGCAGTTTAGGTACTAAGAGTGTTGGAGAATACTTACAAGAACTAAATGCCCTCTACCCTAATTGGAAACCCTATGAATCATTATCAGATCGAGAAAAAGCTGATCACTCAAATACTAGAAACTTACGAGAATGGTTTTGGGAGCAAGTGAAGGCAAATAATGTTAATTTCCCCAATCTACCTGGTCAATGGATGGCTGTTGAAACTATGCCAAAACCAAGCTATGGACAAAAATATCAAAGCTCTGCCTTAACAACGGCAATGGGACTTAATGATCGTTTTAATGTATCATGGACTAAAGCAAAAAAGGAACTGAATACGGCAAAAGGTTATATCAAAACGCAGGCTGGGTTAGATCGTGCAGGAATAGACCATCCTTCAGTAGACTTAAGATTATTGACAGCTGCTGAATGGAATTTATTAGGAAATCGTGAAGGATGGGGACAGACTGATACTTATGAGTGGGTAGAAGATGAATATCGGGGGTCCGGTGACTCGCGCCGTTTGTTGGTCGGTAGCTCTGGCCGCGGTGGTGCGTCGTACGTCGACTGGGATCATCCTGGCCGCTCGAATGGCTACATCGGTTTCCGTGCTGCGGTAGTTCTGGGTTCTTGATCGCTTGAATCTTTGGTTCTTTTGATTCTTTTGTTTTGGTCTTTTTAAACTTATATTCGAATATAATATGATGTTAATAAATAGCATTTGACCTTGATTTTCTTCTGTTAATTTTCTATACTCCACAGTAGATTTTGTTAATGTAAACATGGGTACTGCCTGTGTTTCACGAAATCTCTCTTCTTTTCTAGTCGCCTGAGTTTTGACGGGTACGCCTATCAAAAGAGTGCAAAAAGGAAGATGAAACTACTTGTCCTTTTTCGAAGGCTCAATTTATTGAGCCAAGTAAAATACAGGAGAGAATCTTTATAATCTAAAGACAATCTTGGTACGAATAAAACATTTGATTAAGAGCTATTAGCTATCGGTGGTAATAATGAGATGTACGTATCTCAGGAAAGAAAAGGGGCAATACACACGGGAGTCCGGTGACTCGAACCGTTTGATGGTCGGTAACTCTGACAACGGTGGTGCGTCGAACGTCAACTGGGATCATCCTGGCAACTCGAATGACAACATCGGTTTCCGTGCTGCGGTAGTATTATCTTTTCCTAAAAGAAAATGGCCTGCTCTATCAAGAGCAGGTCTTATTTTTAGGTGGATGAGGATTTAATCCACCCTCCAAGCATTTTGCCAATTTCTTGGAGAGATGATTCAAGTGCTAAGTATTTCTTATTATCAAGAATTTTTAAGTCTTTACATAGTCGAATGAATATTTTTGCTAAATCTAGTTTTGCACTCGCCTTTTGTAATATAGGAAGTTTTTCAGCTTTTGATAGGCTACCTGCCAAAGTAATTGCTTCGAGAAAATCAAGAAGTGCGTTTTCGCATCGCTGTCCAAGTGTATATTTATCTTTTTTAGGGAAATTGACTAAATAACTGTAAAAAAGCTTATATGTTTCGTATGTCTTTTGAAAGATAGGGAAGTCAAAAGTTCGATTAATTGTTTGAAGATCATGAAAATCTGGCATAATATTTATTCAGATATTACCACACTTGAGGCTATTTTCCAAGCATGGGATGGTTTTATTCAAGGAAAGAAAAAGAAAAAAGATGTAGTCGAGTTCGGTCGATATTTAGAAGATAATTTATTCTTGTTGAATGAAGAGTTAAAAAATAAGACCTACAAACATGGAGGATATAAATCATTCTATGTGAGAGATCCAAAAGTGAGACATATTTCAAAGGCAAAGGTTCGGGATAGGGTAGTTCATCATTTAGTAAGTAGCACCCTTGAAAATGTATTTGATCCCACATTTTATGCCTATTCTTATTCTTGTAGAAAAAATAAAGGAACTCATAAAGCAGTTGAAAAATTTGCTCAAATGTTGCGTAAAGCAAGCAAGAATAATACTTCTGCTATATATGTACTTAAATGTGATATTAAAAAGTTTTTTGCTACAGTTGACCAGAAAATCCTTTTACAACTTCTTTCTGAAAAAATTAAAGATAACGATTTTTTGTGGCTATTAAGTGAAATTGTTGGTAGCTTTCAGTCTGATTATACTTTTGATTTAGATGAGCCTAAAGGTATGCCTATTGGTAATTTGACCTCTCAGTTTTTCGCAAATATCTATCTTAACCCTTTAGATCAGTTTGTTAAGAATGAGCTTAAAATTCAATATTATATGCGTTATGCTGATGATTTTGTTTTCCTCTCGGAGGATCAAGAATATTTGAAAGAAGTATTATCAAAAATCGATAAATTTCTTAAACTTGAGCTTAAATTAACTCTCCATCCCGATAAGATTATCATAAGTAATTACTATTTAGGTATAGATTTTCTTGGATATATTATTTTCCCTTATTTTATTGTGCCAAGAACAAAGACAAAAAGAAGAATTTTTAGGAAAATCAATAAAAAAGTGCAGTTATTTCGAGAAAATAAATTAAGCTATGATTCGCTAAATCAAGCATTACAATCATATTTGGGTTATCTTTCTCACGCAGATGCCTATGAACTATCAAAGGAGTTGAAAAATCTGGTTTTATATTTGATGACTAATTAAAAATTGAAAAGTTCCTTAGCCTCGACTTTTAACGCTTTAGCTAACTTTTGTATGTTATCAATCGAAACATTTTGTTCGCCTCTTTCAATTGAGCCAATATAAGTACGATGGATATTTGCTTTAAATCCCAATGCTTCTTGAGACATTTTTGCAGCCTTCCTTAGTTCTCTTAGTCTTCTTCCAAATTTTGAGCGTAAATTTACTTGTGTCATACTACCAAGATTTATTTTAGGGTAGTATTTTGTAGTCAATAACTCTACAGACGATAACTAGCATTTCTCCTATATTTATGGTATGTTTTGACTATGATTATTGAACTAATTGAGTTTAAACTTATAGAAGGCATAAGCGAGGAATCTTTTCTAAAAGCGTTAAATAAAGCACAAGTAAGATTTTTTAATATACAAACTGGCTTTATTAGAAGGGATTTATTAAAGACCAAAGACGACACATGGATAAATATCTTTTATTGGAAGTCAATAGAAAATGCACAAAAAGCGGCAAAAGAATTCACTGAACATTCAAGTTGTCTTCCTTTTGTTCAAATGGTTTCTCCTATCAGCATGAAAATTACATATCTAGACCAAATAAAGACTTATAAAAGCAAAACACTAACCGAAAATAATAATAAGGCAATTTGATCTGAGTTAATAACAGTGTCTATATTAAGCTGCACTTATTTGGTAAAATGCTGTAGAGCCATGAAATTATCAGATAATGAAAAACGAGATATATAAAATATCAAAATTCTAATAAACAATTATTTAGCTTGCTATACTTTTATTGAGGAGAAGAAATAATGGCGCAAAAAAATTTACATACCGCAAAACAGCAAAAATTAGATGAGTTTTATACTCAGCTCGTTGATATTGAAAATGAGCTAAAACACTACAAGGACCAATTCCGCGGTAAGGTCATATTTTGCAACTGCGACGACCCGTACGAGAGTAATTTTTTTAAATACTTTGCGAACAATTTCAATCACTTCGGATTAAAAAAACTCATTACCACTAGTTATACTAAATCACCGATTGCAGGAATGCAGCTGCCACTATTTGAAGTAGAAGGTTTAAAACCTAATGGCAAGCAGCCATTTAAGGTAGAGATTAATGAGGTTCCGGACGGCGACGGCGACGGCGCAGTGGATCTAAGTGATGTGAGGTATCTGCTAAAGCATGACAAGAACACTGCCACACCTATCAATGGCAATGGCGACTTCAGAAGCAAAGAGTGCATCGATCTACTCCAAGAGGCCGATATAGTTGTGACTAACCCGCCATTTTCTCTGTTTCGCGAGTATGTCGCACAGCTCGTAGAATACGATAAAAAGTTTTTGATTCTTGGTAGCCAAAATGCCATAACATATAGGGATGTCTTCAAGTTCATTAAAGAAAATAAGCTTTGGTTAGGTTATGATAACGGTGGAACAAAGTGGTTTCAGGTTCCTATGGATTACAATATACCGACGGAGTCTAGAATAAAAATTGAAAATGGGGTGAAGTATTTCAGCATGGGCAGTATTGTGTGGTTTACCAATTTGGATACCGTAAAGCGTCACGAGAAGTTAGTTTTATATAAGAAATATTCTCCTCAAGAATATCCGACATATGACAATTATGATGCAATAAATGTGAATAAGTACAGTGATATTCCTTCTGATTATTATGAACCCATGGGTGTGCCGATTACGTTTCTTGACAAATACAATCCCGATCAATTTGAGATTTTGGGTATTACATCTGGGCGAGATGAGTTTGAGTCGAGACCAACAAAGCGGTATATAAACCCAAAACAAGTTAACAAGGATGGTTCTATCACAAATGGGAGCAAAGCTAATACGCGGTCGACGCTGCTTTCATCAACAAAACCAGACGATATTTACTATAAAGCCGATAATGCAGATGGATTTTTGTCTATACTTTATGCAAGAATTGTGATAAGAAACCAGAAAGTAGAGAAATAATTATGAAAATCGACTTGCATCGGATCAAAGTTCGCGAAGTAATCTCTGGCTACAAAGACAGTGCCGAAGAAGGCGTGGTGGCTTATGGCGGTAAACTTGACATTCGTCCAAAATATCAACGTGAATTTGTCTACACCGGTAAACAGCGTGATGCAGTAATTGAAACGATTAAAAACGCTTTTCCTCTTAATGTTATGTACTGGGTTAAAACAGACCAAGGAAATTTTGAGGTTTTGGACGGTCAGCAACGCACCATAAGCATTGGGCAATATGTAAACAGCGATTTTTCACTAAACGATCGGTTTTTTCATAACTTAACCGACGAAGAACAAAACCAAATTTTAGATTATGAATTAATGATTTACTTCTGCGAGGGAACTGACAAAGAACGATTGGACTGGTTTAGGATTATAAATATCGCTGGTGAAAAATTAACCGACCAAGAGCTGCGAAATGCCGTTTATACCGGATCATGGTTGAGTGACGCTAAATTGAAATTTAGCAAAACTGGTTGCGCAGCGTATCTACTGGCGAATGACGGTGGACAATATGTTAGCGGCTCGCCAATTCGCCAAGAATATTTAGAAACGGCGCTTTCGTGGATTAATGACGGCAAAATAGAAGATTATATGGCGAAACACCAGCATGACTTAAATGCTGATGAATTGTGGGTCTATTTCCAGAATGTGATCGCATGGGTGAAGCAAACTTTCATGAATTATCGCCGAGAAATGAGTAGCGTTGAGTGGGGTAAATTATACAATGAATTTAAGGATACAAATCTAGATCCTAACAAATTGGAAGCTGAAAGCAAAGTGTTGATGCAAGATGAGGATGTAACAAAAAAATCTGGTATTTATCCATATATGTTGACTAAACAGGAAAAATACTTGTCAATTCGAGAGTTTACCGACAAAACGAAGCGAGAAGCCTATGAACGGCAGAAAGGTGTTTGTTCAAAATGTGGTAAGAAATTTAAAATAGAGGAGATGGAGGCAGATCATATCACTCCTTGGATTGATGGTGGAAAAACTACTGCCGAGAACTGCCAGATGCTGTGTAGAGATGATAACCGACGAAAAGGTAAAATATAAACCGAAAAATTTTACCGAGTTAATAAATAGCTTTAGCAAAAATAAGCATGATTAAATTGTCTCGATCAAAAATAGAATTACTTTTCGATTGCCCCCGTTGTTTCTGGTTTTATGCCGGAAAAGGTATTGCTCGTCCATTTGGCGCTCCTTACACCATAAACAACGCAGTCGACTTTATCCTTAAAAAAGAATTTGATGTCCATCGAGCTAATGGAACTGCACACTACTTAATAGTTAGAGAAGGAATCGATGCGATTCCCTACATGCATGAGGATATTGATAAATGGAGAAACAATTTTACAGGCATACAATATCACCATAAAGCAACAGATTTCCTTATTTTCGGAGCAGTTGATGATATATGGGTTGATTCCGAAGGAAACCTTATTGTAGTCGATTATAAAGCCTCTGGCGCGAAAGAAGGAGAGCTTTACGACAGTTACAAAAGACAAATGGAGATTTATCAATGGATACTAAGGCAAAATGGATTTAAAGTGCAAAATCGTGGTTACTTTGTATATTGCAGAGTAAATAAAGATAATGGATTTGCAGATGGAAAACTTAGTTTTGATATTAAAGTACAACCATATGATGGAGATGATAATTGGGTAGAAAATAAGATATTCGAAGCTAAGAAAATATTAGATGGCGATATTCCTGATTCTTTCCCAGAATGTGCTTACTGCAAATATACCACAAATACTACTCATCCTTTCTAGCGGTTCTTCCCGCAAAATGTGAGGTATAAGTTACCGGCTTTTTGTTTCAAGTTGTGCTATAATATGACAGCAATTTCAAAGGCGCAAAGTTGCGCCTGGATGACAGAAATGACTGCCACCCAAGCGAACTTATAATGAGTTCGTTTTTTTGTTTAAAGAGATTCAAAATATGTCATATAAAAATAAAACTTATGTTGCATTTGATGGAGACAACGATATGTGGGCATATCGTCTGATGACTGCATGGAAGTCCAACGTAAATATGGATTTCAACTTCTATAATGCACACGATCTGAATAGTGCCCGCGACACCAGTACTGAGGAATCAATTAAATCTCAACTTCGGGAGCGCATGGCAAATGCAAAACAAATGATTTTGTTGGTAGGTGATAATACTAAATATTTACGTAAATTTGTTCCTTGGGAGATAGAGCTTGCGAGGAAAAAAGATATTCCGATTATAGTTGTGAATCTTAATAAAAAGCGTGACCACGACTCAACTCTATGCCCTACAGCAATTGGAAGCACAATTTATACAATACACGTTTCCTTTAATGTAAAGATTATCCAATATGCACTTGATAATTTCCCAACTTCATACCTGTTAGGCAAAGACAAAAAATCAGGAAACTATTCTTACAAGGATTCTGTTTATGAAGACCTTGGCTTATGAATCTCTTAGCTTACAAAACAACTATTTTTTCTTGGAAAACACTTAGGAAATTATTCTCATCTTTTCTTCAGGCTGTTGGAGCATTGGCGATATTACTTGGAATTTTAGATATTTTTTTCCCAAGTGTTTTCGCTTTAGGATACAAAGGTCTTCTTGGTATTAGCTTACTATCTTTAATTTGGGCATTGATAAAAATATTTCCCAAGTTGAAGATTTCACGCTACCTTGTGGAGCCAGACACAAAAATTGTGATAAAAATAGGGGATTTATTTAAAGAAGAAACAAACCTTGTTATAGGCATGAGTGATGCATTTGATACCGAAAAGGGAAATATAATTAAAGCGAAATCAATTCAGGGACAATTTCTTGCGAATGTCTATGGTGATGACCGCACGAGTTTAGATGCGAGTCTTGCAACGGCGTTGAGTTCCAGTTCTCCAACTCGAGACACACAAAAACATCAAGGTAAAAACATGCGCTATCCTATTGGAACTGTTGCAACGCTGTCAGTTGGTACGAAAAAGTATTTTTGCTCGGCATATAGCCTTATGGCTAATGACCTTAAGGCTCAATCTGATATTTCAATGCTTACAAAAAGTCTTGAAATGTTGTGGGAGGAAATCCGCTTAAAGGGGCAGCGTGAGAAAGTTGCAATGGCTGTATTGGGCTCTGATCTGGCAAGAATTGGAGAAGCTTCACATTCAAATCTCATAAAACTTATTCTCTCTTCATTTATTCTGGCATCCAGAAAAAAGAAAATTTCTGAACAGCTCACAATTGTTATTCATAGTGAAAATCTAGAAAAGGTTAACATGTTAGACTTAGAAGATTTCTTGCAAAATTTTTAAAATATGGCATATAGAAACGGTACATATATTGCATTTCATGCAAACGGGACATCTGATCCCACTGCCTCAGATATGAAATACTACAATACCTTGAAGATGTGGAAGGTGCGAGAAGAAAGTGAATTTCATTTCATTAATAGTCACGAAAAAACAAGTTCTGTGAGGGATACAAGCGCAAGAGAAACGCTTAAACGCTCCCTGATTACTCGTTTAAATAGTTCAAAAAATATGATTCTTATAATTGGTAATACCACTTGGCAAGATACGGATTGGATACCATTTGAAATAGCATACGCAGTGGATGAATGCAGTATTCCCATAATTACTGCATATACTGGCTATGATTCAATTTTAGCACCAGCTCAACTTTCCCATTTATGGCCAAAAGCTTTTGCTGATAGAATCAATAATAATACTGCTCGCGTAATTCATATACCGTTCAAACAAAATCCTTTAACAGATGCCGTTTCTCAATTTCACATAGACAATCTACCTGACGGAGGATTAGTATATTATAATAGAGAGACTCAGATACAATGGGGATTAATAAATCCCTTCAAGTAAAAAAAATATGGCATTTGACGAATCAAAATATAAAGAAGGCTATTCAAGTGGAGTTGGAGGAGTCGTAACAAGTAACGGGAAGGTACTTCTTGTCAGACGTGTAAGAGGAGAAGACATTGGTGAGTGGGCAATTCCTGGTGGTTTTGTCGAACAAAAAGAAACAATAGACGATGCCATAAAAAGAGAAATTCTGGAAGAGACTGGTGTTAAAACTGAGTTAAGAGGACTTATTGCTGTAAGAAATAGAATATATAAGAACGAAAATAGTGCATATTTTATTTTCTTACTTGTAGCTGATAGCGAAAAAATAACTCCTGAAAAAGCTGAGGTAGATAAAGTGAAATTTTTCACTCCTGATGAAATCTCAAGTTTAAAAGAACTTCAAGCATTAAGTAGGATTATTATTACTAAGGTTTTAGAGGGTAAAGCGAAAGTATTAACATGTGTGAATCAAAATGATTTCCCAGAAGAAAAATATAGTATCTTTGATTGATTAAATAGTTAATGAGAAAAGAGCGTAATGATAGCTATTCCAATAATCATAAACAAACCTATTCCTATAATCCAAACAACATACTTATTAGAATTTTTGCGCATATCGGTAATAAGAGGATAACTGAAAGTTTTATTTTCTGTTTCTTTGAAAAACTTTAGCATACATTCTAATTGTAACAAACACCCTTTATAAAAGCTTCGGATTTTTTTCTTCCTGAGGTTTTATTAGTTCTTCGGAATCAATTCTGGGTTTATTTACAGCTGTAGATACGCTATGATGAGTCATCTCCTGGCTTGGATATGGGTGAAGTAATGGTAATAATCTTTCTGGTTCAATAACATCCGGATCAAGCCAAAATTCTTCGTCCTCCTTTTGTAATATTACCGGCATTCGGTTATGTATTGGAGCAACAACATCGTTAGGTACAGTTGTGATAATCGTATAGCTGTAAATTTCTTTACCGTCCTTCGGGTCTTTCCATAAGTCGTAAAGTCCGGCAAACGCAAATAGGGCTTCATCTTTCAGGTGAAAATAATAAGGGGTGCTTGGTTTTGTTGATTTATCCCACTCATAAAATCCTGTTGCCGGTATTAAACACCTTTGAAAACGAAATGGTTTCTTATATGTTGGTTTGCTCTCAATTCCTTCAGCACGAGCATTAATTGTTTTATAGCTCATTGTGGTATCTTTCGCCCAGTGAGGAATTAAGCCCCAGAACATAAATTGTAGTGAATTTGGACTATGTTTCGTAACAATCGGTTGCATGGTCCCGGGGGCGATATTATAGTGAGGTTTTAAGTCAACAGATTGGTTTTTAATCTCAAATCGATCATAAACCTCTCTCGCATTCTTAATTGAAAAGCCATATCTGCCACACATAGCAATATTATTATATACTTCTACCACTTGAAAGTAAACGGTACGTTTAGTATCATAATAGGTATGGATATTGAACAAGCGATTAAAAAACTCAGGCAATTTCATTATAAGCATAGAAGAATGCCATCTTATCAGGAAATGTGCAGACTTTTTGGTTTTGCTTCCAAAAAAGCGAGCTTTGATCTAGCAAAAAAACTTATTGATCTTGATATTGTCCGAAAGGATAAAAAAGGTAAATTACTACTGAGGCATAATCTTCTTCCTATTCCCGTTCTCGGAACCATTAAAGCTGGTATGCCTACAGATGCAGAGGAACAAGTAATTGACGAGGTTACTTTTGATGATTATTTGGTTGATCGGCCAGAATTTTCATATCTGCTTAAAGTATCCGGCGATTCTATGATTGACGCAGGCATTCAAGAAGGTGACATTGTGGTGGTAGATAATAAAATAAAACCAAAAGAGGGAGATATAGTTGTTGCGAATATTGATAATGAGTTTACGCTTAAATATTTGCAGAGCGAGAAAGGTAAAATGTGCCTCGTTCCAGCAAACGCAAAATATTCTAAAATTTATCCAAAAGATAGTTTAACAATTGAAGGTGTTGTCGTAAGTTCAATGCGAAAATATCGCTAAAACAATATATAATAAACGTGTATGAAATTAATGTTTCTTGATGAGTCTGGACATCATAATTTAGATCCTCAGAAGATTGATCCCACTTATCCAATATTTGTACTTGTTGGCTGTATATTTGATGAAAAGTATTATCAAGAAGATGTCATTAAAAAATTTAATGAATTTAAGAAATCTTTTTTTAGCTCCGAGGATATTATTTTACATACCTTAGAGATGACACGACCTTTGAAAACAAAAGAAAGAAGGTATGATAAGCTCAGTGATCCGGATTTTAGAGTAAAGTTTTATCAGGCATTGAATACGCTTTTAGAAGAAATCGAATTTACATTAGTTGCCTGTGTGATTAAAAAACCTGCTCATCTTGAAAAATATGGAGTATCAGCCCTTGATCCTTACCTATTATCCTTTGATATTTTACTTAATGAATTTGTTTTGTCGTTGCCAAAAGGTGAGCGGGGGAAAATAATTGCTGAGAGAAGGAACAGCGTTTTGGATAATCAATTGGAATTAGCATGGTTAAATACAAAAATAAACGGGACAGAGAAAGTAAAAGGTTCAGATATTAAAGAAAAGATCGAAAGCTTATCTATGACTCCTAAATCTGCAAATGAAATAGGGTTACAAATAGCAGATTTGGTAGCTACTCCTATTGGAAGACATATTTTAGAAATACCGAGAAAGCCTGGTCATGGAGTTGAGTATGTAGTCTTAGAAAAGAAATTTAGAAAAAGAAGAAAGCATGCAAGCTCTGGATTAACTATTTTGCCCAAATAAAAAGAGGGTCCGCATCCGCAGTCCCTCTTAACTGTTTATATTCTACCACGTTATATTACAATTTTCAAGTGTCAATTTAAGCTGGAAGGTAGACATACTTCATCGTAATTTGCCACTGGTCTAGGCTATCCGCACAATACCCAGTTGGGCAAAAAATTGCAGTGGAGCGGTGGTGCTATTTCGTGATATTCCTAGACTCGTATTCGGGAACGGCCTATTTCGCCCTCGCTAGATACGCCTTTTTACCTTTGTATGAGTACCACCTCAGGAGCATCTAGGCACAAAGTAGTGTGTTATTACCAGCCCCACATTCCGATTATAACGTATTTTAATAGTTTTACAACAAATCCTCAATTGCTCCTTGCAATCTAGGCAAACTCCCGTTACCATCACCCACCATGCTTTGTCGAGGCTGCAAGAAAGATAAGCTTAAGTCAGAAATGAATAGGAAGAATCGGTATTGTCGAGTATGTTGGAAGAAAATCAGGCAAAAACGCTATATGCAAAAGCATAAAGCTCAAATAAAGGAATACTTTAAGCAATGGTACGAAGAAAAAGGCAGAGAAAACAGAAGAAAAAAGAATTATCCCAAAAGGAATAGGCGAATGCATGAACTATATATGGATAAAACTAAGCATTTGTCAATTAATGCGATTGCAAAAATGTTTCAAATAAGTTCATTAACTGTTGAAAAAATTATAAAGCAAGAGGAAAATAAGCGGAAACGCATCATTTCACAAACAAAGTAAATGCGAGAGAGTTTGAACCTCTTTCAAATTTATAGTTAAATCGCTCATCAGTATCAATTTTAAAGCTTTCGATTAAATCTTCCATCATTTTGATAATTTCCTTCGGATCAATGTTCTTCCGGACTAGTGGGTGTCTGTAGGTTGCTTTTTTAAGAGTTTCATCTGCTAAATGAACATAGTTATCATATGTTGTTTGAATGTCCTTATGTCCAAGTAAAGAAGCAACCATGGTAAGATCAACTCCTGCTATAAGCAACTGAGTTGCGAAGCTATGACGGAAAAGATGGGGGTGTACTCGTTTTACTACCCCTGCAAGCCTTGCTCGTTTAATAAGATCAATTCTGAAATCTTCTGCGTGTACTTTCCCACCAAGGAGGCTTGTGAATACTAAATCTTCCTGCCCCTTTCCTTCTGTGAGTAATTTTAACCTTGATATAAGTGGTTCAGTTATGTGAGCATGACGAATTTCTTTGTTTTTCGTTTCAACAAATGTTGCTTTTCCAGCTGATAAATCAAGTAGTTTTAATTTTAGGGATGCAGCTTCGTCAAAACGGCAGCCTGTATAGGCAAGAAACATGCAAAACGTACTATGAGTAAGATCAAGCTTTCGTGTCGTTTCTTGAGCTGAAAACGTTCGGAATCTCCCATATTCTAAATGTATGCTTAATATCTTTTCTATTTCTTCGGGCGTAAGAATAATAATAGTTGGTTTAACTTTAGTAAAAGCAGTAAAGCTTTCAAAGAACCTATTTTCTATGCCTCTATCTAGTAAATAGTCTTGAATGTAGCGAAGCGTGAAAAAATAGGTATTGAGGGTATTATTATTTAATCCTTTTTGTTTGAGGTAATAAAAGAACTCTTCTACAGTGTCTTTGCTAATCTCTTTATTATTTTCTGCAAGCCATTTGTTAATGATGACGAACCGTACTCTACACATTCGTATGGAATTTGTAGCTAAGCTCTTCTTAATTGTTATAAATCGTATGAAGTCTTGCTCGTTCATAGTAGGGTAGGTTTAACAACTAAGTAAACGAAACGTTTACTTACACTATAGTTGAATAAAAGTAGAATGCACAAGGGGTTATAAATAGTTGTTTGAATATCAAACCAGATTAAATAGCTAAAGAGGTGAACGAACCGTTTATTTTGCCTATTGACAATAGTTAATAATAGAGCTACCATGAGTGAGTACTTTTAATAACTCACTAAAAAAGACCTTACTTTCGTAAGGTCCCGATTGACTATTTAATACTTTTTTAACTATAAAAAGCTAGATGACTCAGAAATCCCCGCTTTTTT
>Ga0307373_10001013_pt1 | contig 53373 bp, 52 predicted proteins | sample OX2MG_FD_202534 | JGI IMG/M metagenome (GOLD analysis project Ga0307373, IMG submission 202534) | Soil microbial communities from Risofladan, Vaasa, Finland - OX-2 | ecosystem: Environmental > Terrestrial > Soil > Coastal area > Acid sulfate soil | place: Finland: Risofladan, Vaasa | collected... | reverse complement strand
CCGGCCGAGGCGAACAAGCCGCCGAAGCGGTTGGTCACCGGAATGTAGAGTTTCAAGGGCCGCACGAACTGCGGCGCCAGGCGCAACAGCCGCGTTCGCTCGGCGAGCGACTCGCGCACCAGGTCGAGCTCGCCGTATTCGAGATACCGCAGCCCGCCGTGAATCAGCCGCGAAGAGTAGGCCGTGGCGCCAAAGGCCAAGTCGTGCGTATCGACGACTGCGACCGAGATGCCGCCCAGCGCCAATTCGCGCGCTAGCGAGGCGCCGTTGATGCCGGCGCCGAGAATCACGACAGGCGCCTGGGGATTGCGCATGGCCGCCCAGCCTCGGCTATTTCTTGCCCGTCATACGTTCCAGCGCGGCGATTTGCGCCCGCACGCCTTCCAAATTCGGATTCAACATCAAGGCTCGGCGAAAACTCTCCAAGGCCAACCGCGGGCGGCCCAACTGCAGGTAGCATTGCCCGATGCCGGCCGCGGCGCCGAAATGATACGGATTCAGTTCGAGCGCCTGGTGGCAGTCGGCGATCGACTCTGGGAACAGACCACAGCCATAATACCCGATCGCCCGTTGGTTCCAGGCTTCGGCGAACCACGGCGCGGCGGCCAACAGTTCGCCGCAGCGGGCGATGGCGGTCGGAAAGTGGCGGGCCCCGTTGGCGCGAATCGCCGCAGTCAGCAACTGCTGCTGCTCGCCGGTTCCCAGGCGGCGCCAGACCGATCGCAGGGCGTTTTCCGCGAACGTGCGCACGCCCCGGTCGACGTCGTGCAGGGCCTCGCCGAGCACCGCATTCGATTCATAGTCGCCGACGAGCCCCAACGCCAGCACGGCGCCGCGACGAGCCGTCCGCGAGCCGCATTTCGCCAACCGCTCCAGCGCGCCAGGCAGATAGGTCGCCGAGACCTGCATGATGAAAGTCGCGGTTTGCTGCTGTTCCACGTATTGCTGGTAGAATTGCTCCAAGAGCGGCCTGCGCTGAGAAGCATCACTCACCGAGAAGCACTCCCAATCCGCTGTCAAATAGCAAATAGTCCAATGGAAGGATGCCGGTAAATCGCAACATCCCGCTGGGAAGACACGGATTCCAGTTTAGTCATGTGCCGTGCGCAGGCCAGCGAAATCTCGTCGCCGGCGGCGATTTTCGGCTACTTCCGCCGGGCCTTTTGTTGCAAGATGGAAAGATGCAACGATTAGGCGAGAACTTGACGGGCGAGGATGCGAAGCCCAGGCGTCAGCGAGCTCGCGGCATTTCGTTTCCTCCGTTGCGCGGCGGGCCGTTTTGGGGCGTCGCACTCGTACTGCTCGTCGGCGGCTTCAAGTTGCCGCCAACCGAAGCCCAGGACTGGCTCACGGGCCCGGCCTGGCGTGCGCATTTGGCGCAGCCGATCAAGCTCGCCTGGTCGGGGGCGCCGCTTCGCAAGGGCCTGGCGGACCTCGCGCGCAGCCAAAGAATCGCCATGTTGCTCGATCGGCGCGTCGACCCCGGCCTACCGCTCAATCTCCATCTGGACAACGTTCCAGTCGAACTGGCTTTGCAGCGCTTGGCCCGATCGCAAAACCTGGACTTGTCATGGTACGGGCCGTTGGTCTATTTCGGCCCCGAGGCGGCGGCACGCCGGCTCCGCACGCTGGCCGCCTTGCGCGAGGACGAGGTCAAGTCGCTGCCCGCCGCGCGGCGAGCTCCGTTTGTGCGCACGCAGCCCTGGCAGTGGGACGAGCTCGCCGAGCCGCGAGCGCTGGTGCAGCAACTCGCGGACGAAGCCCGAGTGGAGATCGCTGGAATCGAGCAGATCCCGCACGATCTTTGGCCGGCCGCTGAGTTGCCGCCGCTTTCGTGGACCGAGAGGCTCACGCTTGTCGCCAACGAATTCGACTTGACGTTTCGCTTCGACGACGAGGGCCGCAAGGTTGCGCTCGTTCCCGTGCCGGAGGTTGCAGCCTTGGAACGCAGCTACGCCGCCGGCCGCAATCCGCAAGCGCTGGCCGACCGCTGGGCTCGCCAGGCGCCCGAGGCCGAGATCAAGGTTGCGGGCGATAAAGTCGTCGTCCGCGGCCGGGCGGAAGACCATGAAACCTTGACGGCCGCGAAGCCTCGCTCGCAAACGCCGGCGGGCGGCGGCACGGAGGTTTACACGCTGGCCGTGCGCAACCAACCGCTGCGCCCCGTGCTCGAAGAGTTGAAACAGCGGCTTGGGCTCGAACTGCACGTCGACGAGGACGCGTTAGAGAGCGCAAAGCTTTCTCTCGATCGCCGCGTGACGTTCAGCGTCGAGCAAGCCACGCTCGACGAACTTTTCGCCGCCGCTTTGCGGCCCGCCGGCTTGACGTTCCGCCGCCGCAACAAGACGCTGGATATCTTCCCGGCGCCGGACCGAGGCGAAAAGTAGCTTTGCGAGGCAAGCTACGGGCAGGTCTCGCCGCGGCGAGACCTGCCTTCGGCGGCATTCCGCCGACTCGCTAACGACCGGGAGCAATGCGTGCGTTCCCCTCAGTCCCCCGGCTGCGCACATCGCAAACATCGCCGCAGCCATTGCCGATTCTTTACGGGGTGGGCCATCGAAAGTGTATCCCCTTACGTCAGCGTAATGTCGTCGGTGGCGGAGTTGTTGCTCGAATTGCTGTCGCTCACGCCGGACGGCGCGGTCACCGTAGCCGCGTTCGACAGCGTGCCGCTGGCCGAGGCGCTGATCGTGCCGCTGACGACATAGGTGATCGTGCTGCCGGCGGGCATGTTCACCGTGTCGCTGATATTGCCGCTGCCGCTGGCGCTAAAGCCGCTGGCGCCGCCCGTTTCACTCGCCGTAAACGCGGCGCCGGTGAAGCCCGAGGGCAATGCATCGGCCACGCTGGCGCCCGTCACGTCGCTCGGTCCGCTGTTCTGCACGATGATCGTGTATGTCAGGCTCGAGCCCGGTGCGGCCGAGCCCACCGTGGGACTATTGTCGCTTACGGCGATTCCCAGGTCGGCGGCGGCGTTCACCGTCAGGGTAAAGTTCTGGCTCGCGTTAGGCGAAACGCCGTTGTTGGCGGTAATCGTGATGGGGTACGCCTGGGCCGCGCCCGACGCCGGCGAGCCTTTGATCGTGGCCGTGCCGTCGCCGTTATCGACGAAGGTCACGCCGCTGGGCAGGGCGCCCGACTCGGTGAGCGCCGCAGTAGGCGAACCGCTCGCGGTGATCTTGAAGCTGCCCGTCGAACCTTGGGTGAACGTAGTGCTCGGGTTGCTGGTGATCGACGGCGCCGCCGACGCGCCGACCGTCAACGCCAGGGTCTGAGTTGCCCCGGCCCCCACGCCATTGCTGGCCGTGATTGTCAGATTGTACGTTCCGGCCGAACTGGCGTCTGGCGTGCCGCTGATCGTGGCCGTGCCGTCGCCGTTGTTGACGAACGACAAGCCCGCGGGCAGAGCGCCCGATTCGGTGATCGTCGTTGCCTGCGGCGAGCCGGTCGTACCGATCTTGAAACTGCCTTGGACGCCGGTCGCGAAGGAGGCTTGGGCGAGGCTCGTAATCGCCGGCGGGGCGTTTACCGTCAGGGTAAACGTCTGGCTGGCGTCGGGCGAAACGCCGTTACTGGCGGTGATCGTGATCGGGTACGCCTTGGCCGTGCCTGAAGCCGGCGTTCCGGCAAGCGTGGCCGTGCCGTCGCCGTTGTCGACGAAGGTCACGCCGCTGGGCAGGGCGCCCGACTCGCTGATCGCCGCCGTGGGCGAACCGCTCGTGCTGATCGTGAAGCCGCCCGCCGCACCCTCGGTGAACGTGCTGCTCGCGTTGCTGGTGATCGACGGCGCCGCTGACGTGCCCACCGTCAGCGTCAGGGTTTGGGTGGCGTTCGACCCCACGCCGTTGCTGGCCGTGATCGAGAGCGTGTACGTCCCGGACGAACCAACGGCCGGCGTGCCGGCGATGGTGGCCGTGCCGTCGTTGTTGGCCGTGAATGACAAGCCGGTGGGCAGCGAACCCGACTCGGTGATGGTCGCCGTCGGGAAGCCGCCGGTGCTGATCTTGAAACTGCTCTGGATGCTTTCCGCGAAGGAAGCCGTGGTGGCGCTGGTGAACGCCGGCGGACCGTTGACCGACAAAGTGAAGATCTGGCTGGCGCCGGACCCCACGCCGTTGCCGGCGGTCAGCGTGATCTGGTACGCCTTGGCCGTGCCTGAGGCTGGCGTGCCTTGGATCGTGGCCGTGCCGTCGCCGTTGTCGGTGAAGGTCACGCCGCTGGGCAGTGCGCCCGATTCGCTGAGCGCCGCCGTCGGCGAACCGGTCGTGCTGACCATGAAGCTGCCCGCCGTGCCGACGGTGAACGAAGTGTTGTTGCCGCTGGAGAAGGCCGGCGCGGCTGCCGCGCTGACCGTCAGCGTCAAGTTCTGCGTGGCGTTGGGCGAAACGCCGTTGTTGGCCGTGATCGAGAGCGTGTAAGTCGCGGCCGAACCCGCCGCCGGCGTGCCCGACAGTTTGGCCGTACCGTCGCCGTTGTCGGTGAACGTCAGGCCGCTGGGCAGCGAGCCCGACTCGCTGATCGCCGCCGTCGGCAGGCCGCTCGTGCTGATCGTGAAGCTGTGCGCAAAGCCTTCGGTGAACGAGGCGTTGGCGGCGCTGGTGATCGCCGGAGCGCCGTTGACCGTCAGGGCGAAGGTTTGCGTGGCGTCGGGCGAAACGCCGTTGCTGGCCGTCAGCGTCAGTTTGTACGTGCCGGTCGAGTTCGCCGCCGGCGTGCCGCTGATCGTGGCCGTGCCGTCGCCCTTGTCGACGAACGTCACGCCGCTGGGCAGCGAGCCCGAGCGGCTGATCGACGACGCCGTCGGAGAACCGCTGGTGCTGATCGTGAAGCTGCCCGCCGAACCCGCGGTGAACGTGTCGCTGGCGGCGCTGGTGAACGCCGGCGAAGTGTCGCCCGAGACGTGGTTGAAATACTCGTCGGAGGCCAGAAGCTGCACGGCCACCTGCTCGGCGCTCAGGGTGCGAGCCGTAAGGTCGCCGACCCACATTTGCAGGCTGACGCTGTCGGGCGTACGGTGCAAGAGCGTGGAGTACAAACCGTTGACCAAGGCCGTGCTCGCCTCTTGCCCGTAGATAAAGCCAAATGCCACGTCGAGGGGCGACTTGCCGGCGTTGAGTTGACTCACCCACTGGCTTTCGCCGGCCGAGTCGGCCGGGCGCTGGGCCACGTCGTTGAACAGCGCGTCGACGAAGTTCGTATTGCCCGAGTGAAGGTTCGTGTACTCGGCCGAACTGACGAATCCGGCGACTTCGACCTGCTCGGTGACCCAAGACTGGCTGAAGGCGTTGACCCAGAAGGCCTTGCCCGCAGCGTCGGAGGCGCGGCCCAGGAATTCCTGATAGAACTGCTCGACTTCCGCTCCGCGGTGCTCGGGCGAGTCCCAAACGCCCTGCGCGACTTCGCTGCGGGCCGCGCCCGAGGCCAGTTGCTGCTGCCAATAAGCCAGGCCGGTGGTGTCTGGGGCATGCCCCAGAACGCTCTGATAAACCGCATTGATATAGGCCGTGTTGGCGTCGCTCGACCCGAGAGGGCCGCCGCCCGTCGAGACCGGAAGCGGCAGAATCGTGCTGGTCAGGACGTTGCCGAGATTGACGCCCGTTAATGCCTGGCCATCGGCGAGCGTCACGGCTTGTTCTTTGGTCGTCAGCGTTACGCCATGATTGGCGGAAATCACTTCCATGACCGTGTAACTGCCCGCTGCCAGGCTGGTGAACGTGTAGTTGCCGCTCGCGTCGGTGGTGGCCGAAGGGTTGTTGGAGTCGGGAATGCCGCTGCCGTCGATATTCAGAAACACCGTCCGCCCAGCGAGGCCCGCTTCGCCGGAGTCCAATTGACCGTTGACGTTTACGTCGTCGAAGATGCGGCCCGAGATGGATGCCGTTTTGGTCGCAGCGCTGACGCTGGCCGTGCTCGTCGCCGTCGCGCTGGCCGTCCCGTCCGTGTCTTTGATGGTGACGGTGATCACATCTTGACCCGCCGAGGCGTAAACGTGGCTGCCCTGGACGGTGAACGTGCCGCCAGCGAGCGTGACCGATCCGCCCGACGAACTGCTCGTGCCGTCGCCCCAATCGATCGTGGCCGTGAAGCCGCCGGTCGTGGCGCCGGCGTAAGTATTGGTGAATGTCGCGACCGTTCCGGTGAAGGTCGTTCCCACGGCGGGCGAAATGGTCGTGCCGCTGGCCGAAAGCACGTCGGCGTCGGCCATTGTCGCCGTCCCGGTGGCGGAAATCGTAGCTGGCGAGTTTTGCTCGGCGATCGTGATCACAGGGTGGAGCGGGCCTTCGTCGGCGTAAGTGTGGCTTCCCTGGACGGAGAACGTGCCGTTGGAACCGATGACCGAGACGTCGCTCGTGGAATCGGTCGTGGAAGAGGTCGTGCCGTCGCCCCAGTCGATCGTCGCCGTATAGTGCGAAGCCGGCTGATTGCTGCCCGTGTCGGTGAAGGTGGCGACCGTCACGCCCGAGAGTGTCTGGCCTTCAGTCCCGGTAATCGACGCCGGCGTAATGGCGAAACCCGAGTCTTCGTTGACAGTAGCCGTGCCGCTGGCGACGGCTTCGGCCGTGCCGGGGGCTGCATCGACGAGGTTCACCGTCAGTGTGTAGTCCCCGTCGTTGGCGTACTTGTGGCTTCCAGTGACGGTGAGCGTGCCGTTCGTTCCGGTCACTTGGCCCGAAGTGACGCTCATGCCGTCGCCCCAATCGATGACAGCGGTGAAACCGTTCGGGTCGGCCAGCGTGTTGCTGTCGACGAACGTGGCGACCGGCCCGCTATAGGTCGTGCCTTCCTGGGTGGTCAAGCCAGCGGTCGTCGAGCCCGCGGGAAAGATGTCGCCTTCGGCGACGGTGGCCGCGGCCGTGGCCGAGGCGGTCGCGCCCAGCGTCGCGTTTTCGGCGATCGTCACGGTCATCGTCAAAGCGCTTGCGCCGGGGGCTTCTTCCAGATAGGTGTGGGCGCCAGTGACGGTGAAGGTTCCGTTGGAGCCGGCGGTAATCGAGACATCGCCGGAGGCCGGGGTCGAGCTTGTGCCGTCGCCCCAGTCGATCGTGGCCGAGAAATCGCTGCTCAACAGAGCCGCATCGTCGGACGTAAACGTAGCGACTTGCAGATTCGTAAAGGCGCCTTGCGAGCCTTCGGTCGCGCCGATTGGATTCGCGTTGACCGTGATCGCCGCCCCGCTGATCGTCGCCGGGCTGTCGATCACCGCGGCCGGCGACGAAGGCGTCGCGGTTTCGAACACGGTCGCCGAAATCGTGAAATCGCCGCTCTGGGCGTACGTGTGGCCGCCCGCAACCGTAAAGGTCCCGTTCGCTTCGCTGATCGAGCCTGAGTCGGGCGTCGTGCCGTCGCCCCAATCGATCGTGGCCGTGAAATCGCCAGTCGTAGCCCCGCCGTTGGAATCGGTGAACGTGGCCACCGTGGTGTTGGTCGGGATCGCGACCCCTTCGGTCGAGGAAATCGAGGCCGGCGCGCCGCTCAGATTCGGATCGAGAGCGAAGGCCGTGCTCGTGGCGGTCGCACTGGCCGAACCCGGCGAGCTTTCGTGCAGCACCACCATCACGGTATGCGGCGGGCCGAACGAAGCGTAGGTGTGCGTACCGCTCACGGTGAACGTGCCGCTCGTGCCGCTGGGGCTTACGTTGTCGATCGACGTGCCGTCGCCCCAATCGATCGTCGCAGTCAGATCGCTGGCCGGCGTGCCGGGCAGGCTGTCCGTAAAAGTCGCCACCACGCCGGTAAACGCCGAGCCTGCCGTCGCGTAAATCGTCGCGCCGCTCGCCGTGAACGAATCTCCTTCGGCGACCGTGGCCGCAGCCGAGGCGATGGCCGAGGCCGTGGCGCCGCTGCCGTTCTCGACGATCGTGACGGTAACGCTCGGCGAACCTTCGTCGGCGTAAACGTGCGTGCCGTCGATCGTGAACTGGCCGCTGGCGCCGGTCGGCGTTACGGTCGAACTGTGACCGTCGCCCCAATCGACCGTGGCCGTGAAGCTGCCGGCCGGGGTCAGAGTATAGGTATCGCTGAACGTCGCCACCTGGCCCGAGAAGGTTGCGCCTTCGGCGATCGAAATCGGCGTTGCGGTGGCGCTCAGCGTGTCGGCGTCGGCGACGGTCGCCGAACCGACGATGGTGATTGGAATCGGCGTCGCTGCGCCTTCGGAAATCGTGACGACCAGCCCGCTCACCGGGCCCTGCGTGGCATACGTGTGCGAGCCGGAAACCGTAAACGTTCCGTTCGAGCCGCTCACGCTGCCCGATGCGACGCTCGTGCCGTCGCCCCAATTGATCGCCGCCGTGAACCCGGAATGCGTGGCGTTGGCCGCCGGATCGGTAAAGATCGCCACAGGAACGCCGTTGAACGCCGTCCCTTCGGTCGCCGAAACGGCGACGGCCGTGCCCGTCAAATCGGCTTCGATGACCCGCGCCGAAACCGTCGCCGAGGCCGTGTTTCCGCTCGTCGTCGTATCGACGATGCTGATCGTCACAGGCGAGACGCTGCCGTCGATGGCGTAGACGTGCGTGCCCGAAACCAGGAAGCCGCCGCTGCCGTCGGATGTGACCACGCCCGAAGTGGCGCTCGTGCCGTCGCCCCAGTCGATCGTGGCGGTGAAGGTATCGCCCGCTAGGCTCGCCTGCGGAGTAAACGCCGCCAGCGCGCCGCTGAAGGTCGCGCCTTCGGTGGCGGTGAAGTTCGTGCCTTGCACGGAAATCGGGTTGGCGGCGTCGACCAATTCGCCGACTAAGCCGTGCTGCCCATTGCTGCCGCCGGCCGAGAAAAAGAGCGCGCTCGCGTCGCCCGCCGTGGCCGCGTTGCCGAAGGCCAAGCCGTGCAGGCCGTCGATGTGGATTGCCGCGCCCGACGAATCGTCGAGCGTGCCGGCGTAGGCCGCCGTGGGCGTGGAACTGGCGCCGAGCGTCAGCGAGTAGGCCTGGATCGTGCCGTCGCCGTTGGCCGCCAGCAGGTCGTTGCTCAAATCGCCGAAGTTGGCCGGAGCGATCGCCAGGCCCCAAGGAGCGTCAAGATGCGTGTCGCTCGTGCCGACTAATTGCGTCAAGAGCGTGCCGTCCAATCCATAGACGTCGATCGCGCCGTGGGAGTCGGAGGCAACGTTCTGCGGGTTGGTCGTATCTTGCTTGGCGTAAGTCACGAACACCAGCGGCGTGCCGCTGACGGTGAGCACCTGAATGTTGTAGGGAGCGTAGCCGGCGTTGGTCAGGGTCGAATCTTGAAACGCACTGCCGATGGCCGTGACCTGAAAGTCGGTTCCGAACTTGACGATCGTTCCGGCCGAAAAGTTGGTCGCATACAGGTTGTTGGTCGAGTTGTTCGTGACGAGCGCCAGCCCGGTGTAATAGGAACTGGCCGCGGCGTTGTTGGCGGCCGTCGCCGTGTCGGTGGTCAATGTCTCCACGACGCTGAGTTGGCCGTTGTGCGAGGCGAAAATGAAGGGCGCGGGCCCCTGACCGCTGCCCTGCGTGACGACGAAATCGCTCGTCGAGTTGGCCACCAGCCCGGTGGGTCCTGTCACCCCCGAGGGCAAACTGGTAATGGACAACGGGTTCTGATCGAAGGCCGATCCGCTCACGGCGCCATTGAACCGGCTGAGCGTGTTGCTGCCGGTGTTGGCCACCCAAACGTCGCCGCTGCCGCTGGCCAGGGCAAGCCCGTAAGGATTGATCAGGTTCGGATCTTGGAGCAGGGCGACCCCGTTCTGGTCGCTGACCAGGTTCAACTGTTCGTAGCCCGTGGCCGTGAGAAGTTGCCGGACTTCCAGCCTTTCGAGAGTTAAGCGTCCTTGCGCCTTCGAGCCAAGTTGACGAAGCTTCCGAGTGCTTCGCCGCGCGCGGCGCCGCTGAACCATAGTGTCTCCCCAGGGGATCTGCGCCGGCGGACGATGGCCCCGCCCCGGCAAAAAGAATTGCTCTACTGCTGTTGTTCCAGGACTGATTCAGCGACTTGCCTGACTGATTCAGTAGATTCGAGCATAGTCAGGCGTTACAGGGGCCGCAAGAATCTGGGCGGTCAAAACGCGCAAAATGCAGAGGAATTGGGTTGATTTTGACGGCGGCCGAGCAAGGCGGCCGCGGGGCCCGCCGGCTCTGCTTGCAGCGTGGGCAAGTGTGGCCCCGACGGATATTCCCTGCGAGCGACCCACTACTCTTCCTGACGCTGATCTTCCTCCAGAAAAAAGTTTAAGAAAAGACGCCTGCCCGTCCATTATTTTCTTGAAGATGGCATTCAGACTATGTAAGAATGCCGGTTGTGTGAGGGGCAAGGGGCCTTTGCACCTCGCGCACGTCTCTGCGGTTCACCTTCTTGAACTCGCGAGGTACATGCGATGGCATTGCGCGCACGTCGTCGTTTCGAGGCCCTCGAACTCCGCATCGCCCCTAGCGATACGCTTGTGTTGATCGGTGCAGCGATTGCCGCCGCACAAACCGAGACCATGCTCATCGCGCCGCCTAAGCCAGTCGAGCCGAGGCACGCGTGGGCGCCTGAGAAGATGGAAGTGGCCCTGCCGACCACGCCCATCGCCGCGCCGCCCAAGGCCAACGGTCGCCCGGAACCCGAGCCGATCGACCAGTTGTTCCGCGACGAACTCGACCTGAGCCACTCGACCAAGATGAGCGAGAAGCTCGGCCCCGACATCGAAATGGAGGCGCCTACTTCTCCCCGCCCCGCCGCGCCACTTAGCCTGGGGATCGGGACTAGCCCGAGCCCGGCCCCAGGCAGTGGCAGCGGTGGCAGCGCTGGCGCGGGTGGTGGAGGGGGTGGCGGCGGCTCTCATAGCCCGAGCCAGGCATTGACGGGCACGACCGACGTGGTGCATGCGGCCGCGCCGGCGCCAAACACTTCGAGCACTGTTTCGCCGATGGACTTTGGGCCTGTCGCCAACGATGACTACTATCAGGTAGCCCATGACGATGTTGTCAGCGATAATGTGTTGACCAACGACAGCGGATTCGGCACGGTTTATCTCGACAGCCTGCCGACCTTGGGGACGGTAAGCATGGACCAGGGCGGAGGTTTCACGTACCAGGCAGGATACCACAATTCAGGCGCGGACAGCTTCACGTACCACTTTATTGACGATACGACCGGCGAATCGAGCAACATTGCCACCGTTACGATCGACATACTGGAGCACCCTCCGCAGGCGAATGACGACTACTATACGCTAACGCACGACATGCCGTTTGGCACCGACTTCAGCAACGGGGTCCTCGTCAACGATTTCGATCCCGATCCGCAGATGGAAACGATGACAGCTAGTCTCGTGACTGGTCCCGCGGAGGGCACGCTTGTATTGAGGAGCGACGGCACGTTCGACTATACGCCGACAAATGGTGAAATCTATGTGGACGCCTTCACTTATAGGAACACAGACGCCCTCGGAGAGTCGAGCGATGCCACGGTGACGCTGGATGTCGTTGATCCAAACCGACCAGTCGCCCTGAATGATGGCATTGACCCTAATGGGAATGTCATTTGGCAAACCGGCTGGCGAAAAGCCGATGCGGTGCAAAGCAGCTACAGCGATAACGTGCTCGTCAATCAATACGGCACTGACTACGACAATGACCCAATGGACACGATTACTCCGGTCCTGGATTCATATCCTGCTAATGGCAACGTAATTCTCGGTAAGGCCGCCAATGGCTCATGGGATGGCACTTTTACATATATACCCACCGTGGGCTTCTCTGGAATCGACACGTTCACGTACCAAGCAGATGACGGAGCGCTTTATAGCCTAGCTGCCACTGTTTATATCAGGGTCCAAAAGGTCGATCTCGACTTGTATGATGGCGGCCACCCGGACGCCAGTGGCGGCTACGTGCCGGGCGATGTGGTACCCGATGACAAGGAACTAACGCGCGGGGGTTATGCCGTAGCCAACTGGAACGATACGAATGGTGACGGGTCGAGTGACAATGCTGAACAGCCCGTGTAGGCCGGTGCCGATGGAAAGGGCTACTCCGAATACGACACGATGATGCTCGTGATAAATAAGCCCGATCCTGTTCTGCCTGGCGTCGATACGCTTACCGTCTACACGACCAATGGTCTGGATATTTGGCAAACTCCCAATAAAGTGCCATTCCTCAATAACCCGCCTCAAGGCAACCCTGACCAAGGGGAAATGTGGGAAATTCCGATCGCTTCGCTGCCGATGACCGCGTACATCGAGGTTGTACGTCAGAGTCAGGCGTTGAAAGATATGTACGTGAAAGCTCAATACGGTGACTTTGCGGATCAAATTCCGATCACCGGCATTTGGGTTTCTCCTGGTGGCGTATCAGCAGGGCAAACGCAAGACGAGCTTCTACAATCATTCCCCGATTTGGACCCAGCCCTTCAGAATTATTTCCCGCGAGGCACAGGAGTCCTGCCGACAAGTCTCACGCCTAACTACTATGCGGGCACCACCAATGCCATCAGTTTCCAATGGCACGTCATGCCGCTACGCGGACCTAATGATGGTACTTGGGAAAACGACAACATCTTCTTTGATGCGACCAGGCAGATGGCCTTGCGTGTTTGGTACAAGCCGACACCCGATGGCGTCTGGACAATGGCGCCTCAAGCCTGGAACAACAGCAGCGGCACCTGGTACAAGGATTGGCCAGTCAAAGTCGAATATGCAAATGACGATCCACCGTATGACATTGATTCAAGCAAGCAGGTGACGGCACAGGGAAACATCTATTCAGCCGATGAACCCACGGTCCAACTGGACAACAGTGCCAATTGGAACGAACTTCAGTACAAGTTAAACGCTCGTGAATTCGTGCGAGTAGAGATTGACGCCGGGTCGCGAGTGTCCGGCAACGGTTGGAATTATTCAAGGGGCTCGGATTATGTTCAGTGGCATAGTGAGATTTGGTGCGTGCCGGATGCACTAGATGCAACGATGTGGGCAAGGCGTACTGGCGATAACCTTCACAACGAGATAGGTACGGGAGACTACATTGATCTCGGCCAACCAACTGAGTAAATCATGCTGCACGGCTGTTGCGGTGCTAATCGCGATAACTCCTGCGAGCGCGGATGACGCTGGCGAAGACACGCGTCGGTTCTATTTATCGAAGTCATCGCTTGTCGTCTCCGGTGAAATTGTCGGACTTCTGCCGAGTATGTCTTCTGGACTCGGCGTCGTCGGCTATGGCATCGGATTAAAAGTTGCCAAGGTGCTGAAAGGCGAGCTACCGAAAGAGAGACCAAAGGCTTTCCTGCCGTCGAAAAAACCGGAGGATAAGGATGTGTTCTGGGTGTCTCTGGCACAGGCTGATACGAGGCCGCTCCCGTTTGTCAAAAAGGGCCAACCTGTGATTCTCTTTTTGCGAGAAGGGATAAGCGAGGACAAGAAGAAAGTCTGGCAAGAAGCCGACCCCTGGTTCGCGGTCCAGCGGGGCAACCTGATAATGGAGGAATTGCTCGAACGGGTGGTCAAAGAGGATGCGAAAGAGGACTAAGCCATGCGGCCTGTGGCGACTACGCCGCCTCATTCTGGAGCCGACATTAACAATGGCTATCCTTTATAGGTTTTGCGTACCGATTGTCGTTCTCTGCTTGCCGATGGCGGCAGCCCGCGCCGAAGATGGTGATGACACGCTCAAATACTACCTATCGAGGTCGTCGCTCGTTGTTTCAGGCGAGCTTACCTCTCATCCAGTCGCGATGGGATTTGAAATCGGGGAGAGCCAGTATTCATTCAAAGTGAAAGTGGCGAAGGTGCTGAAAGGCAACGCACCTGCCGATCTCTCCGCCCGCCTAGCACGCATTGAACTAAGGCGCGACGCACCTGCTGGCCTTTCCTTCGGCCTAGCACACCCTGAACTGCGGCGCGACGACCGCTTGGCATGGTTGAAGAAAGGCACGCACGTGATCGTCTTCTTGCGTGAGCGGGACGATGTGCTTGGCGCTTTGCGCGGGGCCGATCCTTGGTTCGCGGTTCAACCAGCTAGCGATACAATGGAGCGGTCTCTGGCGAGACTAAGTGACAGAACGCTCGTCGAGGCGGATGAAAGTGGCGACGACACGCTTCGACATTATATCTCGAAGTCGTCGCTTATCATATCGGGGACGGTCAGCGGCGATCCATTGCCGAGAATAAAAGGAAAGCTGACGTACCAGCACGTTCGCCTGAAAACGAAAAAGGTGTTGGTGGGCGATCAGCAAGGGGAAGAGGTTGAAGTTGACATCCTTCAGCCCGATCCCAAGAAGCCAATGGTGCTCTTGACGAACAAAAGTCGGGTGATCTTGTTCCTGACAGAGGCCGACGATTTTGTCGAGACAAGCGGCTGGGTTGGCGCTGACCCGTGGTTCGGGGCTCAGCAATACAACTCACTCATGGAGAGGGCGATTGAACGATTAGCCAAAGACTAAGCCAGCCTGCGGGCAACGATTATGCCGCCTCATTCCGAGGCGGCTTTTATTTTGCGCACTGCTGAAAACTCGGGCGCCTGCATAGTCGTATTCTGGCTGTGCAAATTCTCACCGCACCGCACCCGATCCTGAAGGCGGTTTGCCGGGCTGATTTCACGATCACCTTCGACCAGATCAGCGGCATGTTCTGCCTCCTCCGGCAGCGCCGCGGCCGAGCGCCTCGGCGGCGCGGCACGTCGGCATCGTACGGCGTGTTGTCAACGTCCGGCAGACGCGGAGGCTGACGCCTCCGGCTCGCCTGCGACGCTCAACCTTCCAATTCGGGCAACGATCGCCGCGTACCGTCTGCCGCAGGCATCGGGCCGGATCGACGGAGCGGCCCTATTGCCGCAGCAAGAACTCTTTGGCGTTCAGCAGGCTCCAGAGCACGTCTTCCAGCGCCGCGCGGCGATCGGGCGTTTTTTCCAGATACGACGCGGCGCCCTGCAATTCCTCGGCGCTCGGCGGGCGGGAGAGCGTCCGCCAATAGAGCTCGTCGAGCGTGGCCGCGTTCGATTGGCCGGAAGCCAAAAGCTGGCCCAAGCGGTTGTCGCCGCGGGTCAAGAGCCGGTTGACGACAGGGCCGCTCACCAATTGGAACGTCTGGCCGAGCGTGGTTTCGGTCGAACGCTCGCACTCGCAGGTCAACAGCCGCGGGGGTTTGCCGAACAGCACCAAAAACTGATCGTCGCGCGAAGCCGTGCCGCGGCGGAATCGCACGGCCTGCACGCCGGGAAGCTGCCCTGCGCGCATTCCAACGGGGAAGCCCTCGAAATGCGGCGCCGCCCCGATCGCCTGACTCAGGGCGTCGAACAGTTGCTCGGCCGACAGCCGGCGGACCAGGGCGTGCGAAAAGTTGGTCTCGTCGTCCTGATTCGTCGAATTCGGCACGGCCGAAAGTTGATAAGTGCGCGAGTTCATGATCGCTCGCACCAGGTGCTTCAGATGAAAGCCGCTGGCTGCAAAATCGTCGGCTAAGGCTGCCAACAGCGGCGCGTTTGCCGGCGGATTGGTCGATCGAAAGTCGTCGATCGGGTCGACGATGCCCCGGCCGAACAAGTGCTGCCAAATGCGGTTGGCCTGCGCCTGGGCGAAGAACGGGTTGTCGGGCTGAGTGATCCAAGCGGCGAGCTCTTCCAGCCGATCTCGATCGGCCGGCAGCGCGGGCGTCGGTTCGCCCAGAAAGCAGGGCGTCATCGTTTCCGAAGTACGAGGATCTTTGACTTCGCCTTGGTCTGCCATCCAGACGATCTGCTCGCCGTCGAACTCGTGGCCGTCGTTCTGGTCCTGCCGGCGGTTCTCGACGATTTTGTATTGCACGCGCGCGAAAAAGCCGGCCCAGCGATAGTAGTCGCCCTGCGTCCAGCGGTCGAACGGGTGATTGTGGCACTTGGCGCATTGCAGGCGGACGCCCAGAAACAACTGCGCCGCCGCCTCGGCACGCGTGACCGGATCGCGATTCGCCCGGTAAAAGTTGGCCGCCGGATTGGTATACGTGCTGCCGCGGGCCGTAATTAACTCGCGTACGAATCGATCGAGCGGCTTGCCATCGGCGATGCCGCGGCGAATCCAATGATGAAACGCCTGGACTCCCTTCTGGTCCAGCACCTTCTCTTCGTTGCGCAACAAGTCCGACCATTTCAAGGCCCACCCGTCGGCGAACTCGGGCCGCTCGACGAGCGCGTCGATCAGCCTCGCGCGCTTGTCGGGCCGTTCTTCGGCCACGAACTCGCGGGCTTCTTCGGCCGTGGGCAGAATGCCGAGCGCGTCGAGAAATGCGCGTCGCAAAAAGACCGTATCGCTTGCCGGTTCCGAGGGATTCATCCGTAGCGACCGGAGCTTATTGAAAACGTGCCGATCGATGTAATCGAGCGGTTCAGGACCGTTCCAAACGAAATCCGGTCGCGCCGGCACGAAGGCCAGCCGCACCGGCGTCTGACGCTCGAGGTACCGCACCAGGACGGTCGTCTCGCCCATCGCCTCGCGCCGCACCAGCCCGTCGTGATCGATCGAGACGTTCGGGTTTCCCGCCTCGTAGACGGCCAGGCTCGTCACATCGCGACGTTTCCCATCGGAGAAGACCGCCGTCGCTCGGAGTTGCACCCGATCCGCCGGTTCGACCACGACCTGTTCGAGAGGCGTTACTTCCAAGCGTTCCAACACGGCGATCGTCGGATCGGCCGGCATGCCCGCGGCGATCCACTGGCGGAGAATACGATATTCGGCGGCATCGGGGCGAAATCGACGGCCGCCCTGGTGCGCCACCTGGGCCGTCGGCTTCAGCAAGAGCAAGCTTCGATCGGGATCGAGCGGATCGGCCCGGCGGCCGAACTGCTCGCGCGACAGGGCTAACCAATCAAGCTGTGGGGCTTGCCCTCGCAGCGAAAGCTTGAAGCCGCCCTTGCCGTTCTGGTTGCCGTGGCAGACTCCCATGTTACAACCGGCTTTAGAGAGCACGGCCATAACCTCGGAGAAACTTGGCTCTTCGGCCGCCGCCGAAGAGCCCGGCCAGGTCCAACCGAGCATTGCCATCAGTGCCAGAGGGCGCCAAAAGCGAAGCTTCTCCCGCCTGCCGGGGGCCCTCGCCAAGCCAGCAGACGTCAAGTGGGTTGGATGGTTCATGCGCTAAGCCCCCGGGGCATTTCCACGTTGCGATTCTTGAGGGCCGTCTTCGGCTCCCTTGCCGCTCCGCAAACGGCGCTCGTCGGCCTATTGCTGACGGAATACCCAGGATACCAGGGCGCAACATCGCATGTCGATGTTTGGATGGCTCTCTCCGTCGCAAATCTTTGTGTTTTAGCCGGCGCACCATTTGCCGACTTGCGGGTTTCGGGCCCAGAGATCGAAAGCTTCGATCTAACCCGTTCCCTCTTTCATTAGGATCATCTCCGTGTCAAACCACGTCGCCCATCTGCCCCGATTCGAGTGCATTCGACAGCGAATCCAGCTTCATCCACAAGCTACGGCGACCGAGATTGCCGGCAGTCTGGAACTCGACGGCCTCGAAGTTTCGCCCTTGGAAGTCCGGCAAGTGATGGACCAAACCCAACATACGCAAGCACAGATCGCCGGCTTCTGCTTCCAGTACAAGGAACAGGCGTTGCCTGGCATGAAGTCGCGGTAGTCGTCCGCTGGCGATTGCTCGCTCTGCGCGTCTGGCTCGACGGCTTGGCATAGCTCTGGCCTCCGACCGGCCTCCCTGATTGGCGCGCACTCAAATGGCCCGCCTGACAGCCCGGTCGCCCGGTATGAACCCAAAAAAACCGCGCTGGGGCAGGTAAACCGCTCAAGTTAGGGGCGCCTTGCATGCCGATGATGGCCTGTCGAGAGAAAGAAGGCGTCTCGGGAGATCGGTCAATGGACGTTCGGCAGATACGACAGCGGGTGATCGAAGCCATCGAAGAACGAGAATTAGGTTCGACGACGCTGATTGGCGAAACTGTGCTGGTTCGCGGCGGGTACTACGCCGGCCGCCGCTTCGTCTTCGAAGAGGTCGAAGCGGTCTGGCTGATCGATTCGGACCGTATCTGCTTGTTCGCCAACAACGGTGAACCGCTGCCGCCGATCGACTTGAATGCCGACGCCAGTCAGCGGCCTGCAGCGTAATGCCTCGCCGCGCGGCGACTCCTGCGCTCAAAAGTCTTTCGGAAAGGTTCCGAGAATGTCCAGCGGCGATCCGACGCGAATGCGACATCGAGCCGCGCCTTGGGGCGCCCGGGTGTTGACGGCCAAGCGATAGAAATGGTCGAAACGCGACCGTGCGGCCCACGGCGGCAGACTCTGCTGACGGCGTGCGGCGAATTGCTTGGCAAATTGGTCGCCGACTTCGCCAGTGAGCGAATCGCGGGTCGGCACGACGCAGCGCCGACAAGGATTCACGCCTTCGAGCGCCGCATCGCCTAGTTGGAATCGCACGACTTGATCCGCTTCGGCGTAGAGCCGGTCTTCCCAAAAAGGCTCGACCCCGCCGATCTCCAAGTTGGCTCGAAACCGGCGCCGAATCTCATCAACCGTCAGTCCAGGAAACCAGCCGGCCACGCAATCTAGCGTCGCGGTGCTGACGATCGTCGGCCCTGGCGCCTCGATATCGTCGGGAAAGCCGCCCGAGACGTTTTCCGCGAGTCGGGCGCTTTCATCCAAATGGAAGTATTCTCGCAACCGCGCCGTCAACGGCGTCTGATCAGAGTCAAGGCGGTATATGCGAGCCCCTTCCCCGGGTTCGCCAAAGCCAATCGTCAACTCGAGCTTATCTTCCGCCAGATCAACCGATGTGCGCAGTCGGTGAACGGCATTGGTGCGTTTTCCGTTGACGAATCCTTGACGATCGAAGAGGGCGAATCGGCGATCGTGCTCCAACGCGCCGCAAGGCAACAACGTCGCATGTTCGACGTCGACGCCGTGGAGCGACTTGATCGGATAGATCGTGATTCGAGCGAGATGGGCGATGGAATTTGCCGATCGGGGAGGAGACATTCGACGCCGCGGCTGTCGGGATGCGCCAAGTGCTGTTTATCGACTCAGAATGGTTGAAAAGCAAGCAGCATGGCGACGGCATGCTCTTATAGCGATAAAAGTTGACTGGGCAAGTTTGCAGGACGCGACCGCCTTTCAGTAAGAACAACCAAGAAGTGTCCGCGCCGCCGATGCATTTTCAGTCAAGTCATAAAATAAGAAAATTGCTTAAATCCTACCCGAGAAAGATGCTTGCGAAAGCGGCGATGTCGGGTTAGAACGATTGGCGAAGTCGCCTCAACTTTCAATCCCCAATTGCCGGGCGCCTACGGGACGGCAGCCGGTTCATGGCCACGAAAGGGTTACTCCAATTGATAGAGGGTGCTGCATGCCATCATCGCTAATTGGAGAGCCCATGCGCGTGATCGTCGTGGATGGCCATCAGGCCACTGCCGATAGCGCCGCCTTGCTCTTCGAATGGTGGGGGCATCATGCACATCCCGTGTACGCTACCGAGTCGGCGCTGCAAAAGGCGTTCGACGCCAAGCCGGACCTAATGTTGATCGATCTGGTGCAACGGGAATCGGAGGGCTTGGGCTTGGCGGAGCGTCTCCGGCGAGAAGAAGGGCTTGAATTCTTGCAGATGGTGGCGCTCTCCGCCGTCGAAGATCTCGCCCAATGGCGGCGGGTAAAATCGGCCGGTTTTTCCGATTATTTAGTCAAGCCTGTCCCGGCGACCGAATTGCTGCGCGTGCTCTTGAACGCCCGAGCGGCCATCGCCCGCTCGAAAGACAAGGCCCGGCAGTCTCACGAAATCGCGGCTCTCACCAAGCAGCGCAATACAAGCGCAAAAGCCGGCATGCACGCGTTACGCGAGGCAATTGAGAATTCGCAACAGTCGCTTGAGCGCCGGCCCGGCGTCCAGACCGAACTGCCTGGCATCTACTGAAAACTCCCGTTTTCATATCGCCTATTCTGCCTGTCTTCGCGAACCTTGGAAGGCTAGTCAAGGTTTTCCGGCTTCGCAGCGCGATTTCAAGGCGCTTCGCGCCTCAGACCGATCTTCCTCCCAAGCCGCACTGTTACCGCTGATGGGATCGACGCGAGCCATCGTCGGCAAGGCGGCAGAGCGTTCGGCCAGAGCTTGTTTCACCTTCGGCGACGAACTTCATGAGCACTCGAACCGCCCGCCTGATTCTGCGCTCGCGTCATGCCTTCGTCGCGGGATTCGCTATTCTGGGGGCGAGTTGGCTTTCGCCGCCGGCGGTCGCCGACGAACTCCAACATCGCCGCACGCCGATCGTCGTTGCCGTCGAGCAAGCCCGGCCGGCGATCGTCAACATTCACGGCGAAAAAACCGTCAGTTCCGACGGACACGGCAGCCAGGGGGGAGAGGTCGGCCGCCGAGTGAACGGGATGGGCACCGGCATCGTCATCGACGAGCGCGGCTACATCGTCACGAATTTTCATGTCGTCGAAGGCGTCAAGAAGATCACGGTGACGACCGCCGATCGCGAGACCTACGTCGCCGATTTGATTTCCAACGACGCCAAGACCGACCTGGCGGTCATCAAGATCGACGCGCACGAAAAGCTGCCCGTCATCCACCTCGGCAGTTCGAACGACTTGATGCCCGGCGAAACCGTGGTCGCAGTGGGCAACGCCTTTGGCTACGAGCACACGGTCACCTGCGGCATCATCAGCGCCCTGCATCGCACGGTTCAAGTCAGCGACGCGCAAAGCTACGAAGACCTGATTCAGACCGACGCCAGCATCAATCCCGGCAACTCGGGCGGGCCGCTGCTGAACATCGATGGGGAAATGATCGGCATCAACGTGGCCGTTCGCGCCGGCGCCCAGGGCATCGGCTTCGCGATTCCGACCGATAAGGCTCTGGGCGTCGTAACCGACTTGCTCAGCACGAGACGAGTCAAGCAGACCTGGCACGGCGTCGTCGCGAAACCGCTCGAAGGCGCCGGCGAGGGCATTGTCGTGGAGAGCGTGGACGATAACAGCCCGGCGGCCGAAAGCGGCCTGCGGCCCGGCGACGTGATCCGCGCGGTCGACGACCTCCAGGTCGCCCGGCCGCTCGACCTGGAGCGGGCCTTGTTGGGACATCGCGAAGGGGAAGAAGTGCCGCTCGAAGTCGATCGCGAGAACGAATCGGTGACCGTAAACCTGGTCTTGGCCGCCGCGCCGAAAACGGAAACCGAGCCGGCCGACCCGATTTGGGACGTGCTAGGACTCGAGTTGCAGGCCATTCCCTCGAAGCAGTTCTTGCAGCGACATCGCACGCAGTACCGGGGCGGGCTCTCGGTGGTCGACGTGCGGCCCGACAGCCCCGCCGCCAAGCAAGGCATTCGCGCCGGCGACACGCTGGTGGGCATGCACATCTGGGAAACCATCACCGTCGAAAACGTCAACTACGTGCTGAATCGTTCCGATTTCGCCAGCCTGGCCCCGCTGAAGTTCTACATCCTGCGGCAAAACGAACCTCGCACGCTCTACGGCTATCTCAACGTTTCCGTCAGCCGTCGTTAAGGAACGGCCCTTTACATCGCCGGCCAGCTCGGGCAAAACTCAACAAGACGAACCCGCTGGCGGGCTTGTTTATACTTTGGCCGATTGAGAATGAGACATTCGTGGGGCGGCCTTCCAGGCCGTCGGCGAGTTGACGGCCTGGAAGGCCGCCCCACAACGCGCCAAGGTCTCAAAAGGTCTCGTTGGCGCGCTGGTTCAATTGACTTCGGCGATCGACAAGCTGCATGGAAACCGAATTCTTGGCCTGGCTGCGCGAGCAGTTGCCGCCGCACCCTTGTCTGCGCTTGGGGCTAGGCGATGACGCTGCGCTGGTGGCCTTCAACCAGCGCTGCGAATGCCTGGTCACCGTCGACGCGATCACCGAGCAAGTCGACTTTCACCTGGCCCAGACCGATCCGCGGCGGATCGGCCGCAAGGCTCTGGCGGTGAACCTCAGCGACATGGCGGCCATGGCCGGGCGGCCGCTGGCCGCGTTCGTGGCCCTGGCGCTGCCGCGCGAAGGCGCCTTGCCGTTGGCGAAGGAGTTGTACCTGGGCATGTTGCCGTTGGCGGAAAAATACGGCGTAGCGATCGCCGGCGGCGACACCAACTGCTGGAACGGCCCGCTGGCAATCAGCGTGACGCTGTTGGGAGAGGTCGCCGAGCCCGGCCCGCTCTTGCGCAGCGGCGCCCGGCCGGGCGACTGGCTGCTGGCCACCGGCTCGTTCGGCGGCAGCATTTTGGGTCGGCATTTCGATTTCGAGCCCCGCGTTCGCGAAGCGCTGCTGCTCAACCAGCGCTACGAGTTGCACGCCGGCATGGACGTCAGCGACGGCTTGTCGCTCGACGCGTCGCGCCTGGCAGACGCTAGCCGTTGCGGCGCGGTGCTGCGGCTCGACGCCGTCCCGGTTTCTGCCGCTGCGCAAGAGTTGGCCGAGTTGCGCAATGACGGCGTGAGCGCTTTGCAACACGCTTTGAGCGACGGCGAAGATTTCGAGTTGATTCTTGCGTTGGCGCCCGACGAAGCCCGGCGCCTGCTCGGCGATCAACCTCTCGACGCGCCGATCGCCGCCCTCGGCGAGTTCATCGCCGAGCCGGGACTTTGGCAGGCCGAAACTGCGGGCCAGCGGAAGCCGCTGCCCCCGCGCGGCTGGGTGCATTGAGGCGGCCTCGCGCCGCTCTGGCGAGCGGCGAACAACCAGCCGGCGCTAAGGACCGAGGGTTTTAGCCGTCCAAAGTAGCAGGCACACTCCTGTGTGCCGTCGCCGGCATTGCAACGCGATAAACCCAGGCCGGTTACGGCATTCGGAGAATGCCTCCTACTTTGGTTGCGGCCTCGCCGCCCGTTGCGTCTGTTGCCATAAATGAGTACGCTCTAGCCTTCTCGCCCGGCATATACTGAACATGGACGCCGCGAGGCGCCAGCCCGATGCGGCAGACGGAGGTTTCAGGCGGGCCGCGGCAAGCAACGGCGCCCGGCCGTTGCAAAACTCGCCCACGCGGCGATTTTCCCCAGTTTGGGAGACCCTGTGACGCAGACGATCCTGTCGCATACGTTCGAAAACGGACTGGTGCTGCTGGCCGAGCCGATGCAGTCGGTCGAGTCGGCGGCGTTTACGTTCCGCGTACCGGCCGGAACGGCGTTCGAGCCATCCGACCGCGGCGGGTTAGCCGGGTTGACGTGCGAGTTGGTGCTGCGAGGCGCCGGGCCGCGCGACAACCGCCAGTTCGTCAACGATCTCGACAATCTGGGCGTCGAACGCGGCGAAGGCGTGGGCGACGCGCATCTGAACTTTCGCGGCGCCACGCTTTCCAAGAACTTACTGCCGGCGCTGGAAATCTACGCCGACGTCTTTCGCCGACCGCACCTGCCCGCCGACCAGTTGGAACCGAGCCGGCTGACGGCGTTGCAGGAACTGGCGGCGGTGGAAGACGAACCGGGCCAGAAGGTGATGCTCGAATTGCGGCGGCGGCATTTCCCCGATCCGTGGGGTCGCCCGAGCCAAGGCCAGCGCGAAGCCTTGGAAACGATCACGATCGACGAAATCAAAAGCTATTTCGCCTCGCAGTTCCGCCCCAACGGCACGATTCTGGGCGTTGCCGGCCGCATCGATTGGCCGGCAGTGAAAGATCAGGTCGGCCGGTTGTTCGGCGATTGGCCGGCGCTGGCCGAGCCGCGGCTCGTCGAGCGACCGAACGGCCCGAAACGTGATCACCTGCAACACGAATCGAACCAGACGCAAATCGGCATCGCGTACCCCAGCGTGGCGTATCGCGACCCCGACTATTACCAGGCCTCGGCGGCCATCGGCGTATTGAGCGGCGGCATGAGCTCGCGCTTGTTCACCGAAGTCCGCGAGAAACGCGGGCTGTGCTATACGGTTTACGCCACGCACGGCACGCTGTTGGACCGCGGCAGCGTATTCTGTTACGCCGGCACGAGCGCGGAACGAGCCCAGGAAACGCTCGACGTGACGCTGGCCGAAATCATCCGGCTTTCCGATGGCATCGAGCCGGGCGAGTTGGATCGGCTCAAGGCGCGGATCAAGAGCGGGCTGATCATGCAGCAAGAATCGAGTTCGGCCCGCAGCGGCTCGCTGGCGCGAGATTGGTATTACCTGGGCCGCGTGCGGACGCTCGATGAAGTCGGCGCGATCGTCGACGCGTTGACTCCGCAGACGATCAACGCCTACCTGGCCGCGCATCGGCCGAGCGACTTCACGATCGTCACGCTGGGACAAAAGCCTCTGGAGACGCCTCATGGAGTTTCGTGAACACGTGCTGTCGAACGGACTGGAAGTCGTCGCCGAGTGCAACGACGAAGCCCGTTCGACGGCCTTGGGATTCTTCGTCAAAACCGGCGCCCGCGACGAGACCGCCGAAATCGCGGGCGTGAGCCATTTCCTCGAACACATGGTGTTCAAGGGCACGCCCACGCGCTCGGCCGACGACGTGAATCGCGAATTCGACGAGATGGGCGCTCACTACAACGCGTTCACCAGCGAAGAAAAAACCGTCTATTACGCCGCCGTGCTGCCCGAATATCTGCGGCCGGCCTTGGAACTGTGGGCCGACGTGATGCGGCCTTCGCTGCGCGAGGAGGATTTCAACACCGAGAAAAAGGTGATCGTCGAAGAAATTCGGATGTACGCCGACCAGCCGCCGTTCGGCGCCGACGACCACGCGCGGGCGGTCCACTTCGGCCGGCACCCGCTCGGGCACAGCGTGTTGGGCACCGTCCAGAGCATCGAAAAGCTGCCGGTCGAAGCGATGCGCGAATATTTTCAGCGCCGCTACAGCCCGCGAAATATCGCGCTGGTGGCGACGGGCAAGGTCGATTTCGACGAGTTCGTGGCGGCGGCCGAGGACTATTGCGGCGCCTGGGCGCCGTTCGAAGCCGGCCGCACGCTTGAGCCGGCGGCGCCTCATTCGAGTTTCGAGTGCATGCTCAAGGATTCGGCCACGCAAGAATACGGCCTGCAATTGGCCAACGGTCCTTCGGCGACCGACGAAGACCGCTTCGCGGCCAAGCTGCTGGCCACGATTTTGGGAGACGACTCGGGCAGCCGCTTGTACTGGGAGTTGATCGACCCGGGGTTGGCCGAGCACGCCACGCTCGGGCATTTCGACTACCAGGGCGTCGGGCTCTACATGACCTATCTGAGTTGCGACCCGGAATTCGCCGCCGAGAATTTCCAACGCGTGCTCGACATCTATCGTCGCGTCGAACGAGAAGGGGTCGCGGCGGCCGAACTGGAACAGGCCAAGAACAAGATCAATTCGCGCGTCGTGCTGTCCAGCGAGCGCCCTCGCGGGCGGCTGTTCAACCTCGGCTCGAACTGGACGCATCGGCGCGAATACCGCTCGGTGAAAGACGATCTGAAAGCCGTCGATGCCGTGACGCTCGAACAAATCGCCGCCGTGCTCGAGAAACATCCGCTTACGGTCTCGACGACCGTCGCCATCGGCCCGCTCAAGACGCTGCCCGCGCCGAAGTAGGAAATATCGAGCCACGGATGAAACACGGATCGAACACGGATGAATGCCTTCGAGATCCGTGTTCGATCCGTACTATAAGCGTTCGATTTCTTTGCGCCTCACCAAGGTTTCATGCCGCGCCGACGCAAACTACGCTTGCGCCAAAGTAGCAGGCACACTCCTGTGTGCCGTCGCCGACCCTGCGATGAGGTTTCAACCCGCTTCGGGCGACGGCACATGGAATGTGCCTGCTACTTTGGTTGCGGCCGAAGGCCGCGCTGGGTTTCATCCGTGGCCCGTCTCGATCCGTTCGGCTCGATTCCCTTGCGCTCTTGGCTGGGCTAGTAGACGGCAAGTCGGACTTCGCGCGATTCCCCTTGACGTCCTACGACAAACTGTAGTAGGATCGACCTCCGACAAGTTGTAGTAGATTGCTCGTCGCGAGTTCCGTGCCATGCCGCCGCGGCTGACCCCTTGAGCGAAACCGAACTGGAGGTTTTGAAGGCCCTCTGGGATCGCGGCGCCGGCACGGTCCGCGAGATCAACGAACTGCTGGCCGAACGCGGCCGGCGGTGGGCCTATACGACCGTGCTGACGCTGCTGGCGCGGCTCGAGGCCAAGGGCTACGCGGCCAGCGATAAAAGCGGCATGGCCCACGTGTTCCGCCCGCGGGTGACGCGCGACAAGCTGCTGGCCGAGCGACTCGATACGCTGGCGGCCGAACTGTGCGAAGGAACCGCCACGCCGCTCGTGCATGCCCTGGTGCAAGGCGGCCGTTTCACCGCCGCAGAGATCGCGCGATTCCGGCAATTGCTCGACGAGTTGGAAGTGAAATCGCCGAATCCTTCGTCCAAGCGTAAACGCAAACCGTAGGCGCCGCGATGTTCTGGTGGCTGGCTCAAAACACGCTGCTCGCCGGCTTGCTGGCTCTGGCGGCCGGATTGGCCGGTCGTATGGGCCGACTGTCGCCCGCCGTGCGGCATGCCTTGTGGCTGGTGGTGCTCGTCAAACTCATCACGCCGCCCGTGACGTTTTACTCCTTGCCCGAGGGCGAACCGTGGACCGCTTGGCTCTTGTCGGGGCCGTTCGACGACGCGCCGCGGCAGGCGGTATCGCCCAGCGATCCGCAACTGCCAGGGGCGGAAACGACGATCGTTGAACGTTCGGTGATCGAACCTTCGGAAGATGCGAACGAAGAATCGGTCGTCGAAATCTGGGAATTACCCGCCAGCGCGCCCGAAGAGGCGCTCGCGATCGAGCTTGAAGAAACGACGGACGCATCGGCGCCGATCTTGCTCGAGGAGGTCGACGCAGAGGGTTTGGATCTCTCGCCGCGAGAACATGCGAGCAGCGCCGCGACCGGTCCAATCGCAGCACGGAGGGGGAACTATGCAGTTGTGCATTCTGCGCTGGTTTGCATTTGGGCGTTGGGCGCGGCGTGGATGGGCGTATTGCAGGCGGTGCGGGTGGCGCGTTTGCAACGTTTGCTGCGAGGCGCCGAAGCGGCGCCCGACTCGTTGACGGCGCTCGTTGAAGAACTCGCCGCCCAACTTGGCGTTGCGACGCCGCGGGTGTTGCTGACGTCGGCGGCTTGCTCGCCGATGATCTTCGCCTGGGGACGCGTGCGACTCGTCTGGCCCAAGTCGCTGGCCGAACCGTTCGACGGGGATGCGCGGCGGGCGGTGATCGCCCACGAACTGGCCCACTTGCGGCGTCGCGACCATTGGGTCGGCTGGCTGGAACTGGCGGCCAGTTGCGGCTGGTGGTGGAACCCGTTGTTCTGGTACGTGCGGCGCCAACTGCGCGAAACGGCCGAGTTGGCCTGCGACGCCTGGGTTTTGGCACTGTTGCCCGGCGGCCGCCGGGCTTATGCCCAGGCGCTGATCGAAGTTTCCGAAATGATTTCCTGGACGGCGGCGCCGGCGCCGGCCGTCGGCATGGGCGCCAGCGCCCGACACTTGTTCAAAAGGAGATTGACCATGATTCTGCGTGAACGCGTGCCTTGCCGGGCGCCGCTGGTCGGCCTGGCGCTGATTGGCCTATTGGGAATCGCCGTATTGCCCGGCTGGACCAAGGGCCAGGCGCCAAACGACGCGGAAATCAAACGGCTCGAAGTCCGCTTGGCTGCCTTGGCAAACGAACTGCGAGCGTTGCGCTCGACGAAGGTCGGCGAGGAACGACCCGAGGAGCACGTACACAAGATCGTTGCCGGCAATCCCACCGCAATTCATTCCCGGCCGGCAGCCAGCAAGCTGGTGGCAAAGCGGCATACCGTGTTCGTTGGCGAGGGCGAGGTTGCAGTCGGAGAATCGAGATACATGGTAGACGCCGACGTAGAAACGCTGACCCGGGCCAAGTACAAGCTGCCAGCGGGCCGGGCTGCAGCCTTGGCGGCGTTTATCAAAGAGCACGTCAAGGAAGACGTGGAAACCAAGGTCGACGGCGACACGCTCGTCGTCACCGCCGCGTCCGACGATCAAGCCCGGATTGCACAATTCGTGCAGCTGCTCAAAACGACGGCCGTCATCATGGAGGAAGCCGTGCCTGCCACGCCGCAAGGCCAGGCGGCGCCCGCGAGCGATCCGTTCTCGTTCAGCGCGGTTCCGCCGCAGACCGACCTGTCGGCGCCCGATCCCGAACCCGCGGCTTCCCCGCGAGGCGTCTTGCCGCGCCGATAACGGGCGATGGCAACAATAGGCGCATTTCAAGACCGGGCGAGGCGACTCGCCCGGTCTTTTTTAAAAGATCGTGCTTTCTCCCCCAACGAAAAGCGACAGAGTTCGCGGATGGCGAGAAGAACTAATGAAGTCGATTGTTTGCCGCCAGCTTTAGAGATCATCCCGTTTGTGGAAAACGAGGCAATTACGGGTTCCTCTTCTCTGTTCTGGCTGCGGCAGACAATGCAAGCGACGAATCGTGAACGATACCATGCCAACGGCAGCCGCAAGCTGATAACCGCCTGAAACAGAGAAGAGGAACCCGTAATTGAAAGCGGCCGCAAGGGGAGTGAGAGCCAGGCGCTGCTTTCTCGCGTCCAAGCCTGCGAAGTGCGGCGATCTCGGCATGCGCATCTCTATCTGTGCCGATCCCAATTCAAAGCTAGCGGGGCGGCGGTCAGCCGGTTGAGCGGCACGAGCAGTACGGCGCCGGCCAAGGCTGCCCAAACCGAGACAGAGCCGGTCGGCGCGATGGCGACGAGCGAACCGGCCAGCGCGATGGTAACCAGGCACCAGACGGCGAGATATTTCTGCAAGCTGCGATGTGCGACGAGCTTGCTCTGCCATAAGGCCCGCAAAATAAACACGGCGGCGAGCGATTTGGCGAGAATCGCCGCGCCGACCAGCCAGGGTAAAAGCCGCCACGCCAGCGGGCGATATTCGGGCAGCCACTCTAAAACGAGCCCGACGGGAATCGCCGCGCACAGAAACGAGCCCATCACGATGGCGTTGGCAGTGACCACCCAATTGCGGCCGGACAGGCCGATGAACATGCCGTCAACCAGTTTCTTCCAGGTGAAAGCGGGCAGGAAAACGACGGCCAGCGCGACGCCCGCGGCGAGCTTGCCGGGCGAAACGTCCCTGGCCCATTGGGCGAACGCCTTGCTGAAGGTTTCGAAGTGGCCGGGCGCCAGCAGCCAGGCCGCCGGCAACATCAGCGTCAAGATCCAGGTCACCAGCGTGCCGACTGCCGCCATTTTGAATTTGGCCGCGACGAATTCGCCGGCTCTGATCGGCCGCGTGGCCAGAAACGCCGGCAGCGCGCTCTTCGTAGCCGAAAAATCGTGCTTGCCGAGGCCCGCACTGACGACAGCCGCCAAGAATACGGGCAGCGCCAACGCGATCCCCAAGATTGACAACGCTTTCGCCCAATCGCCCCGCCTGTCGGATCCCAGAAACAGAATCATCGCAATCGGGATCAGCAACATGGCGACGAACAGCGGCAATAGGCCCGCATGCCGCCGGCATTCGAACCAAAGCTGGGCCTGCGCCGCCGAGGCAAACGGCCGCCTGCGCTCGGGCAGCAGCCGCGCGGCGAGTTGCACCACGGCCCGATGCCAACGCCAATCGAAAGCGTCGCCCCTTCGCGCGCGAGCCACGCCCGCGACCGCGGCCAGGAACAAGCCCGGCAGCAAAGCCAGATAGACGACCGGAATCAGCCTCTCTGGAAAGCCGACCAGCGTGGCCAACAGCGGCGAAAACAACACGGCCAGCACCGTGGGCAGTGCGACAGCGACTCTCGCCCAGCCGAACTCGAACGGCGCCCACGACACGGCTTGAATCGCCATCAACACGGCGACGGCGACGACCGCCGGAAACGCCAGCGGCGCCTCGATTCCGCAGGGATGCGAAATCCCTAGCGCGATTACGAGCCACACGACCGTCATCGCCGCCGCCCCCAGCTCAATCGGCCAGGCGACCAGTGTGCGGGTGGTTAGCGGCAGCGTGAACATACTCGTGGGAAAACCCGAGCGTTTGTTGGCGGTTAGATCGACCTCAAAGCCGTAGCTGAAGGCCGCGATCAAGTGGATGAACACCGCCAATCCGCCCAACTCCAGGTTTTGCCCGAAGCGCGGCCAGCGCCAGCTTTCGGGCCACAGATTCGCGGCCAGCGCCAAAGCCGCCAGCCAGGCGATGTCGGCCAAAAAGCCCCAGCGGTGACGCCGCCAAAGTTGCCAACTCAGCCCCCAACCGGGAGAGTAGCGACTGCGAGCGTACATCGTCAGGAGACCTCCTCGGCGGTCGTGCGGATGGCGCCGACCTGGGCCACGAAGATTTCGTCGAGCGAAGGCGGGCGCTCGTCGACCACCTGGGCGCCCTGGCCGATCGCGGCCACTCGCAGTTCGGCCAGCCGGCCGCTGACCAGCGCCGTCCACTGGCGTCCCGCGCCTTCCCAGGCCAATACGCCTTGCAATGCCGGCGGCTCGCGGCGAGCTTCTGCGAACACCAGCGTCAGACGGTGGTGCGTCTGTTTGATGTCGTCCATCGCGCCAGCGAACGCGAGCCGGCCCTGATCGAGCATTGCGACATGGTCCGAAACGCGCTCCACTTCGTCGAGCAGGTGCGAAGAAAACAGCACCGTGCGGCCTTCATCGGCGATCGTGCGGACGATCGCCCCCAAAATATCGCGGCGGACGATCGGGTCGAGCCCCGACGAAGGCTCGTCGAGCACGAGCAATTCGGGCCGGTAGGCTAAGGCGATCAACAGCCCGGCCCGCGCTCGCTGCCCTTTCGACAAGTGCTTGACGCGGACCGAGGGATCGAGTGCAAAGGCCCGCCGCAGCTCTTCGGCGTAGGTTTCGTCCCAGCCTGGATAAAACGCCTGCGTATAGCGCATCAACTCGCCGACGCGCATCCAGCCGGGCAAATCGTTCTCTTCCGACAGGCAGCCGACGCGCGAGAGCACCCCGACCGGGTCGGCGACCGGGTCGCGGCCGAACACGCGCACCGAGCCTTGCTGGGCTTTGAGCAAGCCGAGCACGTGCCGAATCAAGGTCGTCTTGCCGGCGCCGTTGGCGCCGACCAGCCCGAACACCACTCCCCGCGGCACGCTCAAGCTGATTTCGCCGAGCGCCATTTTCTTGCCGAACGCGCGCGTGACGCGCTCGATCTCGATGACGGATTCGCTGTTTTCCAGGTTTTGGGCGATCATTGGCTCGTCGCTCCTGAATTGCGGTTTGCGGCGGCGGGCTCGGATTTCAGGATCCGCTGGCGATCGGCGACCAGCGCCAGCAGCTCGTCGTGGGAGACGTCCAATTGGGCGGCCTCGGCGAGCAGCACGTCGATCCGCGCGGAGAGAATCTTCAACCGCTGCTGCTTGACCAGAGGCGTGCGAGTCGCCGAGACGTAGGTGCCGGCCGTACCGCGTTTCGTCACGAGGCCCGCCGTCTCCAATTCGCGGTAGGCTCGGGCCACAGTGTTCGGATTGATCAACAGCCGCTCCGCCAATACGCGGATCGGCGGCAACTCGTCGTTCGGCTGCAATCTCCCTGCGGCGATCAGGTATTTTACCTGGTTGACGATCTGCAAATAGATCGGGCTGCCGTCGTTGGTCGAGACGTGAATTTGCACCGCGAAGCGCTCGCAGAGATGGGCGACTGCCTGTTTTGTATCACTGTCTTAACACAATACTACAACGACGAACTCCGGCGTCAAGCATCGGCGAGCCGATTTTCGCCTTCCGCTGGATGTCCCCGATAGCCTTCGGTCCCGACTTTTACCTAGCCCAGGCATTTATGCCTGGGAGCCGCGGACATTCCACTACCACGCATCGCGATCGGCGCCTCCTGGGCCGCGTTGCGGCCCAGGAGGCGCCGATCGGGGAAACGGTTGCGTTTGCACCTCGCGCGGATCCCAGGCGTAAACGCCTGGGCTACATAAGAAGGCCGGCGTTGCCGGGCGAATTCCTGCACCGAGGCCATTGACACAATTTCACGAAGCTCTTAAGATCGGCGGTTCGCCCTGTCGCCAGAAGCAGTGACTAGGGGCGAGCTTGGCAATTGACTGTCGGTCTTTTAGGAGTGTTTGCGTGGCTGGTCATTCGAGTGAGGTGATTCGGATCAGGATGGAGGCCTACGACCACTCCGTGCTGGATCAGAGCGCCGCCGAGATCGTGGACACTGCCAAGCGCACTGGCTCTGAAGTGCATGGGCCGATCCCTTTGCCCACGCGGATCGAGCGGTACACGGTCCTTTCCGGTCCGCACATCGATAAGAAGGCTCGGCAACAGTTTGAGATTCGTACGCACAAGCGGGTGATTGACATCGTGCAGTCGACCGCGAAGACGATCGAGGCGCTTAATAAGCTGAGCCTGCCGGCGGGTGTTGATATCAAGATCAAGGCCTCCAGTCGGCACTAATCGAAAAAACCGAATAACTGCCTAAGTCTCCTCGCCTGCCAATGCTGGCGTCGAGGGGGGTGTTGAGGAACATGGATCGGATGCCGTGCGGGTAATTTGCGAATCGCGTTCGCAACTCCCGTAGGCGACAGACCACAAGGCGAGAACTATGGCGATTGGCTTGCTCGGCCGCAAGGTCGGGATGACGCAAATATTTGATGAAACCGGAAGGGCTGTTCCGGTGACCGTAATCCAGGCCGGTCCTTGTCGCGTGTTGCAGCTCCGTTCGGCGGGCCGCGACGGATACGAGGCCGTGCAGGTGGGTTACGGCGATATGCCTCGCCGTTTGGCTAGTCGCGCCGCTCGTGGTCATGTTGCTAAGTTGGATAGCAAGCGATCCAGGCGTCTGGCAGGCGCTGGCGCCGAGCAGGCGGCTCGGGCTGATTGCGAGCCCCAGCGATTCGTTCGCGAGTTTCGCGACCTTGGCGGCGACTTCTCCGTCGGCCAAGAGCTTTCCGTCGGGCTCCTTGAAGGCGTGAAAGCGGTCGACATTACCGGCACGTCGAAAGGCCGCGGCACGTCGGGCGTGATGAAGCGGCACAATTATAAAGGTCAGCGAGCGAGCCACGGCGTGAAGAAGGTGCATCGGCATGCTGGCTCGACGGGCTGCAACACGTTTCCCGCTCGGACCTTCAAGGGTCGGCGAATGGCTGGCCGCTACGGCAACGAACAGAGCACGATGCGGAATTTGCACGTCGTTCGGGTAGACGTTGAAAATCATCTGCTCCTGGTCCACGGCGCCGTGCCCGGGCCCAACGGCGGCTATCTGGTGATTCGCGAAACCAATAAACTTTAATTGCGGCTGAGATCTCATGGCGGTTTTGCCAATTTACAACCGGACCGGCGAGCAAGTCGGCAGCTACGATATCGACGTGGCGGCTTTGGCGCCGCGCATCAACAAGCAACTGTTGCACGACGTCGTCGTGATGTATCAGTCGAACTTGCGGCTGGGCACCGCCAAGACGAAGAGTCGCGGCGAAGTGGCCGGTACGACGAAGAAGATGTATCGCCAAAAGGGGACGGGCAACGCGCGTGCCGGTTCGCGGCGCAGCGGCGTCCGTCGCGGCGGCGGACACATCTTCGCCAAGCGCCCTCGCGATTGGACCTATCGCCTGCCTCGCAAGGCGGTGCAATTGGCGACTCGCATGGCGCTGGCCTCGAAGATTCGCGACGAACAGGTCGTGGTGATCGACGACTTGGCTTTCGCCGCCCCGAAGACCAAAGACATGGCCTCCATTCTGCGGGCTTTGAAGTGCGACGGCGTGAGCTTGCTCGTCGCCACTGCGGGGCATGATGTCAATGTTTACAAGAGCGCCCGCAACATCGCGGGCGTTTCGGTGTCGCCGGTTTCCGGGCTGAATGCCCTCAGCGTGTTGACGCCGCGGCGAATGCTGGTGACCAAGGCTGCCCTCGATGCCATTCGACAACGGGCCGAAGGCGGGGCCGCGAAGGTAATGGCCGAAGGCGCCGCAGTCGGTTGAGCGACTCGAATAGTCGAATTGGAAGGTGAGTTTAACGATCATGGTTGAGCCGACTGCCAAAACCTCCTCGCTGTCGTTGGAGCCGCATCAGATTCTTTTGCGGCCGCTGGTGACCGAAAAAGGAATGCATCGTTCCACGCGACACAACGCCTACGCGTTCGAGGTCAATCGCCTCGCCACGAAGCAAGATGTTCGCCGCGCCGTAGAGGAGATGTTCAACGTCAAAGTGGTTCACGTCCGCACGTTGACCCGGAAGGGGAAACCTCGCCGCAGTCGGTTCCACAGTTCCGAAACCAAGCCCTGGAAGAAGGCCATCGTCAAGCTCGATCCGGAGCACCGGATCGAATTCTTCTGAGAGCCGGCGGGCGGCTTGGGTTTGCTTCCGTGGCGAGCGACTCCAGCCCCCGGCAAGCAGGTTTCGACCTCGAACGATCAAAAGAAAGCAGCTAAGTCATGGGAATTCGCCGTTACAAACCGACCACCGCCGGACGCCGCGGCGCCAGCGTCAGCGATTTCGCCGAACTCACTCCCGGCGCAACGCCCGAGAGGACGCTGCTGCTGCCAAAACGCAAGACGGGCGGCCGGAACAATCAGGGCCGGATTACCACGCGTCACCGGGGCGGCGGACACAAGCAGCAATACCGCTTGATCGACTTTCGCCGCAACAAAGACGGCGTGCCGGCTAAGGTGCATTCGATTCAATACGACCCAAACCGCACTGCCAGAATCGCGCTGTTGTACTACGTCGACGGAGAAAAGCGGTATATCATCGCTCCGCACGGCCTCAAGGAAGGCGCCGAAGTGATGAGCGGTCCCGAGGCCCCGCCGGCCGTGGGTAATTGCCTGCCGCTGCGGAATATCCCGCTGGGCATGGCGATTCACAATATCGAATTGCAACCCGGCCGCGGCGGCGTATTGTGCCGGTCGGCGGGCGTTTCGGCGACGCTGGCCGCTCGTGACGCCAACTGGGCGCAAATTACTCTGCCCAGCGGTGAAATTCGCCGGATTCCGGCCAATTGCCGGGCGACGATTGGCGTCACGGGCAATCCCGATCACATGAATGTGGTGCTTGGCAAGGCTGGCCGCAAGCGATGGATGGGGCGCCGCCCGCACGTGCGCGGCACCACGATGAACCCCATTGACCACCCGCACGGCGGCGGCGAAGGCCGCACCAAGGGCGGGCGGCACCCGGTCAGTCCGACCGGCAAGCTCGCCAAGGGCGGGCGCACCCGCAATCGCCGCAAGCCTTCGAATTCGGCGATCGTGCGGCGTCGTCGGTCGCGTCGGTATGGACAGCTCAAGCTTTAACAAGGCCCGCGAGAGATCGCTCGAAACAGGTTGCTCAGCACAGCAGGATTGCGATTGAATTATGGGAAGATCGCTGAAAAAAGGGCCCTTCATCAACCCCAAGTTGTTCATGAAGGTACAGAAGCTCGACGAGCGGGGAGAAAAGGCGCCGATCAAGACGTGGGCTCGCGCCTGCACGATCGTGCCGGAGTTCGTCGGACACACGTTCATGGTCCACAACGGCAAGACGCACATGAAAGTCTTCGTGACGGAAGACATGGTCGGACACAAACTCGGGGAGTTCGCTCCCACTCGCACCTTCCGCGGTCACGGCGGCAAGGGCGGCAAGAAGTAGTCGGTAGGCTCTAGAGAGGAAACTCAGCGATGGCTTACGAAGCCGTACACCGGTTCGCCCGGATCAGCGCCCGCAAGGTTCGCCCGTTGGCGAACCTGATTCGCGGCAAGCACGCGGACGAAGCCTTGGACATTTTGCGATACCAGCCGCAGCGAGGCGCCCGGCTGCTGGAGAAAGTGCTGAAAAGCGCGCTGGGTAACGCCGAGGATCGCCGGGCCCCGAACTTGCAAAACCTGGTGGTGGTCGACGCTCGGGTGGACGAAGGCCCGATGTTCAAACGCATTCGGCCTCGGGCTCGCGGCATGGCGTTCATGGTCAAGAAGCGGATGAGTCACATTCACGTCGCGGTCGACAATTTGGAGTGGTAAAAAGCCCTCTGTTAGGCAGCAGGTAATTACGATGGGTCAAAAAGTCAATCCAGTGGGGTTTCGCACCGGCATCATGACCGGTTGGAAGAGCCGCTGGTATGCATCGAAACAGGAATACAGCGAACTGCTGCTTGAGGATTTCAAGCTACGGAAGTTCGTCAAGGAAAAGTACCGCTTCGCCGGCATTCCCCGAATCGAGATCGAGCGCACTCGCGATGAGGTGAAGGTCGTGCTGTACACGGCGCGGCCGGGCATCATCATCGGCCGCAAGGGCCAGGAAGTCGAACGGCTGCAAGCCGAGATGCAGGCCCTCGTCGGCCGCCGGATCAACATCAAGATCGAGGAAATCTCCCGCCCCGAGATTCAAGCGCAACTGGTCGCCGAAGATATCGCAGAGCAGCTCGCCAAGCGGGCCAGCTTCCGCCGCACGATGAAGCGGGCCATCGAGCAAACGATGGAAGCGGGCGCCAAGGGCGTGAAGATTCAACTGGCCGGCCGCCTGGCCGGATCTGAAATGGCGCGGCGCGAGAAGCAAGGCGCCGGCTCCATCCCGTTGTCGACCCTGCGGGCGAAAATCGATTATGGCTTCACCGAAGCCATGACCGCCCAAGGGCACATCGGGGTGCAGGTGTGGGTCAACCAAGGCATGTATCAAGAGGATGAAATCCATGGCGCTGATGCCCAAGAGGGTCAAGCACCGAAAAAGCCAAAGAGGACGTATAAGAGGTAACGCGACGCGAGGCAATCGCGTGGTGTTCGGCGATTTCGGCCTCCAGGCTACCCAGGCTGGCTGGATCAGTGCGAATACGATCGAAGCCGGTCGTATCGGCGCGCAGCAATACCTGCGGACCGAAGGGCGGCTGTACATCCGCGTGTTCCCCCATAAGTCCATCACGTCGATCCCCTTGGAAACCCGCATGGGCAAAGGGAAAGGCGAGCCGGAGTATTGGGCGGCCGTGGTCAAGCCAGGCACGATGTTGTACGAGATCGCCGGCGTGACTGAGGAAGCCGCGCGGATTTGCTTTCGCCGCCTGGCCCACAAGATGCCGGTGCGGGTGCGATTCGTGCGCCGCCGGACCATTTAGGGCGTTCGAGAGTCGTCTCCCGCTGCGGCCAAGGACGACGCGGCCAAAGACGACAATGTGGAACCATTAGATCAAGACGTAAGCTATGACAAAAGCCTCCGAACTGCGCGAGATGAGCGACGAGCAGTTGCAGTTGACCCTCAAGGAGACGGCCGAAAACCTGTTTCGGCTGCGATTGAAGGCGCAGACCGAACGGCTGACGGCCTCCAGCGAATTGCGCAAGCAACGACGATTGATCGCTCGGCTCAAGACGATTCAAGGACAACGTGCTCGGAAGGAAACTCACTGATGCCCAAGCGAGTTGCAATTGGATTGGTGACCAGCGACAAGATGGCCAAGAGCCGTCGCGTGGAGATCCCGCGTCTGGTCAAGCATGCGAAATACGGCAAGATTCTGCACCGCAAGACGGTCTGCCACGTGCATGACGAGAAGGAGGAGTCGGGCCTGGGCGACACGGTCGAAATCATCGAGTGCGCGCCGAAGTCGAAGCTCAAGCGATGGGAGTTGGTGCGGGTAGTCAGCAAGAGTCAGGCCGTGGACATTGCCGCGATGCGAGCAGCGGCTCGGTTGGAAGACGCGAAAGAGGAAGCGGAAGGCGCTTGAGTTATGATTCAAATGCAAACGCGACTGACCGTCGCAGACAATACCGGCGCCAAAGAGGTGATGTGCATCAAGGTGCTGGGCGGCAGCCACCGGCGCACGGCCGGCCTGGGCGACGTGATCATTTGCAGCGTCAAAACGGTGATTCCCGGCAGCGATATCAAGAAGAAGGCCATCGTTCGCGGGGTGATCGTTCGCTGTAAGCAGCCGACCCGGCGGAGCGACGGCAGCTATGTGCGATTCGACCAGAACGCGCTGGTCATCGTCGACAACGAAGGCAATCCCCGCGGCACGCGCATTTTTGGCGCCGTGGCCCGCGAATTGCGCGAAAAGAATTTCATGAAAATCGTCAGCTTGGCGGCCGAGGTGGTGTGATGCATATTCGAGTCGGCGACACGGTGAAAGTGATTGCGGGTAACGATCGCGACGTGAGCGGCAAGGTGCTGAAGCTCGATCGCGAGGCCGGGAAGCTGGTGGTGGAAGGCGTCAACCGCGTCTTCAAGCACATGCGGCGCAGCCAGCGGAATCCGCAGGGCGGACGCCTCTCGAAAGAGATGCCGATCCAGATCTCGAACGTGCTCTTGGTTTGTCCGGCGTGCAACCAGGCGACGCGGACCGGAGTGCGGTTTACGTCAGACGGCGGGAAAGAGCGCGTTTGCAAGAAGTGCAACGCGAATGCGGGAACTTTGGCGCCGCCGCGTACGAAAGCGAAGCCCGCCGCGAAATCCTAAATCTACGAGCATCGAACTTCAATTGCGGCCGAACGGGCCGTTGTGATGAATCATGGCTTCCACACCTCGATTAAAAGAGCGATACGTAAAGCAAGTGCTGCCCGCGCTGAAAGAAAAGCTCGGGCGGACGAATCGGTTGTCGTTGCCGCGGCTGCAGAAGATCGTGGTCAACATGGGCGTCGGCAGCGCGATCTCCGAGAAGAAGCACCTTGAAGAGGCGGTCTCGGCATTGACCATGATCTCGGGTCAAAAACCGGCCGTCACGCGAAGCCGAAAGTCGATTGCGAATTTCCGCCTCCGGGAAGGACAGGAGATCGGCTGCAAGGTCACCCTGCGAGGGACGCGGATGTACGAGTTCCTGGATCGGTTGATCTCGATCGCGTTGCCTCGCGTGCGCGATTTTCGCGGACTCGATCCGAATGCCTTCGACGGCCGCGGCAATTACAGCCTGGGGCTGGTCGAGCAGTTGGTGTTTCCGGAGTTGAACCCGGACAAGTACACCCGCGTGCAAGGCATGAACATAACGCTGGTGGTCTCGACCGACAGCAACGATGAATCTCGCGAGTTGCTGCGGGCGCTGGGGATGCCGTTCAAGGTCGAGGAAGCCGCGGCGAAGGGTCGCGCGGCCGGGTGAGGATTAGCACGCGGTAGGTAGTAGATGGTAGGCGGGCGGGAATGTGGGATGGTCATCCCAGTTCCGCCTAAGGCCTGCGAAAAAAGGAAAATCGATGGCGAGTAAATCAAAAATAGCGAAGGCGAATCGAACGCCGAAATTTTCCAGCCGGCGCGAGTCGCGGTGCCAATTGTGCGGGCGGCCGCGCGCCGTGTACCGCAAGTTTCGGCTGTGCCGAATTTGCATCCGCAACCTGGCGGACCAGGGGTTGATTCCAGGGCTCAAGAAGGCGAGTTGGTAAAGGGAAGACCTAGTAAGATGATGACTGACCCGATCGCCGATATGTTGACTCGCATCCGCAACGCGGTGCGCGTCGAGCGACCCAGCGTGGAAATGCCGCTCTCGAAAGTCAAGCGTGGCTTGGCCGAGGTGCTCAAGCGCGAAGGCTACATCTGGGATTTCGAAGAGGTGGAAGCTTCGCCGAGCCGGCAATTGCGGCTGCATCTGAAATACGGTCCCAACGGCGAACGAGTGATCCGGCACATCAAACGGGTCAGCAAGCCCGGGCGCCGCATTTACAGCGGCGCCGACGGGCTGCGACCGGTGCTCAACGGATTGGGGATTTCCATCATCAGCACCAGCCGAGGCGTGGTCAGCGACCGCGAGGCGCGGCAACGCCACCTGGGCGGCGAAGTGCTCTGCGAACTGTGGTAAAGCCGAGCAAGCCTCGGCGAGAACTGGCTCGTCGAGAATTGGCCCGGTGAAAACGTACGCGGTGAAACTTGGACGGCAGACGCGGTTGAACAGCCCGTCGCAACGGCAAAAGGCCTATTGAAATGTCTCGCATCGGCAACAAACCCGTTTTAATCCCCGGTAACGTCAAAGTGGCCGTCAGCGGCAACAAGGTAGTCGTCGAGGGCCCGCAGGGCAAATTGGAGCAGGAGTTGCACCGCGACGTTTCCGTGGCCTTGGACGAAGGCGCCAAGCAAGTCGTGGTTTCGCGGCGAAGCGAAACGCGACAGGCGCGAGCCTTGCACGGTTTGAGCCGCGCCTTGATCCAGAACATGTGCAAAGGCGTCACCGACGGCTACGAGAAAAAGCTGGAAATCGTCGGCGTCGGCTACTTGGCGGCGGTGCAGGGCGAGACGTTGCAATTGCGGGTCGGTTTCGCCAACGAAGTACACATGAAGATTCCCAAGACGCTCAAGGTGACGTGCCCCGACCAGACGCACGTCGTCGTCAAAGGGACGGATAAGCAACAGGTCGGCCAGTTCGCCGCAGAAGTTCGCGCCGTTCGCAAGCCGGAGCCTTACAAGGGCAAAGGCATTCGCTACGAGGGCGAAGCGGTGCGCCGCAAGGCCGGCAAGGCAATGACGAAGTAAGCGGCGAGAAGCGTTAGCGGCGAGAAGCGTTAGCGGCGAGAAGCGTTAGCTGCGAGAAGCGTTAGCTGCGAGAAGCGTTAGCTGCGAGACAGAGGAATAGTGCAGTGAATCACGAAAAGACGATCATCCATCAACGCCGGCGGCGAGGCTTTCGCGTCCGCAACCGCATCAAGCGCGACTCGACGCGTCCCCGTCTGAGCGTGTTCCGCAGCCACAAGCACCTGTACGTGCAAGTGATCGACGACGTCCGCGGCCACACGCTGGCCTCTGCGAGCACGTCGGAGAAGGAGCTCGGCGGCGAGGCGGGCTACGGCGGCAACAAGACTGCGGCCCAGGCGATCGGCAAAGCGATCGCCGAACGGGCGCTGGCCGCGGGCGTGAAGGAAGTGGCTTTCGATCGCCGCGAATATCAGTACCATGGACGAGTGGCCGCCCTGGCCGATGCCGCCCGCGAGGCGGGCTTGGTATTTTAACGAAATAACCGCGAGGAGTAGCAACGAACGTGTCCACCACCTCATCCGGCAATCGCGGCGAATTGATCGACAAGGTCGTCAAGATCCGGCGTTGCGCCGCAGTCGTCAAGGGCGGCCGTCGCTTCAGCTTCACCGCCATGGTCGTGGTCGGAAACGGCAAGGGGAAGGTCGGCTGGGGCTACGGCAAGGCGAACGAAGTGCCGCCGGCCGTCGAGAAGGCCGTCAAGGACGGGGCCCGCAACATGACCGAAATCGAATTGAACGGTCCCACGATCTCGCACACGGTCGAAGGCCGCTTTGGCGCCGCCCACGTGATTCTGGTGCCGGCCAGCGCCGGCACGGGCGTGAAGGCCGGCAGCAGCGTGCGCGCGGTTTGTGATGCCGCGGGCATCCATGATATTCTCACGAAAAGTTTCGGTTCGACGAACCCGGCCAACCTGGTTAAAGCCACGATTAACGCGTTGCTGAGTCTCCGCTCGCGGCAAGATACGGAACGCTTGAGGGGAGTTTCCTTGTCATGAATTTGCACGACGTTCATCGCGGAATCAAAAAGCACAAGAAGCGCCTGCGCATTGGTCGCGGCATCGGTTCGGGCCGCGGCAAGACCGCGGGCCGCGGGCACAAGGGCCAGGGCCAGTTGGCAGGCTGGACCTCCCATCCCGCGTTCGAGGGAGGCCAGATGCCCCTCTCGCGGCGCGTCCCGAAGCGCGGCTTCCATAACCGCTTTGCCGAGCAAGTGAAGACTCTCAATGTCGGCGATTTGGACCAATGGTTCGAAGCGGGCGCCGAAGTCACTCCCGAGAGATTGGCCGCTTTGGGCCGCCTGAAGGGGCGTTACGACTTGTTCAAGGTGCTGGGTGATGGCGAGCTGACGAAGAAGCTGAAGATCTCGGCCCATCGGTTCAGCAAGTCGGCCTTGGAGAAAATCCAGGCCGCCGGCGGCGAGGCGATCGTATTGCCCGGCAAGGCGCCGGTCGTCAAGCCAGCCAAACAATCTCGGAATAAGAAAGCGAAAGCGTAAGCAACCTGGGTTAAGGTCCGTGTCGGCTTCGCGCGGTGGTAGCTTGCCGGCCGGCAGCGAGAGTCGCAATAATTGCAAAGCCGCGGTTCGACCCAGCAAATCGCGGCTTGGCCGAAGTTTCATGGAGCGAAGCTCTCGGCGGTCGGCAAAGCGCCCCTGTCATAAAGGACGGACCGAGCCATGTGGGAAAAACTTCGCGTCGTCTTTACCATTCCCGAGCTGCGCACGAAGATTCTGCTGACGCTGGGCTTGTTGGGAATTTATCGCATCGGCTCGTGGATTCCGCTCCCGATCATCGACCAAACCAAGAGCCTGTTTTCTTCGACGACCGACGCAGGGCTGGGAAAAATCCTGGAAAACGTGGCGACGTTCAGCGCCTCCCAGCTCGATCAGGCCACGATCTTCGGCTTGGGAATCATGCCCTATATTTCGGCTTCGATCATTTTCCAGCTCTTGGCTAGCGTCTGGAAGCCTCTGGAAGAGCTGCAAAAAGAAGGCGAGAGCGGCCGCAAGAAGATCAACGAATACACGCGCTATGCAACGGTCGTGTTGTGCCTGTTTCAAAGCTGGTTTTACGTGCGCGTGCTCGTGAGCCAAGGGATGATCGCCAGCGAGTTCATGCCCAACGATACGCTGCCCTTGTCGTGGTACGTTGTGTCGGTGATGACGATGACCGCAGGCACGATCTTCCTGATGTGGCTCGGCGAGCAGATCGACGAGTTCGGTATCGGCAACGGCATCAGCTTGTTGATTATGGCCGGCATTCTGGCGCGGATGCCCAAGGCCGGCTTCGAGCTGCTCAAGCCGCTGTTCAAAGGAGAATTGGTGCTCGAGGGCGGGCCCGGCGAAATGGGCGTAGCCAAGCTGATCGTGCTGGTGGCGCTGTTCGTCGGCGTCGTGTTCGGCGTGGTCTTCATCACGCAGGGCCAGCGGCGCATCCCCACGCAGAGCGCCAAGCACGTGCGCGGCCGCCGCGTCTATGGCGGCACGCGGCAATACTTGCCGTTGCGGGTGAATCAAGCCGGCGTGATGCCGATTATCTTCGCCAGCAGCTTGCTGATGTTTCCCTCCTTGTTCTTCGATTATCTGAGCAAGATTTTCTCCAGCCAGAGTTGGCTGGCCGAACTGAGCCGGGCCTTCATTTCGTACACATCGTTTACCCACAATGTGCTCTATGTGGCGCTGATTTACTTCTTCTGCTACTTCTGGACGGCGATCACCTTCAACCCGAAGGACATGGCCGACAACTTGAAGAGCTTCGGAACGTTCATTCCCGGTTATCGGCCGGGCAAACGCACCGCCGATTACCTGGAAAAAGTCATGGTGCGGATCACCTACGTCGGCGCCGGCTTCTTGGCCTTGGTGGCCATCATGCCGACGATGGTCTCGAACATGGTGAATATCGACTATCAAATTGCCAGCTTTTACGGCGGCACGGGCTTGCTGATTGCAGTCAGCGTGGCGTTCGACCTGGTGCAGAAGATCGACAGCCACTTGGTGATGCGGAACTATCGCGGGCTCTTGGAAAAATCGTAAACTGCCGCTGGCGGGCGATCCGTCTATCGATGAAGGGCATGGCGACGGAAAGGCGAAGTTAGCGCCAGACGAAGGCATTCGGCCCGAGGGCCCGGAATCACGATGCGGATAATTTTTCTAGGTCCGCCGGGAGCGGGCAAAGGCACCCAATCTCAACGATTGGTCGAGTACTTGGGAATCCCCCATCTGTCGACCGGGGAGTTGCTGCGCCAGGCGATTCGCGACCGCACCGAAGCTGGAAAGCTGGCCGAGCCGTATCTTGCCAACGGGCAGTTGGCGCCCGATTCGATCGTGCTCAAGCTGGTCGACGAGCGGCTGGCGAGCGACGATTGCACGGCGGGTGCGATGTTTGATGGCTTTCCGCGCACGCTGCGGCAAGCCGAATCGTTGGATCGAACCTTGCAGAGCAGCGGCAAGCCGATCGATCTGGTCCTGGAACTCAAAGTCGACGACGCCGACGTGATTCGGCGGCTCGCCGGGCGAGCCCGGGCGGACGACCGGCCGGAAGTGATCGCCGAGCGGTTGCGTTCCTACTGGAACCAGACGCGGCCGCTGTTGGACTATTACCGGAAGCAGGGCGTGCTGCGAACCATCGAGGGAACGGGGACTCCCGACGAAGTCTTCGAGCGAATTAAAGCTGCGCTCCGGGATGCTTCCAAGCGCAATGGAATGGCCGCGGATACCGCGGACTAGTCGAAGGAGCCGAACGAGCGTGCTGAATCTGAGATCTCCGCGGGAAATTGCCTTGATGCGCGAGGCGGGCCTGGTGGTTTGGCAGGCGCACCAACTGGCGGCTGCGCTGGTTAAGCCGGGGGTGACCACTCAGGAGATCGACGCGGTCATCGAAAAGTATTTTGTCGAGCGTGGCGCCATTCCGCTGTTCAAAGGGGTGCCCGGCAAAGTGCCGTTTCCGGCCGTGACGTGCATTTCGGTCAACGAGGAGGTCGTTCACGGCATCCCGGGGCCGCGCAAGCTCGTGGAGGGCGACATCGTCAGCATCGACACCGGTTGCAAGTTGGCCGGTTGGTGCGGCGACGCAGCGGTGACGCGGCCTGTAGGGCGAATCTCCGACGAAAAACGGCGGCTGCTCGAAGTCACCAAAGGCGCGCTCGACCTGGCCATTGAGATGATGAAGGTCAAGACCCGTTGGAGCGACGTGGCGGCTGAAATGGAGAAGTACGTCCGCGACGCCGGCTTCTACGTAGTCGAAACGTTCGTCGGGCACGGCATCGGCCGCGAAATGCACGAAGAGCCGCAGGTGCCGAATTTCCGCAGTAAACAACTCCTGCGCAGCGGAGATTTCGAACTACGTCCCGGCTTGGTGATCGCCGTCGAGCCGATGGTGAACGTCGGCACGCAAAAGGTCAAAGGGCTATCCGACCATTGGACGCAGGTGACCAAGGACGGCAAAGCCAGCGCCCACTTCGAGCACACGATCGCCATGACCAAAGAGGGGCCGGTGGCCCTTACTGCCGGCCCCAACGGCGAGGATGTTTAAGCGTGCATTCGAATCTGGAAAATTCACGGTCGGCAGGAAATCAAGGGGGCTTGAACGAGAACGGCGTCGAGGGTTATACTTAGTCGCTTTGGATTAGCCACCGGAGTTGGAATTCAGGCCCATGAAAGTTCGCGCCAGCGTCAAACGAATCTGCGAAAACTGCAAGCTCGTCCGCCGTCGCGGCGTGGTTTTCGTAGTTTGCAATAATCCCCGTCACAAACAGCGGCAAGGCTAAGGTGGCGTTAGGTTCAAAGGAGCTGTTAAGTTCAAAGGAGCGAATGGGTTATGCCGCGTTTAATGGGTGTTGATATTCCGAATGACCGGCCCACGGTCATCTCGTTGACCTACCTGTATGGCGTGGGCAAGAAGGTGTCGCGGGAGCTGTGCCATAAGGCCGGCATCAATCCGCAGGCGCATGCAAGAGATTTGGCCGAAGACGAGCTGGCGCGGTTGGCCGCGTTGTTGGACAAGGACTATGTCGTCGAGGGGCAGTTGCGGCGCCAAGTCGCCCAAAATATCGCCCGGCTGCGCGACATTAGCTGCTATCGCGGTTTGCGGCATCGCCGCGGCTTGCCGGTTCGCGGCCAGCGCACCCGAACCAATGCCCGCACCCGGAAAGGTCCGAAGAAGACCGTGGCCGGGAAGAAGGGCGTCAAGGACATGAAGTAGGTAGGTAGCAGGCGGTAGGCGGCATACGGGTTGGCCGTATTCGCCCCGTATGCCGCCTGCCGTCTACCGAATGCCTGCTAAAACACTTATTACACGCAAAGGGAACATCTAACCGGTGTCAAAGAGCAAACGACGTAAGGTTCGCCGAAACGTGACTTTAGGCGTGGCGCACGTCAAGGCCACGTTCAACAATACCACGGTGACGATTACCGACACGAAGGGCGATACCTTGTGCTGGGCTAGTGCCGGCACGTGCGGCTTCAAGGGGAGCCGCAAGAGCACTCCCTTCGCCGGCCAATGCGCCGCCCAGCAGTGCGCCGAGAAAGCCAGTAAGTTCGGCGTCAAGGAGGTCGATGTTCGCGTCAAGGGGCCCGGTAGCGGCCGTGAAAGCGCGATTACCGCCCTGCAGGCCGCCGGGTTGACCGTCAAGAGCATCGAAGACGTGACGCCGCTGCCGCACAACGGCTGCCGGCCGCCGAAGAAGCGCCGCGTCTAGTCGGAATGTACAGACATCGTTTTTCGAACCTTTGAAGCAATCGAAATCATGGCTCGTCATACAGGACCGGTTTGCCGCCTTTGTCGCCGCGAGGGGATGAAGCTATTTCTCAAGGGCTCTCGCTGCGATACGCCCAAGTGCGGCGTGGAGCGTCGCGATTCGGCGCCCGGCATGCACCAATACCGCCGCGGCAAGTTGACCGACTACGGTTTGCACCTCCGCGAGAAGCAGAAGGTCAAGCACTATTACGGCGTGCTCGAACGCCAATTCCGCCGCTATTTCTCCGAGGCGCAGCGTTCCAAGGGTAATACCGGCGCCACGTTGATGAGCCTCCTGGAACGCCGACTGGACAACATCGTCCATCGGCTCGGTTTCGGCCAGAGCCGTTCGCAGGCCCGCCAATTGGTTGCGCACGGGCATATTACGGTCAACGGTCGCCGCGTGGATATTCCCAGTTACCTTTTGAAGCCGGGCGACGTGGTTCGCGTCAAGAACCGTGTCAAGAGCCTGCAGGCGGTGCAGGCGAACCTGGCCGAGCACCATCGCGAAGTGCCCGACTTCCTGTCGCGCGTCGACGGTCCTATTCCCGAAGGGCGCGTGTCGCGGCTGCCGGAAGACTTCGACGTGTCGATTCCGGTCCAGACCCAGCTCATCATCGAGCTTTGCTCCAAATAACCGGCTTTGCTCCCAATAACCGGCTTTGACCCAAATAACAGACGTTGCTCCAAATATCGCTTGAGTTCCGCTCGCAAGGAAACGCGAGCCGAGCTTTTTTTTGCGGAGGCTACTGATGCGAATTCGATGGCGTGGACTGGAACTGCCCAGTCTGGTGACCTGCGAACAAGAAACGCTGACCTCGACCTACGGCAAGTTCGTCGCCGAACCGTTCGAGCGAGGCTTCGGCGTGACGATCGGCAACAGCCTGCGGCGAATTCTGCTTTCCAGTCTGGAGGGCAGCGCCATCACCCAGGTTAAGCTGCAGCGCGCCCAGCACGAATTCACCACCCTGCCCGGCGTCGTCGAAGACGTGACGGACATCGTGCTCAACATCAAATCGCTGGTCGTCAAGAACCACAGCGATAGCACGCGCGTGATCCGCATCGAAAAGCGGACCAAGGGCGTCGTCACGGGCGCCGACGTCAAAGCGGACGAAGCGGTCGAGGTGATCAATAAGAACCATGCGATCGCCACGCTGACCGAGGACGTGCCGTTCGAAGTGGAAATGGTGGTGGAGAACGGCCGCGGCTACGTGCCGGCGACCGAGCACAGCCCGAACGTCGAAATCGGCATCATTCCGGTCGACGCAGTTTACAGCCCTGTGGTCCGCGTGCGCTACGAGATCGAAGAGACTCGCGTCGGACAGAAGACGAACTACGACAAGCTGACTTTGGAAATCTGGACGAACGGTTCGATTGGCCCGGAAATGGCCCTCGTCGAGTCGGCCAAGATTCTGCGAAAGCACTTGAACCCGTTCGTGCAATACAGCGAGTTGGGAACGCAGATTTTCGCCGAGAGCCGGGCCGCCAGCGCGTTCGTGTCGGATGCGGCGATCGATGCAAAGCTGGGCCTGAGTCTGGCCGAATTGAAGCTCTCGGTGCGTGCCACGAACTGCTTGGAATCGGAAAACATCCATACCGTTCGCGACCTGGTGACGAAGACGCCGGACCAGTTGCTCGACGTACGCAACTTCGGCGAAACGACGCTCACCGAAGTCCGCGAAAAGCTGGTCGAGTTGGGCCTGCGGCTGGGAATGCGGTTGCCGACTCCGTCCTCGGTTTGAGCCGTCACGCCATCTGCGTGCCGACTGGAAACTTGAAATTCATTCATTGCAGAGATCGGGTCTGAAGCCATGCGACATCGAAGAAAAGGCCGCACGCTGGGGCGCTCGCCGAGCCACCAGCGCGCGTTGTTGAAAAATCTGGCCAGCGCGTTGTTTCTCACCGAGCGCGACGCGGAGGACGATGACAACAAGCCCAAGGTCAAAGGGCGGATCGTCACCACGCTCGAGAAGGCCAAAGAAGTGCGGCCGGTCGTCGAAAAGTGCATCACGCTCGCGCGGCGCTCGATGCAGGCTCAAGACGCCGCTGCCGAATTCGCGACGGACGCCGAGCGCAACACCGAGGCCTGGCGTCAGTGGCGCAATAGCGACCAATGGAAAAAATGGGCGGATGCCATCGCCCCGGTCGTGACCGCTCGACGCCGGGCGTTGCAAATGCTCGGCGACAAGCAGGCGGTGCGAATCCTGTTCAGCGACGTCGCGCCGCGTTTCGCCGATCGGCCGGGCGGATACACGCGGATCATGCGGCTGGCCAAGCCGCGGCTGGGAGACGCCGGCACACGCGCCATTTTAGAGTTCGTCGGCGTTCGCGATCGGGTGAGCGGCAAGGCCCAAGCGCCCAAGTTCGAAACTGCAGATTCGGGCTCGGCGGAAGCATAGCTTTGGCGTCGCAGGGCGGTTCGCAAGATTAGGCGGACAAGCCTTTGGTTGAATGAGATCCCATGGAAGGCGATCGCTCCAACACGTCCAGGGGCAAGCGCGACGGCGGCTTCGATTTCAATTTTCACGTCGGACGGCTGTGCGCCGATCTGGCGGCAAGACTTCCCGAGTTGAGCCACGTCGATATGTCGCGCGTGGCGATCCGCTATTGCCAGGCCCGCAGCGCGGCCTCGCACGGACTCCAAGCCACGTTGACCCCCCTGCGCTTCGAGGGGGGCGAGTTATTCACTCAGCGCTGCGGCCGCCGCTGGACGATCGAGCGACTCTACGACGCCTCGGGCCGCGAGATGCTCTATCTGCTGAGTTTCTACCTGCCGCGGTTCTTGAACCATTCGTTCGAAGAGAAGCTGACCACGGTCATTCACGAACTTTGGCACATTTCGCCGAGCTTCAATGGCGATTTGAGGCGTTTGCCGGGCCGTTGCTACGCGCACGGTCCGAGCGAGCGCGAGTATCACCAGCAGATGGAAGCCTTGGCCGCCAAATGGCTCTCTTTCGGGCCGCCGGAAGAAACGTTTCGCTTTTTGCACGCAAGCTTCCGGCAACTGCAATCGTCGCACGGCGCCGTGTTCGGCGCTCGCATTTCCACCCCGCGGCTGATCCCGGCGGACCACCGCGCTGCATAGTCGCGCCTTTCGCACTTTGGCGGTTGACTCTATCGAACCGGGCCGATTCCGTCGGCCGCTGCCCAAGGCCCGGTTCCTGCGTCGCGCCGCCCCCGCCAGATTCGCGGTCGCCCGCGAGCCGAGCACGTTACGATCGAAGGCCCGGCTTGAACTACGGCGCCAGCAGTTTGTCGATCAAGAAGGCGTTCGCGCTTGGATACTTTTCCGACTTCGAAACGCCGGGAATCAGCAGGTGGCATTCCTGCCCGACCGCGTCGGCCTTCTTCTTCATCTTCACGCCGTAAACCGGGTGATGGATGCCGTGACCGGCGTCTTTCGAAGGCAGCGTCATGTCGCTCGGGTAGGTCATCAACAGCGGCGGATCGTTGCCGTCGAGGTGATTGTAGGGCGAGAACTCTACGTAGAGGTCGTGGTACTTGTCGTAGTTGGCCAGCGCCCCCTCGATCGTCGGTTCGCCGACGGCCATGTTGATCATGCGGTGCTTGAGCACGTTCGGGCCGAGCCAGCCTTCGATGACCTTGGGGTCGATCGAAGTTTGTCCCGCCACGACCGCCGCCGCACAGACGCGGGTCGATTCGCGCAGCACGGGGTCTTTGGCCTGGGGGTCGGCCAGGTCGTCGTGCAACAGCAGCCACATCGAGGTGCAGGCCCCCGCGCTGCCGCCGGTCAGAGCGATCCGCTTGGTATTGATGTTCCAATCGGCCGCCTTGCTGCGCAGGAACTGAATCGCGCGGGCCGCATCGTACACGGGCGCCGGCAACGGGGCTTCGCCGGTCAGGCGATAATTGATGGCCGCGTAGGAGATGCCCTTGTCGAGGAACGGCCGAATGATCGCCGCCGCATTGTTTTGCTTCTTGTCTCCGCCAATCCAACCGCCGCCGTGAATGTAAACCAACAGCGGCCGCGGCCCATCGCCTTCGGCCTTCCAGAAATCGAGCACGTTGCGCTCGTGCAGGCCGTAGGGCACGTCGGCGTAGGTCGGGGCGAGCGACGGAGCTTCTTCGGCGGCGAACGACATTTTCGCACATAGAACGAGCGCGATCGTGAAAGCAAGTTGCGTTCTCATAAGCTGTCTCCGGCGGGCAATCGAGCAATGCCGGGCTGCAAAAGGGCTGCCAGCAAAGGTCGGGCGCCATTGTAACGCACCGCCGCGGCCAGGGTATCTTTTCGGCTTCAGCGAGCCAGACGAGGCATCGACGGCCGGGCCGCGTCCAGGCCATAATTGGCCGATGATCTGATTTTGCGTCTTCGCGCGGATCGTGGCGAATCCGTGCTCGAATGTGTTGCAAAAGCTGCTGACCCGCAATGCGGCGCACGAAAAGGTGTCGGGAACCTTTTCGTAGAAAACGGTTCCTGACACCTTTTTACTCTCGCTGCCCCCGTCGGCTTCTTCGGGGTCGTCCAAGAACCCTGGCAGCAGGGCGGATGAGGGCGGTCTTTCGTCGGCATACGTTGCTGAGCAGCAACCGCAGATTGCCACAGCTTGGGGTAAATTCAAGCGATTTCTGCAACCATACGGTGAGTGCCGCGTTCGGCCGAAAAGCGAGGCGGGGGGGTATTGATTTTGGCCGAGGCAGGGGTATCTTGGCGCATGACCCAGCCGTAAGGCTGAATCGGGAGCTGCCCAGGTACCTGCCCCGCCTGGCGCGGCTCTTTTGTGCGCCGGCAGTCGATTGCCTCTTGAACAAGAGCAGGATGTCAATCGGTTAACCGCGTCGGACGATGTGACCGAATGCATTCCGGAACCCGCGGTCCGAGGACGAATTCGGGCGCCGACCCCCCCGGCGGAAGTTCCGTCGACGTGCAGATTCGGTTATATTGAGAACCAAACTCGGACACCAACCCAACGGCTCATGGGGGTTGTATGGCCACCGACTTCGACGGCTACCATAAATGGCTGGCTATCCCGCCGGAAGAGCAGCCGCCCAATCACTATCGGTTGCTAGGGCTGGCCGAATTCGAACCCGACGCAGAAGTGATCGAGGGGGCTGCCGACCGGCAAATGGCCCACCTGCGAGCGTTCCAGACCGGCGCTCACGGCTCGCAGTCGCAAAAGATCCTCAACGAAATCGCGGCTGCCAAACTTTGCCTGCTCGATCCCGAGCGAAAAGCACCCTACGACGCGGCGCTTCGCGCCAAGAGACGCAATCCGGCAGCAAAACGTGCGGCTTCGGCACTGCCTGGCGCCAAACCGCTGCCTGCGGTCGAAGCCGCCTGCACAACGATCGACGATGGGCCGTCGCGCCCCCTCATCCAGACATCTCGCGCAACGAGCCGTCGGAGTCGGCAACGCAAACAAACGACACTCATCACCGGCGGGAGTGTCGCCATTGCCGGCGCGTTGGCAATCTATGTCGCTTTGCAGTTTCAGGGCGTGAGCTCGGTGGCGAGCAAGAGCGATCCGCGAAAGCACGAATCGGCCCCGGTGAACGGGGCCCCTGCGGACCGCCAGAGCGTTGCACAACTGCCAATCAAGCAAGATCGTTCCCCCCAGGGCGAAGAAGCCCGTGCCCCGACCTCCGACAAGCCCGATGCAGACGATGCCGGAAGAAGCAATTCCCCCACGCCCGGCTCACCATCGGAGACGGCGGCGGCGGATGCCAAACGATCATCGCCGCCGGTAGATGATGTCGAAGGAAGTGAAGACGTACCGAAGGCATCTCACCACGACGCAGATCGCACCGACGACAAGTCATCTCCTCCCGCCCCGGTTAATAAGGAATCAGCGCTGGCGACCTCAGAGCCCGCGGAATCGGCCGCCGATGACGGTCACGCGGCGCGGGGTTCGCTTGCCGACCTGGCGGTCGATCGCAAGAGGGAAGTCACACGGGAACAATTGAACGACAAGACCAAGACGGTCAAAGTGCGCGCCGCTTCGGCCCGCACGGCCGAGCAAATCGAATCGCTTGCGATGGATTATTGGTCGTTGGTCAGCATGGCGGCGGAGATTGACGATTACGATCACGCGAGCCGCTCCGCAACGTCGATGGTGCAGACCGCTCGCAAGACTCGCGACAACGGGCTGGAAATCGACTTGCAAGCCCGCGCCAAGCACGTGCGGGAACTTCGTTCGGCGTTCAACGCGGCAAAGCCCGCCTTGGCATCGTTGCGAAAAGACGCCGCGGATGCCAAAGCGAATGGCGCCTGGGGGAAGTTCCTCGCTTGCTGGAAGGGCAAATGGGCTGCGGCGCTGCCCTTGCTCGCCAAAGGGGGCGACGACGTGGCCGCCCTCGCCGCTCGAGAACTCGAAGGCCCGCGTTCGCCGGAGGCGCGAATTGCCTTGGCGGACGACTGGCGGCAAATGGCCGAGCGCGAAAAGGGGACGGTCCGCCGGGCCATCGAAGAGCACGCCTCTTCCTGGTACGAGCGCGCCTTGCCAGAGCTGAAGCCGACCGAGCGGCAAGAGACGGTAAAGAAAATCGACCGCATCTTCGGCGGCGCGACCATCTGGGAGAAGACGCCCGACGAATCGGGAGTGCAGCTCGAAGGGACGGAGGCGAACGTCGGAATGGTCGCCACCGTGGAATTCTGGGTCAACACCAGCGCGCACGACACTCCATTGCTCACCAAACGCCAGGTAAACAATGATCAATCGATCACATTTTGCCTGAAGGGGAACCTGGCCGACTGTATTGGCGATGGATCTTTCTATCGCGTCGACATCGTCGGTTCGCAGCCGATCGCCGACGGCCGCTGGCATCACGTGGCGGCGGTAAAGCGCGGCACGACGCTCTCGCTCATGGTTGACGGTCAATTGCAGGGAAGCTCGGAGACGCTCGAGTCGTTCAAATCGACGTCGGCCTGGGTGCTCGGGGTTCACCGTCCGTGGCAGAACACAAAGGGTGAAGGACGATTCTGCCGACTGCGATTGTCGACCATCGCGCGCTATCATCCGCCCTTCGAGCCGGATCGCCTGTACGAACGCGACCAATACACCGCTTGGATGCGATAACCGCCGTTGCTCAGAGCGTGCGAGACCGCCACGCCTCGCTGATTGTAGGCAGCTCCACGTCGGCCACATCGCCCTGTGCGGATTACGATCGAGGTCAAAAAGGTGTCAGGAACCTTTTTCATCCCGCTTCGGAGGCGGCATGGACGGCGGGCCGCGTCCAGGCCATAATTGGCCGATGATCTGGTTTTGCGTCATGGCGCGGATCGTGGCGAATCCGTGCTCGAACGTGCTGCAAAAACTGCTGACCCGCAATGCGGCGCACGAAAAGGTGTCGGGAACCTTTTCGTAGAAAACGGTTCCTGACACGAATGGCACTGCCGTATGGCGGGCAAGGACTTGCGGCGAGGCGCGGAGTCGGCAAGAATTTCCCTCGGCGCGAATCGCCGGCGCAGCGTGCCTGCGGAATTTGAAAAAAATCCGCACGCCGTTCGC